>Ga0315535_1000219_pt1 | contig 39594 bp, 36 predicted proteins | sample SalMarSW160220MG_2_FD_203092 | JGI IMG/M metagenome (GOLD analysis project Ga0315535, IMG submission 203092) | Salt marsh sediment microbial communities from the Plum Island Ecosystem LTER, Massachusetts, United States - Salt Marsh Sediment SW1602-20 ... | reverse complement strand
TATGCCCTTGAAGGTCTCTCTCAGCTCCTGAAAACGGTGAAGGCGGTAAAGAAGAGCCTCAATCCTGCACTGAGCCTTGCCGGGATATTGCTCACCATGTACGATCGGAGAAATAATCTTTCCCAACAAGTCGCTGAAGAAGTAAGAACCCATTTTAAAAGGAAGGTCTTCGAGACCATGATCCCGCGGAATGTGCGACTGAGCGAGGCCCCCAGCCACGGAAAACCTATATTGTTGTACGATATTCGATCAACAGGCGCGCAGAGCTATCTGGCTCTAGCAAAAGAATTTATTGAAAGAGGAGTCATATAGTATGGGAAAAAGAAAGGCCTTGGGAAAGGGGCTGTCAGCACTCATCCCTGATGGTACGACCCTTGACGAAGAGGATGGCCGTTTTTTCCAGTGTCCCATTGAAGCCATTGAACCGAATCCATACCAGCCCAGGCAGAGTTTTCGGGCTGATGAGCTCAGGGAGATGGCGGATTCCATGAAAGAAAAAGGAATCTTAACGCCGCTGCTGGTGAACCGTGCGGGGAGCGGGTATCAGCTCATTGCAGGAGAAAGAAGGTGGCGCGCGGCCCAGATCGCGGGTCTGGAGCGGGTCCCCGTAGTGGTCCGGGATGTCACCCCAGTGGAGTCTCTCGAGCTGGCCCTCATCGAGAACATCCACCGGAAGGATCTGAACCCCATTGAGGAGGCCGTCGCGTACAGGAAACTGATCGAAGATATGAGGGTCACCCAGGAGGTACTGGCCAAGAGGCTTGGGAAAGAGCGATCCACGGTGGCAAATCTGCTGCGCCTGCTGAAACTCCCACTGCAGATCCAGCAGGATCTTATTGATGGACACATTACCATGGGCCATGCGCGGGTGCTGGCAGGCATAAAAAACACTGGAGATCAGCAGGCCCTCAGAAGGAGGATTCTCAAAGACGGCTTGTCTGTCCGACAGCTGGAAAATGTCGTCAAACATCGGTATGGAAAGAGAAAGGGTGACGTCAGGAAGCGGGATGTTGATTCCTTTCTTGAGGCCATGGAAAATGATCTGAAGAGATCCCTGGGTACAAAGGTTTCAGTGAAGAGGAAGGGCAGAGAGGGGAAGATCGTCATCTATTTCTATTCTGATGATGAACTTGAACGGCTCATGGAGAGGTTGGGTTGATCGTTCTTTTTTCTCCAGGGGTGCTCCTGTCCGCGTGCGAGGCGGGTGATATTGTCACGGTGCTTCACAAATATGAGGGAGGCAATCACCAGTGCGCCGATGCTGATGGGAAGCGGCTTCCCGAAGAGGGTAACGAGCACCGGTAGCGAAAAAGCGGAAACCATGGAGCCCAGTGAGACATATTTCCATTTGTACACCACCGCGACGAACAACATGAGGGCTATCAGGCAGGGGATAGGGGCGATGGCCAGGTAAACGCCGAGGGCGGTTGCGACCCCCTTTCCCCCCTTGAACCTTTGGAAAAGAGAGAATTGATGGCCCAAGAGAGCGGCGGTGCCGATGGCGGAAAGCCACCAGGAAGACATGCCGCCCGGATGCCACAGATACCGACTGGCCAGAAACACGGGTAAAAAACCCTTGAGTGTGTCAAGAAACAGGGTGATCAGCCCCCATTTGACGCCAAGGTGCCGCGATACGTTTGTTGCTCCAATGTTCCCACTGCCACGGGCGGTGATGTCAATATCGGCAACCTTTCTGGCAATTATTTTTCCGAAAGGAATGGAGGCCATCAGGTATGCTGCAACTAGAAATGCGGACCAAAGGTAACTCATAGGTATTCTCCTGTTCGCGCCCTTGAAATAAATTGCCAATCGTGTGATTCTGTCGGATAATAACTATAGCGGTTTTTGGTCTCGGATTCAACGATATAGTAAAGGAGCCTGCTCGTGAGAATAATGGTTATGGATGGACAGGGAGGCGGGATTGGCGCCACATTGATCAAAGGATTGCGGGAAACAGTGGGAAATGATCTGGAGATTCTCGCCCTGGGAACTAATTCCATTGCCACCTCCCGCATGATGAAGGCAGGAGCAAACAAGGGGGCCACCGGAGAAAATGCCATTGTTCGGACCAGCCGGATGGTCGATATCATTATTGGGCCAATTGCGGTTCTCATGGCAAATACCATGATGGGAGAGGTGACGCCCGGCATGGCTGAAGCGGTGTGCTCGAGCCCTGCCAGGAAGTTTATTATCCCGCTGACCCAGGAAAAAGTTCGTATCGTAGGGATCACGGATGAACCGCTCCCTCACCTGGTAAATCAGGTGGTAAAACTCATACAGGAGGAGTACGAATATGTGTGAATCAACAGCTTATATCGTCATAGACGGCAAAGAGGAAGAGATTATGGAAAATGTTGATTTCCTGGAAAACCAGGAAGGCAACGTGAGAATGGTAAATCTCTTTGGTGAAGAGAAAATTGTGGAAGGGCAGGTAAAAAGCCTTTCCCTGGTGGATCACAAGATCATCCTTGAAGCTGTTTGAAAAAAGGGAGGTGTATCATGGCAGGAAACTTGGTTGAGAAGATACATTGGCTGGGACATGATTCTTTTCGCATCGACGGCGCCAAGGCGCTCTATTTCGATCCATTCCAGATAGAAGGTGGCCCGGGAGCCGATCTAATCTTCATTTCCCATGATCACTTTGATCATTGCTCTCCCGAGGATGTGGAAAAGATCAGAAAGGAAAACACAGTTATTATTACCGAGAAGGATTCCGCCAAAAAGTTGAAGGGGGATGTTCGAGTCCTGAAACCGGGAGAAAAAATGGAAATAGAGGGAGTGAAGATTGAGGCGGTCCCGGCCTATAATACGGACAAGGATTTCCATCCGAAAAGGAATGGGTGGCTCGGGTTCATCGTGGAGATGGATGGGGTCAGGGTATACCATGCAGGAGACACTGATTTCGTGCCGGAGATGAGCGGAATGGACGTTGATATCGCGTTCCTGCCTGTTTCCGGAACCTATGTCATGACCGCGGAACAGGCTGTAGCGGCGGCCAAGGCCATCCAGCCCAAGGTCGCTATTCCCATGCATTACGGGGCCATTGTGGGGGACGAAAAAGACGCCTCTTCATTTCAAAAGGGATTGGCCGGTATCGTTGAAGTTACAGTCCTTCAGAAGGAATAACGGTTTTTTGGGGAACGTGGCCTTTTCAGACTTGGGAAGGCCACGTTTCAACGGGGCCTTGTCTCACCTTTTCGGGTAAGTCCAAGTAGAATTGCCCCTCTTTTTTTCTTCCACGTTTGAAGCACCCCTTGGCATATATGTGACATTTCCTTTTCAGTTCCTCCAGGGTTTCTTGTTCTTGCGCGAAAGTCAGGGTATTTCGATGGAGCAGATTCGCGAGGGAACGGATCCTGAAACGATCCATGCCGGAAAACCGGCGCGAAAGCTGGTCGGAATGACCGCCGGTCTTTATAACAAGGGGTCTTTCAATAAGAGGAATTGGATATCGTGCAGCGATTCGAAGCCATAGATCATAATCCTCACAGGCGGGAAGAGTTTCATCAAAGAGGCCTGTTTCGTCAAGAAGAGATCGGCTTATCATGACCGCGGAAGGACTCACCAGGCAGAGCCTCAACGACGGCGAGAAGATATCCCCGGACGGCTTTTGGTGAATTTTCCCCGGGTTGACCCTTCGGCCCCGTCGAATCCAGTGCTCTTCAATCTGGCAGATGAGGACCTCAGGATCATCCTGGAAAAAGCGTATCTGTGCCGAAAGTTTCTCCGGTAACCAGTAATCGTCCGAATCAAGGAAGGCTATGTAGGGGGCACTGCTCTCCCTGATACCGGCATTGCGCGCAGCGGAAACCCCGCGGTTGGTTCCAAGCGGAATGTATCTTATCCTTGAGCCGAATTGTGCAACCACTTTTCCCGTGGAATCGGTGGAACCATCGTCCACCACCAGGATTTCATAATTCTCAAAGGTCTGAAAGAGCGCGGAAGAAATGGCCCTTCCCACGAGATGGGCGCGGTTAAACGTAGGGATGATCACACTGACCTTGGTCATTGAAAGACCTGCCATATGACGGCAACGGCGCCGGCCAGCAGGAAATTACCTTCCACGAGGGCTTCCAGATTCAATCCAGGATATATCCATTGTTGTTCATAGGCGGTAAGACAAAGATAAATGCCCAGGACGCACAACAGGAGGAGATAGGAAACGGGCGTCATCCAATGGAAAAGGGAGCCCAAAACGAGAATGAATCCAGCGAGCACAAGGAAGCACTTGATGATGAAAGAAGTCTTATGGATGCCGATGGTAAGGGGGAGGGTTTCTTTCCCCACAATGAGGTCTCCCTGAAATTGCAATATGTCAAAAAGCGCAGATCGGGCATAGCTGAGGAAAAAGATAACAAGGGAGCTGGTTATGAGGATGGGCCAGTGCCACGGCACAAAATTGAGCCTTGGCAGCACTGAAATAACAGCGACCCACGCAAGAGATTCAGAAAGGGTTTTTGATCCCGGAACATCCTTGATTTTGGCATACGGATATTTTTGCCGAATCCGGGAAGGCATTAAGGGTACACTGTAAAGCACACCCAGGAAACTGAATCCGGACAGGGCAAGAAGGGTTGTTTTCCCCATGGTATAGGCAAGAAGAAGGGCGAAGGAGATTGCACCGAGAGCCGTCAGGCAGAGAAAAAGGGTATGTCTGTCGTAGAATGCAGCCCTTTCAGGGTCATTGTACGCACTGGCCCCCTTGTCGAGAAAGCGATTGAGGACGTGCATGGCATAGATGTAAAGAAAAGCCAGCAATGGATAGGCGAGTTTGGGCGTGGTCCCCGACAGGACGAATGTGGCGTATGACAACGAAGCAGCTCCCGCACCAACAATGACGTTGCTGAGCAAGAGGAACTTAAAAATTTTCTTGCTCCATGCCAGGAGAGAATTTCGGTTTGAATCCTGGATGGTTTCGATTTTCTCGACCACGTTTTTTATCATCCAGTTAGGAGTTGAGGCCCCCGCTGTAACGCCGACTACTTCCATGCCCGAAAAATTATTCTGATCAAGATCCTTTTCCGTCTCCACATGGAATGTGGGGAGGCCCTCATCTTTTGCTATCTGCACCAATCTTCTGGTGTTTCCACTGTGGAATCCTCCTACAACCACCATGGCATCTACAAGATGGGCCAGGGCCCGTACTTCTTCCTGGCGCTGGTGGGTGGCATCGCAAATAGTATTGAATACCTTGGTGTCGGGAAAACGTTTAAGCATTTCCCGGGATATTTCACCGTAGGTTTTTTCATCCTGGGTTGTCTGTGCCACCATGAAATAAGAAACATTGTCGCTGAGGCCGGCTACTTCCTCCACGGAGTTGATGACATAAACGAGACCTTCTCCGTGCCCCGTAAGACCTATCACTTCCGCATGTTCTCTGTCTCCGACGATGACGCCAGCGAGACCTTTTCTGGTGTGATACCGGATAATTGCCTGAACGCGTGCCACTCTTGGACACGTTCCGTCAATAATCCTGAGCCCTGATCTCTTGAGAAGGTGGCGCTGGTGCGGTGGGATTCCATGCGCCCTGATGACGATTTCGCCTTCCGAAAGTTCTTCAGGGTCATTTACCGATTGAATTCCTTTGTGTTCAAGGAGTTCTATGACCTGTCGGTTGTGGATAAGGGGGCCGAAGGTGTACAAAGGGATTTCAGATCGGTTGGCTTCCTCGAGCACGAGTTCCATGGCGCGTCGGACGCCCATGCAAAAACCTGCGTTACTGGCAAGCTTCACCTTCAAGATTGGATTTCCTCCAGGGATGAGAAATAAGCATGCATGGTCGAAACCAGGGATTCCATGTCTTTGATAGAGGTTATTTGCCCCCGAAAATTGCTGCTGAAGGGGAGGCCTTTTGTGTACCACAGGAGAAGGCCTCGCATGATTCTTGCGGCTTTGCTTTTTCCCACCGTAGCTGACAGCGCCTCAAAATGATCCATGATCAGGCCCTTACGCTCTTCAACGGTCGGGGGCGAAGGATCCGCTCCCTTTTCCATGAGGAGGATATGCTTGAATATCCAAGGGTTGCCAATAGCGCCGCGGCCGATCATAACAGCGTCACAACGGGTCTGTTTCCTGATCCTGAAGCCATCAGACGGCTGGAGGACATCTCCATTGCCGATAACAGGTATCCCAAGAGCATCCTTTACTTTTCCTATGAGCGACCAGTCCGCAATGCCGGAATACCCCTGGGAAGCAAATCTGGGATGAATGGTTACGGCATCGACGCCACAATCTTCAATAAGCCGGGCAACAGAAACGCTATCCGGAGATTCGGGACGCCACCCAGCGCGTATCTTTACCGTGAGGGGAACCGTACATACAGAGCGAACAGCGGTTAGAATTTTCTCTATGTTCCGGGGTTCACGGAGGAGTGCGGCACCTGCACCGGTCTTGACCACTTTCTTTACCGGACAACCCGCGTTTATGTCAATCATCTCTGCCCCTTCCTCGATGGCGATTTGTGCAGCATCGCGAAGAACTGCAGGGTCAGAACCAAACAACTGCACCGAGAGGGGTTTTTCCTCTTCACAGGTTTTCAAATAGTTGAGCGTTCGCTCCTGCCGAAGGACAAGCCCCTTGGCACTGATCATCTCCGTGGTCACCAGTGCAGCACCCATTTTCTTGACCATCATCCGAAAAGGGAGATTAGTGATGCCGGCCATGGGTGCCATGATAAGCCAGTTGGCCAGTTGGAGGTCCCCGATTTTCAACATCCGGTGTTTGTGACTCCCCGTTCGTGATATTCAGGAAAAGAATCCGGAATAAGATTTTCGCCTGTTGGAGCGAAGCAATATCAGGATCTCTCTCGCAGAGGATTGCCTGCTGCTATTTTTCAGCATGCCAGAGCGCAAACCAGGTGTCAAGGCAGCGCAGGGCCGCTCGAAGGCCCGAATGATTCGAAAAGCCTTGGAGGAAGTTGAGTTTCTCCAGAAACCATGCTACCTTCAGGGATAAAGAGGACAGGAAAACATATGAGCTTTGTTTATGCTATCATTGATAAAGCACGAAAAACGATGCTTAAATATGGTCTTGTAATCCCGGGCGACCGGGTTGTGGTTGGTGTTTCGGGAGGGCCGGATTCGGTGTGCCTGCTGGATATTCTTTATTTGCTCCGGCAGGAACTGGATATAGAACTGGTGGTTGCCCATATTGACCATGGTCTCCGCCCCGCTGAAGATCTGGAGGAAACCCGTTTCGTGGCGTCTCTCGCGGAAGCACGGAACCTCCCTTTTGAAACAGAAGGCGTTCACCTTGATCCAGCAGGAGGTTCTCTGGAGAATCGCGCCCGAAGAGCGCGGTACCGGTTTTTTGAGGAGGTGCGGGTACGTTTTTCGGCACAAAAGATCGCCCTCGGGCATCAACGCAACGACCAGGCTGAAACAGTTCTCATGCGACTTTTGCGGGGGAGCGGCATGGGAGGATTATCGGGAATCGCTCCGGTCCGAGATGGAAAAATTATTCGACCAATCCTGGAGTTGGGTCGACCTGAGATTAAGATTTATCTCAGGGAGCGAGGGCTGCATTTCAAGACAGACCCGACGAACCGGGAGGAGAAGTTTTTGAGAAATCGTATCCGATCGGTCCTGATCCCTGCCCTGGAAGAATATCAACCACGGGTGATAGATATACTCGCTCAGACAGCGGACATCCTTCGTGAAGACAACCACTATCTGGAAGTGGTGTCAGGGGAGTGGTTGGCTAAACGCGCAAAAGTAAGGCGAAATGATCTGGTGGAAATCAGTGTCAAAGAGCTTCTGGAACTGCCTTTGGCGCTGAGAAAAAGGATCATTCGCCACTGTGTGAATATCATTGCAGAGGGACTTTCCGGGGTGAGCCTCCGACACATCACCGCCGTGCATCAACTGGCAGCCGGGAGAAAATCGCAAGGGACAGTCCGTTTGCCAAAGGGGCTCGTGGTAGCGCGGATCTATGACCGCATTTCATTTAAAAAAGCCACCACCGAAAAGGCTTCTGACTACCTCTACATCCTGAAAAAATCGGGCCGTTTTGTCTTGGAAGAGGTGTCATGCACTCTTTCAATGGAAGAAATGCCGAGGGGAAAGGTATCCATCCGGGAAGACGATCCCTGGACTGCCTGTCTTGATGCCCAAAAGATAAAGTATCCACTGGTGCTGAGGAACTTCAGGCCGGGTGACAGGTTTGTTCCCCTGGGCATGCGGGGGCGCAAGAAGGTAAAAGATTTTTTTATCGATAGGAAAGTTCCAAATTCGGTGCGGTCGAGACTGCCGATTCTCTTGAGTGGTGGCGAAATTTTATGGATTTGCGGGATGATGATCGATGAGAGGGTCAAGGTGTCGACCGCCACTGAAAAAGTCCTGAAAATTACTTTTCTTGGCGTTCCGGACTTTCAAGGCGGCGAGAAGGGGAAGAAGGGAGAGACTTTTCTCTCGGGAAGAGAGCATGGTCTCTCCGGCGTGGAGATGGCGGCAGGAAAAAGGAGGTCAAGGAAAAAAAGAGGCCTGTGAGGCCATACTATGCTTGATGTTCTCTTTGAAGGGAGGCAGGATGATTCCCGTCTCGGTTATTATGGCGGTCACATATTTCGCAGGAGTGATATCAAAAGCCGGGTTAAGCACATTGACGCCGGGCGGCGCCAGCGCTTTTCTCCCGATGCAGGTGATTTCTGCGGGGGGCCTTTGTTCTACGGGAATGGCATCTCCGTCCGGCGTGGTAAGGTCTATGGTGGAAAGGGGAGCTGCCACATAAAAGGGAAGCCTGTGCATGCGGGCCATAAGGGCAACCTGATAGGTACCTATCTTATTTGCCACGTCTCCGTTGGCAGCGATGCGGTCCGCGCCGGTGATGACAAGATCGATCTGGCCATGCCGCATCAGGCTGCCGGCGGCATTGTCCGCGATTACGGTGGTGGGGATACCGTCTTCCATGAGTTCAAAGGTGGTGAGCCGCAGTCCCTGCAGCCAGGGCCTTGTTTCATCTGCAACAACCCGGATGCCTTTTCCTGCCTCGTGGGCGGCCCGGACGACCCCAAGGGCTGTTCCGTACCCGGCAGTGGCGAGCGAACCGGCATTGCAATGGGTCAGGATTGTCGAATTTTCAGGAACAACCGCAAGGCCGTGGCGCCCGATATCTCTATTTATTTCAATATCTTCTGCTAATATTTCCTCAGATTCTTTCCGTAATGACTGTTTTATCTCATCTACTGATCGGTCTGCCGATCGATCCACAAGCCGAAGCATTCTTTCAACGGCCCATTTGAGATTGACGGCAGTGGGCCGCGCAATCCGCATCTTTTCGGCCAAAACATGGAAACGTGCCCTGAAAGCAGGGAATGATCGGGTTCGAATGGAAGATGCCCCGAGGGCCAGGCCCATTGACGCAGCTACGCCAATAGCGGGGGCACCCCTTATAGCCATTTTCTCAATGGCGCTGATGACATCCCTGTAACTGCGGCAAGTGTACCACTCTTTCCTGGAAGGGAGCTTCCTCTGGTCCAGGATTTTGACGAGCTGTCCCTCCCATTTGATCGTAGGGAGCATACAGGGCCCTCGCTACTCACCTATCCGTTCAACCCACCCATACGGGTCGGGCTTGCCGGCATACTGGAGAGCGGTGATCTCGTCATAGAGCCTCAGCGAGAGGTCCCCCATTTTTCCGCCGGCTACCACATAGTCTTTCCCCTTGAAGGTAATCTGTCCCACTGGAGAGATGACCGCGGCGGTGCCGCTGCCGAACGCCTCTTTCAGGTTCTCGGACTCGGCAGCGGAAATCACTTCATCGATGCTCAGTGATCGCTCCGAAACCGTGAGCCCCCAGTCTTTCAGGATATGGATAACCGAGTCACGGGTGATACCCGGGAGGATGCTTCCATTCAGGGGAGCGGTGATGATTTCATCGCCGATCACGAAAAACATATTCATGGTTCCCACTTCTTCCACATACTTTTTTTCCACAGCATCGAGCCACAAGACCTGGGTGAACCCTTTTTCCATTGCCAGTTCCGTGGCGAGAAGGCTTGCGGCGTAGTTCCCGGCGGTCTTGGCTTCGCCGGTTCCTCCGAGAGCGGCCCGGATGTACTGATCTTCCACGTAAATCTTTACAGGGTTCAATCCTTCCTTGTAATAGGCCCCCACCGGGCCGATGATGACATAGAAGATGTATGTGCGGGAAGGCCTTACCCCAAGATGCGGCTCTGTGGCGAGCATGATGGGTCTGATGTAGAGGGACGTTCCTTCAGTCCGTGGGACCCATTCCTTGTCCAGAAGGATGAGTTTTGTCATCCCTTCCATGAACAGGTCAAGATCCACTTCGGGCATGCACAGTCTTGTGGCAGAACGGTTGAGCCTGGCGCAGTTATCCCTGGCACGAAAGAGATATATTCCATTATCTTTTCCCCGGTAGGCCTTCAATCCTTCAAAGATCTCCTGGCCATAGTGGAGTCCCATGGCCGCGGGATCCAGGTGGATGTCACCATACGGCTCAATACGGGGATCGAACCAGCCTTTTCCGGATTCATAGTTCGCGATGAACATGTGATCGGTAAAGATGTCCCCAAAACCAAGCTGGGATTCGTCAGCGGGCCTTTTCTTGAGTTGATCCGGTGGTGCGGATGTTATCGTGATTTCCATTGCATACTCCTTCTCTTGATTATGATTCAGATACTGCCTTTTTTAGCATCTTTATACAGAAAAATAAAGCGTTAGCCGCAGGCCGGGATTTCTTACTTTTTCTTTTCGAGGCTGATGAGCTCGTATTTTCGAGTGCCGAGGCCTATTTTTTCCGCATGGTCCAATTGAATACTCCAGTCAATCTTGGGATAGAGGGCCCTGAACTTGTCTTCCCCGGTCTTCACGCGCCCTGAAATACAGGAACCCTGCGCCGGGTCATGTCGGTTGACGAGGTCGACTGATGCCTGGTCAATGGCAACAGGGTCCGTGGAAGCCACAATCCCGATGTCCGGAACAATAGGAGCGTCATTGTGGCCGTAGCAATCGCATGCTGGGGAAACCTGCGTTATGAAGTTTATGAACAGCGATTTTTCCCGCTTGTTTTTCAGGACTGCAAAAGTGTATTCAGCCATTTTTTCTTGAAAAATGGCAATATCCTTACTCCATTGGATATCAATGGCGCCATTGGGACAGATCAGGATACATTCCCCGCACCCAACACATTTTTCAGGATTGATGATGGCCTTCTTTTCGTCCGAGAGGGAGATGGCCTCATGGGAACAGTGGGCAACGCATTCCCCGCACCCAACGCATTTTTTTGCCTTGACCTTGGGGCTGAGATCGGAATGCTGCTGCAATTTTCCTTTCCTGGCCGCACACCCCATGCCGACATTCTTTATGGTGCCGCCGAAACCGGAGAGTTCGTGACCCTTGAAGTGAGCAAGGCTGATGAGCGCATCCGCTTCGACAATTTCTCTCCCGATGTAAGCGATCTCGACATGTTCTTGGTTTATGGGAACTGAGGCATATGCTGCACCGCGGAGGCCGTCAGCAATAATAACCGGCGCGTTGACGACCGAGAAGGCGAACCCGTTTTCAATGGCGGTTTTCAAGTGGGAAACACTGTTGCCTCTTGTCCCGGCGTACAGGGTATTGGCGTCCGTGAGAAAAGGAAAGGCGCCGAGGGAGTGAAGTTGGTCCACGATGTGCCTGATGAATACCGGGCGGATGAAGGCGGTATTTCCTTTCTCACCGAAATGGAGTTTTAAGGCGACCAGATCCCTGGAAGAAACAATATTTTCAAGCCCCGCACTATCCAAGAGCTCTCCCAGTTTCGTTAGCAGATTTCTCTTCATTGAGGATCTGAGGTCAGAAAAATAAACCTCGCTCGTTGTCATGGTATTCCTCCTGCGTTTAATTCCCCTCTCTTCCAGGAGCAGGATTTCATTGCCGGAAGAAAGCGACAAGCTCGTACGACTGCCCAGGGTACCCGCTTGGATGATTTCCAAAGGCATCCTCCCCTGAGAGACCACAAAAGGGTAGGTTTTCTTGTAATTTCTGTCAAGAAGGATTTCGCGGCGGAAAGATGCACAACGCCGTGAGATTTCAGATTGAAGGATGTTTTTCGTTGACAAGCCCTCTCCCCTGCATTAAAAAAATCAGAAGAACTTCGACACGATCGCGGATACGATGACTTTTGAAAAAATGATCAGAAAATCCATGGATGTTCACGAGCATTATCTCCATGGAAGAGCGTTTATGATTGCATCAGCACCAGGCTAGAGAAATGCAGACAATGGGGAAAGAAAAAACCCTCGTGAACTGGACATCTGATTGGAAGAGGGGACTGCCGCTTTTGGCGGCGTTTCTCTTTTTTCTTGTTTCTGTTTGTGCACCGCCTGCCCAGGCACAGGTGCAGGGCATAAAAAAGATACTGAGTATCGAGGCTCAGGACATGCTCAATACTGTGCCTGATACCTACCTTTTGGACGTACGCACACGAGCCGAATATCAGTTTGTCGGCCATCCGGTTGGGGCATATCTTTTCCCTTATCTCTTTTATTCCAACACACTTGTCAGAAAAGGCAGCGCATGTAGCTACAATTTTCGTGAAAAGAACAAGCATTTTTTGGAAGAAATTGTGAAACTATTCAAGAAGACGGACAACCTTCTTGTCATTTCCCGGGACGGCACGCGGAGCGCCCTTGCTGCAAAGGACCTGGTGGAAGCAGGCTTCAAGAATGTCTATGATGTGGAAGATGGTTTTGAAGGGCCACCGTTTCCCACGTTTCAGGATAGTAATCGTGACAAGTTCTATAGACAGCTTGCGAGAAGAAACAAGGTGATCGGTTTTGGTCTCAGGCGTCATTACGGGTGGCAATGGTGGGGGCTTCCATGGAGCTACCAAATGGATCCCAAATATATCTATCCGCCTGACCTGGCACCGAAGCAGAAATAAAGGGAGAGGAAAAGAATGGAATCAGCAGACCTTATCCAATTGATGGATCAGATTGAAGAAAAAAAGATTGGCTGGGATGTGGTGGAAGAGAAGGTCAAAGTTTCGAACGACATCCTGAAGCTTTATGCCCAGTCCGGGCCTGTCCCGGTAACCCTTATCAATAATTTGAAGAAACTGATAGAGGAGGGGGCTGGGTAGGCCCTCCCTGTTGAAGGAAAAGGAGTAGTAGCATGGCTGATGTCTTGGAAGTAACGGACGACACTTTTGATGAAGAAATCATGCAGTCAGATATTCCCGCCATGGTTGATTTTTGGGCTGAATGGTGCGGTCCCTGTAAAATGGTCGGGCCGACTGTAGCCGAGTTAGCCGGTGAGTATAAGGGAAAGATCAAAATAGCGAAGATGGACGTTGATCAGAACAGAGGCACACCGGCACGTTTTGGCATCAGAAACATCCCGACATTGATTCTTTTTAAGAATGGAGAGGTGGCCCAGACCATCATTGGAGCCTACCCCAAGAGTCATATAGAAGCGGAAATGAAAAAGCTCCTCTAGATTTATCCGGGGGTGCAGTTTTATTGCGCGGGAGGCGACATCTGAGGTAAATATGGCCCCGTTGTTGTAAGAGGGTGGGGCTTTTCTGTTCCCTTAGGAGCTTGTCCGATAATAGCAATTTTTTCCAACATCAAGGCTTGCCAAAAAAATTGCCGCAGGCATATGATTGATATTCTGAGGATAATTTATTTGGCGTAACGCAGAGATTGGGAAAGAGGGCATTCTCGGACAGTCTCCTAGGCGGTCGGCAGGAAGTATATGGGCATATTCAAGCACAAAAAATTTGTTCGTTCCTATTTCTTGGGGCTCCTATGCCTTTTGGGCGGAGCACTCCTTCTGAACAGCTGTGCTCCGCTGGAATGGCTGCTTGGAAAAGAAGAGGAAAAACCCCCTTCTGAGCTGATGGAGCAGGCAATGGAAGATCTTGGCAGGGGATACTATAAAGCGGCGACTGAGGCGTTTCAAAAGATAAAGGACAGGTATCCATACAGCAAATTCGCGATCGTGGCAGAGATGAAAATGGCCGACACCCTCTTCATGCAGTCTTCCTACGATGAAGCCTATGACGCATATAAGGACTTTGAGAAACTGCACCCGAAGAACCCAAGCATCCCCTATGTGATCTACCGTGAGGGCATGTGCCATTTCAAACAAATGAAGAGTATCGATCGAGATCAGATGCACTCCATGAGGGCAAAGGAAGATTTCGGCCGCCTGGTAAAGCGGTTCCCGAAGAGTGTCTATGCGGCGCGGGCGCGCATGAAGATTCGCAGGTGTTACATGGACTTGGCTCAGCATGAGCTCTATGTGGGGCAGTTCTATTTCAAAATGAAAAAATATCGTGCAGCTGCCGGTCGTTTTCGTTATGCCATTGAACATTATCCCGATGTGGGCCAGTACTATGAGGCCCTGGAGTATCTCGGGAGATGTGAAAAAAAACTCGCCAAGAAATAATCCCCCAAATAGATTATCTTCCCCATTCAATTTTTCCAAGACGGTTCTCTAAAGATGCGTGGTGAAGGGCCCCAGCAGTCTTTTTTCGAGCACGATGGGTCATCACGACTTGCCCCTTTTCTGCCGCAAACCTTGTTCTTTGTGAGTAAGCAGCGTTCTTTTATGTCGCCGAGCTATGGGATGTGCACAAGGGAGGGACAGGGGGTTCGTTTCTGAAAGGGCAATATCAGGAACGCCGGTGCGAATTATGTGCGGCTCTCAAGATACCTACGCCCCAGCCGGGCGCACCGGACGGCGTTCCCGAACACTGGCTAGTTCTATTGATATTCTTCAGGCCTCCTTGCAGAATATGCGCGCCGTTCCATAACCTGGGGCGCAGTATATTTCCGCCAGAAAGGAACGCCCTGGCCCTCCCTCATCCTTATTGCGCCTGCGAGTGGTGCAATTAGAGCAAGGTGGTAAAGGGCAACGGCTAACGTGTTTTCCAAGGAGTTATGAAGATGCAAGAGAAACGATATCATAGAATCTGGAAAAGGCCTTTTCCAGGTTCTCGGGATTATTTCCCCCGCCCTGAGCCATATCGGGTCGACCGCCCCCTTTTCCCCCGACAACGGCCGACAATTCGCGGATGATATCACCTGCCTTGAAGCGGCCCACGAGATCTTTTGTCACCATGCAGGCGAGCATGGCCTTGCCTTCCCGGTTGGCCCCGAGCAGGACAATCCCCGACCCGAGCTTATCCTTGATTCTGTCTGCGGCATCCCGGAGCTCCGCAGGGGAATCTGCCTCAAATTTCTGTGCCAGGACCTTTACCCCTGCAACGTCTTTGACTCCAACCATAAAATCCTCAGATTTCTGGGTGAGGAGCCTGGCCTTGAGTTGCTCAATTTCCCGCTCCTTGTCCTTCAGGTCCTGGAGCAGGTGCTCCAGTCTCTCAGGGAGTTGCTGTGAGGCAGCCTTCAACAGCGAGGCGGATGATTTCAACAGTATCTCCTGCTCCAAGTCATGGCGAAGGGCTGCCTCTCCGGTCATGGCCTCAATCCGGCGGACATTTGCAGCAACGCCAGCCTCACTCACAACACGAAAAAGCCCAATATCTCCTGTCCGCTGGATATGGGTCCCACCACAGAGTTCCCGGCTGATTCCATCCCCCATGGATACCACCCTGACATTGTCTCCGTATCTTTCTTCAAAAATAGCCATGGCCCCTGTTTGCATGGCTTCTTCCCTGGCCATGACCTGTGTCTGCACGACCACGTTTTCCCGTATGTGGCGATTGACTATGAGCTCAACCTCCTTGAGATCTTCCTGGCGTACCGGCTTGAAATGACTGAAATCAAATCGAAACCGTTCATGGGAGACGCGAGATCCAGCTTGTTTCACATGATCTCCCAGGATCTCCCTGAGCGCGGCATGGAGGAGGTGTGTTGCCGAATGATTCCGGGCCTTCGCCAACCGCTTCTCTTCATCCACCTGGGCTTCCACCTCCAGATGTGGGGCCAAAACACCTGATTCCAATGTTCCCACATGCACGGCCAGGTTGTGACCGAATTTCAAGGTATTTTTCACCCGGAACCGGGTGGCGCCGTCAAGGATCCAGCCGGTATCGCCAACCTGTCCGCCTGCTTCTCCATAAAAAGGGGTCTGGTCCAGCACTATTTCGGCTTCAGCTCCGGGTTCCACCTTCCCCCCATCCTTACCTTCGAGAAAGATCGCGATAATGTGGGCCTTTGAGCGCAGACACTCGTACCCCAGGAACCGGGAGGTCACTCCGTCCGCCAGGAGCTTCTTGTATGCTTCCGGGATTATTTCCTCACCGCTCCCCTTCCACGATTCCTGGGAAAGGGCGCGCCGCTGCGCCATGGCCCCATTAAATGCCTTCGCATCAACGGTCAACCCCTCTTCCCTGGCCACGTCCTGTACAATGTCAAAGGAAAGACCATACGTGTCGTAGAGCTTGAAGGCCACCTCTCCTGAAATATTCGTTTGTCCCTTTGCCCGCAGGCTTTCAATCTCGTCGTTCAGGACCTTGAGTCCATAATGAAGGGTGTCGGCAAACCGCTTTTCCTCATTGTGGACCAGCCCCTCGATCAGGCTTTTTGACTGGATGAGTTCACCATAATCAGGCCCCATGATTTTAATCACTTTTTCACAAATCCGGTGGAGAAAGGGGTGTTCCATCCCGAGAAGTTGTCCGAAGCGGATGGCACGGCGGATAATCCTCCTCAAAACATATCCGCGTCCGTCATTAGACGGCATAACCCCGTCGCCGATCAGGAAGGCCGCCGCACGGGCATGATCGGAGATAACGCGAAAAGAAACATCCTGGCGCGTGTTTTCTCCGTACCCTTTCCCGCAAATCTCTTCGATCTTGGAGATGATCATTTTGAAGAGATCGGTCTCATAGTTGGAGGTAACGCCCTGAACCACGGCCGCTATCCTCTCAAGACCCATCCCTGTATCGATATTGGGCCTGGGAAGGGGTGAAAGCACGCCATCACCACTCCGGTCAAACTGGGTAAACACCAGATTCCAGATTTCAAGGTATCGGTCGCAATCGCAACCTGGAGCGCACTCGGGCCGTCCACAGCCGATGGAGGGACCCTGGTCTATGAGTATTTCCGAGCACGGGCCGCAAGGGCCGGTGTCACCCATTGTCCAGAAGTTGTCTTTTTCCCCCAGGCGGACAATGCGCTCGGCAGGGACACCGATTTTCTCATTCCAGATTTTGTATGCGTCATCGTCGTCCTTATACACTGACACATAAAGCTTTTCCGCCGGGAGGCGGAATTTTTGCGTCAGGAAGTCCCAAGCCCATTCAATGGTTTCTTCTTTGAAGTAATCCCCGAAAGAAAAATTCCCCAGCATCTCAAAAAACGTGTGGTGCCTGGCCGTATACCCGACATTTTCAAGATCATTGTGCTTTCCTCCTGCGCGGACACATTTCTGGGAAGTGACGGCCCGGGTATAATCGCGTTTCTCTTCTCCAAGGTACAACCCTTTGAATTGCACCATGCCGGCATTGGTAAAAAGCAGGCTTGGATCGTCCCGGGGAACCAGGGAGGAACTGGGAACGAGCTTGTGACCGCGGGATAAGAAATAGTCAAAAAATTCCTGCCGTATTTGTCTGAAATCCATTATGCTGTTTTCCTGTGATTTTTCTTTTCCAGTTCGTTTCCGTGATATCGAAACCCTTGGTTCCAGGTCCCTATTCAGGCGCGGGCTCTGTTTTTGTGGTTCTCTTGAGCCCGGTCTTTTCCAAGATAAGGTTTGCGATTTGATCTCTCACATCGATGTTTTCAGCGAGGAAGCGTTTTGCATTTTCTCTTCCCTGGCCAATCCGGTCTTCGCCGAACGAATACCACGCGCCACTCTTTTCAACAAGGCCGAGGGAGACACCCAAGTCAAGGATGTCTCCTTCCTTGGATATCCCATGACCATAAACAATGTCAAACTCCGCCTGTTTGAAAGGGGGGGCCACCTTGTTTTTCACCACCTTGACCCGAGTCCGGTTTCCGATGACCTGGTCTCCTTCTTTAATGGCACCGATTCTCCTGATATCCAGGCGCTGGCTCGCGTAAAACTTGAGCGCGTTTCCACCCGAGGTGGTCTCCGGGTTCCCAAACATAACCCCTATTTTTATCCGGATCTGGTTGATAAAAATGACGCAGGTCATGGACTTGCTGATGGCGGCGGTCAGTTTTCGGAGGGCCTGGGACATGAGGCGGGCCTGCAGGCCAACGTGCTGGTCACCCATTTCTCCTTCGATCTCAGCTCGAGGCACGAGCGCCGCGACTGAGTCGATGACCAGCACATCAATGCCGCCGCTTCTGACGAGAATTTCCGCAATATCGAGAGCCTGCTCACCGGTATCCGGCTGAGATACCAGCAGGCTGTCCACATCCACGCCCAGTTTGCGGGCGTATCCTGGGTCAAGGGCATGCTCGGCATCAATGAACGCCACCATTCCTCCCGTGGCCTGCGCCTCCGCGGCGACGTGAAGGGCCAGGGTGGTCTTTCCGGAGGACTCGGGTCCATAGATTTCCACTACCCTGCCCCGGGGGACCCCTCCAATGCCCATTGCGAGGTCCAAGGAGAGGGATCCGGTGGAGATGGCAGGGATATCCAGCACCCTGCCGTCCCCCATTTTCATGATAGAGCCTCGTCCGAATTGACGCTCGATTTGTGATATGGCCTGATCAACAGCATTTTCTTTATCCATAAGATGATCCCTCCGTGAAAACGATAATGTCTCGCGTAGACCTTTTGATACCAATGAACGCTACCGGGTTCCTGAAAGAGGCCATTGTGCCAGCTCAGTATAGATCGAACCCCCTGGAGTCAAATCGCTCTTGAACAAAAAGAGCCTTTGTAGCCGGTAAAAAGGACCCGATAAATCCTTGTACGTGTCGAGAATTTCCGCGAGCGGAGCCCCGCCCCTGGCACCTTTCCTGAACCTGCACAAGGTCAAATGGGGACGAAATGGGCGTTTCTCTTCCCGTACGCCGAAGGCCCCTAATTTCCTTTGCAGGGCGTTCCTGAAGTGTGACATCCGCTCCAAATCCGCTTGAAGTCCAACCCAGAGGACCCGTGGATTGCGTACCCCGGAAAACACACCAACACCCTTGAGTGCAATGTCAAAAGCACCATACCGGTCACAGGTGCTTTTTGCAAGCCCCGTAATGTCTTCAATGGAAGATTCGGGGATCTGGCCCAGGAAAACGATGGTCAGATGAATGTTTCCAGCACGGACCCATCTGGCACCAGGGAGAAGGGGCATCAATTCCGATGAGATGCGGGAGACGGTATCCCTTATCCCTTCCGGGAGATCAAATGCCAGGAAGGAGCGGATTTCCATTCGCATACCTCCGTATCCAGTCCAGGGCCATGGTCGCGCTGTTGAGCTTGACAGCCTGGCGATTTCCCCAGAAGCGGTATCCCTTCGAGACTGTCTTTTCAGCCGATGCCAGGGCCACATGGACCGTGCCCACGGGCTTTTCCCTGGTTCCGCCTTCGGGTCCTGCGATGCCGGAGACGGCTATTCCCAGGTCCGAGTTAAGTCTGTTTCGAATGCCTTCCGCCATTTCCTGAACCGTTTCATTGCTGACTGCGCCGTATTCTTCCAAGGTCTTGGCCTGTACGCCCAGCAGTTCCATTTTTGCGTCGTTACTATAGGAAACAATTCCGCCGAGGAAATACCGGGAACTGCCGGGAATGGCTGTCAGGAGATGACCAATCAGTCCCCCGGTGCACGATTCAGCAACCGAAACAGTAAACTTTTTTGCCGAGAGAATCTTCCCTACAATCTCAGCCATGGAATCTTCTCCGGTGGCGAAAACAGCGGCTCCGAGCTTGTTCCTGATCTGCTTTTCTATCCTGTCAAGCTCATGGACACCGCTCCGGGCATCTTTCGCAGTCAGGCTAACCGTGATATGGTTTTCCGGAAAATGGGGGTAAAAACCTAAGACAACTTTGTCGGTTTCTTTATCCAGATCCCTGAAAATCTCCGCGATATGGGGTTCGTTCAAGCCATAGACCTTCAGGGTACGGCATATGGTCACCGGAAGTCTCTTGTAAAGGGTGCGCAGTTCGGGGATGACAACATGGTCAATGAGGTAGCGCATCTGGTCCGGGACACCGGGAAGAAAATAGAGCCGTACGTCATTTTCCACCAGCGAGAAACCGCAGGCCTTTCCTTCCGGGCTCAGCATTCTTGATCCGTCCGGAACCCAGGCCATTTTTTCAAGGGAACGGCACATTTCCGCACCTTGCGTGCTCGTGTGGCGTTTGATTATCTCAAACATCTCTTTGTCCAGGCAGAGAGGCCTGTGCAAGGCCTTGGAAATAATTTCATTGGTGAGATCATCCTCTGTGGAGCCAAGACCCCCGGTCACGATGACAAAACGGGATCCTTCCATGGCATTCTTGAGGGCCCGGGATACGGACGGGTAATCGTCACCCACGGAGGTGATCCGGGTAATCCGCAGGCCGGAGGCTGTGAGCCTGCCTGCCGCATACCAGCCATTCACATCCAATGTCATTCCGGAAGTGAGTTCATTTCCTATGGTAATAATTTCGCCTTGCACCAGCATTTTCTCCAGGCTCCCATGGAGCGAGGGTCTCTGCCTTGGGAAAGGATTAACGTATGAACCTAATGTGGTTGGGGTTAAGCAACATTTCGCGCCGCAACGTGCACGTTGTTCCATGAGCACGTTTCATGATTGCTGTCTGGAGGAGTGAGCCCCCGGTCGCGATCAATGCACTGCCTGAATTTCCCTCCTTTATTGATCTATTCCTCATTGACCAAGAAAAACATGTGTGAGGAGAAGAACAAGCAGTGTTTGGAATCCTGCTGCTATATCATCCAGCACAATTCCCCATCCCCCATGCAGCCTGCGATCCAAGAGCCCCGCAGGAAAGGGCTTCAAGATGTCGAAGAATCGGAACACGAAAAATGCAATTCCTACATCCTGCCAGGAGATCTGAAGGAAGATGGTGGCTGCCAGAAAACCGGCCACCTCATCGATAACCACCTGAGGTGGATCACTTGTCTTCAGGAGGGATTCAGCGCGCCCGGATGTCCAGACTGCCACGACCAGAAAAAAAAGAAAAAAAGAGATTCTGCAAGCGAGTGGGCAATGCTGCAGCGCCAGGGCAAGTGGCACTGCTCCCATGGTACCAAAGGTGCCGGAGGCAACGGGAATGAGGCCAATACCGAACCAGGTGGCGAGAACAAATGCAGCCTTGCCTGTGATATCGCTCTCTCTGAACCGCTCCCTCTTCGTCAAAATAGCAGAATTCTCTTTTTGCTTCAAGTTCAGTGAGTCCCTGGGCTGTGATGTTGTCCTTGCTTCTCCAGAGGAGAAGGATGACCAGTTTTGCCTATTTGAGTGTTGAGCCCCATAATCCAGGAATATATTTCCCTGAGTGCAAGGCCTTTTGCTCGAGCTATCTTCCGGCAGGATTCGTATTCCGGGACCAGGTACGCAGTATTGTCAGCCTGGATGATTTTCTTTACCTTTATGTTTCCCCAGGGACTTTCTATTTCTACCTCTTCCCGTTCAAAAATATGACGCTGGGTGTAAGAAAACCGAACACCAAGTGTCCCGGATTCCTGAAACAGGAGACCGGTCAATCGTTCCTTTGCATGGGGATAGGCTATGACCTGCACCTGGACACCGGGACGGTTCTTTTTCATCTGAATGGGGCAAAAACTCACATCGAGAGCACCCGCCTCGAACAAACACTCCATGAGATACCCTGCCCATTCAGGGCTCATGTCGTCTATATTCGTTTCCAGGACTACGATTGTCTCGCTTTTTCCTTTGCGTGCCTGTTTTCCCACCAGAAGGCGAAGAAGGTTCGGCCGATCGGACAGTTTTCTGCTTCCAACGCCATATCCTACATTTTCCACGATCATTGGCGGCATCGGACCGAATGACTGTACGAATGTCTTCACCAGGGCGGCCCCTGTCGGGGTCACCATTTCATAAGGAATTGCTGTTTGGGACACGGGTACGTCTTTCAGGAGCGCCATTGTTGCCGGTACAGGGATGGGCATGGCCCCGTGGGCGGTTTGCACAAAACCGGTTCCGAGCGGCAAACCGGAGGCATACACGGAACCTATGCCAAGACTGAGAAGCCCGTACACAGTGCCCACAATGTCCATAATGGAATCCACTGCCCCGACTTCGTGAAAATGGACTGCTTCAGGAGTACGGTTGTGAATCTTTCCTTCCACCGTTGCCAGGGAGAAAAAGACCTCAATGCTCTTGTCCTTTACGTTTTCGGGGAGGGTGGAATGGGAGATAATCTCGCGGATTTCACGAAAGTCCCTGACCCGCTGAAGGGATTGATTAATCTCAACCAGGATACGCGTGCCGTAAATTCCGTTTCTTGCCTCCCTATGGGCTTCGAGGTGGCAACCCTCAATCTGGAGTGAATCGATGAGTTGTTGCAGTTCAAGCAGGGGAACTCCGGCATCCACCAATGCTCCGAGGAACATGTCCCCGCTGATTCCAGAGAAACAATCCAGGTAGGCTACGTTCATAGGGCATCCAAAAAATGGAAAGAGCGCCCCCCGTGCGGGCGGAGCGCTCTTGAACAGAGTGTTATACGAGGTCCGCGACCAGCTCGGATATGTCCTTTATTTCGATGGCATCTTCCTTGTTGGTTGTCTTTCTGCTGTCTTCCAGCATGTTGATGCAATAAGGACATGCAGTGGCCAGGATGCTTGCTCCCGTGTCACAGGCCTCATGGATTCGCAGGTCCGAAAAGCGCCATTCGGGTTTTGTTTCCATCCACAGTCTTCCGCCGCCGCCGCCGCAACAGAGGCTGTCATCCCTGATACGGCTCATTTCCACGAGCTTTCCCCCGGTGATGGTCGAAAGAACATCCCTGGGTTCATCATACACTTTGCTGTGCCTGCCCAAATAACAGGGATCATGGTAGGTGATTTTCTGGTCGATCGTTCCCGTAAGCTTAAGGTCACCTGCATCGAGGAGTTGTTTCAGGAGCTGGGTGTAGTGGATGACCTCGAACTCCCCACCCATTTCGGGGTATTCATTGGTGAACGTATAAAAACAGTGCGGGGAGGTGGTGATAATTTTTTTAACACCTTTCCCCTTGTAAAGAGAAATGTTTTTTTGTGCCGTGTTCATGAACAGCTCTTCATCCCCGATCTTTCGTATTGATTCAGCGCAGCAGTTTTCTTCTTCCCCGATCACCCCGAATGAAACACCGGCCGCCTTGAGGACCTTGACCATGGACCTTGCGATGTTCCGGCTCCTGACATCATAAGCGGAAGTACAACAAACAAACAGGAAGTACTCCGTATTTTCATCAAAGACGGGGACATCCAGCCCTTCCATCCACTCGGTTCGCTTTTCCGGCGGTTCAGACCATGGATTGCCCTTGCTGTGGACACTCCCGGTAATGGTCCGCAGGACGTCCGGAATTGCACCTGTTTCAGCTATCATTGCGCGCATTGCCTTTACGATGTCGATAATGGTGACTCCCCTTGGGCACCGCAATACACATTTGTTGCACGTGGTACATCCATACAGGATATCGGCCGACTCATACCCTTCCACCCCGAGCTGGGCCATTCTGATGAGGCGGCGAATATTGAATGGCCCGTCCACGATACGCCAGGGACATGATCCCGCGCACATGCCGCATTGCATGCAGAGATTCAGCTTCTCTGCGCCCATGGCGACCAGGGCTTCGTTTACTTCATAAAATGGGGTCATTGCTTCCATGTGGGTCAATCCCTCCTTTTGCTGAGAATGTGATTTTTTTAACAAACTCTTTTCCTTATGTCAACAGGGGATTGCATCTTCTTGAGGCTGGGTTTTTCAAATGGTTGTGCTTTTCGGAAGTCGGGCAGAAAAGGGGATGGCCGGGACAACGGGGCCTCATTTTGGGGGTCGGGGAACTGCACAAAAAGGGTGCGAAACCCTAAATCCCGGGCATGGGCGTATACAAAATCGAATTCCTCTGTCTTGAGAACCCGGTTGAGAGGGCCTGGGAGGGATTGGCCTACCGGGGAATACTGTCTCATGAGGCTGAGGGGGAGATCAGGGCCGAACTCAACAAAAAGGGTCGTCAGGACATTGATACTGTTTTCCAGGTGACCGGGCAGGATCAGATGCCTGACCAGGACACCCTTTGTAGCGATGGAGTTGTTGCTGGCACAGCAGTCGAGGAAACCCTTTTGCCGTACCATTTCGCAGAGGGCCCTCAGGGCCACTTGGGAGTAGTCTTTTGCCCTCGATAGGGACGCGGCCAGTGCCTTGTCGGCATACTTGAAGTCAGGCAGGTAGATGTCAGCGTAGTGTTCCGCCATTTTGAGGGAATCCATGGACTGATACCCGGACACATTGAAGACCATGGGCAGGCAATGCCGGGTCTTCCGGAGAGAAGAAACCAGGTCAAAGACGTGTGGAAAAAAGTGGTCCGGTGTCACAAAATTGATATTGTGCACTCCCTCCGACCGGATCATTTCTTCCACCCGCGATTTCAGGGAAGGCTGATCCAGCAAATCTCCTAAGGATTCGTGGGAAATCTGCCGGTTCTGACAGAAGGCGCAGCGAAGGGAACAACCGGAAAAAAAGACCGTCCCGGATCCATTGGTCCCCGTAATGGGTGGTTCCTCCCCGAAATGGGGCCCGATGAAGGCCACTCGTACCCTATCATCTTCCCCGCAGAACCCCCTTTTGCCCCTCCTTGCATGCCGGTTTAGCCCGCACTGTCTCGGACACAAACAACAGTCATCGTAAAGAGCCATGAAGTCCATTTTTTCTTCCTTCCCCATGGGGAACATGTCTACCACAAGCTCCCATTTTGAACAAGAGTATCCCTGTACGCAAGGGGATGCACCTGGCTTTATGTGCAAAAAAAAAGACAGGGAATATGCTCTGCTTGCTGCTTTGTGCACTTTTCTTGCTATTCCGGAAAAACCCGTTGGTCTTGGAAGTTTTCTATTGTCCGAACAAGTTCCTTGAGCACAAGAATATGTCCTTTTATTTCAATATTTTGAATGCACATACAATACTCAACCCGAAGGTGGTGCCCTTTCCTTGTCGGTGGCGCGGCTCTTGGCACAGAGGTTGCTTTAAGGGTGATAACAGCGTACATCACGGAGGGAAAAAATGAAAAAACGAAACATATTTGTGGTCATCTTGGTGGTTGTCATGAGCCTGGTTGGGTCGCGGGCCTTTGCCGGTTCTGCCACAATACGTTGGCAGGCCAACACGGAACCGGATTTCCAGGAATACCGGGTATACACCGGTACAGCTTCCCGTACCTACGGAACCCCGACTCCGGTGGGGAAAGCAACAAGTTATACTGCGGGTAATTTGGAAGAAGGCCTCACCTATTATTTCGCGGTGACCGCGGTGGACACGTCCGAAAACGAGAGCGGTTTTTCCCAGGAAGTGTACAAGACCATCCCCGATACACATGCACCCACCGTAGCCATCACTTCCCCAACCACCGGGGCAACCTATGCAACGGTGCAGGGCACCCTGAACCTGAATGGGACGGCATCTGACAATGTTGGCGTCGTAGAAGTTGGCTGGACCAATTCAAGGGGAGGCAGCGGCACAGCGAGCGGCACGACAATTTGGTCCATTTCAGGGATCAGTTTGACTCAAGGTGAGAACATTATTGTGGTTACCGCCAGGGACCATGATGGAAACAAGGGAACGTATACCCTCACCGTAATCTACACTCCTCCGGATACCACTGCGCCGGCACCTCCTGGCGGCGTCACCGTAGAGTAACTTTCTCCTTCATCCGGAGTCACCTTGGGAAGAGGGAGCGGAAGGTCTGGGAAGGCTTCCCGCTCCCTCACTTGCCGGGAAATAGTGTTTGACAAGAATGCAAAGAAGCACTAGCCTTACCAAAGGTCGGCAGATACTCAGCAGCCCAGCCTCTGGTACATTGCGCCTGTAGCACTCAATTCACAAAATCTCTTCTGTACCGGGACCCCAGGTTCTTTTCTCTCTCATGCCGGCAAATTTTCTTGAATCGTCAGAAGATCTCTTTGCTTTTTCCGGTTGTCATTGCATGTGGACTTTCACTGAAGGAAGAAAGGAGGTGAGATGAACAGGCACGCATGTTGATCCCGTGGCGTCCCTGCGGGTATGCCCGTGGTGTCGTTCCGAACCAAAGAGCATTGATACACGACGAAAAGCGGTTGCTTTCTGGTGCGGGGAGCGGGAAAAGGCAGGCCTCCAAGAGAGGTACCTGGAGGTCAAAATGCGAACTCTAGCTGTTGAAAAGGAGGCATTATGGAGAGCAAGAAATTTGTGCTGCCGGAATCTGAATTACCCCGTCATTGGTACAATATTATGCCGGATATGCCTACTCCCATGGAACCGCCACTCCATCCGGGGACCGGGCAACCTGTTGGACCTGAGGACCTTGCACCCATCTTTCCCATGCCGCTGATCGAACAGGAAGTCAGTCAGCAAAGGGAGATAGACATCCCCGAAGAGGTGCTGGAAAAATACCTGATCTGGCGCCCGACGCCCCTTTACCGGGCACAGAACCTGGAAAAATACCTCCAGACACCCGCGAAGATCTATTTCAAGAATGAGGGCGTGAGTCCTCCCGGAAGCCACAAACCCAACACGGCCATTGCCCAGGCGTACTATAACAAGATCTCTGGAACCAAGCGCATTACCACCGAAACCGGTGCGGGGCAGTGGGGAAGCGCCCTTGCCTTCTGCTGTGCATTGTTCGGCCTGGAATGTAAGGTCTTCATGGTCAAGATCAGTTACAACCAGAAGCCCTATCGGCGGCTCATGATGCAGACCTGGGGAGCAAACTGTATTGCCAGTCCAAGCACGGAGACCAAAGCGGGGCAGAGCATCCTTGCAGAAGACCCTGATTGTCCAGGGAGCCTTGGCATGGCCATCAGTGAGGCGGTTGAGGCGGCGGTGATGGATGATGATACAAAATACTCGCTCGGAAGTGTCCTCAATCATGTCATGCTGCACCAGACCATCAACGGGCTCGAGACCCAGAAGCAGATGGCCTTGGCAGGCGACTATCCGGACGTGATTATCGGGTGTGCCGGGGGGGGAAGCAACTTCGCGGGGAACTGTCTCCCCTTTGTGCGGGACAAGATCAACGGGAAGGACATCGATATCATTGCCGTGGAGCCCGCATCCTGCCCCACCATGACCAGAGGCCCCTTTGCCTATGATTTCGGCGATACGGTCCAGATGACCCCGCTGTTGCCCATGCACACTCTTGGACACAATTTTGTCCCGGAGCCCATCCATGCCGGGGGCTTGAGATACCACGGGATGGCTCCCATCATCAGCCAGCTTATCCTGGATGGCCTCATCCGGCCCATGGCCCTGCAACAGCTCGAGACGTTTCAGGCAGGGATCACGTTCGCGAGGACCGAGGGCTTCATCAGCGCCCCGGAGACGGACCATGCAATCGCGGTGGTCATTCGAGAAGCGCTCAAGGCGAAGGAAGAAGGGAAAGAAAAGGTGATCCTCTTCAACTGGAGCGGACACGGACTGGTAGACATGGCGGCTTACGAGGCCTACCTGGCCGGGAAGCTGTCGGATCATGCCCTTCCGGAAGAGGAAATCAAACGGGCCCTGGCTGATATAGAGCCACTCCCCAAACCCAGGCAGTATACGGGATAATGAGCTGAATAGCAGACTGAAAATTCCTTTTCATTTGACGTACCGAAGTGGTACAGTTCCTGACAGCCCGGCGATCAATGATCTCCGGGCTGTTTCACTAACCCGGCGGGGCACATGATGGCTGAACCAAGGGAAAAAGTCGCAGGGTTGATCCTGGCTGCAGGGATCTCATCACGGATGGGCAAGACCAAACAGCTTTTGAAAATCGGGGGGAAAACTCTGGTGGAGCGGGTGGTTCAAGAGGCCCTGCAATCCGATCTTGACGAGGTGGTTGTGGTATTGGGATACCGGGCCGGGGCTGTCCGAGATGTTCTTTCCCCCGCTCTGAACAACAAAAGGCTGAAAGTCATAGAAAACCGGCATTATGAAGAGGGGATGAGTTCCTCCATCCGGGTCGGCCTTGAAGTGGTTAAAGATCATGCTGAACAGGTCATGATTCTTCTGGCGGATATGCCCCATATCAACTCGCATATAATAAACCATCTTGTTGCAGGCTACCTGGCCTCGGGAAAGACCCTCGGGGCGGTTTCTGTAAAGGGAAACCGTTCTCTCCCGGTTATTCTTGGGAGAGCGTGGTACAGTGCCTTGCATGATTTAAAAGGGGATGTGGGAGCACGCGAGCTGTTTGACGCCTTCAAGGATGAGGTCTGCCTCGTGGAAGCGCTGCCACCCTACAATGATCTGGACCTTGACACCCCGGAAGACTACCAAAAAGCCCTGTTGGATATCCATGAATAGCGATGGAGCAAAGTAGGCAGGTGGACAGCGTTTGTTTTGTCATTGAGGCATTTGGATTTCATTTGACATTCTTTTGTTTTCAGCTTGCAGGCCGCAAGCGGGTTTATCCGGGTGAGAGGCTTATGTCATGCCCGGCAGGATTACACCGGAAGATGCCATGACTTCTGTCACCCGGTGACCCGTGAGCACTTCCAATTCACTGATGAGTTCCGGGCAGGGAAGCACGCTGAAACGTTCATTTGCCGCAATGGTGACATCCTTCCCCGAGCCCAGTGGTACCTTGAAACGAAGGCGACATTCGCCGGGAAATCGAAACGTGAGATCTCTCAGGTCTTCCAAGGTATCTCTGGAGGCGGTTTTTTTATCCAGGTTGACTTCAATGGCCTTGATGAGTTGTTGCCTGACCATGTTCAGGGTGCTGATTTCCTGGGCGATGATCTTGATGGTATAGTCCCCTTTTTCAACCGTTCCGGTGATGAGTAACGGGTCATCATTTTTCAGGAGCCCGGAGCAACGGGCAAAGAGATCAGGGAAGAGAATTACTTCGATGGAGCCGGAAAGGTCTTCCACCTGGATAACGGCCATGTTTTCCCCTTTCCTTGTCCGTTTCAACTTCAATTCTTCCACGACCCCGGCGATTTTGATCCGAGTCTTGTCTTTCTGCACGGGGAGGTCCTGAATGGAGCAGCTCGTGACAAGGGAGATTTCACGGCTGAATCTGGCAAGAGGATGGCCGGTGATGTAAAAGCCTAAGGCCTCTTTTTCCCTTTTCAGCCGTTCCCTTTCCCGCCATTCCTCCACATCGGGGAGGTCCATGAATCCCAGTCCCATGCCTCCCGGTTCGCCCAATGATCCGAATATGTTCAATTGGTTGGGGTCGTGATTGGCCCCGCAGGAACGGAGAACATCATCAAGACCGGCAAAGTGCCTGGCACGATGGATCCCGGTAAAGTCAAAGGCGCCGCACAGGATGAGACCTTCCAGTACCCTCCGGTTGACCTTCCCCGCACCCACCCGCCTGCAAAACGTCAGGAGATCAGCGTAGGGACCGTTTTGATCCCGTTCTTCTATGATGAATTCCACCGCTTTCAATCCCACATTTTTCACGGCCGCGAGGCCGAAGCGGATCTTTCCACCCACAACAGAGAAATCCGCCTGACTTTCATTGATGTCAGGGGGAAGAATCTCGATCCCCATGCTCCGGCATTCGGCGATGTTCTTAATGGTCTTGTCCTGGTTTCCCATGTCCTGTGTGAGGAGCGCCGTCATGAATTCAACGGGAAAGTGGGCTTTTAAGTACGCGGTCTGATACGCGATCATGGCATACGCCGCGGAATGGGATTTGTTAAATCCGTACCCGCCGAATTTTTCGATCAAATAAAAGAGGTTTTCGGCCTTCTGCGGCTTTACTCCGTTCTTGCGGGCACCGTCGATGAATCGCTCCTTGTGTCTGGCCATGACCTCCGGCTTTTTTTTGCCGATGGCCTTCCGGAGTTCATCGGCCTCGGCCAGGGAATAGTCGGCCAGGAGTTGCGCGATGCGCATGACCTGCTCCTGGTAGAGAATGACCCCGTAAGTCTCTTTGAGGATAGGTTCCAGCTGGGGGAGAACATACCTGATCCTGGTTTTCCCGTGTTTTCCACTGACAAAGTCATCCACCATGTTGCTGCCGAGGGGTCCTGGCCGGTACAAGGCGACCAGGGCAATCAAGTCCTCGAAGACCTCAGGCTGGAGCCTCCGCATGAGCTCTTTCATTCCGCTGCTCTCAAGCTGAAATACTCCGGTGGTCTTGCCATCGCTGCACAACTGGTAGGTTGCCGGGTCATCAAGGGGTATTTTGTCGATATCAATGTTCGTACCGGAAGTTGCTTCTATGAGATCGAGGGTGTGTTTGATCACCGTCAATGTCTTGAGTCCCAGAAAATCAAACTTGATGAGGCCAAGCTGCTCAATGCGATCCATAGTATACTGGGTCATGATTTCATCTTTGGAGCCCTTGAAAAGCGGAAGATATTCCACCAGGGGCCTGTCTGCAATCACCACCCCAGACGCGTGAGTAGAGGCATGTCTGGAAAGCCCTTCCAGCACACGGGAGACGGTGAGCAATTTTTTCAATGGACCGTCACTTTCTTCGAGGCGCTTGAGTTCCGGCTCCTCCCGAATGGCCTTTTCAAGGGAGACCTTCGGGCCCTCCGGGACCAGCTTGGCTATACGGTCCACTTCTCCCAAGGGAATGTTCAGGCTTCTCCCAACATCGCGAATCACGGCCCGCGCCTTCATGGTGCCGAAGGTGATGATCTGAGAGACGTTTTCCCTGCCGTATTTTTCTGCAACGTAGCGAATCACGTCATCCCTGCCGTTGATGCAGAAATCGATATCAATATCAGGCATGCTGATTCGCTGAGGATTGAGGAACCTTTCAAAGAGGAGACCGTACTTGATCGGGTCGATATTGGTGATGGTAAGGGCGTAGGCCACCAGAGATCCCGCGGCCGAGCCGCGACCCGGGCCCACCGGGATCTGGTTCCGCCTCGCGTAGTCTATGAAATCGGCGACGATCAGAAAATAGCCGGAAAACCCCATTTTCCGGATAATTTCGAGTTCAAATTCCAGTCTCTCCTGGTATTCTGCAACCGTTTTCTCCGAAAGGGTCCCTTCTTCCTCTTCTTTCAGGCGGAGCCTCTGTGCAAGCCCCTTGCGGGCGTCTTCAACAAGGATGTCGTCCAGACTTCGATTTTCCGCCGCCCGGAAAACCGGGTATTTATAGTGGTCGAATTCCATTTCATAGGCGCATCGGTCAGCTATCTGGGTGGTATTATCGAGGGCGTCTTCATACCCATCGAGGTTCTTCAGCATCTCATCACGGGATTTGAAGTAGAATTCATCAGTTGAAAACTTGAGACGCTTTGGATCCTGAATAGTTTTTCCCGTCTGGATGCAGAGGAGGACGTCGTGGGCCTCGGCATCTTCCCGGTTCAGGTAGTGGCAGTCATTGGTGGCCACCAGGGGAAGGGAAAGCTCCCCGGAAAGCTCCCGCAGCATCTTGTTGACCCTGACCTGCTCCGAAAGACCGTTTGCCTGGACCTCCAGGTAGAATCTGTCATGATCGAAAATGGTTGCGAATTCTTCAGCTTTTCTTCGGGCCAGCTCCACGCGGTCCGCATTGAGAAAAAAGGGAACTATCCCCTTGATACAGGCGGACAGGGCTATAAGGCCTTCATTATATTCGCGCAGGAGCTCCATGTCCACACGGGGATGGTAATAAAAACCGTCCAGATATCCCTGGGTGACCAGGCGACTCAGGTTCCTGTATCCCTTTTCATTCATGACGAGGAGTACCAGGTGGAAGGCACTGGGCAGACCGTCCGGGGACGGGGCCCTGCTCCGGCGGTCTCCGGGGGCGATGTAGACTTCCGATCCAATGATGGGCTTCACACCGCCGGCCTTCTTGGCTTGATCGAAGAACTGGACAGCTCCAAACATATTGCCGTGGTCTGTAATGGCCACTGCATTCATATTCAGATCATGGGCCTTTTCCAGCATCTGTTTCGGCCGGATTGCGCCATCCAGAAGGCTGAATTCCGAGTGCACGTGGAGATGGACAAATGGACGGTTTAAGGTCAATGTAAACTCCTTTGTATGACTCCTGAGTCTCTGGCAAGTGTATCCATAGTGGCAATGCACTCCAGATTGTGAGAGATAACCTCTCAGAGTGCTTACATAAGAGACCAATAGACGCAGCGTACAGGGCAAGAGGCAAAGATCGAATAGAAGGCGTGGGCGCTTCCCTGTTGTGCGGCCAACGAAAAATATGATACGCTATTCCTTGAAGATCATCAAGATGATTCAGAGCAAACTTTAGGGTGAAAACATCTCCCCCACAGACGAGTGTTCCGGCCGTATTTTCATGTGTGTGGGGATGGATGATATAATTTTGGTCCAGCTGTGCTGGCGTAGCCCGCTTTGCGGCACGGCACAGCCGGATTCTTGTGATCTCCGCGGGGCGGGAGTTTCTCATAAACAATGGGACACTGAGACGGGAGCTGCCAGTGGTTGAAAAGAGGATACAGGGGCTGAAACGATTGCTTGAAAATCTGCGGGTTGAAAAAAGGACCCTGCGGGAAAAAATTGCTGACCTCCAGAAAGAGCACCGTCAGGCAGTAAGGATCCTCAAGGAGGGGTGGCGGCTCCTGGAAGCCCTGCCGGGGGGTGTCGTGCTGATCCAGGATGAGAAAATTGGCTTTATCAATGAAACCGCCAGACAGGCGCTGGGCTGTGACGAGGCTGACATAAAAGGGCACGATTTTTTGGAATTCGTTCACCCGGAATTTCAGACCAGCCTCCGCGCGCGCTATCGGAAGCGGGTATCAGGAAAACCCGTGCCGAATCGGTACGAAGCCTGCCTGAGAAGCAAGAGCGGGGATATGCTGTGGTGTGAGGTGCGGGTGAAAAAGATTCTCGTTGGTGGACGTCGGGCCTTCCTGCTCAACTTGATCGGGCTCAATGAAAGAAAAGAGGCCGAAAAACTGCACATTGAAGCGGGAAAGCAGGAGGTGATCGAGCGGCTATCGAGAGGCCTTCACCGGGAAATGGAGGGATGGCTGCGTTCCCTTGATCACAATTCCTCCCTTCTCCAGGAACTGCAGTGGCTTGGAGAGGGCGGCACGAAACAGGAAGGGGCCATTTCCTTTGATCTTCGAAAAGTGGCGCAGGACGTGATTTCTACAACCAGGAATCAATGGCGTAAAGGGCTTCCCGAAGGGGAAGGCACCATCAGAATGAAGACTTATCTGAGGGCCCTGCCAAACCTGATGGGAAGGCCGGAAGAGATAGCGTATGCGCTCAATGCACTGGTAAAAAATGCGGTTGAGGCCCTGAATGCTGAAGGGACTATATACCTTACCACCGAGGAAAGCGGGGGGTTTGCGCATCTCTATATACAGGACAGCGGCAACGGGATTCCCTCGGAAGTCCGGGACAGGATCTACGATCCTTTCTTTACGACAAAGGGAAAGGACAGGAGGGGGCTGGGATTGAGCCTGGCACGGGCGATTATCAGGAGGAACGGGGGCGAGATGGAGCTCCGGAGCGGCGACGGAGGGGGAACGATCTGTACCGTTCGCATGCCGATTCCTTCTCAGGCCTCTCCCAAGAAAAGAACCGCGAGGCGGATACGATTGAAGGACACCCTCGTTCTTGTGGTTTCAGGGCAAGATATCCTGCGTGATCTCCTGTGTCGATGGTTCTCAAGCAGGGGATGCCGCGTGGATGCCACAGTGACCTGCGGTGAAGCCTTTCAATCGATGAAAAGAAAGGCCTATGACCTGATGGTTGTTGATGCGGAAGAGGTTGAACAGGAAAACCTCTCCGTGTTCCTCAAAAGGGCGAACCGAGACCGCCCGAAAACACCTATCGTCCTGATCGAAAACCCTCCCACCCTCCGGTCTTCAAAGGTCGCGAAGCACGGCGATGGCCCTTTCTTGCTTGAAAAACCCCTGAACATGGACAGGGTTCACTCCGTATTTATGGAAGCGCTGCGTGCAGGAGATCCGGGTTCATGAACGACGAAATGATAGACGAGATCGCCCCGCTGGCCGAGCGGATGCGTCCGGAAGAGATTGAGGACATGGTGGGGCAACCTCATTTGCTCGGCCCGGAGGCTTCTTTTCGCAAGGCCCTCGAGTCCGGCCGGGTCTTTCCCGTGATTTTCTGGGGTCCCCCGGGATCAGGGAAGACCACCCTGGCGAGGATGATCGCAAGGTATACCCGATATCCATTCCGGGCGTTTTCAGCAGTAACTTCGGGCGTCAAGGACCTTCGGGAAGTCATAAAGGAGGCGGAGGACCACAGGAAGAAGACCCGCCAGCCGACTATCCTCTTCGTGGATGAGATCCACCGGTTTCACAAGGGCCAGCAGGACGCGTTTCTGCCCCACGTGGAAAGAGGCTTGATTCTCCTGGTGGGCGCCACCACCCAGAACCCTTCATTCGAAGTCATTCCTCCTCTCCTGTCGAGGGCCCGGGTGTTGGTCCTGAAACCACTCCGGAATGAGGACCTGGAAGTTATTTTGACAAGGGCCTTGAACGACAGCGAAAAGGGTCTCGGGAAATGGGGGTTCCAATTGGCCGGAAAGGCCCTCGAACATCTCATGGACCTTTCTCACGGCGATGCGCGCGTTGCCCTCAACAACCTGGAGATGGCGTGTTCCTACCTGCTGGAAACAGATGCAGAAGAGCGGAGCCTGAATCTCCAGGTCATTGAAAAAGCCCTGGACAGGAAGGCGTTGCCGTATGACAAAGATGGGGAGGAACACTTCAACCTCATCTCGGCATTTCATAAGAGCCTTCGCGGGAGTGACGCACAGGCGGCGGTTTATTGGCTCTACCGGATGCTGCTGGCAGGAGAAGATCCCCTGTTTGTGGCGAGGAGAATGATCAGGTTCGCCTCGGAAGATGTGGGACTGGCGGATCCTCAGGCATTGCAGGTAGCTCTGGCGGCCTTTGATGCCTGGCAAAAGGTTGGGCCCCCTGAAGCTGAACTGGCCCTGTCAGAGGCGGCCGTTTACCTGGCAACGGCCCCCAAGAGTAACGCCCTCTACCTTGCGGAAAAGGCGGTGAAGGAGGAAATTGAGCGAACAGGCCCCCGACCGGTTCCTATGCATATCCGCAACGCTCCCACTGCTCTCATGAAGAAACTGGGCTACGGGCGCGGCTATCGTTACCCCCATAACTATCCCGGTGCGTGGATCGAGCAGGAATATCTCCCGGAAAAGGTCCGCAACCGGGTCTTTTACCGTCCCTCAGACCGGGGATTTGAACGGGAGATCCAGAGGCGCCTCGGGCGGAACAGAAAAAAGGGGTCATCGTAGAGCACCTTCCGATTTATCTTGACTTAGAAATGGGAAAAGTGCTTACTCTTGCCCCTTCCCTGAGCCTTCTGCTTTCAGTCTGTCCGCCTGAGCGGCTACAAAAGACATATCTCCAGGTGAGGAAAAAATATGGGACTGGTACATGGATCAGCATCATTTTGCCGGTATGAAGTGGATGGGTCGCTCCCGCAGGATTATATAGAAACATTCCCAGGAGAAATCCTCCGGTATGCCTTTCATACGCTTGATGATCTCCCGGGCGAGGAACGATCCACCGGCTGGGTCAATATCCTCGATATGTTCGACAACGATTTTCGAACGATGGAATATTTCAAGGAGCCATTTATCGCCCTTTCCTGGCGGGTGGACGTGAAAAGGATTCCCAAGCAGGCCATTTTGCAATACTGCCGGGAGGCGGAAAAAGAAGTGAAAGAGCGGGAAGGACTGGAGTATCTCGCCAAAGGGATACGGGAAGAAATCAGGGAGAGCATACGCTTGCGCCTCTTGAAGAGGGCTATTCCCCAGACCGGTGTCTATGACATGATTTGGAATTTCAAGACCAATACGGTGCTCTTCGGGGCCACCGGCAGCAAGCTCTGTGATGAATTCGCCGAATTTTTCCGGAAGACCTTTCACCTCCAACTCATCCCGATCTACCCGTATGCCCTGGCGCAGAAGGCACTCAATGCCCTGGGGAAGGATAGCGCGCTGGCAGAAGAGATCCGGCCACTCTATTTTGCGGAGGGTCCGCAGGCATGAGCGTCATAGATGATGTGCGGGAGTCCGAATCCCTGGGCCGGGATTTCCTGGTCTGGCTCTGGTTCAGGAGTGAGACAATGGCAGGATCGTTTCAGTTGCAGGACAGGGAAGAGGCGGAACTGTGGTTTGAAGGAAAGGTGACGCTCCAGTCGGAGGGCGACCGTGGTGTGGAAACGGTGGTCTGCACCGGCGAGAATGTGCGAATCAGGGAGGCCCGATTTGCCCTGGGAGAAGGGAAAAAACTTACTAGGGCCAAGATACACCTCAGGGCCGGGGACAATGAATGGGTTTTTGAGCTTGACTCCACGTGGATGAATTTTCATTCCCTCAAGACACCGAGAGTCTTCCGGGAAAAGGGAGAAGACCCCGACGCCCTGTTTTACGAAAGGACGTTCCTGGTGGAAAAATTGCTCTCCATGATGGATCAGATCTTCGGGGGATATGTTGAGGCGCGGTTGTCACCCGCATGGGACATGGAAGAACTCCCCGCCCTGATGAATTGGATCCGGGAGGGCATGAAGTAGAAAACAACGGAGGTGATGACAAATGGAAAAAATTAACCTGGGGTCAACGATCCCCGTGTATCCCATGCCTGTTTCCCTGGTGGGAGCCCGCGTGGAAGGCAAGCCGAATTTCTTGGCCGTCGCATGGTTTACCATGGTCAGCTATAAACCACCAAGGATCGCCATCGCCTTGGGCAAAGGGCATCACACCAATCCGGGAATCAAGGAAAACAGGACCTTCAGTGTTTGCCTGCCTTCGGAGGATATGGTGGAGGTAACCGATTACTGCGGTATTGTGTCGGGGAAGAAAACCGATAAATCGGAAGTCTTTGATCTTTTCTACGGAGAGCTGAAAACAGCACCCATGATCAAAGACTGCCCCTTGTGCATGGAGTGCGAAGTGGTGGATGTGGTGGAGAGCAGCTTGAATGAGATATTCATCGGTGAAATCAGGGAAATCTACACGGAAGAGAGGTTTTTGACTGGTGGAAAGATGGATTTCAGAAAAATGAAGCCCCTGATACTCTCGCAACCGGACACTTCCTATTGGAGCCTTGGGGAGCCGGTGGCTCCCGCGTGGAGTATAGGGAAAAAATACAAAGCCAAACGCGACTAGCCCGCCTACGAGAAATATCTGGGAAAAGAAAGGAGGGATTGCTATGCCAATATTCATGATGTTCGGAAAGTATTCGTCAGACTCTTTTAAGAGGATCAGTGCTGAACGAACAGACAAGGCTGTCAATCTGATCAAAGAGCACGATGGAAAGGTTATATCTATGTATGCCGTGCTTGGAGAACATGACCTTGTTTTTACCGTAGATTTTCCTGATGCAGAAAAAGCCATAGCAACTTCGGTTGCATTGAAGAAGCTAACAGGTATCTCCTTTACCACATCGCCAGTAGTGGAAGTGGAAAAATTTGATAGGTTGGTGGCAGAGGCAAAGGATATCTAGTCCAGACTGGATATGGTATGTTCCGGCCGGTCAGATCACTCTAAGCCAGAAACTGTATGGAGAATTGTTAGACCAAGCTGTTATTATTCCCAGCGTGGCCACCGAAAGGTTGTGTCAGGCAGCACGAGACGCCGGTATTTACGTATCTATCGGCGCGTCAATGAACGTAACGATAATGCAAGCGGGGGCAGTCTGTTCAATACGAATATCCTCATTGATCAGGACGGTAACCTGATCGGCCGTCATCAGAAACTCGTGCCTACGGTATCGGAACGCACTATTTGGGCTTATGGTGATCCTAGTACTCTCGAAGTATACGATACAGAGATTGGTAAAATGGGCGGGCTTATTTGTCATGAAAACTATATGCCGTTGGCCCGGTATAGCCTATATGGTCGAGGCATTGAGCTCTACCTGGCGCCAACTTACGATGAAAGCGAGGCTTGGCAGTCCGCCCTTCGACATATAGGCAGGGAAGGACGCGTTTATGTGGCCGGATGTTGTATGGTGCTTCGAAAAGAGAAAATTCTTTCGCGTTTTCCGCAAATTGAACCTTACTATGAACAGGCTGGCGAGTGGATAAACACCGGCAACAGCATGATAGCTGATCCTGAGGGTAAGATCCTTGCGGGCCCCCTGAGTAAGGAAGAAGGCATCCTCTATGCCAATGTGGATCCTGAAATTATTCGCAACACGAGGTGGAACTTAGACGTAGCCGGTCACTATTCTCGCCCTGATGCATTCCAACTGACAGTACGGACTACTCCGAATCCAATAATTCGTGTTGATAGTGACTCTTCGAGTTCCCCTGTGGACGAATTAAAAGAAGAAATACTTTTTTCAAAAGAGATGATAGATCAAAAATAATCGCGATCGAACAACATATTATCCTCTATCTGAATATGTATCAGTGACTTGTTTTACACGGTAATCAACTTTGGTTTGGAAGGAATTTAGACATGAAGACGGGCAGACATAAATCATAACAAACACTAATGAATGATTGCCCGGGCTTCACCGCCAATACCGGGGGGTACCTGTATTTAAAAGGAGACTTACTGCCCTCCGCTTTCTGTCGGATATCCTTTGTCTTTCCAGTTGAAAAACCCTTCGTTCAGAACGCCAACCTTGTCAAAGCCGGCTGCCTTTAGCGTATCGGCGGCTTTTCCGGACATTTCGTGGGGGCAGGCACAATAGGTAATGATCCATATGGTTTTGGGCAATTTTTCGATCTCTTTTTTCACATCATAGAAGGGAATCGATACGGCACCCGTAATATGGTCCCTGAAATAGTCGTTTCTGGGGCGAGCGTCGATGATCATAAAGGATTTTCCGGCGGCATAGGCTTTGTAAACCTCATTTACCGACACATAGCGATTCTTGGAGAGCGAGAAGGTGGCCGGTTCTTTTCCCGGGTTGATCACACGTAAATTCGCTTTTGAGAACACGATATTTTTTTCATTCTCCCCGGCTTCTTTAGGAGCACTTCCGGCTTTCAGGGTCCGGATATAAACGATGACGTCGCTTATATCCTGATTCTTAAGCCGGCTCTTAAAAGACGGCATGGGGGTTCCGGGACGACCATATAAAACGGCGTATTGAATAAATCCATCACTTGCGGTCTCTTGAAATACCGCATTATCAAGTGCGACAGCCGTGCCTTTACTTCCTTTTCTTCCGTGGCAGGAGGCGCAGTATTTCTGATAAATTCCGGTGCCGTTTTCCGCATTCCCGGATACCTTGATACCGTCCAGATCCACCGACTTTTCTGTCTGCCATTTCCGGATATAGGAAACAATCTCCTCCGTTTCTTTGTTTGTAAGAATGCCGCCGTAGGCGGTTCCCCAGGCGGACATGGAAGTCCCGGGTCGCCCCTGGACAATGGCCTGGGTGATATAGCCATTATCAGCGCTTTTAAGAAAATTCGGATTACCAAGGGCCGGGGCCTGATCAGCGAGGTAGCCTTGGCCCTTTTGGCCGTGGCAAAATGAACAATAGGTATTATATAACAGGGCGCCTTTGTCGGGTGATGTCCGTGTCCCGGTTTTTTGAGATGTGTTTTTCGATGCTGCAGATATAAATGGCGCCATGCCCAGAATTATTGCCGCAATCACTAATTCCATCATGACAGATCGCAAGATGTATTTTCGCATGCCCGTTTCCTCCCGGATTCTTCTTTGATGTTCTGATGATGGGGTACAGTCGGGG
>Ga0315535_1000218_pt1 | contig 39679 bp, 40 predicted proteins | sample SalMarSW160220MG_2_FD_203092 | JGI IMG/M metagenome (GOLD analysis project Ga0315535, IMG submission 203092) | Salt marsh sediment microbial communities from the Plum Island Ecosystem LTER, Massachusetts, United States - Salt Marsh Sediment SW1602-20 ... | reverse complement strand
AACTTCATATTCTATGGCAGGAGCGCTGGATGGGAGCTCTTCGGAGGCCTTGTACTCCTTCTCCCGTTCATCGCATACGCGCGCATAATGCTCTTCAAGACCCGCCAACTCTATTGGCCATTGAAGCGGGGGTAGGCAAAGATGGGCAGCAGGCTTTCAGAGTGGATAAGATTCGGCATAGAGACCGAAGAGAAGGGCATCAGGCTGTATAGGCAATGCCTTGCGAAAGTGAAGCATCCGCAGGGCGCTGAGCTTTTCGATTACCTCGTAAGGGCCGAGCAAGGGCACAGGAAGGTGCTGAAAGCCCTCCTTGATTCAGTGGAGAAAGGCGACAGGAAAAAGATCAAGGAGGATATCGATGATTTCATGGGCACGAGGCTGAAGAACCCGATGTTCAGGGAGGATGAGGTCGGGAAGCTTACAGGGAAAGGCACGACCCTGAGGGAGATGTTCAACAAGGCTGCTGCGTTCGAGGATGAGGGGATACGGCTCTACTCGGATATCGCCGCGAAGGAGAATGATCCTGAGATAAGGAAGCTGTTCAGGAGGCTTATCTCTGACGAGAAGGTCCATAAGGAAGAGATACGGAAGCTTGGCTTTTTCGTATTTGATGTGCCTGTATCTCCGCAGGACCTGGCATGATCACATTATTACCTTGTCTGCCTTGCCGAGGAGCGAGTAGAACGTCTCGAACACAGGGGTGTCTGTAGACACGGATAAGAATTTCACGTCGAATGAGTCGCATATCTTCTTGATGTGGTAGATGTGGTCCAGCAGCTGCTCTGAGTAGTTCTCTATGAGCTTGTTGCTTATGAATGTCCTCATCCTGTCTGCTGTCTCCGAGTCGTCAAGTATGACGTCGCCCTGGAGTGAGAGCTCTCTTTCAGTGGAGTCCAGGACCTGCACGACCATGACCTCGCTCTTCTTGAACAGGTATAGGGTGTTTTTCAGCTCTTCAGGGTCGAAGAGGAAGTCTGATATGATGATGACCAGTGACTTGGTCTGGATCGCTGCCTTGTAGCGCTCTATGCTGTCCCTGAACAGGGATTTGCCCTTGGGCGTGACCTTGTTCAGCATGTCCAGGACCGCGATGAGCTTGTTCATGCCCTTCTTTGCCTTGAAGATGTCGAGGTGCTCTGCGAAAGTGCTGATCTCGAAGCTCTCGTTGTTCCTCATCGCCATGTAGCAGAATCCTATCCCGACCATCGATGCGTACTCGAATTTCTTGAAGGTTGTCCCGAAGTTCATGGATGCTGACGCGTCTATGATGACGTGTATGCGCATGTTCCTCTCTTCCTCGTACCGCCTTATGTAGAAGTCCTCTGTCCTGGCATAGACCTTCCAGTCTATCGACCTGTAGTCATCCCCTGGCACATACTCCTTGTAGTCGTAGAAGACCAGCCCTGTGCCGTAGTTCTTGGACTGCCTGGATCCTGCGTAGTTCGAGATGACCCTTTTCTTCAGGATCACGTCGAACTTGTCCAGCTGGTTGAGAAATGATGTGTCGATTACCATGTTCCAGATCTATACCTCCAGCACCTCATGATCCGCACAGCTTCACAGCTTGTGCAGGAGCTGCGTTATCGCGTCGTCAGGCGTCCTGCCTTCCCTCTCTGCCTTGAAGCTGAGTATTATCCTGTGTCGCAGCACAGGGTATGCCATCTTCTTGATGTCTTCCATGGACACGTATGTCCTGCCGTTGATCAGCGCGTACGCCTTCGATGCCATCACGATGCCAAGCGATGCCCTGGGAGATGCGCCGTACTCGATCAGGTCCTTGTTGGTCCTTGTCCTGTTGACCAGCTCAACCACCTTCTTCTTGAGGTCGTCAGAGATGGGGACCTGCCGGCAGTACTTCTGCAGGTTCATTAGAGAGTCCTTTGCCATGAATTTCCTTACCGTAGGGAACTTTGCCTGTGATGCGTAGCGGTCGATGATCTCGAGCTCGTCCTTCTCTGCAGGGTAGTCCACCTTTATCTTCAGCATGAACCTGTCTGTCTGCGCCTCCGGCAACGGGTATGTGCCCTCCTGGTCGATGGGGTTCTGCGTAGCGAGCACGAAGAACGGAGGGTCAAGCGGGTGAGTCGTATTCCCGACTGTCACCTGCTTCTCCTGCATCGCCTCAAGCAATGCCGACTGGGTCTTGGGCGTCGCCCTGTTTATCTCGTCTGCGAGCACTATGTTCGCGAACAGCGGGCCTTCCTGGAACCTGAACTGCTTCTCTCCGCCCTTCTTCTCCTCGAGGATGTACGTGCCTGTGATGTCTGAGGGCATCAGGTCCGGCGTGGACTGTATCCTCGCGAACTTCAGGTCCATTATCTGTGCCATGGTCTTGACCATCAATGTCTTTCCCAGGCCGGGAAATGACTCCAGAAGGGCGTTCGCGTCGCATATTATCGCGACTATTATCTGGTCTATGACCTCATCCTGCCCTACGATGACCTTGCCTAATTCTGATTTGAGGTTCGCGAACATCGTCTTGATGTTCTGTACCTGTTGAAGATGTACTGCTGGTGACATTTTTGTTACCTCCATTTTTTGGAGGTTCCACAAATCTGCTATGCAGATTTGAGTTACCTCCTATTCTTCCTTTTTTTAACCATGAACAGCAAGCTGCGTTGCGACCGTAGCCGCCTGTCAGCACGCCAACGGACGTTGAGTCAGGCGTGCGTGGCGGCGCGAGAGGTTTTGCAAAGCAAAACCGGAGCAGGGCGCAACGCAGCGCTATCAGCATGAATTTCTTATGTCTGTTCTTTAAGTTTGAGATTGTAAGCTATCGCGATCTTTGATTCCTTGGGCAGCTTCTCCTCGCTCGACGCGTCCGACACTGCCGCAATCTCCGACGGGAATGTGCCTTTCTCGAACTCCTTGTCCTCAGGCTCCTTCACGCTCTCGAAACTCATCTCGTTTATCGACGGTGTTATGTATATCTCGAGCGTCCTGTTGCCCAGCTGGGCCATCTCCGCGGCGCCGTAGATGAGCTCGTCGCTATTGTTGAACTCTATGGTGTAGAAGTCGAGCCTGTCCTTGCCCTGGCTTGAGAACCACTGGTAGTACGTGTCAGGGTTGAACACCGACTTCGGCACATGTATGTTGTTCGCTGAGACCATTATTACCGAGAAGCTCAGGATACATACCACGACTATCTTGAGCATCAGCCTCTGCTGGTTCAGGATGGATCCTGCTGACACGCTCTTCATCCTCTGGATAAGGTCCTCGAACATCGCGAGTACTATGAAGTCTGTATTGTCGGTATTGTCTTTCGCAGTCCTTAATATGTCTGAGATCTGGGGGTTCTTCTTCTCTATGTCGCGCAGTGTGGTGTGCTTCATCCTGTAGAGCACGTCACCCAGCATGAACAGCACGGCAGCGACCAGTGCGAAGTAGAACTTGACGCTCAGGAGGGTTGTTATGTTCAGGGCTACCATGAAGAATATGATCGAGTCTGCTGCTGCGTGCAGTACGGATATCTTGAACACCTCGTACTGCAGCTCCCCGAAAAGCCTTTTTACGTCGCTCATCTTATGGTTTGCACTCCGCTATGTCTGTCTTCATCGCAGCGGTAAGGCCTGCGTCATAGTCGCTGAGGAAGCTGTCGATGCATATGCCTGTCGCTTCCTCGCCGTCCTTGTAGCTCTTGACCTGCGCCTCGAGCTGGTTCTTCTGCGATGTGAGGATCGAGTTCTGCTCCTCAAGGTCCCTTGCTATCTCGAGCTGGTCATCATAATCCTGCTTGTACTTGTTCTTGAGCGCTGCCTCCTCCTGGAGGTCTATGGCGGTCTGCTTGAGCGTTGTCGCTGTGGTCTCGAGCGTGTCCTGCGTGTCCTTGAGCTCGTCGCTTTTTGTGGAGTAGAGTTCATCATATCTCCTGATGTCCTGCGTGGTCATGTTGAGGGTGCGCATTGTCTTGTTGAGGTTGAACTTGTAGTTGTCAAGGTCTGCCTGGCACTGGCTCAGGTCTGATGATGTGTCTTCCTGCTCTGAAGTCAGCTTCTCGAAGTTCGACTGGTAATAGACAGACGATCCTGCGAGAGCTCCAGCTACCACTAGGACGAGTATCAGAAGGAAGGAGTTCACATTCTTCTGCATGAATGTCATTCGCACACCTCTTTATCCTGCTCTTTTGCCTGTGTTGTTTTCTTTCCTGATTGTTTATTAATGTTGTTGTGTTCCTTTATAAATATCACCATTCATCCTGTGATCATAATCCCGTCACGAGCGCCTGAACCACGTGTCCCTGACCCTCCTGAGGACTATCTCTGTTATGAGCAGGAGCAGGGCCATGATGATGAAGTGCATCCTGAACTCTGTCCTCTCCCTTATGATCCTTCTCGAGACTGTCTTGACATGCTCTACTATCGCGTCGATCTCTTCCGGCCCGAACACCTTTCCGTTGGTGGCTGACACTAGCGTGTTCAGCTCATCGCTGAATCCGAGATCCTGGTATTCACGGTCGTAATTCACCGCGTACACTGCGCCGAGCACTGACTTGAATCCTGTGTTCGGATTGACATAATAGGACCTGTACGTGTCCTTGTCTGTCTTGGAGAACTTCAGGCCCGTGACCTTCGGGAATCTCTTTGTCCTCACGGTTATCTCTGCTGACTTGTTGACCCTCGCGTCCTTTATGTCCACGAAGAAGTCGTTCTTCCTCTCAGGATCCCCTATCGCCCAGTTGACTATCCTTGTCAGCATCTTTGAGTTGTCCTTGTCCAGGAGCTCCCCGAGGTTGTTGCCCGACGAGAAGACTGTGAGTGTAGCCACCCGGCCGATCCCGTGCCTCCACACCACGACTGCAGGCTCCCCTGAATCAGTCGTTATGAGCAGGTGGGAGTTGGCCTTGGGCACGACCTGATTGAAGCCGTACAGCACGGCATTGACATCGAGATCCTCTGTTATGAAATGGTACGGGTCTATGACGAAAAGCGAGAACGCCGTGCCGACGTCCTTCTTCTGCGCCTCTCCAAACAGTATCTCCAGCCTGTTGCTGGTGTCTGCGGTGAAATATATCCCGCCTCCTGTCGTGGTCAGCTGCCTTAGGAATTTCTCGTCGAGGTTCCTTCCGGTCCCTACCGTGTACAGCTTTATTCCGTATCCTTTCATGGCTTTCGCGACATCGAGCGCCTCCTGCCTGAGCAGGTCGTTCCAGGTGTAGCCGTCTGATATGAATATGACGTTCTTGCTACCGGTGGTGCCGCGGAGCAGGTTGAAAGCGCCCTTAAGGCCTGCTGCGAACTCTGTCTGGCCGCCCTGTCCCTGCAGTGTCTCTATCTTGTTGAGTGTTGATGCCTTGCTCACGTATAGCGGCTCGAGGTCTGACACGAGATATGGCCATTGGTCGAACGCAACGACTCCCACAGAGTTCTTCTCGTTTATCCTGTTTATCACGTCATAAGCGAGTGCCTTTGACGTGCTGAGTGCTGTTGTCGTGACGCCTTTCTCTGTGAATGATCCTGAGATGTCGATCACTATGACGATGTTTGAATCTCCCTTCTTGAGCTCTCCTGCGCCGACCTGTACTGGGAGGATAGTCTCTAAAGCGCTGCCCTTGTACCCTCCGTTGTCGAATGAGTTGTATCCGCCCACCACGAAGAGGCCGTTGCCCTCTATGACGTAGTCGCTCAGCGCCTCGATGTTGCCGAGCCTTGTCCTGGGCAGGTCATTGAGCACGACCGCGTAATACTTGTCCAGCTCGCTCTTGCTTGTGGGCAGGGTGTTTGTTGTCGTCACCTCGTAGAGCTCGTCGAGCACCGTCCCGAGCGCGGATGTTGATTCAGTCACGAACAGGACCTTTGGCTTTGGTATGACATGGGTCGTCTTGTAGAACACGTTGTTTTCTGCGAAATGGTCTGCTCCTGTCGGTACGACCCTTGCGACTATCCTGTGGTAGCCGTCGCTGAAGTTCCTGCTGAAGAAGTATTCGTCCTTCGTGGTCACTTCATCGATGATTATCTCGTCATCCACCCCTACGAGGAGCCTTGATGCATGGGTTTCGCTCCCTTCAGGGCCGACATGGTGTATGCTGACCTTGTAGAAGTTCTCCACCTCTGCAATCGTCTTTGCTGGGCCCTTGATGCTTACGCTCGTGTCCTCCATGACAGGGTCCATGCTTATCGCGCTCACAGAGCTGTTCAGGCTCGCCGCGAAGAGCAGCACATCAAGGAGGTTCGTTCCCGATGTGGCCTGCCCATCCGTGACCAGCAGCAGGTTCTTGTCCTTCTCGATGTTGTTGAGCATGCCGTCACCTATGTCTGACTCCATGGGAGAAGAGATGTACGCGGTCTTTACAGGCAGCCTCTTCTCGAGCTCTGCCTGCAGCGTAGGCACGAATGACGTGTCGAACATCTCCATGGATGTCGAGTTGTCTATGAGCAGCGTGATCGTCAGGTCGCCAGGTATGTCTTTCTCTACCTGGCCGTACGGGTCTGCGAGCGCGAGGAACAGGAGCGAGAAGAGCAAAACGCGTGTCAGGAATATGATCACCCTGTACCTCCTGCGTGAGCTTAGGAACTTAGGGTCGTGGAGCCTCTTCTTGTCTATCACGACGAAGCTTTTGGGCAGTATCAGCAGGAGTATTATTATCGTGGGGATTATAAGTAGCAATATCTCTGGCTTGTTGAACGCGAACGTGCCTGTGCTTATCGCATTCGTGATGTCAGTGATCCCTTGCAGCATTGCCGAGAATCCCATCTCTATAGATCACCTCTGAATTTTATCCATAGAAGCTCTAGGAAGACGAGCACTATGAGCCCTATTATGAAGTATCTGGTCAGCTCGAAAGGCACCATCTCCCTCTTGGTGATCTCTTCTTCCACTATCCCTTCCTTGTCGCCCTCCCCTTCGCCATTGACATTGGATTCTTCCTCGTTCACCAGGTTGGCGACGAAGGTCTTGTCCTCGCCCCTGTATATGCCCTGGTGGCTGAGCAGGATGGTATCGGCCTTCACTGTCCCGAAAGGGGCCTCTATCTTCTGCTTCTCAAGGAGGTTGACCAGCTTGCCTGTCTTGAAGTTGAGCTCTGAGAGGTCCTGCTTCTTTATCGACATGTCGAACAGCCTCTTCCAGAACACAGGGTAGTATATGTCGAGCTTGAAGTCAGAATAGTCATCCATCATCCCGAAATACGTGACAAGGCCCTTGCCATAGCTCTTTATCACCACCATCGACACGTTGTTGGTCGTCGAGGCGAGGGTCGTCGAGCCGTCTACAGGCTTGACCTTCAGGTATTTCGATACCTTTCCGAAGTTTATGTCCTCTGTTATGCTGTTCTCGTTCGTCGGCACGATATATACATCCTGCTCGATCAGCACAGGAGAGCCTGCATCCACCCTTTCCACAGGCAGTATGCCCTCTAGGTCTATGTTCATGAGGTCTGGCTGCGCCACAACGATCAGCGCGGCTCCGTCTTCAACCTTCTTGCGTATGTTCTTTATGGTCCCTGGGAGTATCAGGTCTGCATTGATGTTGTTGAGCATGATTATCTGGTGGTTTATGTCCGGCACTTTAGGTGGCGTACCCCTGCTGACGTCCACCATGTCTATGACATCGAGCGCTGTGCTGAGGTACTTGGACACCTTGTTTGATATGAGCAGCAGGGGGACTGACTCTGCCGAAGGCGCGGATATCAGCACTTCATCGTCGAGAGGGAAGTCATCCTGGCCGAGCGTCTTTATGGAAAATCTTGATAGTGCAGGAGGTGTAGGGAAGTTCACCACTTCCACGTTCTTAGCTTCGACCGTTATCTCGCTTATCGTGAGGTTAGCTCCTTCGAGGTGCAGCTTGACTGATTCATTGACATCATTGTAGTTCTTGATCCTGACAGAAGTCTTCTCCTCTGACACGTCCAGATCAACTATGCCTACATTGCCTGCCTTCCTGTCCTCCTGGTCTCTCAGGTTTATGAAATCGACTATGATGCCCTTTGATTCGAGTATGCTCCGCGCCGTGTTGAAGTCCTTCTGCGTGGCGGTATCTATGAAGTCGGAGATCACGACCACCCTGTCCTTCTCATGGACGTAGCTGCCCGCGAATATGATCGAGTCGAAGATGTTTGTCGGCGTGTCCCTGGGCTGCAGGTGGTCCAGCTCGCTCTTTGCCCTCTGCGAGTCGACGTCGTCAGCTATGAGTTCCGGCACAGAGCTGATCGCGATTATCGTGTTCTTTGTGCCAAGGTTGTCTTTCGCGATCCCGACTGCCCTCTCGAAACGTGTCGTACCGCCTATCTCGACCTGTGATGAGGCTGAGGCGTCTATGACTATGGCGGTCTTCTCCACGAACACGTCTTCAGTGAGCGTGATGAACGGCTTTGCGATCGCGATGGCGAACGCTATGAGCATGATTATCTGGAAGATGAACAGGGGATCCCTCACGAATGTCCTGAAGAAGCTGCGCTTGTCTGACTTCGCGTGCTCTTTCATAAGGAACATCAGCGCAGGTATTGTCTGCTTCTTCGGCTTTGGCCTTATGAGATAGATGAGAATGAGCGGTATCAGGGACAGCAGCGCCCAAAGTCCTGCGATGTACATGAGATGCTCTGCTGCCAGTCCAGTGAATACTTCAAACACCACTTTTTACCATCTCTTTTTAAAAATAACTGGTATATAAAGGTTATTAAACACAATATAATATACTATATGAAAACAAAGAAAAAAGCTAAAAGTTTCCTGAGGCTTTAATGATACGTCTCCTTCTTGTCAGGATGGTAGTTCTTCGGTATGTACTGCGAAGCCTCTGATATCGCGCTCATCGCCTCGTCAAGGCTCTTGAGCTTCTTGGGCACCTTGAGCGGCTTCAACGCCTTCTTGTTGTTCTTCTTCGCATCCCCAAGATATGCTGCCACCCCCTCAAGATCATCTGCCTTGTTTATGTTCTTTCTGAGCAGTGAGGTATGCCTGTACTGGAGGTGCCTGCCTGACAGGTTGTTGATGTAGGTCTTGAGTATGTTCTCTATGGACAGCTCGTCCTCTGACTTGACCCTGTCGAAGAAGTCCTCCTTGTCCATGCCGCCGAGATAGGTCTTTATCATGTTGTCCCATGCGCTCTCTCCTTCAGGGGTCTTTGACTTCTTGAGCTCTTCGATCGCCTGGTCGCTGAGCTTGAGGTAGTTCTTTGCTATCCTGTCTGCCGCAGAGTCCCACAGCGAGTCTGAGAATTTCCTGTGCTCTTCCTCTCCTTTTTCAGCCCAGCTGACCTTTCCGTCATCTCCCTTGTTCGCGTGGAGATACTCGGATGCTATCTGGTGTATGTGGCTCGCGAGGCCTGTGGTGTGCTCATCCTCACCAAGGTCATGCAGCTTGCCTACCAGGTCATGGTACTTCTTGTGCTTGTCATAATTAGGAGTCTTGCTCTCTTCTTTTTTTGCCATTTAATCACCTTCCTAAGTGGTTTGAACAACCGAAACATATACATCAGACCTTATAAAAGTTTCGGCATATGCCTCTCCAACACTGCATCTAACATATTCCGCCTTCCACCCAATTCTGATAGCACCCCTGCCACCGCCTAGCGAGCTCACAGTCTCAGAAGTGCTAATGATCGCAGTTGGGCAAACAGAAGAGCCAATATATGCGTCAGCGAGCGCTGTGGCAGGGGTGCGTACAATCTAATCGAACGCATGGTGGTGGCTCTGCTATGACTTTTTTGTCTCACTCCTATATTATAGCCTTTATAAGTATTTATAAAGCTCCCTGCCTTAACATATGCACGGTGTTGAGAATGGCTCAGTCACCAGTATTTTATGCTTAAAACAAGGTTCCGGGGTGCAATAATGACCAAATCCAAGAAACAGTCCAGATCCGCTGCAAAGCAGGAAGAGAAGAAAGAAGCTAAGGAAGAAAAGAAGGCAGAAGAGGATGAGATGCTGAAGAAGCTGCCCAAGGATGTCCAGGACAAGCTCAAGGACATCAAGGTCAAGCTTGACAAGTTCCAGAAAGACGTTCTTAAGAAGTTTGAGCATTACATCATAGGCATTGCCCTGCTCCCTCCTGAGAAGAAAGGTGAGAAGGTCGATAAGGACAGGATAAATGTCCTGGTCCTGGTGGATGATTCTGACTCGCAGAAGATGACCAAGCAGGAGCTCAAGGACAAGCTCGGTGCGATAATGGCCAAGATGGCGCAGGAGATCGACAAGCGCCTTGTCCCGCAGACAGTCATACTCTCTGAGGTGTGGCAGTCATGCTATGACGGCAAGGGCGAGATGCTCCAGCTGTTCGCCATGTCCGCTCCTGTGTATGACACGGGCATGATGTCTGCCCTTAAGATAGGTGAGATACACAAGGAGATGGTGCTCAAGAAGTTCGAGAAGTACATCGTCTCATATGTCCTGTTCGGCTCGCTCACAAGGGGCCAGGCGACAGACAAGTCTGACATCGACGTCGCGATAATAGTGGATGACACTGACGTCAAGAAGATGACCCGCGCAGAGCTGAAGGACAAGCTGCGCGCCATAATCGTCGGCATGGGCCTCGACGCTGGAGACATGACCGGCATCAAGAACAAGCTCAACATCCAGGTATATATCCTGACTGATTTCTGGGAGTCTATAAAGGAGGCGAACCCGGTCATCTTCACAGTGCTGAGGGATGGTGTCCCGCTCTACGACAGGGGCATTTTCATGCCTTGGAAGCAATTGCTCAGGATGGGCAAGATCAAGCCCAGCGCAGAGGCTATAGACATGTTCATGGCGTCAGGCGAGCAGATGGTCTCGCGCGTCAAGGGCAAGATCAAGCAGATTGTCGAGACAGAGCTGTACTGGAGCACCCTGACGCCTACCCAGGCGGCGCTGATGCTCTATGGCGTTCCGCCTCCGACACCAAAGGAGACCATAAATCTCGTGGAGGACCTGTTCGTCAAGAAGGAGAAGCTTCTCGAGGAGAAATACCTCGAGACCCTTAAGGAGATCAGGAAGTACTACAAGGGCATAGAGCACGGCGACATCAAGGAGGTCTCAGGCAAGGAGGTTGATGAGCTTCTTGACAAGGCAGACAAGTATCTCAAGCGCCTCAAGCGCCTCTTCACGCAGATCGAGAAGATGAAGGAAGAGGAGTCCATGCTGCACGTCTATGAGACAGTGGTCACTATAATACGCGACGTCCTCACCCTTGAGGGCATCGAGCGCGTCAGGGACGTTGAGGTCATCAAGTTCTTTGAGCAGGAGCTTGTCCACAGGGGCAAGATACCTGAGAAATACCTCAGGATGCTCAACCACGTGATAAAGTCGAAGAAGGACTATGACGAGAAGAACCTCACCAAGGCTGACATCGAGAATGTCAAGAAGGAGAGCAGGGAGCTCGTGAAGTTCCTTGTCGAGTACATGCAGCGCAAGAGGGGGCGCGAGCTCGAGCGCGCCCGCATAAGGGTCAAGCACGGCGACAAGTACGGCGAGATCCTGCTGCTGGAAGACACTGCTTTCATCATACATGATGTGGACGCCGATGAGCGTGAGATAACAAAGGCCACGATACTAGAGAACGGCTCGCTCGGCGACATAAGGAAGTCGAACCTTGAGGAGTTGGAGGAACATCTCGCCAAATACAACATACCGCCGAAAGTATTCATCAAGGAGCCCATCTTCGAGAAGCTCAAGGGCATCTTCGGCAGGGATGTTGAGGTGTTGGTGAATTACTGAAACCAAGAAATAAAAAATAATTTTTTATTTTATTATCACTTCTTATTGGTCCCTTCAAGATACGCTATCGCGAGATCCTCTGGGCTGCCTGTTTCAGGGCTCAGATCTGCAGGAGCTTCCTGCCCTGCATGCTCTTTGCCTGCTGCCCGCACCTCTTTCAGGAGCTCAGAGTCAATCTCTGACGTGTCGACCACTATGCTAAGAAGGTCAAGAGGGTCCTCGAGCTTATCGTCGAGCGACTGCGCGCCGGGCTGTGATGGCGTCCTTTCCATCTTTTTCGCGCCCTGCGCCATCGCCTCTTCATATGCCCCATAGATGAAGTCCATCTTCGTCTGGACCTGCGGTTCTGTATAATCCCCGATAGGTACTGCAGACCTCCTGTGATAGAACAGGTCTGGCCTTGATATTATGGTCTCTGCACTGTCCTGGACGTCAGGCCCGACTATGAACAGGTCCTCTACCCTGATGGTTTCAGAATTATTAAGAGGCTCGAAATGGACTATGATCCTGCTTATGTCTGTACCGTCGACGATGAGCATCTCTCTTATATCATCTGCAGTATTATGGACTGAGGCGATCTTGCCTTCATCCTTGAACCTTGTCGCAGCCAGTCTTATGAGCGCTTCTGCGTCAGCTGTCTGCGTGAATACGCCTTTTGTCTTGTATTCCCTCGGATCGTCGTATTCTGGTTGTGTCATCTTCACTCCCCGTTCGCTTTCTTCATACCAGCACTGTATATCAGGCGCAGGTGTCTCCGCACTCCGTCCTGTATCTTGCTCTGTATCAGCCTCTCTTCATCATCAGGTGCTATGCCTGCCATCTTCTTCACGTCAGGAACTGTAGGCACACTCTCGAACTCATCGTCATAGTACCCGAGGCCGAGCTTCTCAAAAGGCAGCACCTCTTCCCTGGCCCTTGCGCCATGTGCATCGTACTGACCGTCGTCGTTTCCTTCAAGCACCTTCCTGCTGAGCTCATTGAACTGTTCTCTTACTCCTGCAGCGTACTGCGCAAATGCCTTCCTCGAGACATGTCCGATGAACTGCACCTTGACTTCGCCGGAATCCAGCGAGCACGCTTTTCTGTCTATGCCCTGCATCGATAGCTCCTTGTCCTGGTCATTTTTCATGATGCAGGATGCTATTTCCCGCACCATGCTGGCGTCATTGGAATAAATAGCAACGACCCCTTGATTAGGGAATATCTCGTTCACGACATTCACAGGGCTTATCGCATCAGAATACACGAGGATGTCGCCTTCATTCTCGTAGAGGAACTGCAGCATCTTCGGGAACTTCCGTCCCATCTTGGCCATCCCCCTCTCGAAATGCTGCTCCATCTTATATTTCTTGTCTTCAGGTATATTCCTTAGATCTACAATCTTGTAGAGCAGGTCCATCAGTACCTGTTCGTCTGCCTCTTCCAGCGGGCGTTCAGGGACATCGGTATATCTCATCAGGACTCCTTTCGGGCCTGCATCGACAACATACTTCTGGGTGATGATGAAGAGATGATCATATTCCTCCATGCTGCGCAGGGTGTCGAGATTGCCTGACAGGCAGGCTGCTACGGGTGCGTTGAGGCTGACGATCTCCTCGTTCGCGAGGTTCCTCCTCCTGAGGCCTGTCTCCAGGTCTATCTCGTCTATGATCTCAACCAGCTCCTGGTCGGTCAGCACAACCTCTTTAGGCTCGAGCGATACAGGATCGGCATCTATCCTGGGCAGGTGGAAATCAGCATCGTCCACCTCATCGACATCTATGTCAAAGTCTTCGTCAGAAGGTTCAAGTATCTCAAAAGGCTCGTCAGGAGTGAAGAGCTCATTGATATCAAAAGGTTTGTCAGGTGGATATTTGACAGGGTCTACGGATGCGCACTGCTGTTCAAGTGTTGCGCTGGAACTCTTTTTGGTGAGCAGGATAGCGCCATCATCATTCTCCAGTTCACTCAGGTCAACATCCACAGGAATATAATCAGGCTCTTTCTCACACCAGGCCATTGCGGCACTATATGCCCTACGGCATTCGTTATAGATATCTTCCTCTGACCTTTTTGTGCTCAGGAACGCAGTGACAGAAGTGTCAGGGCTGCCTGCTTTCATGCCCGGCGCGATGAACTGGATCTCTTCGACCCTCCCTTTGATGCTATAGATGGCCTTGAACTGATAATCAAGTTCTATCTCCCATTCCTGATTACCTGTACCAAGACAGGGAGTTATAGATATTCCTGCAGCCTCTTCTGCCAGCAGTCTCTCTATGGCTAGCTGAAACTTGGTCATTTCCCGACCCTCTGCAGCTTTGGCGTCTCGCATTTTTTCCAGCATTTTAGGTTGCCTGAGGTTCTGTCGATTGAGCCACGATACTTTCTATGTTTCTGAGCTTTTCGTTGACATCTTCCTTGTTATATCTGTCCAGCTCACATACTGTCGTGATTGATGTGTACGCATAGGGGAATGCAATCACCCTGTCTATGCAGTCTGTTATGTCTGTAGGGAGTATGAACAATGACTCTTCCCTCAGCACCTTTCTTGCCTTCTTCAGGTGCTTATCCTTGAAGAGATATATCAGCCTCATGCCTGTGTCTTTGAACGTGAGTTCCCGTAAGTTGTTGACAGCTTCCGATCGGACTGTGACTATCCTGCCGTCAGCTCTCTGGTTCGCGACATACTCACCTATGGCCTTGGACAGCGCTGTCCGCTCCCATACCTTGGATACAGGCCTGGCCCATTCATATGTTCCGGAATCATAAACACTCTCTACACGGTCGTCTAGATCCGATACGTCTACATCTACACCACGCGCGTACACGTCTTTAGGATTGTCTCCTTCGCCCAACATCTCACATAGCACCCGAACCCGTTATTATCTTATAGTATATAAAGCTTTTGCCTTGTAGTGACTATTAAGTGGTGAAAGAAGAACATCCTCCACCAAAGTAGCCGACAACCCGACATAATATGATAAGCAGTGAAACATAATAAAAGTATCCAAGATATATTTTACATTTCAACGAAAAAATGATAAAATAACAGAATTTAGTAACCAATACTAACCAAAAACCCTTAAAAACCTACATGACCTTTATCTCTTTCACTTCGAAATAACGCCTGACATTGGTCTCCATGTTCCTGAGATTTCGGGCGTTTTTCCCTATAAGAAGGCCTTTTGTCTGCATGTCATCATGCCTGATCACGACAATCCCGTCCTCCTCAGTCACGTCATGGATCTTGAGCGGATGGGCCATGTTCTTGATGAATGTGACGAGGTCGGGGTTATACTCCACAATCTTTATCTTGCGCTTGAACGTGTTCTCGAGCCGCTTGACGTTGGAGCTCTTCTTGCCCAGTGCTCTCCAGAGCTCGCCTGGCTGGACTATGAACACGAGACGCTCCTGTACAGGGTCGTCAAAGAAGTCTTTCAGCTTGGCCCGTGTTATGGACTCGAACAGGGACATCTTCTTGAGAATGTCCTCATCAAAAACGATTTTTGTAGCCACGTTTCACAACCGATTATCCGATTATCTATTCTTTCAGCAGGCCCATCACAGCGATGGAGTAAGGTTTCTTGCATATGTCGCCCAGCTCATCGTTCACGATGCCTGTATCGACAACCTCTACGCCTGCAATCCCAGCATGATGCATTATATCCTCTTTCAGCTGCTCAGCGCAGTTCGAAGCCAGGTATACCTTGGCGAACTTCCCTGTCCTGAGGCCCTTGAGTGTCTCGTCAGCGCCTATCACGAGCTTGCGCTCTTTCACGAGTTTCTTTATCTCTCCTATGATGTCAGCCATTTTTTGCACCTTGTATCATGATATGTCCTGATCCACATCCTTATTTCTTTATCTTTGTCAGCAGCCCTGGAAGGCCAGTGCCTACAGGGACAGGCTGGTTGAGCATCACGTTCTCCACCACGGAGTTGAGCTTGTCCTCTTCGCCTATCATCGCTGCTGCGATTATATGCCTTATAGGTGTCTCGAACGATGCCTTTGCCAGGACAGATGCCTTCTGGCTCACGACGCCGTACCTTGTCACGCCCTTGATCGAGCCTGAGTTGCACATCATGTCTGCGACAATCATCATGTGCCTCTTATCGATGTTCAGGCCCTGGTTCTCGATGACCTTGAACACCTCGTTGATTATGGATTGCCTTGCGGCCTCTATACCCAGCACCAGAGACACCTCATAGACATTGTTTGTCGTGGTCCTCTCCGCATCCACGTATTCATTCGCGAACGCCTCCTTCAGGTTAGACCCTGCAGTTATGATTATGAACTCATCCCCTCTGCGGACGGGCAGGACCTGGTACACGTCCTTTATGCCTGAGATGTGTATGCCTTTTATCTTCTCCTTGAGCTTGTACAGCTCATTCAGCCCCTCGTCCTTGCCGGCCTTTATCGTTATTATGTTCTCCTTTGCCTTGACATTGCCTTCCTTTGCGGATTTCTCCACTGCCTTCGCGACCTTGGACATGTCGATGCCTATCATCTCGAGCTTCTTCTGGTCCACCACGACCTCCACTATGAGCTCTGCGACGTTTATCGAGAATTCCGAAGCGATGTCCTTGAGCTTCGTCTCCTTGATTGACATCGCGATCTGCTTTATGTCCTTGCCCTTGCTGTATGGGGATTTCAGGTGTATCTCCATCATGGGCGTGGAGATGTTCTTCCTGCCGTCGAGGATCTCTATCAGCCTGGGAAGTCCCACTGTGACGTTCATCTCTGCGACACCTGCGTAGTGGAACGTGTTGAGTGTCATTTGCGTGCCCTGCTCGCCTATCGACTCTGCTGCGATGAGGCCGACCGACTCTCCCGCCTCTACCTTGGCGTTCTCATACTCTTCCAGGACCTTCTTGAAGACCGCTTCCGCCTTCTTCTTGTCTGTCTTGGGCGGCAGGTTGTTCCTGATCTCGTCGAGCAGGCTCTGCGGGATCTTGCCTTCGTATTTCTTGAATAGGGCTTCCATCTTGATCGCTCCTTACTTGCCGGTAATCTCGGCGATTATCCTCTTGACGTTGATCGTGCCTTTCTCTGACTTGGACACGTCCATGCCGTCCTCGCCATAGCTGAACTGCACCACTTTCTTTGACGCATCGCGTACGGTGTCGTCGTACTCTACCTTCAGGTCCTGCAGCGCATTCGCCAGCCTCCTGTATAGGTATCCTGACTTGGGTGTCCTCAGCGCAGTATCCATCAGCGAGTCTCTTCCGGTCATTCCCATGAAGAAGAACTCTGCAGGGTCAAGGCCGTCCTTGAAGCTGCTCCTTATGAACCCGTGTGCTGCAGGGCTGAGGTCTCCCTGCTTGAAGCATGATAATGTCCTGTCCTTGTATCCTGTGGTTATCCTTCCGCCCCTCATGGCCTGCTGTCCGACGCATGCTGCCATCTGTGCGAGGTTGAGCGGCTTTCCCCTGGATCCTGACCTTGCCATCATTATGGTCCCGGTCTCTTTTATGGAATAGTCATTGACTACCTCTCCTGTCAGGTTCCTTGCCTTGTTGAGAGCCTCGAGTATCTTCAGCTCGAGGGTCTCTGCCATGGTCTTGCCCGGGAATGTCTCCAGGTCATTCTTGTGGTACTGGTCTACGAGTATGTCTACCTGCTTGTAGGCATCGTCAAGTATCTCCTTGATCTTGTTGGTAGCCTCCTTAGGCAGGTCTGTGTCCGCTATGGACGTAGTGAAGCCGTGTCTCATGAGCACGAATATCCCCAGCTTCATGACCCTGCTTATGAACTCGGCGGTGAACTCTGCGCCATAGTTCTTGTGGATGTCCCTGAGCATCAGGCCTGAGCCCTGGCCGAGGTTGGCAGTATCCATGATCCCCGACAGCTTGCCTTTCTTTATCAGGACTTCTTTACCTGTCTTGTCCTTTCCCCTGAAGTCGAAGTCGTTAGGCAGTACTGTGCTGAACATCTCCTGCCCGGTTATGGTCTCCCTGTTTGGAAGGCCGGAAATATCCGCAACCCCTGCTGCAAGAAGCAGGTCTATCGCCTTCTGCCTGGGCAGCTCGACGTGCTTTGTGAGTATGTAGTTTCCTGATATGCCGTCCTGTATGCAGCCTATCACGCTGAGGCCGAATCCTGAGGATATCAGCTGCGTCTGCACCTTCATGAGCGTCTCTGCCTCTGCCCTCGCCTCCTCTGTCTGGGGTATGTGCAGGTTCATCTCGTCCCCGTCGAAGTCCGCGTTGTAAGGTGCGCATACCGCGGGGTTGAGCCTGAATGTCTTGGCAGGGAGGACCCTGACCTCGTGGCACATCATGCTCATCTTGTGCAGCGAAGGCTGCCTGTTGAATATCGCGATGTCTCCATCCATGAGATGCCTCTCGACAGAGTATCCTGGCTGGAGCTCTTCGAGTATCTGCTCCTTCATCTCGTCTGTGATGCGTTTCTTCTTGCCGTCAGGCCTGACCACGTAGTTCGCGCCAGGGTATTCCTTGGGACCTCTCTCGACGAATTTCTTGAGGTATTCCAGATTCCACTCGGTCATCCTCTCAGGGACTGTGAGCTTCATGGCGACGATTTTCGGGACGCCCACCTCGTTCAGCGAGATCATGGGGTCAGGGGATATGACTGTCCTTGCCGAGAAGTTTGTCCTCTTCCCTGCCAGGTTGTGCCTGATTCGCCCTTCCTTGGACTTGATCCTCTCTGTTATCGTCTTGAGCGGCTGGCCTGACCTGTGCCTTGCTGGCGGGAGCTGAGCCACGTCATTGTCGAAGAAAGTCGTGACGTGATACTGCAATAGGTCCCACAGGTCCTCTATGATTATCTCAGGCGCGCCGGCGTTGATGTTCTCGAACAGCCTCTGGTTTATCCTGACTATGTCGCCGAGCTTGTGCGTGAGGTCGTCCTCGCTCCTCTCCCCTGATTCCAGGGTGATTGAAGGCCTCATCGTGACCGGGGGGATGGGGAGCACTGTCAGCACGAGCCATTCAGGCCTGATATGCCTCGCTTCCATTCCGAATAGCGGGAGCTCATCGTCTGATACCTTCTCCATCCTTGTCCTGATCTCTATGGGGCTGAGCCTCTTGTCGTTCTCGAGGAAGGATGTCGGTTTCTCTATGGCAATCTTCTGCTGCCTTGACTTGCAGTGCGGGCACTTGGTCTGCGCGACCAGATCCTTCAGAACCACCGACTTGACGAAGACCCTCATGGCCTCGACGTCCTTCTCCTTGAGTATGGTGTCTATCTCTGCGAGATATTTCTCCTTCTTGGCCTTGGATATCATTACCTTGCCGCACTCCCTGCACGTCGCCTTGAGGAGCACCTGTATGAGCGTGACGAACTTGATGTGTATGACCGGCCTGGCCAGCTCGATGTAGCCGAAATGGCCGATGCATTCCTTGAGCTTGCAGCCGCAGGTCCTGCACTTGAGTCCCGGGTCTATCACGCCGAGCCTGGTGTCCATGAGCCCGCCGTCGACAGGATATCCTTCCTTGTCATACAGCTCAGGCGTGACTACCTTTGCCGAGGACATCTTCTTGATGAACTTCGGGCTCAGCACTCCGAATACAAGGCTCTTGACCTTCTTGTACGCGTACTGTTCCTGTGCTCCTTCAGCCATTTTCGTTTCACCTGTGGATCATTACAGTGTCTTATGATATCAATACTTGCTCTCCAGCATCATCCTCGGGTAGATGCCGAGTGACTTGAACTCGTCGAGCATGAGCTTGAACGCGTATGATATCTCGACATTGCTTATCTCTACGTTCTCGCCGCATATAGGGCAATATGTCTTGTTCTTGAACTCGTTGAATATCGCGATTATGCCGCAGCTCTCGCAGACCGGCACCAGGGTCCTGTCGGAGTCGAACCTCTCCTTGAGCAGCAGCGACGCCCCGTGCGCGACGAACGTGTCCTTCTCCATCTCTCCGAGCCTGAGTCCGCCTTCCTTTGCCCTTCCTTCTGTGGGCTGGCGGGTGAGAAGCTGGATAGGTCCTCTTGCCCTGCTGTGCAGCTTGTTGGACACCATGTGCTTGAGCTTGAGGTAGTACATGTTGCCGACGTATATCCTCGCGGGCAACTGCTCGCCTGTCTGGCCGTTGTACATGGTCTCTGTGCCGTTCTCCCTGAACCCGAGCTTCTTGAGCTCTTTCCTGAGGTCAGCCTCTGACTCTGCTGCGAAGGTCGTCCCTTCGACGAACCTCCCCGCGAGAGCGCCGACCTTTGCTCCGACGAGCTCTATCAGATGGGAGATTGTCATCCTTGACGGGACTCCGTGAGGGCTGAATATGATGTCAGGGACTATGCCCGACGCTGAGAATGGCATGTCTGTCTGCGGGACCAGCGTCCCGATCACACCCTTCTGGCCGTGTCTTGAGGTGAACTTGTCGCCTATCTCAGGTATCCTGAGGTCCCTGAGCCTCACCTGGACGAGCTTGTTGCCCTCTCCGTTCTCTGTTATCATGACGAAATCCACGACTCCCTCTTCGCCGTGCTTGAGCGCGACCGAGCTCTCCCTGCGTATGTTGGACGCGAGGTTGTACTCGTCGAGCGAGCTGAGGAACCTTGGAGGGGATGTCTTGCCGATTATCACGTCGCCTTCGCCGACCTTGGCTTCAGGGTATATTATCCCCTCTTCCTCGAGGTACCTGTAGTCGACCTCTGACTTGTATCCCTTGATGTCCTTGTCAGGGATGCATATCTCGTCTGTGAGGCCTCCTGCGTAGCGCAGCTCCTCTGCGACAGCAGGCCTGAAGTATGAGCTCCTGCCGAGCCCCCTGTCTACTGATCCCTTGTTGAGTATGATTGCGTCCTCTATGTTGTATCCCATATAGCTCATTATCGCCACGACCACGTTCTGGCCGGCGGGATGCTCCCTGTAGTCGGATATCTCGTGCATGAGGCTCGTGACTATCGACATCTGCGGCGTGTGGAGTATGTTTATGTCCATGTCCATCCTGACCGCGAAGTTCGAAGCATAGAATCCTATCGCCTGCTTCTGGTTCTTTCCGCCTACAGAGACCCTCACTGCATGGCTGTAGTTGCCGAAAGGGACGAGCGATGTGGTCATTCCTATGAGCGATACCGGGTGTATGTCCAGGTGGGTGTGGTCAGGGGTCAGGTCCTGCTCGAAGAATGCGATGAGCGTGTTCTCCTCCTCTGCGGCGTCGAGGTACTCGACCACGCCCTGCTTGAGGAGGTCATTCCAGGTTATCTCACCCTTCTGGAGCTGCTGCACGTGCTTCTCTGTGAGCGTGGACTTGCCGTTCTTCACCACGATGAGCGGTCTCAATACCCTGCCTTTGGTGCCGTCGACAAAGACCGTGTCTGACTCCTCGTCGTACACCACGTTCGCGTTGAGGGGGACATTCCCTTTCCTCCTCTCATCTACGAAAGAAGAGACGAACTTTACAGGGTCATCTACATCTCCCTTGAATTTGCTGTTGACGAAGACTTCAGTCATCTTGTTTCACCATCAGAGTGTTTTGAGCCCCAGGTTCTTCATGCACTTGACCAGCTCGTCCTCAGGCGTCTCTAGCGACACCCTCGACAGCATGGCCAGGTTCTTCCTGAGCCCTATGTTCGTTCCTTCAGGGGTCTCCATGCAGCAGAGCCTTCCGGCGTGCGTCGGGTGGAGCTCCCTGGCCTCGAAGTTCTCCTGGCTCGCGCTCAGCGGCGACACCACCCTCTGCAGGTGTGACATCGCGGCTATGAAGTTTGCCCGGTCCATCCTCTGGGATATTCCCTTCCTTCCGCCGACCCATGAGCCGGTAGCCATGGAGGAGTATATCCTCTGCGTGAGGAGCTTGTCCCTGATTATCACCTTTATCGAGGGGAACTTCCCCCTCTTGACTATCCTCTGGAAATTGTACAGGAGGTCGTTTATCAGGACCTTGAGATTGACCGTGAAGAGGTCTGCAAGCAGGTCGCCTGAGAGCTTGAGCCTCTTGTTCGCGTAGTGGTCCTTGTCGTCGACCGGGAGCTCGCCTGTCGAGACCAGTATGAACTTCTTCAGCAGCTTGCACAGGTTGTATGCCTTGAAGATCCTGTCCTTAGGGGTCGTGCCGAGATGCGGAAGCAGGTATCTGTCTATGATCTCCTGCATCCTCTCTATCCTGACCTCCTTAGCCTGGGTTATGCCGGTCTTCTTGGCTATGAAGTCGAGCGCGTCCTCCTCTGTCTTTATGTCCGCGAACTCGAACAGGTTCACGAGCACAGAGTCGAACTGCCTCTCCTTTGATATGAATGTCATGATGTCCTCGTCCTTTGTCAGGCCGAGGGCCTTTATTACCACGATGAGGGGTATCCTCTTCACCCTCGTGAACGAGAGGTAGAACATCCCGTCCTTGAGCTTCTCGAACGTGTGTGGTATCTTGAAAGATGCGCCCTCCGAGAACATCTTGCCGATGTACTCTGACACGCCGATGCTGGCCTTCTCTACGAGAAGCCTGTTGGCCGCGAGATCCTCGACGCTGATCAGCACCTTCTCCGTGCCGTTGATTATGAAGTATCCTCCGAGGTCATTCGGGTCCTCGCCGTGAGCCACCAGCTCCTCCTTGGAGAGCTTGTTCAGGTGGCAGTACTTGGACTTGAGCATGACCGGCATGGATCCGACCTGGGTGGTGAATGATTCGCGCTGCACGCCATTGATGTGCGCGCTGACCTCTATGAAGCATGGCGCGGCGTAGCTTATCTTCCTGAGCCTTGCCTCGATAGGGAATATGTTCCTCTTGCTGCCGTCCGCCTCTGTCATCTGTGGCTTCTCGACCCAGATGCGGTCGAACTTTATCTTGAACTCCTCTACATTGTGAGGGATGATGGTAGGCTCTATGGCCTTGTTCGCGTCGACGACCCTCTGGAGCTGGTGATCGACGAAATCGTTGAATGATGCGATGTCTGAGTCGACAAGGCTTGTTCCTTCGAAGAACTTCTGCACTAGCAGGTTCGAACTGTCTGAGCTTATCTTCTTACTCACCTGTGACACCCCTGTAGAATACGGTCTTGCCTGCTGTAGGCGAGTCCCTCTCTATCTTTATTACGTCGCCCGGCTCCACGTCAATATCTACGAGTGCAGGGTCTGACTTGTGGATGGCAGGCAGCTCATTGAGTGTTATGCCATACTTATCTAGAACGTCTTTCTTCTCCTTTTCAGAGACCTTCTTATGTTTCGGGATGAGGACATGTTTTATGGCTTCTTTTTTTGCCATTGGGCTCCACCTTTGATTGATCCAATTGGGTTGCATACCCCGCACCTTGGTGCGGTTATTTACACCCGATTGGATGCTTAAAAATACCCCATAGCTTGCTGCGGTTGGGATTTTTATTGTTTCTGACCACAATAGGCCGGACGGGACTTGCGCAGCCGGATCGGCTGTTTCGAACCCGCGACCACTCGATCGCTTTCCGCTCTTTTCGGTTAAAAGTCGAGTGCTCTATTGCCCGGATAAATAGTTTTATCCCTCCAGGCTGAGCTACCGGCCTGATTGATGCGTTTTTTGGACTGAAACGCAAAAAAAACAGACGCCCTGGCCGGGATTTCCGTTTCTAAGCGACTTACGAAGCTTGGAATGTCGAACCCGGGTCGAAGCCTTTATGCGACAGCATATTGACCGTTAAAGTCATTTTGGCTGCCTCGACAGGGCTTCATGATAGGCCACTACACTACCAGGGCCTCTTTTTGCCTATAAACGCCATAAAGCCTTCTATAGCGTGTGGTCTCTATCATTTTAAGCTAAAACGCTGTAGAAAGGTTTAACGGCCATAGTCTGCCGATTTTTTTTGTATTTAAAAAGCTTTCCTTTATATAAATAGTAATATATAAGCAATTTATAAATAAGGTACATAGCTGCTGGCCTATCTGCTATCCTCGTTCCAGTCCTTCATCGTCCCGTTCCTTTTAGCGTCATTTATCGTGAAGCCATCCGGGAAGCGTTTCCTGAGCTTGGTTATGTTCTCTTCCAGCACCTCATGCATGTCCCAGCCGAAGAAGTTGCAGATCATAGCGGCATACCACAGGGTGTCTCCTATGTTCTCCCTGATGCCCTGTTTCTGGTCATTGTCGTGCGCGAATGTCTTCTTTATGCAGCTAGCTACATCCCCTGCCTCACCTGAGATGCCGAGCCCCCACGTAAGGATCTCTTTCTCAGCAGTATCGAACCTCTTAGCAGTCAGCCTGCACAATTCCTGATACTCCTTCAATGCCCTGCTCTGTTCTGCCATGAAATCACCCCGAAGATGAAATAAAAAATAAAATAGAATCCCTGCGGCCGGACTTCCACAACAATCAGGTTTCTCTGTTTGTTGTTTTGAACCAGCAACCTTTCGGTATCCGCTGTCCCGTTTTCCTTCAGGGCCATATGCCTTGTCTACGGGGGCTGTTTACCTACAGCCGAACGCTCTAGCCATTGAGCTACGCAGGGATAAGGGGCTAGAAGATATAGGTGATTTTTAAAGGTTTCTGAAGCTCTATGAAGAAAACAGACTCACTTGTCTCTCACAATATCTATTCCATTCTTGATCAGCTGGTCATGGAATTCATACGCAGTCATCTTGCCATGTCCACCATCTCCTGTGAGTGACGCATCTCTTCCATCAGCAGTCTCCAGCCTGTACCCCTGCGATTCCAGCCAGCGTCTGAAATCCTCTTTTGTATATCTGCAGTTGCTCTTGCAGAGGGATCTTATTGACTCGTACACAGTCCCTGCTTTATTGAGATCACTGAGCCTATCTAACTCCACCTGCACCGCACATCTCACATCCTTGCAGAATTCCCTCGATTGGTAATGCATGCGATCGTCTATCGTCTCGTCTCCTGTCTCATCTGCTGTGCCATCTCCCATAAGAAATTTGTGGTGGTCTAGAGTATAAATAGTTTACTTTTGACCAAAACAATTATAAACAAAACCCCTTTTTAAACCATAAGAGGTGAACCGATGATAGCTGCTTTGCGTGCTGCTGTGTACGAGGCCCTGAAGAGGGAGGAAGAGACCTTCAACATGTACACCCGCTTCAGCAACGAGGCAAAGGACCAGATCCTGAGGGATTTCTTCAGGTCGCTTGCGCAGGATGTCAAGACAGACATCGAGACCATGAAGCGCCTGGACCTGCATTCAATAGTCAAGTTCGGCCTCGCGATAAAGTTCCAGGTGAGCAAGTGCCGGATCGACGAGCGCACTGCCAAGAGCATAAAGGACGTCGCAGGCGCCAAGGAACTGCTCAAGGTCGCTATCGACGAGATAAACGCGGACATAGAGTATTACAATCACATCTCAGAGCACTCTATTTTCCCGGAGGTCAATCGCCTCTTCCGCATAATCGGCGACAAGGAGCTCGACCACAAGTGCAAGCTCAAGGCATTGACGGATCTGCTTGCGTGAGTATCATGGCAGAAATGATGAACCATTCGATAAAAGTCGGATTCAGCTTTGGCCTGGCGTCAGGCATCATCACCACGTTAGGCTTGATGGTGGGGCTGAACTCCGGGACGCATAGCAGGCTGGTGGTGATAGGGGGTATCCTGACCATAGCGATCGCTGACGCTTTCTCGGACGCGTTGGGCATACACATGTCAGAGGAGTCAGAGAACAGGCACTCGACAAAGCAGATATGGCAGTCGACCATATCTACATTCATATCCAAGTTCCTTTTTGCGTTGACGTTCCTTGTCCCGATCCTGCTTTTCAGTCTATCGACAGCGATAATCGTGAGCATCGCATGGGGACTTCTCGCATTAGGCGTATTCAGCTACAGCATGGCCAGGCACCAGAAGGCCAATCCTGCAAAGGTAATCGGGGAGCACCTCGTAATCGCATTGGTCGTCATCGCAGCGACCCAGTTTGCAGGCATGTTGATAGCGTCTTTTTTTGGCTAGGTGAAAGATGAGATTATGGAGCATCAATCCAGGATATCTTGATTCTAAGGGTCTTCTTGCTTTATGGAGGGAGGCTCTCCTAGCGAAGAAGGTGTTGCAGGGGAAGACGCGAGGATACAGGGGGCATCCCCAGCTCATAAGATTCAGGGAACAGCCGGATCACGTCGCATCAATGCGCTCTTATCTGCTCGGCGTCTGGGAAGAGTCATGCAGGAGAGGCTTCTGTTTTGACAGGAGGAAGATAGGACAGGCAATGGAATCAAAGAAGATGACAGTCACTGACGGCCAGCTCGCTTACGAATTCAATCATCTTAAGGCCAAGCTCAGGTCAAGGTGCTTGGAGAAGTACAGGAAGATTTCAAATATAAAGTCTCCAAGGCCTCATCCGTTGTTCAGGACAATCAAAGGCCCTGTCGAAGACTGGGAAAAGAGAAAAAAATAGGGTGTTTATACCTTATACCCTCTCAGCATCATGTTCATCCTTTCAGGGTCCTTGGAAGCGTCCCACATCTCCTTGTTGATCTGCTCATAGTTCGCGTTAGCATAAATCAATGAATGCAGCCTGCTCATCACGAAATCTTCAGCCAAGCAGCCTTTCTTCCAGACCTTGACCATCTCATTCGCAAGTCTTGAGTTGTTCTCTGACGGCGTGATTATATTGTTGTCCTTTATGACGACTATGTAAGGCGTGCCCCCCACACCGATATTGACCTTGCTTGCCCTCTCTGTAGCGTGAAGGAGCTGTGCGATGCCCATGGTATCATCCACTGATTTCCTGTCCTCGCGTGGAAGATGGTCGAAGAAATCAGAGAGCTCTGCATCTGCCATGTCGCTACCTGAGCCGATGCACTCGTAGGGCCTTGCGCAGGGGATCACCTTGTCTCTTGCTGAAGACGCGACATAGATGTTGATGCCGCTCTGCTCTGCGGTGAGGATCAGGAACCCGCCGCTTACGAATTCATTCAGGCCTTTGTTCAAGTTGAGCATGTTCCATACGTTCTGCTTGTATTCCTTCTCGAGCTTAACCTCTCCTTCATCAGGATCTATCTTGAATCCTCTCTGGAGGTCCATGAGGCTGACATGGTAGTTTGCCCTTAGATATGAATCGATGTGCTGTTTCCGAAGCACTGCCATTACATGGCTTATCGCTCCTGCTATGTCTTTGGCGCTGTCGAACTTCCTGCGTCCGACAAGGTCATCGATATCATTTTTTGCATTGAAAAGGAAATCTGCTGCTCCTGCACCGCCGAAAAGCACTATCCTGTCATCTTTTTCTATCGAGTATATCTTTTCCGCTATGTCATACTTCCTTATTTGTGTGGATGACTGCTCATCAGCGATTATGGCTCCCTCTTTATCATTGAATTTCATTGCGCTTACTACTGTCATTGTCTCCCCCCTGAAATGTTGAAAAAACATTGATGTCGAGCAGCTGCCAGATTATAAATATTTCGGTTCTTCACCACCAAAGAATAGCAAAAATGGTTAATTTTAAATAGCCAAAAGCTATATTTATTGAATATCTGTTGTGATGAACATGTATGGGGGATGTATCTTTTGGGCGAAGAGTACACCATAACAAAGAACATAGCGAAGCATGGCAGGAATTCTATCATAGTCATACCCAGCGTGCTCAGGGACCAGCTCCAGCCCAGGACCACTGTCAAGGTCACGATTGAGGTGATCAAGAGGCCAGAGGGCATCATTTCTCCAGAGGAGGTGCTGAACGATGATTAAGACTCCCCTGCTCATAGACTTCTACGAGACATGGGTAAGCCGGGCGCTCAAGCCCGTATCGCTCGAGAGCCTCATGAGTGATGAAGAAAGGAACCATCTCACCCTGGTCACGAGGGAAAGTGTGGAAATGACATATCACCAGGTCGAGAGAGAGGAGCTGGCTGAAGGTAGAGGCACTAGGTATGAGGAGCATCTGACACTATGCCTTGAGAAGCCAGGCACCATGTTCGTCCATGACTTTGTCGAGAAAGACGGGCAGCTGTACCATTCAGAGATGGATAGGCAGCAGGATGTTGTCGATTCAGAGTATTCCGCGCCTGCGATATCTGTCAAGAGCCTGCTTGAAGCCGAGCTGAACAAGAAGGTAGTCGACGGCCTTCTTGCATACTATGACCAGTTCATTGAAGGTAACTGCGACTATATCTATTTCCTCACGCAGGACAGGGACAGTAACTACAATCTTGCTTATTTTACAGAGAAGGCATATATTGACATGATGAAGCAGACAGCTGACCGCGGGGCAGGGATGAAGCGCCTATTCGAGACAAGCCGTAGCGAGGGACGTAAGAACCCGAGGTTCAGCACCATCGCAGAGGCGGTTGAGCACCTGCCTGACAGCTGCAGGATAGGTCTTTTGACGACGGAATGGCTTGCTGGAAAGCTCATCCAGAAAGCCCAGTTCGACGAGCAGGCCCTGCTTGACAACATGATTACGATCGGCAGCAGGGAGCTGAAGCTCATGGGCCATGGGAGCAAGTTCACAAAGGACTGCATCGACTACATATTCACTGCAAATCGCGACATCTATCGGCTGATGGCAGAGAAGAAGCAGAAGGAGTGCAGACTCCTGTTTCCCGACGAGGACCTCACTCCCGAACAGAAGATAGAGAAGGCGATCATCTTCGCAGAGACCTCGGATCAGGTCATGTTCTCCAAACAGGTCGAGAGCATAACAAGGCAGGTGAAAGAGAAAGGGGGCATCTCCGATGAGCTCATGAACTGGCTTGGCAGCATCGAGAGCATACGGCAGGAAAACCAGCAGATATTCAGCATATATTACGAGTATCAGGTGTGGCGCGGGATAAAGGAGAGCATAGGGCTCGACTTTGAAGGTTCTCTCAATGACAAGGCCCTTGAGCCTATGAGGATCGGGCTGAAGCAGCATTTTGTCCGGAATTTCAGGAACCTATGCTCATCCCCAGGACCCCAACACCGGATGCTCCTGTACATCGGCAAGGAGGAAGAGCCTGAGAAGAGGAAGGACAGGAACTGGAAGTACAAGCACGTCGGCACGAGAAACATGATAATAGATTTAGGGCAGGGCAGCTCATTTGGCTGTCTCGAGGGCAGTAAAACGCCTGAAGAAGGACAGCTCGAATCATTCTATGACGAGAACAAGCAGAACATGAGCGTGTGGCTCTTCAGAGGCGGGCTTCTTCGACAGATGCTGGAGAAGATACTGCCTGACTCAGGCACCATAGCAGTGGACACCTGCAGGGAGCGCATCGAGGAGCTCGTGTCATTCTGCGACATAAAGGACAGAATGACAATCAATTACCGGGGCGTCGACATGGTCCTCGTGAACAAGGAGGCATTGTCTGCGCTCAGAGAGTTGCTTGGTAAGAGCGGATAGGCCGGTGATGTCATAGGATTAGTGGCAGGCGCTTGGCTCGGGCTCTGCTTGAGGATCCTCAGAACATAAGATGACTGAAACACTGAAAACGCCGAATTCCGCCTTATGCGCCCTTCTGGCGACCCACCATAAGCTTTATATAGGCCCTGTTTTTCCGAAGCATCATGGGTAGCAAGTCAAATGGTATACATGCAGGCGCCAAATGCGCAAAAAGACGCGCTAAATCTAGATGGAGCGATAAATGGTTCGTAAAAAGGGCCATGGACCTTAAAAAGAAGTCTGACCCGCTCGTAGGGGCGAGCCAGGCCAAAGGCATTGTTTTGGAGAAGGTCCAGTTAGAGGCTAAGCAGCCCAACTCTGCCATGAGGAAGTGTGTTAGGGTACAGCTGATCAAGAACGGGAAGCAGATAACGGCTTTCCTTCCTGGAGATGGCGCAACAAAGCTCGTCGATGAGCACGATGAGGTCTTGGTTGAATGCATCGGCGGCAACATGGGAAGATCAAAAGGAGACATACCGGGAGTGAGGTGGCAGGTCCTGAAGGTGAATGACCAGTCATTGAATGCATTGCTCAGGGGCAAGCTCGAGAAAGCAAGGAAGTGAAGATGTCAATCAAGGTATTCAACAGGTGGAGCACAGACGGTATAACTATTCTTGATCCTGGACTTAAGGATTACATATGCCTTGAGCCGAAGATAGTCCCTAAGACAGGGGGCAAGAGCGCGAAGTTCAGGTTCCACAAGTCAAATGTATTCATAATCGAAAGGCTCATGAACCGCATCATGAACGCGGGTCACAGGTCCAAGAAGCACAGGATAAGCTCCGGACTCCTTACTGGTAAAGGTCAGACAGCCTATACTGTGATGGAGAAGGTCCTCCAGCTGATAGAGAACAGGACCAAGCAGAACCCCATAGCTGTCGTCGTGAAGGCTGTCGAGAACGCCGCTCCGCGTGAGGAGATCCTCACTATAGAGTACGGCGGTGCGAAATACCCGAAGGCAGTCGAGGTCGCTCCCCAGAGGAGGGTCGACCATGCTTTGAAGCAGATGACACAGACAGCATACCAGAAATCATTCAACTCAAGGAAGAGCATAGTCAACGCCCTCGCTGAAGAGATCATAGCCGCTTTCCAGCTTTCTGCCCAGTCAGGCGCCATCGCCAAGAAGATGGAGATGGAGAGGCAGGCAGACAGTTCACGTTAAAGCGAGGCCAACATTCTGTTTGTTCTCGAGAGGTGGTTACCATGAGTGGTGTTAATTACATGAATCTGAGCCAGATAAGGAGACAGAGGGCAAGGCTCAGCGTCTCAAGGAATGAATACGAAGGCATATGCAACCTGCTCGGCAGGGCGAAGCTGAAGACGACGATCGACGACAGGTGCATAGAGTTCTACAACGGCGGAGAGAAGCCTGTCGCACGCATGAGCAGGCACAGCACCCGTGCTGAAGTGATGAAATGCGCATGCTGCGACGATACGCAGGCAGCCAGCATTGAGAGCGGCCTGAAGACTGCGGGCTATGTCGTGACCCGCTGCTGAAATCATTTTCTTTTTGTTACACATGCAATATTAGTTCCCATATTTCTATACTCAACCCGGTTTCTCTTTATAAATGGAATCGAAAAACGTGCTTTTTTCGGAACCTGAAAACGCCATCATAAAGACCCAAAAGTACTGAATTCGAGTAACGGAAACTAGGGAAGTGAGGGAAAAATCGGAACATTTATATAGAAGTTACACTAATGGAATATCAGGTCAAACGAGAAGCAACCGAAGACGAGTTGTGGTGCTTCCTACACCAATAATGTTCTCTTTGGGGGTGGTTTGGACCTGCTTGCGCAGACGCCTCTTTGCGCAAGCAGATTCCTTTTCTTTAATATGCAGCAAACAATACAGACAATAATCAGCGATATGTCATGCGGGTGGCATCCTTCACTGAAGCACATAGCGAAAGCATTCCTCCTTCTCGCATCTCTCGCGGCAATCTGGCTTGCAGTCATGCTTGCCATACGCTGGTACGATCCGGGATTCCACCTGCTCGCGACATCAGTATCGGCAATGACTGTGGCCACAGGAAACGGACAAGGCCTTGTTGAGAAATTGGTTGTATAGGCCGATCCAACTCATACCATCAGCTTCCGTTTTTCTATTTCCGTCAGCACATTTCCAGGTTCTTATTGGGACGGGATTGCGTCCCTTCCAACCCATTTATGATTATTTGATATCCGCGGGCACTCTATAATTATTTCCTCATCTTCTTCCACATCACAAAGCTTCCCGCAGCGCCGACGATGAAAATTACCGGGCAGACCAGCACTGCAAGTATGAACAACACTGCCTCATCACCTCCTGCCCAGAACCCCTCGCCGAACAGGATTATCATCAGTCCATAGACAAGGTTGTGGAGTACGGCGAACGCGGGGACGCCGACTGCTGAAGCGCCCATCAGGATCAGGAAGACCTTATGCTTCTTCTCCAGTCTTGACTTGGATGCAAGCACTATCAGCACTATGCCGAGCAGAAGCCATACCAGTCCCAGGACTGCTGCGACAGGGAACAGCACCTGCTTGACACGGTCCGGCGCAGGAACAAACAAAAAGAACATGATAAAGACAAATATCGCGCTCATTGCCCAGAATATGATGCTCAACATGCGTATTTTTTTCTTTTCAATCATTATACTCACCTCTGAGTGCTTTTTGGATCACTTCATTCTTGATATCGGGAGGGTCTGTCCTCACATTGACTGCAAAGCCCAGTAAAGTGAGCGGGTTTATGTTCTGTGCATTGCTGAATATGTTCAGGGCGTCGCGGAGAGGGATTACCAATGTCACGTCAGCATCATCATAGTTCCCGTCTTCGAGCAGGGTTATCTTGCCGTCATCATCGATATTGGCCCTTAGTCTCAGCTCGCGGTCATTATCCTTGTCCTCGATCACAAGATTCCCTTTTGGGAAGTCCCGCATTATCCTCCCGAAAAAGGCGTTGTTGTTGATGAAATATACGACCATCTCCTCGTCTATGCCGAACTCATCGCCTGCATGGGTCCTGACTATCTCGTCCTTTATCTCGTCTATCACTTCCGGCTCTTCCTCTGTTATCTCCTCTTTCTTCTCCTCGATCGCTTCATGCGTGGGGATCTCGTATGTCCTGGCGCAGGAGGCGCTGTCCAGCACAGTATCGCGCACCACCTCATATTCTTCAGACATCAGCTCATCGACGCACAGCACCTGCACGATATAGCTCTGATAGTTGCAGTAGAGTATCCTGGTCTTTGCAGTCACAGGCTTTCCCTCGAAGAGCAGCCTGTAATCGATATTGAAGAAGTCATTGTCAGCAGATGATCCCAGGAGGTCTTGCTCGTCATTGTCCTCTATGGCCTTTTTAATCCAATCATATATGTCCTTTGGAAGCGCATTGTGCTTGTCCACGATGACAGAGCATACCCCTTTGCTGACTCCCAATACCCTCTGTTCAGCCTCGTCCTGCAGCTCTGTCCATTCAGGATACTCGACAGAGAAGTCTCCATCGACAAGCGTGTCATACTCTGTCTCCTCTTCGGCTGGCTCTTGAGGGACAGGCTCTTCAACAGCAGGCTCTTCCTTCTCTTCGCACGTTGCAGACCCGAACACTTCATCGTGCAGCCCCCGCATCTTCTCCTCTGCCTGCTCTATGCACGTGATGGTGATTGCGATTGCGTTCCCGTTGCAGTAATATATCCTGTTGTCCGACACCAGCGTGAGGTTCTGGTATGGCAGGGAGAACTTTATGTGATGCTCTTCATCGTCTGATTCGATTATGGTCCCGTTCTGCTTTTGCACTGAATCCATGAACATCCCAAACCATTGTTCTGCTGCAAGTCTCTCTGAGTTTATCGTGACGCTGCAGTATCCCCTGCTCACGCTCAGCTCCACACTTCCGGTATCATCAGAAGTCTTGGGCCAGACCGGATATGATGCTGAGAATCCCTCATTGTAGAAAGAGGAATAGCTGAACTCTTCGCCGATGGCCTGATCGAGCTGCCTATCGAATCTTTCCTGCGGGCTGGTGCATCCACCGGCAAGAACGACAAATACTGCCAATGAGAACAGGAATATCAGGAGCAGGCATTTATTCATGTCGCAGAGGGTGCATAAGTCGTATTTAAATCTATTCCGGGATTATCTTGTTCTTCTCATGCAGCACATGTTCAGTATTCGGTGAAACCTTCCTTGACATCAGGATCATACCATCCTATTGGCGGTGGAACGACGCCTGTGTTCTTGAAGAATCTCCTGAAATCCAGCACATCTGGCTTGCTAAGTCCCTTCGGTATATACAGCCTGTTGGGAGCTTTTCCTATTATGGGCATAAGCACCGACCAGTTTACGCGCCGTGCATCGAAAGGCAACACTTCCTTGTTTACGAACCCCTCGAGTGAGTCGATGCCATATGTCTGCTCTACAGTCTCTCCGACGGCATCCCAGAATCCTTGTTCCTGTTCAGGCCTGCACACAGGGCACGTTATGAAGCCCAGCTCAACAAGCCTGCGCAGTCCGTCATCACCCACGGCAAGTAATACCTCTGAATAGTTCTTAGGTCCTTTGTTGCCTGACTTGCAGTCCGTATATCCCAGAAGTCCTGTGCTTAGCCTTGCAGACCATACCGTGGGCCTTGGCTCTTGTCTGTGCTGAAGCCTGACCAGGTCAAACAGGCTCATCAGCTGGTACTCATTGTCCTGTATGACAAAATATCTGTTGTTCTCCAGCATTCTCTCAACCCCCTGTTAATGTCAAAAAGTAAGGTGTTCTTGATTAATAAATCTTATCAAACATTTATTAATAGGCGATCCCACCCTGAAAAAGTAAAAAACATTTATAAACCCCTGAGCCAATTTCTGCCCCATGGCAGCGCCTAAGAAGTCTCTCTCGACCCGCATCGCAGAGGAGTTCATCAACGAGACGATGATGGCAGGCATCGCTTTTCTTCTCGTTGTCGCAGGCATCAACTATTTCAACATGAAATGGGCCTGGCTCGGCATCATAAGGGATGCTGCGGGAGCATCGCACTCTGTCGCTTCTGCTGAAGTGACAAGGATGCTCTCTGCGCTTACGGCGACGTTCCCTTTCAAGTACCTGTTCGGCCAGTTCGACTTCTGGACCACCCTGATAATCGCTATCTGCCTCACATTGCTGGGCGTAGGACTGAAGGCGCTGACTGTCAAGACAAAAGGCAAGTTCATGATTGACATCGGAAAGAACATCGAGACCCCTGCAGTCGTAGGCTTCATGATCATAATCGCATTGCAGGTGTGGAACGCTGTGAAGGTAAAGGAATATCTCGCGAAATACTCGTTCATCAGCCCTGGCATCCCTCCAGGATATTTCGTGTGGAACACCTACGGCCAGATGTTCCTGTTCGGTGCTGCGCTGCTGGTCATAGGAGCGATCATAAAGCTCGTCGGTGAGAAGAACAAGGCCAGGAAGACCATGCTGGTCGGCAATGCGATGTTCTCAGGGTCCTTCATCCTGATAATCTATTACTTCATCATCCGCATCCTAGCGATCGATGTCGTCTTGAACTCATCCATCGGCAGGGTTTTCACACTGTTTCTCATATCCAACCAGTACTCCAGCTTCACGATCATCGCCTGCGTGTTCCTGTTCACGTTAGGCAAGGAGCTGCGCAGGTACGGCAGGGTCACACTCAAGATAGAGAAGCGTATTCATCACGTCTCAGAGCTGAAGAAGAGATTTGACATAGTAGGGGAAGGCATAGACGCGAAGCTCGTCCCAAAACAGAAGATCGAGGTCCATGAGCACAACATCCGCCATGAGCATGAGAAGAAGCACCCTGCATACTCCCAGCCGGACCACCCCATACACCGCTATGTCCACCCTCACGGCAGGTACAAGAAACAGCATAAATAAATCCTGATTTCTGGTAGAGAACTATTCATCATTCCCAGTCTGCAAGGCTTACCTCTCGAAAGGATAACCCTCAGGAAAGTCAGGTATCTCGAGATCTGTTGACTGCCCTGCGTATCTTTCAGGATATCTGGGGCTGTAGCCGATAAAGTCATCCGGTATAATAGGCATAGGTGGTATGTCCAAGCCAAGCAGGTAATCGCAGAGAATAGGTATCCGGTCGCTCTGTTTGTTGAGAGGCATGGTTACTATTTCCCTGATGTTTCTATCTTCTCTCCAATCCACATCATGCTTCACAACATCAGCAGAAGGCTTGCATGCAGCCACAGCTCCTATCAATATTAAAGCCCTTATTGCGCCATTCATGATATAACTCCGAAAAAAATGAAAAAAGGGCCTTGTCGACCCCTCTCAACATCTGTAAGCCTGTACCCTCACATCTGAATCATGCTTATCATCAGAGTTTCTTTATACAGGACATCAACTATTATGCATTTCTTATATAAAAACATTACGGAAATGACTACCACTTAGTGAGTAAAAAAAGAAAGATTTATAAACAGTTTTCATGCTCCAGATGAACATGGGGGCTAATGATAAGCAAGAAGGCGAAGACCTGTTCGTTGAGGCATTCTCGATGATGGCCAAGAGAGACGGGCCAGTGCAAGAGCCTGTTGAAAGGCCGGATCCTACACCTCTGCCAGGTGAAGAGCTGGACATAGAGACAATCCACGCATTTGGATCATACAAGTCAAGGTTCTGCAGGGACCTTATCGATCTCCTGGAGAACAATAGTAAGTACAGGCGCAATAGATGGTTCAGGTCTAAAGATGCAAGACCTGACGCAATCAAATATGTGAGGAAAGCCCTCGGTATGACGGGCATGCATCCTGCCAAGAGGCTGGGTATGGTCAGGAAAGCCATAGCAGAGAACTATTTCAGGGGATATGACATCACCCCCCTCATGCAGAGGCTTGACAGGTTCTGCGTGACGAACAGCATCGATGATAGGGTATATGATCAGAAAAAGACCTGAAACAGCCTCGCAGTAACAAAGACCTCTAACAATGCACCCAGCAGGATAAGCCCGATCGCTATCAGCATCAGCATTGTCGCGTCCTTGAACACGTTCCGTGAAGCAAGCGATCCTTTCTTCTCGTGCAGCAATGCCTTTGACACTACTCCTCCTGCTATAGCTGCCATCAGGAAGCCGCTTATCTCAGGCAGTAGATGGATCAGGAAGAAGAAGAACGCCTGCACGCCCTGGACAGCATTCCGGGATATTGTCCGTATGACCAGCACTATGAAGCTGGCGAACACGCTGCCGTTGAGTATTATGAGGAACATCGCTGACGCGCCGTAGAAGAATGAGAGGACGAAGCAGATCATGAGCACGACAAGGTCATGAGTGAACAGGCCAAGTACGTGCCCTGCTTTCGGTTCGGCATCGACCTGCACGAAGCTCTGCACCACACCTGAATCAACACCCTGCTGGAATTCAAGGAACCTCGTCTGGAAACTGAATATGTTCTCGTATGCAGATGCGTTGCCGTATGCTGCGAGCCCCAGCACTACGAATGCGAGGAAGACACCGATGAAAGAGAACAGGTAGACCTCGAATATGTCCTTGTGGTTCCTGAAGAAATGCCTGAGTCCGAACTTCCTCTCGACCTGCTCCTCCTTCTTGACGAGCAGGAGGAATGTCGGCACGAGAAACAGCGCGATGAGGAACACCATCGCGACAGACATCATGCTCCTGAAGAGCAGGTATGTGAATATGAACGCGACGAAAGTGAATGCGAATCCGAAGAAAAGCGCGAGGTATGGCCTGTGCCTCAGCCTTGTCTGGTCAAAGATCTCTTCGAGCACCATTTTCCAGGATTCACAGCCTTCTCCTGGCTGCCCTCTCGTTGAGATAGTCCTCTAGACCTATCCTGTCTCCCCTGCCGCCGAGCAGGTCCATGGCCGCAGGCTTTTTCCTGCTGTCGCCCTTGCCCCATCCGTACCTGTAGAGCATGCCGACGAGGATACCTGCCAGCAATAGCGAGATCAGGACGCTGGTCAGGTTGGCCTGGACCATGCTCATGAAGCCAGAGGCCTTACCAATGCCTGCTGCATCTCCTTTGTCTTCTGGAGTCGCGTCAATCTCGTGCTCCTCTGGTTCTGGTAGTGGTTCTCTAATTGCAGAGACTGTGTTTCCTTCTGTATCTCTATCATCTTCCTCCTCCTCGTGTGTTGCTGCGCATCGCCTCTCTTCTGATGCGGCAGTATCATCACCGCACCTGTTGAGGTCTACGCACGTCCGTCGTTGTCTTCCGTTTTCGCATGTGGTCCATGCGGTGCAGCTCCAGTCCTCGCTGCAGCTGATAGTTCCAGGCTCTTCTGCATGTGATGATGAGTGCGCCCGGCCTCCGCCACCTCCGCCATTGCCATGTGCCTGCGGCTGCGGGGTGGATACTGTGAGCTGCGCTGCTGCTGAGTATTCCTGCCCGTTCTCAGAGCTAGTCACTGAAGCAGAGATATCATAATTGCCATCAGAGGGTGCAGGGAAAGCATACGCGAAAGCTCCTGCATCGATACCCTGCTCTTCAGTCTCATTGCCCGGCAATGATAGCGTCACGCTCTCCTCAGGCACAAGCGAGCCGTTGTCATATGCTATACTGCCTGTCGCCTGCACTACCTGTCCGGGCTGTGCAGTGGAGGGGTCAAGCTCAAGACCCAGCACATAACTGTACGTGACATCTATCTCGCCTGATGCTGAATTGGAATTGTTCAATGTGTCGACAGCATACACCTCTACGGTATATGTGCCGGTAGCCGACTCATGCGAAGTCTGCACCGAGGATGTGTACATGTTGTCCTCTTTCTCCAGGGGTATGATCTGGATGTCACCATGAGGATCCCTCAGTTGCGCCGATACTGTATCCACTCCGCTGATGTCGTCCACAGTGAGGCTTATTGTGACTGGATCGCCTCTGAAGACCGTCTCAGCCTCTGTGATGTCTATGTCCGGGCCGCTGGTGTCAATGACATTCAGCGACCTCTCCTCGCTTACGCCGGCATTGCCTGCGTCGTCGACACATTGAACTTTCCACCTATGCTCTCCGATGGCCACTGCCATAGGATATGTTGTCTCAGCTCCTGACTCCGCAATGTGTTGCTCTTGACTCTCATCATCTATGTATACTACGCAGTCTATAGCGTCATCGTAGTTGTCCTGCACGCTGTACGTGAATTGGACGTGGACGTCGCTGGTCCCTGATTCTGCTGGGCTTACAAGCTGTACCTCTGGGGAGGACCTGTCGACAATTATCCGATAGGTCTGCTCAGCCCGATTGCCGACAGCGTCCTCCGCTATGACCGCGAATTCGCTCGGCCCTTCAGCCCAACCTGTGACGTCGATGCTGAACACGCTCCCGACCTCAGTCTCATTGCCGTCAAGGAGCAGCCAGACCTTCGCGACCTGGTCGTTATCCGTGACCTCGAACTCCAAATCCGTTGAGTCCGCGATGATTGAGTCGTTCTCTGGAGATGTCATCTCTATCCTTGGTGGTGTCTTGTCAAGATCGTATGTCCATGTCTCGCTTTGCCCGGCCCAGCCGGCAGGGTCAGCGCATTCTACTCTCCAGGTGTGTTCACCTTCTTCGACGTCTGCTGCAGGGATTGACACTACGTCCATGTGTCCTGCTTCGATGTCCTGTCTGTACTCATTGCCGTCTATGTACATGTCACAGCTCATCACTGCTTCGCTGTTATCTGCAGCATAGAAGCTGAAATTGTTGCCTAATCCTATAACCGCCGAGTCGACGGGAGATACCAGTTCTACTGTTGGTGGAACGCCATCGATGGTCAACCGACCATCATAGTGAGAGACCTCTCCTCCGTTGTTCTGCGCTGTGAAGCTGAAGCATACTTCGTCTCCATCCTCATAGGCAGAGAGGTCTGCTGTGCTCTGATACAGCCCATCCTGCGCTTCTGTCAGGTTGATGGACTGCGTTGTGATGTTCTCTCCTTCGCATTCTGACCAGCTGAATTCTATAGATTCTATTCCGGTCTGAGGGTCTGTGGCATTAAGCTGCACAAGCTGGCCATCCGTGCCTTCCTTGACATAGCTCTCGTCATCAGGCAGGAAATCTGAGAGAACAGGCGGGGAATCGTCATTGAGTATAGATACAGTGAATGTGGACTCGTGCTCTTCTCCATCAGCATCAGTGAGTGTGATGGCCGCATCCGTCTCCAGATCAGAATCCACAAGAGGCGCTTCTGCAAGATATTCAAAGAGCGCAAGTACGACATTGCTGCCTATGCTGCCTTCTGACCACTGCGCCTCGCTTCCGTCAAAGGATTCTGTCCATCCTGCGTAATCCACAAGCGCGACAGCATCCAGGTTGCCGAGATCCAGCATCACAGAAGTTATCTCATAGTCATTTCCGTAGTTGCTTAGGTTCAGCTCGAAGCTTGTTTGGGTTGATTCATAAAGCTGGAGCGGGCCAAGATCAAGAGAAGGTTCTGCACTGACTGATATGGATAGCAAAGCTACAAAAAGAACTGACAGAAGCACTTCACCTCTTTTCACATGTCCGACCTCTTTTTCCCTACTTACCTGACCGCGCTTCCTACAACGCTCATCAAGCCGAGAAGAAGATACACAAAGTTGCTCTTGCCTCTTCTTCCCCTTACTGTAACATGCTTTAACCCGAACAAGTCATCAATAAAAGTAGCTGCCATCCACGCACTCAATGTTAACATAATAGTAGTCTATATGTCGCCAGTGTGGTTATTGAGTATTTTTGTATACTAGTATTGACATTCTAAGAAGAACTAGTATTTAAATGTTTTGATTCCAAAGGGATCAAAACCTCAAAACCGCAGGTTTTGTTGGTTTCGATTATTTATAAATTAAACATTAAAATAAAAGAAAATTAAGCCTTCTCACTTATCCGGGATCACATCATTCGTCCAGGCCTCTACC
>Ga0315535_1000217_pt1 | contig 39685 bp, 41 predicted proteins | sample SalMarSW160220MG_2_FD_203092 | JGI IMG/M metagenome (GOLD analysis project Ga0315535, IMG submission 203092) | Salt marsh sediment microbial communities from the Plum Island Ecosystem LTER, Massachusetts, United States - Salt Marsh Sediment SW1602-20 ... | reverse complement strand
ATCACCCTTTCCACAGACGATGAAGACGTCAAGGCAGGCGATGACCTAGCCCTGGTCGACGTTGAGACCGGCACCATCATTGCGACCATGAAGGTTTCGGAAAAATACACCATCGATAAGGATTACGAATGCAAGGCCGTATACACAACCACCGATTTGGAACATCCGGGTGTGGCAAAGGTCATGGCCCAGGGCAAGTACAATCTGGCCGGTCCTGTAAAGGTCCTGAGCGAGAGCTATTACCCGGAAGAATTCAAGGGCCTTTACCAGTGGCCTTCGGAATCCAGGAAGATTTTCGAAGATCTTGGATGGGAGCGGATCGCAGCCCTTCAGCTCCGCAATCCCATGCACCGTTCCCATGAATTCCTTGCCAAGATAGCCGTGGAGGTCATGGACGGTGTCTATATCCATCAGCTGGTCGGCAAACTGAAAGCCGGCGACATTCCGGGCGATACACGCGTGAAAGCCATCAGCGCCCTGGTGGACAACTACTTTGTAAAGGGCACGGTGGTCCAGGGTGGTTACCCCATGGAAATGCGTTATGCAGGCCCGAGGGAGGCCCTGCTGCATGCCACCTTCCGCCAGAACTATGGATGCAGCCATATGATTATCGGACGGGATCATGCAGGCGTGGGTGATTATTATGGTCCCTTTGATGCCCAGAAGATCTTCAAGGATATCCCCGAAGGCGGCCTGAAGTGCAGGAATCTGAATATCGACTGGACATTCCATTGTTACAAATGCGGCGGCATGGCCTCCATGAGGACCTGCCCCCATGGCAAAGACGACAGACTGCTTCTCTCGGGGACTATGGTTCGCAAGACCCTTTCCGAGGGTGGTGAGCTTCCGGCTGAATTCTCTCGGCCCGAGGTCGTCGCCATACTTCAGGATTATTATCAGAATCTTGAAGAAAAGGTGGAGATCAAACTTCACGGTGCGGCAACGGGAGATGTGAAGAAATAATCAGGGTGCAGCCCTGAACATTCACAGAAAGGAGGTATGGATCAGACTTTTTTAGATGTCAGTGTATTGAAATTATTTAATATGTCAATCCAGGAGGTAGAATTATGCCAAGTTATGTTATAACGGAAAAATGCGATGGTTGCAAAGGGCAGGACAAGACCGCTTGTATGTACATCTGTCCCAACGACCTGATGGTCCTCGACAAAGAAAAAATGAAGGCCTACAACCAGGATCCCATGATGTGCTGGGAGTGCATGTGCTGCGTCAAGATCTGTCCGCAGCAGGCCATGGATGTCCGCGGCTATGCCGACTTCGTTCCTTTGGGAGCGAGCGCAACACCGCTAAGAGGTTCCCAGGATATTATGTGGACAGTGAAGTTTCGCGACGGCAGCCTGAAACGGTTCAAATTCCCCATCAGGACCAATGAGGAAGGATCTGCTGATCCGTTGGGCGGTTTTGCAACCAACGATGATCTCAATAATCAGGCCCTGGCAACCGAGCCCGCTTCTCTGGGCCTCGATGCGGTTCCGACACTACAATAATTAAGGAGGTATCTGAATTATGGCAAATTTTGAAACTGTAGAAGTTAAAACCGACCTCCTGATCGTTGGTGGAGGATTTTCGGCATGTGGCGCTGCCGTTGAGGCAGCATACTGGGCCAAGAAAAACGGCCTGAAGGTCGCCATCGTGGACAAGGCGGCCCTGGACCGGAGCGGTGCCGTGGCCATGGGCCTTTCGGCCATCAACCAGTACGTGGGCGTGAAGGACGGCGATAATACGCTTGAGGACTATGTGCGTTATGTCCGGCAGGACCTCATGGGAATCTCGAGAGAGGACCTGGTGTACAACATTGCCCGTCACGTGGACTCCTCCGTGCACCTGTTTGAAAAATGGGGCCTCAAGATCTGGAAGGACGAGGCGGGAAAGTATGTCCATGAGGGCCGTTGGCAGCTCATGATCAATGGTGAGTCCTACAAGATCATCATTGCAGAGGCCGCGAAAAACGCCCTGGCTGAAGCCGGCGGCGAGGTCTATGAGCGCATTTTTATCACCGAACCCCTGGTGGAAAACAACAAGGTGGTGGGCGCTGTGGGTTTCAGCACCCGTGAAGATAAATTTTACGTATTCAAGGCCAAGGCCGTGATCTGCACCATGGGTGGTGCGGTGCACGTGTTCCGCCCAAGATCAATCGGTGAGGGCTTCGGCCGCTCCTGGTATCCGCCCTTCAACAGCGGCTCCAGCGCCTATTTTACCCTGAAGGCCGGTGCGGAGATGACGTGCCAGGAAGTCCGGTTTATCCCGATACGTTTCAAGGACGGGTATGGCCCGGTGGGTGCATGGTTCCTTCTTTTCAAGTCCAGGGCCATAAGCGCCGGAGGCGGCGAGTACATGACGGTCAGGAAAGACGAACTCCAGAACTGGGCGCCCTATGGCCTGGCCAAGCCGATCCCGGCCAATCTGAGAAATTATCTCGGTATGCTGGATCTGGACGCCGGTTTCGGCCCCCTCTACATGGAGACCAGTGAGGCCATCAACAAGATCGCCGATCAATACAAGGAGGACCCAAAGGCCTTCAAGAAGAAAATGAAGGAACTGGAGAGCGAAGCATGGGAAGACTTCCTGGATATGACCATCTCCCAGGCTATCCTCTGGGCCTCCATGAATGTCAAACCCGAAGAAAAACACTCTGAGATCGCCGCGTGCGAGCCTTACTTTATCGGCTCCCATTCCGGTGCATCCGGCGCCTGGGTGAGCGGTCCCGAGGATATGGACACGCCTTACAAATGGGGATACGCCAACATGACAACCGTAGAAGGTCTTTTCGCGGCCGGTGATGCCAGTGGTGCATCGAGCCACAAGTTCTCCTCCGGATCCCATGCGGAAGGTCGTATTACCGGAAAGGCGGCCATCAAGTACATCGTTGAGAAGGGTGCCGATCCTGCTGTTGATATGGCAAAGGTGGAAGAACTGAAGGCCAAGATCCTGGCCCCTCTGGACCTGTTCGCGGCCCATTGCAACGAGACCACGGAGCCGGAGGTCAACACCAACTATATCATGCCCAGGCAGTTCATGTTCAGGCTTCAGAAGATCATGGACGAGTATGCCGGTGGTGTGACCGCTGCCTTCAAGACCAGTAAATTCAATCTGGAAAGGGCGATGGAACTCTTTGTCTTTCTGAAGGAAGACTCCGATAAACTGGCTGCCCGTAACCTCCATGAATTGACGAGGGCCTGGGAAAACGTCCACAGGATGTGGCAGGGTGAGGCCCATGTGCGCACCATGCTCTTCCGCGAGGAGACCAGGTGGCCGGGCTACTATTTCAGGGCTGACACCCCGAAGATGGACGAAGCCAACTGGCACTGCTTTGCCAACTGCAAAGTCGATCCCGCTACGGGTGAGTGGGAGATGATGAAACGGGATGTGTGGAATATTCCCGGTGTGTAAACCCTAACCTGAACCAAGAATGCTCCAGGCATCGTTTTGGGATGCCTGGAGCATTTCATTGCCAAGGCCTGATCAGCGCTGAGACCCCGGGCGCGTGCTTTTCTTGGGGAGAAGATCTTCAATTGAGGATGACGTAAGCGTATTTGGTCAAGGGACATTTTCGCGTGGCCATTGAGCCCGGATGAAAATGCCTGTTGACGAGACACGCTTTTTATATTAATTGAGCATGTCAATTCCATTGACAATCTCGCAAGAATCTGAAAACAGTCTGTTGCGAGGTGGAAAGGGGGAAATTCAGGCCGGGCCTGATCTCCTGCGATCTGTTGATGGGATTCCTGCGATTTAATCAATTCCATTTTGTGAGCAAATCATAACCTTGGAGGAGACAATGGTAGACGTACAAACGACAAACCAGACGATATTGGTGGTTGGTGGCGGTATGAGCGGCATCACGGCCGCACTGGAGGCGGCAGAGGCCGGTTATGATGTGTTTCTGATTGAAAAGAACCCTCATCTGGGTGGCCGAGTCGCGCAGATGTATCACTATTTCCCAAAGCTTTGTCCTCCCAATTGCGGTCTCGAAATCAATTTCAGAAGAATGAAACAGAACCCGAGGATACGTTTTCTGACCATGGCGGACTTGATCGGTCTTTCCGGCGAGGAAGGGAATTACGATGTGACGGTAAGGTTGTCACCGCGCTTTGTGAACGAAAACTGTACCTGCTGCGGGAAATGTGCCGATGTCTGCGAGACGGAGATAGACAATCCCTTCAACTTCAGCATGGACAAGACCAAGGCGGCTTACCTTCCCCATGAATTCGCTTTTCCCATGAGGTATGTCCTGGATCCTTCCATCGTTGATACTGAGGAAGGGAAGAAATGCCGGGAGGCCTGTGAATACGGGGCCATTGATCTGGAGATGAAGGAAACCACATTTGATCTGAAGGTCGGGTCCATCGTCTGGGCAGCCGGTTGGAGCCCCTATGATGCCTCAAAGATAGAGTACTACGGTTTTGGTGAGTACAAGAATGTGATCACCAATGTGATGATGGAGAGATTGGCCGCGTCCAACGGGCCAACGGCCGGAAAAATATTGCGACCTTCGGATGGCAAAGAAGTTAAGAATGTGGCTTTTGTTCAGTGTGCCGGTTCACGTGATGAAAACCATCTGTCCTATTGTTCGGGCATCTGCTGCCTTGCTTCTCTAAAGCAGACCACCTATCTGAGAGAGCAGTATCCCGATTGTAATGCGACCATCTTCTTTATCGACATACGTGCACTTGACCGTCTGGAAGACTTTTATACCCGGGTACAGGGAGATGAAAAGGTCAGCTTTGTCAAGAGCAAGATTGCCAATATCAGTGAAGACGAGGAGACCAGGGATCTTCTGGTGGAGGGTGAGAATACCAGGACCGGTGAGCAGATCAGGATGACCTTTGATATGGTGGTTCTGGCGACCGGAATGGTCCCCAACGAAATCGAAATTTCGTCATCCCCGGATATCCCCCGTGATGATTATGGCTTCTTGATCAACGACCCGGAGAAGGCCGGAATTTACGGTGCAGGCTGTGTTCGGAGACCAACGGATGTGGCATCCTGTGTCCAGGACGCGACGGCGGCAGCGCTGAAGGCCATCCAATCAATCGCTAGGAGGTAGCTCAATGGATAAGAAGACAGCACTATATATATGCACCGGTTGCGGTATCGGAGACGCCATGGATGTGGAAAAGCTTTCGGCGATTGCAACCGATGATTACAGCGTTCCCCTTTGCAAAAGCAATCCCTTCCTCTGCGGGCCCGATGGCGTGGAGCTCATCAAACAGGACGTGGAAGATGAAGGGGTCAACACCATCATCATTGCTGCATGTTCCCAGCGGGTGAACTACGATGTATTCAATTTCGGTGCGGACAAGATCGTGGAACGGGTCAATCTTCGCGAGCAGGTGGCATGGAGTCAGGAGCCCCAGAACGAAGACACCCAGATGCTGGCGGAAGACAACATCCGATTGGGTTGCGTTAAGGCCAATGACACACAATTGCCGGTGCCTTTCAAGGCAGAGGAGGCGTATTCTAAAGATATCCTCGTGGTGGGCGGGGGCATAGCAGGTCTGACCGCTGCAATGGAAACGGCAAAGGCCGGTTTCCAGGCCATCATCGTGGAAAAAGAGGAAAAGCTCGGCGGCTTCATGGCCAGGATGAAAAGCCTCGTGGCCATGCCGTATAAGGAACTGAGCGACACCGGGATCAACGAACTCATCGAGTCGGTTGAGGCCCATCCCAAGGTCAAGGTCTACACCGGGGCGACAGTGGAAAAGGTGAGCGGCGGTCCCGGGCTTTTTTCGGTGGAAATCAAGTCCAACGGCGGCGCGAGCAGTGAACGCGTGGGCGCGGTCGTCCAGGCGACCGGCTGGGTGCCGTATGATGCCAACAAGCTGGATGACCTGGGTTATGGAAAGTTCAAAGACGTGATCACCAATGTTGAGATGGAGGAAATGGCTGCAGCCGGGAAGATTACCCGTCCTTCCGACGGCAAAGAGGTCAAGAACGTCTTCTTTGTCCAGTGCGCCGGGTCTAGAGACCCCGATCATCTGCCCTATTGCTCATCCGTCTGTTGTCTCGTTTCGCTGAAGCAGGCAACCTATGTGAAAGAACAGAATCCCGAGGCTGTAAACTACATCCTTTACAAGGATATACGGACGGTGGGACAGGCCGAGGATTTTTATCGAAAAGCCCAGAATGACAACGGCGTTTTTATCCGTGGGACGGTTGTCGGAATAGGCGAGGCCGGCGGCAAACTCTATGTGGAGGCCGATGACGAGTTGCTTGGAGAAAAGATCAAGGTGGAGGAGTTGGATCTGGTGGTCCTTGCCGTCGGCATGGTTCCGAGGGCAAAGCCGGAGGTGCCGCCCAAGATCAAGGCCCCGGCGGATGCCGAAGGGGCCGACGAGGAAGGGATGATCGAGGTGGTGCCGGATTCCGGGTTTTTCGCAAATTCCGCCCTGCATCTCGACTATCGCCAGGGACCTGAGTTGCCCACACTCAAGTATGGGTTTCCGGATTCCCATTTTATCTGTTTCCCCTATGAAACAAGGCGAACCGGGATCTATACGGCGGGGTGCGTCCGCAGGCCCATGGAAACGGCGAGGGCTGCGGATGATGCCACCGGGGCCGCCATGAAGGCGATCCAGTGTGCCGAACTCACTTCTCAGGGCATGGCCGTGCACCCCAGGGCGGGCGATATGTCCTATCCCGAATTCAACATGAACCGTTGTACGCAGTGCAAACGGTGTACAGAGGAATGTCCTTTCGGGGCCATCAACGAAGACGAAAAGGCCAACCCGCTTCCCAACCCCACTAGGTGCCGAAGGTGCGGGATCTGTATGGGCGCCTGTCCGGAGAGGATTATCTCCTTTAAGAACTATTCCGTGGGCATGATCGGAAACATGATCAAGGCCATAGAGGTCCCGGAAGAAGACGAAGAGAAACCAAGGGTCATCGCGCTGGTTTGTGAAAATGATGCCTATCCCGCCCTGGATATGGCCGGTATCAGGAAGATGAAATGGAGCCCCTACATCCGGTTCATTCCCATGCGGTGTCTGGGTTCCATGAACCTGGTATGGATTGCCGACGCCATGTCCCGCGGTATTGATGGTGTCCTTTTGCTCGGGTGCCGGCATGGCGATGACTACCAGTGCCATTTCGTCAAAGGCAGTGAACTTGCGGAGACGCGGTTGAGCAAGGTGTCTGAGACCCTCGACAGGCTCGCATTGGAATCCGAAAGGGTCAAATTTGTGGAGGTGGGTATTACAGACTACGACAAGATCCCGGGAATAATCAGTGAGTTCATGGAGGCCATCGAAGAGGTGGGCCCGAATCCCTACAAGGGCTGGTAATCCTGTGGAGGCCACATCCTGATTGAAACGGTACCTGAGATAGATAAGTCCGTAAAAAGCCGGTTTATGGCGCGAGCGGCAGCCTATGAGCAACGAATGGGAGGAGAGCCTGACACTGTTTTTCAGACCCTTTCTAAACACTCCGGAGGGGATGAACGCCCATTTGGGGTTTAAGGGTAGCGATTAGAGAGCACCAGGAATTCTGGAGGCGTAAACCCCAAATAGCCGTCCATGTCGGAGCCCCGTGCCAAGTGCACTATGAGGAAGTGTCCGAAAAAGACCCTCAGACTCTCCTCCTGAGTTCCGGTGAATGAGATGACTTCGTTGGTAGCTGGGGAGCGGACTTTTTACGATTCCATCAAGATGGGGCAAGCGAAAAGGGGAGGAAGGGGAAAACTATGGCAAGTTATGAACCGTCTTTTGCGCTGGAAGTTTTTCAAAACGTGGATGCGGGTGAAGAGATAAATATGTGCATGCAGTGCGGTGTATGTGCCGGCTCGTGCCCTTTGCGTGATCATATGGATTATCCCCCCAGACAGATATTTACCCTGATCAGGGCAGGAAAGCGGGAAGAGGTCCTGGGCAGCAAATCGATCATGCTCTGCACTTCGTGTTATACCTGCGTGGTGAAATGCCCAAGAAATATTCCCGTTATGGATGTGATGCATGGACTGGCTCACTATGCCCTCAGACAGGGCTATGTGCCCCGCAAGGAAACAGCGGCCTTCGGGCAGGAATTCTGGAAACAGGTCTACAGGCTGGGCCGCATTGATGAAAAGGACCTCCCGAGGCGCGTCTTTTTCTCCGCCGGACTGGTCGAAGGGATAAAGAGCACCCTCACCTTCATGGATGTGGCCATCAGATTGCTCCTGCACGGGAGAATGAAACTCCTCCCTGAAAAAAAGATTAAAGGGATCCAGTCCCTCAGAAAGATGTTGGATAAGGCGGAAAGGATGGGGAAAGGAGGTTCCGTGGCATGAAATACTTCTTGTATTGGGGATGCAGTCTGGAGGGAACCGGCGCCAATTTTCTTTTGTCGCTCAGACCGGCCTGTGAGGCCTTGGGAATGGAATTTGAGGAGATCCACGACTGGAACTGCTGTGGTGCCAGCGTTTCCTATGCGGGGGCCAATGATCTTTCCATCAAGGTGCTCAATGCGCGGAATCTCGCCCTTGCCGAGTCCAAGGATAAACTTGACATTGTTGCGCCATGCAGCTCCTGTTATGTCCAGATGGTCAAAGTAAACCACGAAATCCAGGAAGACGCCGAACTTCTGATAGAAGTTAATGAATGTCTGGCCGAAGGGGGCCTGCATTATAATGGGGGGATAAAGGTCCGGCATATCCAGGATGTTCTTTACCACGATATCGGTGTGGAAAAGATAAAGGCAAGAGTGACCAAACCACTGAACGGGCTTAAGGTGGCCGGTTACGTGGGCTGCCAGTCCGTCCGGCCCTACGGAGAATACGACAGCCCCATCAAACCGCGGGTCCAGGATCAGATTCTCGAGGCTTTGGGTGCCGAGGCCGTACCCTTTCCCAAGAAAATGCTTTGTTGCGGATCGGGGATATTCCTTCCGGAGATGGATTATTGCATGGAGCTTGTGAAGACGATCCTGGAAGATGCCATCGCCCACGGGGCCCAACTGGTTTCCACCGTCTGCCCCATGTGTGCCATGAACCTGGAGATGTATCAGGATCGGATCAACAAGAAATACGGGACCCAACTGGATATGCCCATTGTGTACCTGACCCAACTCATGTCCGTGGCCTTCGGGATGGACCTGAAAAGGGATGCGGCTTTGAACTGCAATGTCATACCACCTGAAGGCATCTTGAAAGCAGCCATCGGGTAAACTTATCGACTTTCAGCCCTTTCCCTGAACCAAACCCTTTGTGGCATGCCTGAAGGGTTTGGTTCTCCTTTTTTGTGAATGGAGGAAAACATGAGCAGAGATGAAATTCCCAAGTGCCCGCACTGCGGGGAGAAAATGAAAAAATGGCAACCGCCGGAGAGTTCCACCTGGTCGGATTCGCAATTCCAGTGGGTATGCTTTAATGATGCCTGCCCCTATTTTGTGAGGGGATGGGATCATATGATGAAGAGCCAGAAGGTGAAGGCCTCCTACAGGCATCGCCGTGACCCCGGAACAGGGTCGGAGGGACCGCTGCCCTGCTGGTCGCATGATGCCCACAAGAGCTGTATCCTGGAAGAATGATATCAATGAATAAAATAGGAAGAAATGATCTCTGCCCTTGCGGTAGTGGCAAAAAGTTCAAGAAATGCCACCTGGGAAAAGAAGAGGACCTTATCCAGGAGGGAATGAGTGAGTTTACCCTGGAGATGAGTCAAAAGATAACGGATCTTCCCCAGGTCAGGTACGGGCGCTCCGGTGAAATGGTCGATGTATTGGACCTGGTGGATCTCACCGGGACTTCTATGGGAATCCGCTTCATTGATCTCCATGCCTATGAGGAACTCAACTTTTCAGGTGGTGAGTCTCCGGGCCGGCAAAAAGCGGTGACGGGCGGGGTGGTGGTGAATATCCATAAGACGGTCAAGAGCGACCCGGATCATATCTATGTTGCCATTACTCCGGGCATTGGAGACAGCGCACTTATCCATGAAATGGCCCATGTCCTTGATTACCTGGCGGGATCGAAAATAGTGCCGGGTCTGGCACAGCCCTTGAGCTTCGAGCTGGGTGTCCCCTTGGAGCATGTCGAGCATCCCCATGAATTCGGCTACTGGCTCATGTACCTGAAAGAAAAATTTGATGTGATTCTGGACGCCGATGACAGGATCATCATTTATCTCTATGACCATGGATTGCTCATCAAAGGAGCTGATATCGAGCGTCAGAATGCCATGATCATACAGACGAAATCGGAACAGATGCTCAGGTTCCTTTCAGAGCATAGCATCGAACTGGATGCCCTGATTTGCGAGCGCCCCGGCTATATTGGGTCGCGCGTTAAGAAGGACTGAGGGTCTTCTCTCCGAAGAGACTGAATTTGAGCCAGTCAAAGGCGAACAGTAACAAGGCCTGATCGTCGGATGCCAATGACTCCTTCCTGGCAGGAGCCACATCGAAAAGCGAAAAAAACCGGCTCTTAAAGATAAATTCACGAAATTTATCCAGGTTATAGGAAGCCATGAAAAACATTTTGTGCTTTTGGGCCAGGTGTTTTTCGGGACCTAAACTCTTTGGGGAGTTCACAAGTTCGAGCCACTTGTCATTGATCTTCATATAGTCCCGGAGACCCTCGTCGGTGAGCCATTCATCAAGGGTCCATCCCTTTTTTTCCGCAAAACCCAGACAGTGCGCTTCATTGACCATGAAATACTGTTCCCTGACCTGGCCTTCTCCCTCCACAAAAGCTGATGCCCGTCCCAGGGGGTAGAGACGACATGCCCCCGGCCGATCTTCATAGATGCCGCATCCCTTTTCTGTCACGAAAGGGCAGCGTTGTTCCGCATCGTCCTGCATGGCCAGTTTGACCATGGTAAAACGGGGGTGCTCATGGATGAGGGTGTTTGTAAACCGGTCAAGGAACGCACCCGATGAGATCCCCAGGCGGTTTTTTATGCGAAGGATATCATAGGGCGTCAGAATCAGGCGCAGTTTCGCACAGCAGCGGTTAAAGCAGGCGATCTTCCTATGACACTCGAAATGGAAAGATTGTCCCCGCAAGGGAGTAAGAAGGTCTTTGGCCTTTTGGGTATGCATGACCATCGAGAATTTCTACTTTGCGGCCTGTTCAGGCTTGACTGCAAAGGTCTTCTGGCCGAGAATTCCAAATTTGACCCAGTCGTATGAGAATTTCAGGAGTTCAATGTCGCTTCCCTTGATTTTTTCAATAGTTATCGGATCAATTTCAAAACGTTCCAGAAAACTGCTTTGGAAAACAAACTCCCTGAATCTGTCAATATTGTAAAGGGCCATGAACATCATCTTGTGGATCTGGGGGTTATCGATGTCCAGGCTGTCCGCCTGCAGAGGGATTGTCACATGGGAAAGAAGTTCGTTCATTTCTTGGTAGATGGCCACACCCTGGCCGATAAGCCACTCTGAAATCGGCCAGGCTTCATCGGTCTGGAGACCCCGGCACAGGGAATCATCGGCAATAATTCTGAATGTGCCGTCGTCGTTCGTATCCAGGGGATACATCCGGCAGGGCCATGGACGGTCCTCATAGATAGAACACCCATCTTTTTTCACAAAGGGACATCTCTTATCCGAATCGTTCATTTTCAGGACGACCAGGGGTATGAGTTTGTCTTTCCTGCCCAGTATGATCGTATAGTTGTCAATAAAATCCCCCGAAGAAATTCCAAGGGCCTTTTTCATTCTTACGACATCATAGGGGGTCAGGACGATGGTGACGTCCTGGCAGCATTGGGTGAAACAGGAAAGGCCGGGCGAGCAGTTGAATTCAAAGACGTGATCGGCATCCATCCTGTCAGATTTTCCGGGTTGTTTTCCTGGTGTACCAGCCATTATTTATTGATCCCTTTCCAGACCCATTGCCCATTTTCTCCTTCAATCTGTATCGCTCCTGCCTTGGCAAAAAATGGGGGCTTTTCCCTCCTTTTTGTCGAGCAGATGAATAAATGTCTTGACTATGGGGCTGTATTATATTTTTATAAACATATACTTATATCAAATGAGAAAGCAAAAGGTCAACAAAATTATTGTGAGGAGGATTTCAGTTTCATGGGAGAAAAAACGCTTGCCATCATAAAACCGGATGGTGTGTCAAGACATTTGATAGGAAATGTCGTGGGACGCCTTGAAGATAAGGGCCTCAAGATTGTGGCCATGAAGATGATCAGGATGACAAAAGATCAGGCAAAGGGCTTTTACAAGGTCCACGAAGGTAAACCTTTTTTTGAAAGCGTTACCGACTTCATGTCATCCGGGCCGTGCCTGGTCATGGTGCTGGAAGGCGAGGGGGCTATCAGAAAATACAGAAAACTGATGGGTGCGACCAACTACAAAGAAGCGGAAGAAGGGACCATCAGGCAAGACTTTGCAAAGGACATTGAAAAAAATGTGGTTCACGGGTCCGACTCGGAAGAGACGGCCAGGTTTGAAATAGGGTACTTTTTTAGCACCATGGAGATCGTCGGCGAGTAAGATGAAAAGGCCTCCGAACAGCAAGAAAACCTGTCCGGAGGCCTTTATTCCATTTGGTGTTTCAAAGGCCCGACAATGGAGGGAGCTGTGTCAGGGAATCCCAAAAAGGTCCATATTCAGGGTTCCCCTCCGATCAACGGGCTCCGAGTCTATTTGGATTCGTCTTCCTGAGCTGCTTCCTTGGCAGGTTCCTGCTCTTTCTTGAGTCCCTTGATTTCCTCTTTGAGACTCTGAACCTCTTCTTTCAAGTCCGCCCCGGTATCCTGAAATGAATCAGCCGCACGTTTGTCCTTGAGTTCTTCAAACCCCAGATACGCTGCCAAGGCACCACCCAAGAGGAGCATCAGGGGGACACTGCCTTGCAAGATATTAAGGAAGGGAACCCACCAAAAAATGATTCCAAGCAAGCCCAGCACCAATGCAACCAATCCACCCAATAAAGCTGTCATTTTTTTCCTCCTACCTTAAGATGTCATTTTTGTGCTGATCAGTGAACTATAGCTTTAAAAATATTATTATTAGCACAACGCCGTGCAAGGTTCAAGTATTAATGTCAGGGTTTTTCCGAAATTTCAAAGAGTCTCTGGTGTTGTCATCGTATGGAACTTTCTAATAAAAAAAACGCCAATACGTGAATTCTTTTCATGATATCTGAAAAAGCTTGCTTTTCTTACCATTTGAAATTAGACTAAAATATTTGATGACTTTGCAAAAAGCTGGCTCATGCCACAAACGGCAACTAATGAGCAACGAACGCGATGGGTCATGTTCAAGAGTATCGGCACATTTCGTCGCATATTCACCTGTGAAAAGGGATTGAGGATTTTGCTTCAAGCGACTGAAGTCATAAAACGAGATAAATGAACGAAAAAGGGAGAAAAAGAGAGAAAAAAGACCTTGAATAGCTCTCACGGATAAAAACAGATGATTATGACTATTGATATAATTTTTGTATCTCATTAAATTTACTTCTTACATTTTTTTAGCTGGTAAGCGTCCAGCAGGATATTTTGAAAACTGGCTATGAACGCCAGCGTAGCTCAGATGGCAGAGCAACTGATTTGTAATCAGTGGGTCGGGGGTTCGATTCCCTTCGCTGGCTCCAGAGGCGAGTCCAGGGGAATGTCGGCAACAACATACTATAAGGGGGCCAGGCGTTTCCCCGTCTTTTCAGGTACCCTGCGTGGAGAGGTTCCCGAGTGGTCAATGGGAGCAGACTGTAAATCTGCCGGCTCAGCCTTCGGAGGTTCGAATCCTCCCCTCTCCACCACATGCCCCATCGATGATGTTTTCTTTGGAGATTGCCTTATTTGCCTTTGAGGCCTGCGAAGAGGTGCTATTCACTCAAATCAGCGTCTTGTTATTTGCATAGGTTGGAGGTCAGTGATTAATTCTGCCCTTACTTTTACATTCTAAAGGGAAGGGGAGGTTAACTACGGCCAAATGTTTGTTTATACTCAAAGGCGGGAATAGCTCAGTTGGCTAGAGCGTCAGCCTTCCAAGCTGAGGGTCGCGGGTTCGAATCCCGTTTCCCGCTCCATGAGGATATATCCGCCCACGTAGCTCAGTAGGTAGAGCACATCCTTGGTAAGGATGAGGTTCACCGGTTCGATCCCGGTCGTGGGCTCCAGAATCATAGCTCAATTTTTTTGAGGAGGTAAGAGATGTCTAAGAAGAAATTTGAGAGGACGAAGCCGCACGTAAACGTAGGGACGATAGGGCATATTGATCATGGTAAGACGACGTTGACGGCAGCGATCACGAAGCATTTGCAGAAGAAAGGGATGGCGGATTATGTGCCATTTGATGAGATAGACAAGGCCCCTGAAGAGAAGGCGAGGGGGATAACAATAGCGACGGCGCATGTGGAGTATGAGACAGACTTGAGGCATTACGCGCACGTGGACTGCCCGGGTCATGCGGACTATATCAAGAACATGATCACTGGAGCTGCGCAGATGGACGGTGCGATTCTGGTGGTAGGTGCTGATGATGGACCGATGCCGCAGACGAGGGAACATATATTGCTGGCGCGTCAGGTGGGAGTTCCGAGCATCGTGGTCTTCCTGAACAAGTGTGACATGGTGGACGATGAAGAGCTGATAGAGCTGGTGGAGCTTGAGATGAGGGAACTGCTGACGAAGTATGAATTTCCGGGTGACGACGTACCGATTATCCGGGGCAGTGCACTGAAGGCACTGGAGAGTGAAGATGCGGATTCTGAAGAAGTGAAGCCGATATTTGAGCTGATGGATGCGTTGGACTCGTACATACCGGAGCCGATGCGAGACCTGGACAAGCCGTTTTTGATGCCGATCGAGGATGTCTTCAGCATATCGGGTCGTGGGACGGTGGTGACAGGGCGTGTTGAGCGTGGGATGGTGAAGGTGGGCGAGGAAGTAGAGATTGTAGGGATCAAGGATACGATGAAGACGGTGTGCACCGGGGTAGAGATGTTCCGGAAGATACTGGACCAGGGACAGGCAGGGGACAATATCGGGGTATTGTTGAGAGGGACGAAGCGTGACGAGGTACAGAGGGGGCAGGTGGTAGCGAAGCCCAAGTCGATCACCCCACACACGAAATTCAAGGCTGAGGCCTACATATTGACGAAAGAAGAGGGTGGGAGGCATACACCATTTTTCAATGGGTATCGTCCGCAGTTTTACTTTCGTACGACGGATGTGACGGGAGTGATGACATTGCCGGAAGGTGTGGAGATGGTGATGCCGGGAGACAATATATCAATGGAAGTGAATCTGATTACGCCGATAGCGTTGGAGAAGGAGTTGCGATTTGCCATCCGCGAGGGCGGCAGGACTGTTGGTGCCGGCGTCGTCAGCGATATTATTGAATAAGGGGAGAAATACCAGCTATGAGGGACATCATTACCCTAGCCTGTGAACAGTGCAAGAATCGGAACTATACGACAACGAAGAATAAACGCAAGACACCGGATAAACTGGCATTCAAGAAGTATTGTCCTGCTTGCAGGAGTCATACGGTTCACAAGGAAACGAAATAATAACCTCTGGTGAGCGAGTTTCAAAACGGAGCGTTTTGAAACCGGTTCTGGTTATTGGGTTTTGCGTTCATTGCTATCCCGAAAAATGAGCGCAAGCGATGCAGGCCAGTAGCTCTAACGGCTAGAGCACCGGACTCCAAATCCGGGTGTTGGGGGTTCGAATCCCTCCTGGCCTGCCATTTTATGTTGAATCTTTTGCACTGCCTGACATTGCCGCGGGTCAGGTTTTGGTGCCCATCTGGAGCCACATGAAGACGAAAAACCAGAAGGCCAAGAAAAAAAAGACCGAAAAATCCGGCCAAAAGGATGCCGGAGTGAAACAGAAATTGAGTCCAGACAAGAGCCCTTCAACCTCCAAAAGTGTTTCCAAACCGTCGCCAGCAAAGAGCCCTGTCCGGAAGGTGACGGAAAAGAAGGGAGAAACAAAAGCTTCCATCGGACAATATGTTCGGAAATCCGGACAGTTTCTCCGTGAGGCCAAAATGGAGCTGAAAAGGGTGAAGTGGCCTACACGCAAAGAGTTGCTGGCTACCACAGCGGTAGTCATTGTGTTTGTGCTTTTCTGTGCCCTCTTTCTTGGCCTTGTGGATTTTGGACTCATCAAATTGATTAAAAATATTGTAGGATAATTTTAAGCAATATCAAAGCATTAAACCGTAACGTTATGAGGGTGGTGAAGTGGAGCTTAAGTGGTACATCGTTCATACCTATTCAGGGTTTGAGAATAAGGTAAAAATGGCCCTCGAGGAGCGAATCAGGAATCTTGCCCAGGAGGACTTTTTCGGGAAGGTCCTTGTGCCCACAGAAAAGGTCGTTGAGTTAAGGCAGGGGCAGAAGAGGACTTCTTCCAGAAAATTCTATCCCGGTTATATCCTGGTCCAGATGCACCTGAATGATGAGACATGGCACACGGTTCGGAATACGGCCAAAGTAACTGGTTTCGTGGGTGGGGAAGTCAAACCCAGCCCTGTTCCCGATGAGGAAGCGGAACGTATTATTCTGCAAATGGAAGAGGGGGTGAGCAGACCCAAGCCGAGGTACCAGTTTGAAGAAGGAGACGAGGTGAGAGTCATTGACGGCCCCTTCAACAATTTCCAAGGTATCGTCGAAGAGGTTAAGCCCGACAAAGAAAAGCTGAGAATACTCATTACAATTTTCGGTCGGCCCACCCCAGTGGAGCTGGAATTTATTCAGGTCAACAAAATGTGATGAAGGTTGACGATTTCGCAAGTAGTCATCAATTTTGCGTCTATGTAGGTTTTTTTCAACCACAGACACAACGAGCTGCTCGGACCGGCAAAATCAACGGTTCAGTTGCTAATTAGAGAAGAGGTTTCAAATGGCAAAAAAAATAATCGGATCTGTCAAGCTGCAAGTGAAAGGGGGGCAGGCAAATCCTTCTCCCCCCATTGGACCCGCCCTCGGGCAGCATGGAGTCAATATCGCTGAGTTTTGCAAGGCATACAATGCCCGGACCCAGGATCAACAGGGGACCATTATTCCGGTGGTCATAACTATCTATGCTGACAGGTCCTTTTCGTTTGTTACCAAGACGCCGCCGGCTTCAGTCCTTTTGAAACAGGCTGCCAAGGTTGCCAAGGGTTCCAGCGAGCCCAACCGGGAAAAGGTGGGGGAAGTGACACGTCAACAGATTGAAGAGATAGCAAAAATCAAGTTTGAAGATCTAAATGCACACGATCTTGAGCATGCCGGAAGAATTATTGAGGGAACGGCGAGAAGCATGGGTATCACGGTAGCATAATCGAAGGTAGAAAGGGTACGTGACTATGGGCAGAAGAGGCAAGAAATATAGAGATGTTGCTGAAAAAATAGACAAGCTGAAAAGCTACAGCTTTGAAGAGGCCGTCCAAATGATCACCGATTCCTCATTCGCCAAGTTTGACGAGACACTGGACGTCGCTGTCCGATTGGGCGTGGACCCGCGTCATGCAGATCAGATGGTCAGGGGAACTGTTGTCCTGCCAAATGGTATTGGCAAAGATGTGAAGGTGGCCGTATTTGCAAAGGGGGAGAAAGAAAAGGAAGCCCTTGAAGCCGGTGCGGATGTTGCGGGTTCTGATGAACTGGTGGAAAAAGTTCAAAAGGGGTGGCTGGAGTTCGACAAGGCTATCGCCACCCCCGATATGATGGCTTCCGTTGGAAAGCTGGGCAGGGTTTTGGGCCCCAGGGGGATGATGCCGAATGCCAAGCTGGGCACGGTGACCTTTGACATAGCCAGGGCTGTAAAAGAAATCAAGGCCGGAAAAATTGACTTCAAGGTCGAAAAGGCTGGAATAGTGCATGCCCCTATTGGAAAAGCATCATTCGGTGTCGAAAAGCTTCTACAGAATTTTGCCGCCTTCCTGGAGACCATCCAGAGATTGAAACCCCCATCGAGCAAAGGGACATACATGAGGGGGATTGCCGTCTCAAGCACCATGGGCCCGGGAATCAAAGTTGATACAGCCTTTGTAAGAGATTTTCTGAGCTGACACTTGTCAGGAAATTTGAGCGCCCAATAGTTTTTGAACGCTATTGGGCTGAATGTTGATGACTTTGTAAAAAGCTGGTTTATGCCGCGAGCGGCAGCCTATGAGCAACGAAGTGGAGGAGAACCTGACACTCTTTTTCAGACCCTTTCTAAACATTTCGGAGGGAATGGACGCCGATTTGGGGTTTAGCGTAAATTCATAGAAGCGCGTGGGGTTTGATAGGAGTGAACCCCAAATAGTCGTCCATGTCGGTGTTGGTTTCCAAGTGCACTATGAGAAAGCGTCTGAAAAAGACTCTCAGGCCCTCCTCCTGGTGCAGCAAATAAAATGGCTCGGTATGAGGAGCAGGTCGTGACTTCGTTGGAAGTCATCAACGTGCCCATGGACGGGCACGCAAATCAAAGGGCTGCCGTTTAGCCCGTTGATTTGTAAGGTAAACGAAAACCACGCTTTTCGGTTTCCGTCAGTAAAAAGTCCAAGGACGGACTTTTTACGATTACATCAAAGTTGGGGTCAAAGACAGTAGGTGTCTGGTAAGGATGGGTATGGAGTTTGAAAACGATCCATCCCTGCGGGGCTTAAAGATGATCTGCCTGCCGAGACCAGGGAAAGCCTTATGAATATAGATACACGTCAGAAGTTGTTCAGGTCAGTGGTCTGTCAATTTCCATCCTATTATCATACTGCTTAACCTCTGCCTTTGACATGATAAAACGTCAAATGGAGAGGAGGTGAATCTTTGAAGAAATCTGAAAAAGAAAAATTTGTGGCTGATTTGAGTGAACGCCTGAAAAGGGCTGCTGCGACCTTTTTGGTTGATTACCAGGGTCTGGATGTGGAAAGCATCAATCGCCTGCGAGGGGAACTCAGAAAGGCCGAGACAGAATTCCAGGTTGTCAAGAATAGATTGCTGAAAATTGCATGCGAGGATACGGAAACCGGAATCATACGGGATCAGATGGTCGGCCCTACTGCACTCGCCATTACCTACGATGATGTCGTGGCCCCGGCCAAGGCGCTTGTGGAATTTGCCAAGCAGTTCAGCCAGCTCAAGATCAAGTGCGGCCAGCTTTCCGGTAAGAGCGTTGATGAAGCCGGGATCAAGCGCCTGTCTGCTTTGCCGGACCGGGAGGTCCTTCTTGCCCAGGTTCTGTCTGCAATGCAGGGCGTTTCCGGTGCGTTTGTGCGGGTCCTCAATGGAGCTGTCGCCCAGATCTTGAATGTTCTGGAAGCAATCAGACAACAGAAATCAGAACAAAGCTAAATCTTATGATGAGGTATTAAGGGAGGTAAATGAAGAATTATGGCAGCGAAAATAAGCAAAGAAGATGTCATTGAATATATTGCGGGTATGACGGTTCTAGAACTTTCCGAGCTGGTGAAGGAACTGGAAGAGAAGTTCGGCGTGAGCGCTGCGGCCCCGATGGCCATGGCCGCCGCTCCGGCTGCCCAAGCCCAGGAGGAAGTGGCTGAACAGACCGAGTTTGATGTCATTTTGACCTCTATCGGGGACAAGAAGATCCAGGTCATCAAGGTCGTTCGATCCATTACCGGTCTGGGCCTGAAAGAGGCCAAGGCCGTTGTGGATGGTGCGCCCGGCCCTGTGAAAGAGGCCGTCCCCAAAGACGAAGCCGAGGGGATAAAGACACAGCTTGAGGAAGTCGGGGCGAGTGTAGAGATCAAGTAATGCTATTGGACTCCGGGGTCTGCCGTGATTTTGGTGGAAGGTAGACCCCGGTGGCTTTACTCAACCGTGTACCGGTGCGGTTTCATGTCATGAGTCTCCCCGTTGCAGGCAGCGGGGTATGGTCCGCGGAATTTCACCGGCCTGGATTCTCCTCTGCGCAAGAGCGCGACGCGGTCGGCTTTTGCGTTGTTGATGGCCTTGGCCGGGGATCTAAACGGAAAACACAGCACCATCCTTTATCGCACATCAGAAAATCAGCCCGATCACTATTGTATCTCTGAGGCTGAATGGAAATGAGCAAACTGAATAAGGAGTCAAGATGTCTGAAATGGACGGAAGAAGCAAACGTGTAAGAAGAAGCTTCGGGAAAATCCATAAGGTGGTTGGTATTCCAAATCTCATCGAAATGCAGAAACGCTCTTATGCGAGCTTTCTGCAAAAAGATGTCCCGGCCGAAGAGCGCCTGGATATTGGACTTCAGGGGGCCTTCAAGAGCGTTTTCCCCATTCATGACTTCAGCGGCACTTCTTCCCTTGAATTCGTGAGGTACAACTTCGAAAAAGCAAAGTATGACGAAGAGGACTGTATTCATAAGGGAATGACGTTCGAAACGCCCCTGAGACTGACCGTCCGGCTGGTGGTATTCGACACGGATGTCGACAATGAGACGAAAAGCATCAGGGATATCAAAGAACAGGAAATCTATTTTGGGACCCTGCCCATGATGACCGACAGGGGAACCTTTATTGTCAACGGCACAGAGAGGGTTGTGGTCAGTCAGCTGCACCGTTCTCCCGGGGCCTTTTTTGATCATGACAAGGGAAAAACCCATTCAAGCGGAAAGCTGCTCTATTCCGCGAGAATTATCCCGTTGCGGGGGTCTTGGCTGGATTTCGAATTTGACCCCAAAGACCTTCTTTATGTGCGAATAGATAGAAGGAGAAAATTTCCCGTAACCATCCTTCTGAAGGCCCTGGGATATTCCACCAGGGAACTCTTGGCCCATTTTTATACCACGGAGACCATTAGCATCGAAGATAAGGGCTGCTTCAGAGAAGCCAGAATTGAGAACCTCTACCAGAAAAGAATCGGTAAGGATATCCTGGACCCCAAGACCCGGGCGGTCCTGGCCAAGAAAGGCGATAAATACACAAAGCGCTTGCATAAGATGCTCACCACGGCGGAGATCACGAAAATTCCCATTGAACTTGAGGAAATTGAGGGTCGTGTCATAGCTGACGATCTCGTTGATTCGGAGACCGGTGAGATACTTCTGCAAGGCAATCATTTGATAACAGGAGAGATTCTTGAAAAAATTCGAGAAAAAAAGGTCACGGAAATAGAGTGCCTTGTCCTGGATGCCCCCGGGGTCAGTACGACAATTCGGGATACCATGCTTCTGGACAAGATTGACAGTGCTGAAGAAGCCGTCCTGGATATTTACCGAAAGATGCGGCCGAGCAGCCCGCCTACGCAGGAAGTGGCCAACAAATTCTTCGACAACCTCTTCTCCAATATCGACACTTATGATCTCTCAGTAGTGGGTCGCCTGAAATTGAACTATCGCCTTGATCTTGATGTCCCCCTGGAGCAGAGAACCCTCCGCAGGGAAGATATTTTCGCCACCGTGGAAGAACTGATAAAACTCAAGAGTACTGAGGCTGTGGTGGATGATATTGACCATCTTGGAAACCGTCGTGTAAGGGGTGTGGGTGAGCTTCTCGAAAACCAGTATCGTATTGGCCTCGTGAGAATGGAAAGGGCCATTAAAGAGAGAATGAGTCTTCAGGAAGTGGAGACCCTAATGCCCCATGACCTCATTAATTCCAAGCCTGCTTCTGCGGTCGTGAAGGAGTTTTTCGGAACGAGTCAATTGTCGCAGTTCATGGATCAGACCAATCCCCTTTCCGAGGTGACTCACAAACGTCGTTTGAGTGCCCTGGGTCCGGGAGGGCTCACCAGGGAGAGAGCAGGTTTTGAGGTGCGGGACGTCCACCCTACCCATTATGGTCGCATTTGTCCCATTGAGACCCCGGAAGGGCCGAATATCGGCCTGATCGTTTCCTTGTCCACTTACGCGACGGTCAACGACTACGGATTCATCGAGACACCCTACAGGCATGTCGAAGATTCAAGGGCGACCAGCGAGATAGAGTATCTATCCGCCCTGGATGAAAGGGATTTTCCCATTGCCCAGGCCAATGCTCCGTTGGCTGAAGACGGGAGGTTTCTCAATGAAGAAGCCGCCGTCCGCATTACGGGGGAGGCCGCTAAAATTTCAGTAGCTGATGTAAAATATATGGATGTGTCACCGGACCAGCTGGTGAGTGTGTCCTCTTCATTGATCCCGTTCCTGGAGCACGATGACGCTAACAGGGCCCTCATGGGGTCAAACATGCAGCGACAGGCGGTCCCGCTTTTGAAGGCCCGCGCCCCGTTGGTCGGTACGGGAATCGAAGGAGTCGTGGCCAGGGATTCGGGGGTTTCGGTCGTCGCAAGGTGGGACGGGGTGGTGGAAGACGTGGATGCCTCCCGTATAGTGGTTCGTTCGGCAGGTGATGAAGGGGATGATCCTGAGGTCGAAATCTACAAGTTGGTCAAATACATGAGGTCGAATCAGAATACCTGCTATAATCAAAAACCTATTGTAAAGTTGGGAGAGCGGGTCAGGAAGGGACAGATCATCGCCGACGGGCCTGCCACTGAGCTCGGTGAGCTTGCCCTCGGACAAAATGTGATGGTCGCATTCATGTCCTGGGGAGGTTACAATTTTGAGGATTCCATCCTCATCAATGAAAGGGTCGTGAAAGAGGATATATATACTTCCATACACATCGAAGAATTTGAGGTGGTCTCCAGAGATACCAAGCTTGGCAAAGAGGAGATTACGAGAGATATCCCCAACGTGGGTGAGGAAGCCCTCAAGAACCTGGATGATGCCGGAATTATCCGGATCGGTGCTGAGGTAACAGCCGGTGATATCCTTGTAGGAAAAATTACGCCGAAAAGTGAAACCCAGCTGTCGCCCGAAGAAAAGCTCCTGAGGGCCATCTTCGGAGACAAGGCCGGGGATGTCAAAGATACCTCTTTGAAAATTCCTCCCGGCGTTGTTGGGACCGTCATAGATGCCAAGGTATTCTCCCGAAAAGGGGTGGAAAAGGATTCAAGGAGTCTTTCCATAGAAGCCGATGAGCGCGCTAGGCTCGAGAAAGATGCCAGGGACGAGACCCACGTCGTGAGAAAGGCTGTCAGAGAGAAGTTAAAAAAATTGCTGGTTGGAATTAAATTGAAAACGGAACTCCGTGACAGTGCCACTGGAAAGCCCCTTGTCCGTGCCAACAAAGCGATCACTGAGAAGGTTGTGGATGAAATACCTGTTGAATCATGGGGCGGTGCCGACCTCAAGGCATCAATGGATGCCATAGAACAGGTCGAAGCTGTTGTGGAGAAGTATGTCGACAAGGTAGAGCGGATTCATAATGAATCTGAAGAGAAACTGGAAAGATTGAATCTGGGCGATGAACTGGCACCCGGTGTGATCAAGATGGTGAAGGTCTATGTGGCTGTAAAACGAAAACTGTCTGTGGGGGACAAGATGGCGGGCCGCCATGGAAACAAGGGCGTACTGTCCAGGATACTCCCCTCCGAGGATATGCCCTATTTCGCCGATGGAACGCCGGTTGATATCGTCCTGAACCCCCTCGGTGTGCCCTCCCGAATGAATGTGGGGCAGGTGCTGGAGACGCATCTGGGCTGGGCTGCCAGAGAACTGGGGAATCAGATAGGTGAGATGATAGACAAGGTCAAGGATGCAGATGCCATAAGAAAGAAATTCAAGGAACTCTTTCCTGAGGATGAATATCGGTCCTATTTTGAAAAGGCAACCGAAGAGGAGTTGCTGGAGCAGGCGGAGTTTCTGCGCCCTGGCGTCCCCATGGCCACGCCGGTTTTCGATGGGGCTGATGAGGACGAAATCAAGGGATGCTTCAGTCAGGCAGGGTTGCCCTTGACCGGACAGACCACCCTTTATGACGGCCGCACAGGGGAGCCTTTTGATCAGAAGATAACGGTGGGAGTGATGTATGTCCTGAAGCTCCATCACCTGGTTGATGACAAATTGCATGCACGTTCCATTGGGCCCTATTCACTGGTTACCCAGCAGCCCCTTGGTGGCAAGGCACAGTTTGGGGGGCAAAGATTGGGTGAAATGGAAGTATGGGCCATGGAGGCCTACGGAGCCGCCTACGCCCTGCAGGAATTTCTGACAGTCAAATCCGATGATGTGGCTGGAAGGACGCGGATGTACGAGCGAATAGTCAAGGGAAACAATATTCTTGAAGCCGGTCTACCTGAATCTTTCAAGGTCCTGATGAAGGAACTGCAAAGTTTGGGGTTGGATATTCAGCTCTTTGAAGACAGTCAAGCTTGAGCATCACGTAACAGCATTGCTAAGTAAAGCATATAAGGAGAAAGGCATTGGAAGAATTATACAGTTTCTTTACCAAGCCAAAGGATCCATCCAGTTTTAATGCAGTCAGGATTTCACTGGCCTCGCCGGAAAAGATCAGGGAATGGTCATACGGTGAGGTGAAAAAGCCTGAAACCATCAACTACAGGACCTTCAAGCCTGAACGGGACGGCCTCTTCTGTTCCAAGATTTTTGGGCCAATAAAGGACTACGAGTGTAATTGCGGTAAGTACAAGAGGATGAAACACCGAGGGATCGTCTGTGAAAAATGTGGTGTCGAGGTGATCCAGTCGAAAGTGCGCCGGGAACGAATGGGGCACATCGAACTGGCAACCCCCGTGGCCCATATCTGGTTTCTGAAATGCCTTCCTTCCAAAATTGGAAATCTCCTGGACTTGACCCTGAAGGATCTGGAACGTATCCTCTATTTTGAAAACCACATCGTCATAGACCCAAAGGACACTCCCCTGGCAAAGGGGGCACTTCTTTCGGATGAACAATTGTATCAGGCCAGGGAGGATTATGGGGATCGATTTGAGGCGGGTATCGGTGCGGAAGCGATTCAGAAAATGTTGCACCGGATCGATCTTGAGGAATTGTCATCCACCCTCAGGGCGGAAATGGTCACTACCAAATCCGAGGCAAAGCGCAAAAAACTGACAAAACGCCTCAAAGTGATCGATGCCTTTCACGAATCCAATAATAAACCCGAATGGACTATCCTGAACGTGATTCCCGTCCTGCCTCCCGAACTGAGGCCCCTTGTGCCTCTCGACGGAGGGCGATTCGCCACCTCTGATTTGAACGACCTCTATCGCCGGGTGATCAACCGCAACAACAGGCTCAAAAGGCTCTTGGAACTCAATGCCCCCGATATTATTGTCAGAAATGAAAAAAGAATGCTGCAGGAGGCTGTTGACGTCCTGTTTGATAACGGCAGAAGGGGAAAGGTGGTTACAGGGGCAAACAAACGACCGTTCAAGTCCCTGAGTGATATGCTCAAAGGGAAACAGGGACGGTTCCGCCAGAATCTGCTCGGGAAGCGGGTTGACTACTCGGGACGTTCCGTCATCGTGGTGGGTCCCGATCTGAGACTCCACCAGTGTGGACTCCCCAAAATCATGGCCCTGGAACTCTTTAAACCCTTCATCTACAACAAACTGGATGAAAAGGGGTTGGTTACTACGATAAAGAGCGCTAAGAAAATGGTGGAAAGAGAGAGTCCTGAAGTCTGGGATGCCTTGGATGAAGTGGTCAGGGAACACTGTATCTTGTTGAACAGGGCTCCGACATTGCACAGGCTTGGTATACAGGCATTCGAGCCCATCCTCGTAGAGGGTAAAGCGATTCAATTGCACCCGCTGGTCTGCACCGCCTTCAACGCTGACTTTGACGGTGACCAGATGGCGGTGCATGTGCCATTGTCCATTGAGGCCCAGATTGAGGCAAGGGTCTTGATGATGTCCACCAACAACATCCTTTCTCCGGCACATGGAGAGCCCATCATCGTGCCAAGCCAGGACATTGTCCTGGGGATCTATTACATGACGCGTCAAAGACCTTTTGTTCAGGGGGAGGGAATGTCTTTTTCGAACCCTGATGAGGTCAGGATCGCCTATGACGCCGGAGTACTTGATCTACAAGCCTCCATAAAGGTCAGGTTGGGAGGCAAGACCGAGGAGACCACAACGGGGCGTGTTCTCCTGTACGAAGCACTGCCCCAAACGGTGCCGTTTTCTTCCATCAATAAGGTTATGTCCAAGAAGGAATTGAGGGGCCTTATCAATGAATCCTACCGTCATGCAGGCATAAAATCTACGGTGATTCTCGCGGACCGCCTAAAAGATATCGGCTATAAATACGCCACTCTTTCAGGCATCTCCATTTCCCTGAAGGACATGGTGATTCCTTCTCAAAAACCAAATATTATTTCACGGGCTGAAAAAGAAGTCAAAAGGATTGATGATCAGTACAAGAGCGGTCTGATCACGGATGGGGAAAAATACAACAAGGTCGTGGATATATGGGCCCAGTCGACGGAAGACGTGGCCAGCGAAATGATGAAGGAAATGGCCCTTGAAGAAATAGAGGGGCCGGACAAAAAAAAGGTGAAGGTGCCGAGTTTCAATGCCATTTACATGATGTCCGATTCCGGGTCTAGGGGAAGTAAGGACCAAATGAGACAGTTGGCCGGTATGCGTGGCCTTATGGCGAAGCCTTCCGGTGAGATCATTGAGACCCCCATCACGTCAAACTTCCGGGAAGGATTGACCGTCCTCCAGTATTTTATCTCCACGCATGGGGCCAGAAAAGGCCTTGCCGATACGGCTCTCAAGACGGCCAATTCGGGATATCTCACCCGACGCCTTGTGGACGTTTCTCAAGATGCCATCATTACCATGGATGACTGTAAAACCATGGACGGCATTTGGGTGGATGCTCTTACAGAGGGTGGCGAAATTATCCAGAGAGTTGGTGAGAGGATTCTTGGCCGCGTTGCCCTCCAGGATATCATTGACCCCATAACCGGGGATGTGCTCGTAAAAGCAAACGAGGCCATTGATGAAGAAAAGGTGGAGAAGGTTGAGCGATCCGGCCTGGAACGGGTCAGAATCCGATCAGTGCTCACCTGCGAATCCAGGCATGGCGTCTGCAAGAAATGCTACGGTCGAGACCTGGCGCATGGTCACGAAGTGAACATAGGGGAAGCCATAGGCATTATTGCGGCACAGTCCATCGGCGAACCAGGAACCCAGTTGACGATGAGGACCTTCCACATTGGAGGAACCGCCAGTAAACGGGTGGAGCAGACAACCGTCAAGGCTCGAAACGATGGAAAAGTTAAATTTGTCAATCTCAAGACCGTTGAAAATGCAGAGGGTTTCCATATCGCGATGAACCGTAATGGTGAGATGGTGATCATGGGAAAGGGTGGGCGTGAGATTGAGCGATACCCCATCATCTATGGCGCCATTCTCATGGTCGCGGACGGGAAAAAGATCACAAGAGACCAGGTGCTCGCTGAATGGGATCCATTCACTATCCCCATCATGACCGAAGTCAGCGGGGTGGTCAAATTTGGTGATATTGTTGAAGAAGGAACCATGCAGGAAAAGCGGGACAAGGTCACCGGAAAAATCAGTCGAATCATCGTGGAATCCCGCGATGTGGATGTACGGCCCAGAATTTCCATAAAAGACCAGGATGGAAAAACATCAGCCATTCCGGGGAGCAGCAGGGCCAAAGCTCGTTACCACCTGCCGGTGGGCGCCATCATCATGGTCAATGAGGGAGAGGAGGTCGCCGCCGGTACGGCGCTGGCCAAAATTCCCAGAGAGACCACAAAAACAAAGGATATTACCGGTGGCCTACCCCGCGTTGCAGAATTGTTCGAGGTGAGGAAACCCAAGGAAACAGCCATGATCAGTGAAATAGACGGGGTTGTTTCGTTTGGGAAATATACCAAAGGGAAGAGAAAGATGACGATCACCCCTGAAGTGGGCGAGGCGGTGGATTACTTCGTCAGCAAAGGGAAACATGTCAGTGCCCTGGAAGGGGACTATGTGCGAGCAGGTGAGGCACTCATGGATGGGTCGGTGGATCCCCATGATATCCTGCGTATCAGAGGGATAAAGGCACTCGCCAAGTACCTGGTGGACGAAGTGCAGGAGGTCTATAGGTTACAGGGAGTTCGAATCAACGACAAGCATATAGAGGTGATCGTTCGGCAGATGTTGCAGCAGGTACGGGTGACGACGGCTGGCGATTCTCCTTTTTTGCTGGGTGAGCAGGTGGAAAAATGGCGCTTTGAAGAGGAAAACCAGAAACTCATTGAACAGGGTGCTGCGCCGGCGACGGCAGAGCCCCTTCTGCTAGGCATCACAAAGGCCTCCCTGAGTACGGATAGTTTTATCTCCGCAGCATCCTTTCAGGAGACTACAAAAGTCCTCTCGGATGCGTGTGTGGCTGGAAAGATTGACCACCTTCGCGGGTTGAAAGAGAATGTGATTATGGGCCGCCTTGTGCCTGCCGGAACAGGTGTCAAATCTTACCGAAACCAGGCGATCGGCGTTTCCGAATAGTTTTTTGAAATGGCGCTTGAAAAGTGCTTGACATTCAGCCAAAAGAGAAATAAAAGAAGGGTTTTTGTAGTTTCATATTGTTCGCCTTCACGGCGCCATGTAGGAACCGTTTTTAAGCTTTAATGAAAGAGGAGAATATTGCATGCCGACCATTAACCAGCTTGTTCGGAAAGGTCGATTGAAAACAAAGAAAAAGGTGAAGACCCCCGCCCTGCAGGGGGCCCCTCAAAAGAGGGGTGTTTGTGTAAGGGTTTATACGTCTACACCGAAAAAACCGAATTCCGCCCTGAGAAAAGTAGCAAGGGTGCGGTTGACCAACGGAATAGAAGCGACCTCCTATATCCCGGGAATGGGCCATAACCTCCAGGAACACTCCGTGGTTCTCATAAGGGGTGGTCGTGTCAAGGATTTGCCGGGTGTGAGGTATCACATTATTCGGGGAACCATGGATACCACGGGTGTGGAAGATCGGCGTCAGGGCCGATCCAAGTATGGTGCCAAACGGCCGAAAGGGCTGTAAGAAAAAACGCATTTTGTCCTTTGGAGAAATTAGATGTCCAGGAAAAGAGTCATTGCCAGAAAAGACATGAGACCCGATCCACGGTATAACAGCCTTCTTGCGGCAAAATTTGTCAATAACTTGATGAAAAAAGGCAAGAAGAGCATTGCGCAGTCCATTTTGTACGGGGCATTCGATACGGTCGAAGAAAAAACCAAAGAGGAACCCCTGTCCATTTTCAAGAAGGCGGTGGAGAATGTAAAGCCGCGAGTAGAGGTTAAGTCGAGACGTGTCGGGGGATCAACCTATCAGGTTCCCACCGAAGTCAGATCATCCAGAAGTCAGGCGCTTAGTATTCGATGGATCATATCCTTTGCGAAGGCAAGAGGCGAAAAGACCATGGCAGCCAAACTCGCGGGCGAACTTATTGATGCCGCCAATAAGAGGGGGGCAGCTATCAAGAAGAAAGAAGATACACACAGAATGGCTGAAGCCAATAAGGCCTTTGCCCACTATCGCTGGTGATATGATGAATAAGGACGCAGGGCGCAGAAGGTAGCCAAGGAGCTTGGTTTCTAAGGATCTTGAGGAGGTAAGAGATGTCTAAGAAGAAATTTGAGAGGACGAAGCCGCACGTAAACGTAGGGACGATAGGGCATATTGATCATGGTAAGACGACGTTGACGGCAGCGATCACGAAGCATTTGCAGAAGAAAGGGATGGCGGATTATGTGCCATTTGATGAGATAGACAAGGCCCCTGAAGAGAAGGCGAGGGGGATAACAATAGCGACGGCGCATGTGGAGTATGAGACAGACTTGAGGCATTACGCGCACGTGGACTGCCCGGGTCATGCGGACTATATCAAGAACATGATCACTGGAGCTGCGCAGATGGACGGTGCGATTCTGGTGGTAGGTGCTGATGATGGACCGATGCCGCAGACGAGGGAACATATATTGCTGGCGCGTCAGGTGGGAGTTCCGAGCATCGTGGTCTTCCTGAACAAGTGTGACATGGTGGACGATGAAGAGCTGATAGAGCTGGTGGAGCTTGAGATGAGGGAACTGCTGACGAAGTATGAATTTCCGGGTGACGACGTACCGATTATCCGGGGCAGTGCACTGAAGGCACTGGAGAGTGAAGATGCGGATTCTGAAGAAGTGAAGCCGATATTTGAGCTGATGGATGCGTTGGACTCGTACATACCGGAGCCGATGCGAGACCTGGACAAGCCGTTTTTGATGCCGATCGAGGATGTCTTCAGCATATCGGGTCGTGGGACGGTGGTGACAGGGCGTGTTGAGCGTGGGATGGTGAAGGTGGGCGAGGAAGTAGAGATTGTAGGGATCAAGGATACGATGAAGACGGTGTGCACCGGGGTAGAGATGTTCCGGAAGATACTGGACCAGGGACAGGCAGGGGACAATATCGGGGTATTGTTGAGAGGGACGAAGCGTGACGAGGTACAGAGGGGGCAGGTGGTAGCGAAGCCCAAGTCGATCACCCCACACACGAAATTCAAGGCTGAGGCCTACATATTGACGAAAGAAGAGGGTGGGAGGCATACACCATTTTTCAATGGGTATCGTCCGCAGTTTTACTTTCGTACGACGGATGTGACGGGAGTGATGACATTGCCGGAAGGTGTGGAGATGGTGATGCCGGGAGACAATATATCAATGGAAGTGAATCTGATTACGCCGATAGCGTTGGAGAAGGAGTTGCGATTTGCCATCCGCGAGGGCGGCAGGACTGTTGGTGCCGGCGTCGTCAGCGATATTATTGAATAAGGGGAGAAGGGGATGATTGCCAATCAAAAGATCCGGATTCGCTTGAAGGCATATGATCATAAGCTTTTGGATCAATCAGCCGTAGAAATAGTGGAGACCGCCAGGGCGACCGGGGCCAGAGTTGCAGGACCTATTCCCCTCCCGACCGTAATCAACAAGTACTGCGTGCTGCGGTCTCCTCATGTGGATAAAAAATCGAGAGAGCAGTTTGAGATTCGGACGCACAAGAGACTGCTTGATATCCTTGAGCCTACCCAACAGACAGTGGACGCCCTTATGAAACTGGATCTTGCAGCAGGCGTGGATGTTGAAATCAAGCTCTAACTGAGTTCGCGAACTTCTATGTTGATCGTTTTGAATGGTTGGACATACTGGAGAGTTATCTCATGGTGAATAAGCTTTTTGGCAAAAAATTGGGTATGACGCAATATTTTCTCGGAGAGGGAAACAGTTCTCCTGTCACTGTCCTAGAAGTGGGACCTTGTTTTGTAACCCAGAAAAAGATCTTGGAAAAAGAAGGGTATAATGCCATTCAGGTGGGCTATGGGGCCCAGAAGGAAAAGAGGGTCAACAAACCTTTGCAGGGGCACTTCGGTGTTGCAGGAGCGGGAAATTTTTCATTTGCACGGGAAATTCGCGTGGACGATCCGGATGCCTTTGAGCTTGGCCAGGAACTGGGACCGGATATTTTTGAGATCGGCGATTGCGTGGACGTCATTGGTATCAGCAAAGGACGAGGATTCAGCGGTGTTATGAAAAGGTGGGGTTTTTCAGGGGGGCGGAAGACCCACGGCTCGCGGTCACATCGGGTTCCGGGGTCCATCGGCTGCAGTGCAACACCTGGAAGGGTCCAAAAAGGGAAAAAAATGCCTGGGAGATATGGCCAGACGCGTGTCACTGTCAAGAACCTCAAGATTGTCGATATAAGACCGGAAATGCATCTTGTTATTGTCAGGGGGGCAGTGCCGGGCAGTGGCAACAGCCCGGTGGAAATACGGAAAAGTTAGAGAGCCTTTTAAAAAACGGCCGGGGTGACAAGTAGGGAATACATGCTAACAGAATGGGATCGTGAGCCTTTGATTCTCAAGAAAAAGACGCAGAACGCGAAAGGGTTCCGGCAAAATAAAATTGCAGATGACGGCCCGAAAAAGCCTGGTATGGTAAGGGGAACAGAATGAGTGTCGTGGATGTCTATAATCTTCAGAAAGAAAAGATTTCTGAGTTGGAATTGAATGAAGGTGTTTTTAACGTTCCCGTAAAAAAGCATGTGTTGCATCAGGTGGTGTTGGGACAGCTGGCAACTCGCAGGTCTGGAAGTGCAGCCACCAAGACCCGCTCGGAAATCCAATCATCAGGGGCAAAACTGTGGCGACAGAAGGGAACTGGAAGGGCCAGGGCAGGTGTTGCGTCTTCTCCAACGAGACGGGGTGGGGGCGTAGCGTTTGGACCTTCACCAAGAAGCTATACCCATAGAACACCGAAGAAGCTGAGAAAAGCCGCCATTCGTATGGCCCTGACCGACAAGGCTTTAAACCGAAAGCTAGTCGTGCTTGAGAATTTCAATCTTCCGGAAATCAAGACGAAGAACTTCGTTGAGGTTCTCAAAACCTTTGATGTGAGAAAGACCCTTGTGGTCACCGAAGAAAAAAATGTCAACCTGGAAAAGTCTTCGCAGAATGTGCCATGGGTAAAGGTCATGCGTTATGAGGGGCTCAATGTTTACGACATTTTGAAGTTTGACTACCTTTTCGTGGTGAGACCTGCCATTGAGAAAATAGAGGAGGCATTAGTCGAATAGTGGATATGTATCAAGTAATTAAAGAGCCACATATCACCGAAAAGGGAAACACGCAGAAGGAACTGCTGAACCAGATCAGCCTGAAAGTTCACAAAAAGGCAAATAAGATCGAAATCAGGCAGGCTGCTGAGGCCTTGTTCAAGAAAAAGGTCCTTGATGTGAGGACGATGAATGTCCGCGGAAAAAAACGGCGAGTGGGCCGTTTTGCGGGTAAAAGGTCCGATTGGAAAAAGGCCATTGTTACCCTGGCACCCGGCGAGAGCATTGAATTTTTTGAAGGCATGTAGGCCTGCTGGAGTGTTCGCCCTGCAGCAGCGATAGATTTCGGAGAAGATTATGGGCATCAAGACCAATAGACCGACCTCACCGGGTAGAAGGTTTCAGACCGGTTCCACTTTTGAGGAGATTACCAGCGAAAAACCGGAAAGAAGCCTGCTTCGCTCTCTGAAAAAAAGCGCAGGAAGAAATGCACTGGGCCGGGTAACCTCCAGACATCGGGGTGGCGGTCACAAGCGAAAATACAGGATGATTGACTTCAAACGCGAGAAGGAAGGCGTGCCGGCCATAGTGGCCTCCATCGAATATGATCCGAACAGATCAGCAAATATTGCCCTTCTCCACTATCTGGACGGTGAGAAGCGTTACATAGTCGCCCCGCATCAACTGGTGGTTGGAGACCGGATCGTGTCTGGTTCAGGCTCGGAAATCCGCGTGGGGAATACGGTTCCGTTACGGGACATCCCCATGGGTAGCCATATCCATAATATAGAGTTGAGTGTCGGGCATGGCGGGCAACTGGCCCGCAGTGCCGGGAGTTACGCCCAACTTATGGCCAAGGAAGGGAAATACGCTCAGGTCAAACTGCCGTCCGGTGAAGTAAGAATGATTCTTCTGGAGTGCAAGGCCACTTTGGGGAAGGTCGGTAATCTTGACCATGAAAAAATTTCTATTGGGAAGGCAGGCCGGAATCGATGGAAAGGTCGGAGACCTCATGTCAGGGGTGTGGCCATGAACCCTGTCGACCATCCCCATGGTGGAGGTGAAGGCAAATCATCGGGTGGGCGACATCCGGTTACACCCTGGGGCGTGCCCACCAAAGGTTACAAAACCCGGGTCAGAAAGTCCAGCGATAGGTTGATTGTCAAAAAACGTAAATAGACTAGGATACGGCACGTTGACACCCCGGTGACCGGCTTTCTTGTCATTCGTGCCATGTGGGCAATGCTTGCCGCGCCGGCATTGAAGGAGGAACAGTTTTGCCACGTTCGTTACGAAAAGGACCTTTTGTAGATGATCACCTCTTGAGCAAAGTTCAAAAGGCCAATGAGACGCAAAGTCGTAAGATTATCAAGACCTGGTCGCGGAGATCCACCATCCTTCCGGAATTTGTGGGATTGACCTTTGCGGTTCATAACGGGAAGAAATTCTTTCCAGTATTTGTCACCGAAGATATGGTCGGGCACAAACTGGGGGAATTTTCTCCAACGCGGACCTTCTATGGACATGCCGGTGACAAGAAAACCAAGCTTAGAGGCAAAAAATAGGAATCCGGATATTTTGAATGATTTCAAGGGATGAGCGTTATAAAATGGAAACAAGAGCTATCGCAAGATTCGTAAGAATTTCCCCACGCAAGATTCGACTGGTCATGGACGAGGTCAGGGGAAAAGGAGTTGAGGAGGCGCTCAATTCACTTACCTTTGCTCCCCAGAAGGGAGCCGGTTTATTAAAAAAACTGATTGATTCAGCCGTTGCAAATGCGGAGCAAAACAGCGGCGCAGATATAGACACCCTTTATGTAAAACGACTATATGCTGATGAAGGCCCGACCGCTAAACGATTTAGGCCAAGGGCTATGGGGCGTGCATCCAGGATAAGAAAACGAACGAGTCATCTGACGGTCATCCTTGAGGACAGGTAGGCTGTTCGGGCAGTGTGCCGGGTAATTTCTGTCCGGCAGGTCAGGTGATGCTTACGTAGTGGAGGTGAATGTTGGGGCAAAAAGTTAATCCAATTAGTTTCAGGTTGGGTGTAAACAGAGACTGGGACTCCAGGTGGTTTGCACTTAAGGAATACAGCAGTTTTGTCCTGGAAGATTATCAAATCAGGAAATTCCTGCGGAAGCGGTTAAATCAGGCCGGTGTAGCGAAGATTGAAATTGAGAGGGCTGCCGGAAAAGTGAGAATACGTATTCACACGGCTCGACCCGGCATTGTCATTGGCAAGAAAGGTTCAGAGATAGAAGGACTGAAAAGAGACCTGGAAAAAATCATCAAACGGGAAATTATTATTGATATCCAGGAAGTCAGGAAACCGGAGATCAATGCGCAGCTTGTAGCTGAAAATGTGGCCCTGCAACTGGTTCGGAGGGTTGCTTTTCGGAGGGCCATGAAAAAGGCGGTTAGTTCGGCCATGCGTTTTGGAGCGCTGGGGATCAAGATTGCCTGCGCCGGCAGACTGGGGGGCGCGGAAATGGCCAGGAGAGAGTGGTATCGCGAGGGGAGAGTCCCTCTGCATACGCTCAGGGCCGACATTGATTACGGATTCGCTGAGGCATTCACGACTTACGGCGTAATTGGCGTCAAGGTAACCATTTTTAATGGAGAAATTTTACCTGATAAGAACGAATAGGAAAGATCCATGCTGAGTCCAAAAAAAGTCAAATATCGCAAAAAACAGAAGGGCCGCTCAAAAGGGAAGGCCTACAGGGGCAGTTCTCTATCTTTTGGAGATTACGGCCTCCAGGCCCTGGAATGCGGGTTTATGAGTTCACAGCAGATAGAGGCTGCCAGGATTGCAGTGACCCGATATGTCAAGCGAGGCGGGAAAGTGTGGATCAGGGTCTTTCCTGATAAGCCCTTCACCAAGAAGCCGGCTGAAACGCGGATGGGAAAAGGCAAAGGCGCTACGGAAGGGTGGGTAGCCGTCGTGAAGCCAGGCAGGATTCTTTACGAGCTTGAAGGTGTTGCGGAAGATGTTGCCGCTGAGGCATTCCGTCTGGCTGGCCACAAGTTACCTTTTGCGACGAGATTTGTAAGTAGGAGAGCGTAGATTCATGAAGGCTAGCGAACTTAAAGAATTGAGTGTAGCAGAACTGAAGGAAAAGGAAAGAGACCTGAGTCAGGAGCTGTTCAATTTGAGGTTTCAGAAGGCGACCGGCCAACTTGGCAACACGGCCATGGTTCCCCAAACAAAAAAAGACCTGGCCAGGGTCAAGACCGTTCTCAGAGAACTGGAAATTTCCGGATCCTGAACTTCCAAGAGGTGACAATGACTGAGCGTGGTGTTCGAAAAAAACTGGTGGGAACCGTTGTGAGCGACGGCATGGATAAGACAGCCCTGGTGTTGGTGAATCGATTGGCTCGACATCCGGTTTACAAGAAATATATCCGAAAGAGAAAAAAATACATGGCACATGACCCGCAGAACCTCTGCAAGATTGGAGACAAGGTGCAGATTATTGAAAGCCGTCCTATCAGCAAGAGGAAGCGGTGGCAGGTTGTCGGGATTTTTGAAAAGGGAAATATTGAGGCATAATCTAAGGGATGATTTGTTGGAGCCTTTGAAATGATACAAGTCCAGACAAAACTTAAAGTGGCGGATAATTCAGGCGCGAAATTGCTCTTCTGTATCAAGGTGCTGGGGGGGTCAAGAAGGAGATACGCCGGGGTTGGAGATATTATTGTCGTATCCATCAAGGAGGCAATGCCCAATTCCAAAGTCAAGAAAGGCGATGTGGCCCGGGCGGTGATTGTCAGAACCGCGAAAGAAATTCGCAGACCTGACGGATCTTATATCAAGTTTGATGAGAACTCTGCTGTATTGATCAACGAACAAAAAGAGCCCATCGGGACCAGGATTTTCGGCCCTGTAGCCCGAGAATTGAGGGGCAAGAACTTCATGAAAATTATTTCACTCGCCCCGGAGGTTCTTTAGAGTCAGTTCCGTTCAGAGTGACCCTATGAACTCAGGTTGTGATTTGGAAATGTCCCGGGAAGCCGGAATCAGGAGCAATTTAAGTGCAGAAGAAAAACCCCAAAATTAAGAAAGAAGATAAGGTCATCGTTATTGCAGGAAAAGAAAAAGGCAAAATCGGGGCCGTATTGCAGATGGATATGGAAAAGGATAGGGTTATTATTGAGAAGATCAACATGGTCAAAAAGCACGCCAAACCCGGTCCTACCACAGCTCAAGGTGGCATCATTGAGAAAGAGGCACCGTTGCATCTGTCTAATGTAATGCTCGTATGTAACAAGTGTGCCGAACCCACACGGATAGGTTTTCGGATACTGGAAGATCATTCGAAGGTCCGAATTTGCAAAAAATGCAATGAACCGATGGATGATTAGACATCCGGTCGTGATAGGTTGAGTGAGAAATTGAGGAGGGTTCTTTGTCTCGATTGATAAAAAAATACCAAGAAGAAGTCATTCAGGCCATGATGACAGAGTTTAAATACAAGAGCATTATGGCTGTGCCTCGACTGAAGAAAGTCGTGCTAAATCTGGGCTTGGGTGAGGCTATTCAGAACATTAAGATCCTGGATTCAGGAACGGAAGAGCTGACATTGATAGCCGGGCAACGTGCGGTTGTGACAAAGGCCAAGAAGTCTATCGCCAGCTTCAAGCTGCGCCAGGGGATGCCCATAGGCTGTATGGTCACGTTGCGACATGGCAAAATGTACGATTTTCTAGATAAGCTCTTTAATGTTGCTCTCCCGAGGGTAAGAGACTTCAGAGGACTTTCGGACAAATCCTTCGACGGCCGCGGAAACTGTTCCATCGGGATCAAGGAGCATATTATATTTCCTGAAATCGACTATGACAAGATTGACAAGGTAAAAGGGCTGAATATCTCAATCGTCACAAGCGCTGAGACTGACTCGGAAGGACGTTATCTCTTGAGACAGTTGGGGATGCCCTTCAGAGGGTAATAAGGGGGTTACTTTGGCTAGAAAGTCTCTGATCAATAAAGCAAAGAGGAAACAGAAATTTTCATCCCGACATTACAACAGGTGCCCGATTTGCGGCAGGAGCAGGGCCTTTCTAAGGAAGTTTGGAATTTGCCGGATTTGCTTCAGGAGTTTGGCATCAAAAGGGGAAATTCCCGGGGTAATGAAATCCAGTTGGTAGGACTGGTGGCATGAATAGTGAGCCTTAAGGAGCAGAACAAATGACTATGACAGATCCCATCGCGGATATGTTGACAAGAATCAGGAATGGATTGAAAGCTGCGAGGGAGACGGTTGATATCCCTTGTTCAAAGGTGAAGGTGAATATTGCCAAGGTCCTGAAAGCGGAGGGGTATATATTGAACTACAAGGTGCTTTCGGACAACAAGCAGGGTAAAATCAAGGTGATCTTGAAGTATGATGACGATGGTGTCCCGGTTTTGCAGGGACTGAAGAGGGTCAGCAAGCCTAGCCGGAGAGTCTATTGCGGTCATGAAGGTATTCCAAAGGTTTTGGATGGATTCGGTGTCAATGTTATATCGACTTCCAAGGGCCTCATGAGTGACAGGCAGGCAAGGAAGATGGAGTTGGGAGGAGAAGTCATCTGCTCCGTTTGGTAAACACTTGCCGGGATTGTGCCGGTTCAACGCATCTGCCGCAGAACCCTGGTAGGATTCTGTATCACGATTCCATCTAATTTGTATGAAAAAGAGGTCGCAGGAGGTTTTGAATGTCTCGAATAGGCAAGAAGCCTATCGCCATACCATCTGGCGTTGATATCAAGCTCGATGAAGGGCTTTTGAAGGTAAAGGGTCCCAAGGGAGAACTCGAGAGGAAAATTCATCCCAAGGTATCCGTCACAGTTGAGGCCGGGACAGCTCAGGTGTCCATTCAGGACGAATCAAGAGAGTCAAGGGCATTGCAGGGACTTTTCCGTATGCTTGTCGCCAATATGGTTACGGGTGTCAGCCAGGGCTTTGAAAAGGCCCTCGAGATTGTCGGTGTTGGATACCGCGCTGAATTGAAAGATCGAACTGCTGTGCTGAACGTTGGGTATTCCCAGCCCGTGAATTTCGAGTTGCCCGAGGGAGTTGATGCGAAAATAGACAAAACCAAAATTGTCTTGAGCAGCATCGACAAGGAACTTTTAGGATTGACAGCCGCCAAGATCAGGTCCATCAGAAAGCCGGAGCCCTACAAAGGGAAAGGAATCAAGTACGCTGATGAAATGATCAGAAGAAAAGCAGGAAAGACAGGTGTCAAGTAGACTCGATTTGATTGAGCCGGGGAAAATATCTATTCGAATATGAGGTTGAACATGGGATTCGTCACTAGATCTGAAGCACGTTTGAGAAGAAAACAGAGAGTCAGGAAAAAGATACGAGGTACTGCTGGAAAACCCAGACTCTGCGTTTTCAGAAGCGGCCGGCATATCTATGCTGAAATTATTGATGACACATCGGCCCACACCCTCGTTGAAGCCTCATCTATCTCAGGAAATATGCGTCAAGAGATAGGGAACAGGGGGGGGAACAAAGAAGGCGCGGCCTTGGTGGGAGCGTCTATCGCCGAACGCGCCTTAGAAAAAGGTATCAAGAAAGTGGTCTTTGATCGTAACGGTTTTTTATACCATGGCCGCGTGAAAGCCCTTTCGGAAGCCGCGCGTGAAAAAGGTTTGGAATTCTAGACTCGCGTCCATCCGTCGTCACGCCCATGGACGTCAGTAAAAAGCCCATACAAGGACGTTTATTTTCCGTAGAGTTTTTGTTCAATCGGAAATCAAGGGAGAATGCCATTGTTCAAGAAAGAGGATGAAGACCAGCTAATAGAAAAGGTTGTTCATATCAACCGCGTTGCGAAAGTCGTCAAAGGTGGTCGAAGGTTCAGTTTCAGTGCCTTGGTGGTTGTGGGAGACGGGAAAGGAACCGTCGGCGTTGGCCTTGGCAAGGCCAATGAAGTTCCCGAAGCCATACGGAAAGGTGTGGAAAAGGCCAAAAGGGACATGGCAAGCGTCCCCCTGTACAACACCACCATCCCCCACGAGGTGATTGGGGGGTTGGGAGCGGGACGGGTTCTCCTTAAACCGGCCGGGCCCGGTACGGGTTTGATCGCCGGTGGTGCAGTTCGAGCCGTGCTCGAAGCGGCCGGCCTTCAGAATATCTTGACCAAGTGCCTGGGGTCTCATAATCCGCATAATCTGGTCAAGGCAACCATGAAGGGGCTTCGGTCCTTGAGAACCCCGGAAGAGATCGCTCGTCGCAGGGGAATAACGGTTGAAGATTTCGCGAAATAAGCATTGATGACCTCACAATAGATGATCGCGGCGCCCGGAGACGGGCGTAACACAACTTCATCAATCATCAGGAAGCAAGAAGGTTCCAGTCATGACGGACAGAATAAAAGTTACTCAGGTAAAGAGTGGTATTGGAAAAAATAAGAAGATTCGTGA
>Ga0315535_1000216_pt1 | contig 39718 bp, 35 predicted proteins | sample SalMarSW160220MG_2_FD_203092 | JGI IMG/M metagenome (GOLD analysis project Ga0315535, IMG submission 203092) | Salt marsh sediment microbial communities from the Plum Island Ecosystem LTER, Massachusetts, United States - Salt Marsh Sediment SW1602-20 ... | reverse complement strand
GAAGAGGATCGCCCAGGCACCAGTGTCGTGATCGAAGGTCCCGTTGACGAGCAGGTTCTGCGCCCCGGCCGGAAGCGGAAGAAGGCCCAGGCCGAGCATCATCGCCACGAGCAACGCGGCCCGGTACGGCGGCCGGAGTGGGTTGCGCAGTGTTTCCGATCCGCGATCGGTGGTCGTCATAATGACAGCTCCCTTGGTGCTCGGGTTCACCCCTGAATTGGTGTCCACGGCCCTCCCGCGGGCCGCGCTCACGGCTTCTCCAGCTTGCGCAGGGCCAGCTCCGCCACCTTGACGGCGTCGTCCAGAGTGCCGGCCGTGGCGGCGGTCGAGGGCTGGCTGCCGCCGCACGCGGCGATGACTGACATCGCCCCCAATGCCAACCATCGAATCAGCTGTTGCCTCATCACATCTCCCTTTCGAAGCCTCTTCGTCGACTTGCCGTCACCATGGAGTACGCAGTCGCCGCCGGCGAGGGGCCATGTGGGGGCCTGCCGGCTACCGTCGGAGCCAACGACTGGCGAGATCGTACTGCCGCCGGTACCCCTTCTTACCGGCGAGGAGGCGGACGGCGGTCTCCAGGTGGGGCCGGGCATCGGCCAGCCTGCCCTGTGCGGCAAACGCGCGCCCGAGGTCGAGGTGGACCTCCGCGACGCGCGGGTCATCGGGGCTCACACTGACCGTGAAGGTCTCGAGGGCGTGCTCGAGAATGACCCGGGCTTCCTCGAGACGCCCCTGGGCCAGCCGCAGGCGCCCCTGTGCCGCCTCCACCGACGCGCGCCGGGGGTGCGCCGGAGGGAAGGTCGCCTTGGCGATCGTGCCTGCCTCCCCGAGCTCGCGCTCGGCCTGGTCGAGCTTGCCCTGGGCAACGTGGAGCAGGCCGAGGTTCGTCAGACCGAGCATGACTTCTTCCCTGGGTTCGGACTGGCTGCGCCGCCGCAGCTCGAGGCTGTGCCGGAGCAGCGGCTCGGCCTCTGCCAGGCGTCCTTGGCGGTGCAGCACCACGCCCAGGTTTCCCATGCACGTCGCCACCGCCGGGTGCTCCTCGCCGAGGCTGCGACGCAGGATACCGAGCGCCTCGCCGAACTCCTTCGCGGCGCCCGAGAAGTCTCCTTGAAAAAAGAGGTAGTTCGCGTAGTTGTTCATGGAGAAGGCGAGCTGGGGGCTGTCGGGTCCCAGGGCACGACGCCGGATGGCGATCGCCTCGGAGAAGAGCTCGCCCACGCCCTCGAAGTGCCCACGCAGCCTTTCGGTCTGGGCGAGGTCGTCGAGAGTCTCCGCGAGGTTGGGATGCAACGGCCCAAGCCGTTCCCGCTGGATTCGCACTGCGTCGGCGAGCAGGGTCACCGCCTCGTCGAACCGGTTGTGGTCAGCGAGCAGGAGGGCGAGCCCCTTCTCGATCTCCGTAAGCTCCACCGCATCGTCGCCGTGCCTCGCCCTGGCCCGCTCCAGGGTGCCCCGGAGCAGCGGCTCTGCCTCGTCGTTCTTGCCCGCCTTCCACAGGGTGATCCCGAGGCTGCGCGCGTCCGCGAGCGCCGCGTCGCTGTCCGGCCCTTCGGACCCGGAGGAGATCGCGAGGGCCTTGCGAAAGAGAGGAATGGACTCGTCGTACCGCGCCAGCAGATCGGCGGCCAGCGCCAGGCGGCGCAGAGTCTCGCGCCGCTCGCGACCGCCATCGATGCCCGTGGCGTCCTGAACGGCAAGGGCGCGCCGCAGCACCGCTTCGGCCTCGCGGTACTTCCCCCGGTCGGTCAGCAGGCTCCCCACCCGCTGCAGCGCCTGCACGGTGGCCGGACTGCGCTCCCCGTACTCGGCCCTGGACTCGGTCAACGCTTTCTCGAGCAGGGGCGCGGCACGGTCGTACAGGCCCAACACCTCATAGAGCTCTCCGAGCACACCGTGCAGCTCGGCCCGCAGCTCCGGTTCGTTCCTGAGGTCGGAGTCGATCCGTGGCGCCGCCCGGTCGAGCAGCTCTTTGACCGTGGTCCGTGGGCCGTTCGGTGAGCGCGCCGGTGCGGCCTCCCTGAACACCGCGACGAGGAAGTCAATGACCGCGCGCGCTCGCCGCGCCTCGCGGGTCGTCGCGCGCGCCTGCCACACGACGCCGCCCGCGCCGGCGAGCAGCGAGAGAACGACCAATGCAGCGGCGGCCACGCCCAACCGGTGCCGCGCGACGAAACGCAGGCCGCGGTAGGAGGGGGTCGGCCGACGCGCGCGGACTGGCCGCCCAGCGAGGTAGCGCTGGAGGTCTTCGGCCAGAGCCTCGGCCGAGGAGTAGCGCGCCTCGGGTTCGGTTGCGAGCGCCGTCTGGACGATCGCCTCGATGTCGCCGCGGAGGGTGCGTCGCAGGTGGCCCAGTGAGGTCCCCCTCCGCTTTGCCACCTCCACGGCCTCCACCTCATCCGGAGCAGGACGGGTCAACGCGCGCGCCAGCGACGGAGGCGCCCTTCCCGATGCTGCGCGCCGCTTCGCAGCATCGGGATCGGCCACGAACGGATGGCGGCCGCACACCAGCTCGTACAGCACAACTCCGAGGGCATAGACGTCGGTCGCCGTGGTGACCGGCTCGCCTCTCAGCTGCTCCGGCGCGGCATAGGCCGGGGTCAAGGGGCGGCCGCCGAGCCGGGTCACTGTGCCCTCACCCCCCGCCTCGGCAAGCAGCTTCGCGATGCCGAAGTCGAGCAGGCGCACATGTTCCTCCTCGTCGACAACGATGTGCCCGGGCTTGAGGTCGCAGTGGACGACCAGGTTGGCGTGAGCGTGGCTGACGGCGGCGCAGGCATCGAGGAAGCGGCGGACGCGTCCGGTGACCGAGAGATGATGGGCGTCACACCAGTCGGTGATCGGCTCCCCCTCGACGAGCTCCATGGCAAAGTAGGGGCGGCCGTCCGTAGCCACGCCGCCATCGAGCAGGACGGCGATGTTGGGATGGCGAAGCTGGGCGAGGATCTGCCGCTCGCGTCGGAAGCGCGCCACCAGCTCGTCGGTATCGAGCCCGCGCTTCAGGAGCTTGAGGGCAGCCTGCTGGCGGAATCCTCCGGTGGCTCTCTCCGCTCGGTAGACGACGCCCATCCCGCCCCGTCCCAGCACACCGGTGAGCTGAAAGGGCCCGACGACGGCGCCCGGCTCGAGGTCCTCCGGGCCAGCCCTCACTGCCGCCGCCACGGCGCCCGCCCACACGTGTGCAGGCTGCTCGAGGAACCCGCCCGCCGCCTCATCGGCGGCCAGCAGGCTCTCGACCTCGCGGGCGAGCTCGGCGTCACCCCCGCACTCAGCCTCCAGGCGCGCCAACCGTTGGTCCGGCGGAAGATCGAGCAGCTGCTCGACGACAGCGACGGCTCGCCGGAATCGCTCGGAGTCGGAGCGGCTCACGGCCTCTCCTCCCCGCCCAGCTCGCGGTAGAGGAATGCCCGCGCCATGCGCCACCGGCGCTTCACGGTACGCTCGGAAACCTCGAGCGTGGTGGCGAGCTCCTCCACCGACAGCCCGCCGAAGAAGCGCAGCTCGACGAGCCTTCCCAAGTCCGGATCGAGCGCCAACAGCTGCGCGAGCGCCTCGTCCAGGGCCAGCACCGCGGTGGCCTCGGTATCCAGGCGCAAGCGCTCCTCGTCCAGGCTGGTACGAACGGCGCCGCCGCCGCGCTTGTCCGCCTGCGCCCGGCGGGCGGCGTCGACCAGGATCTGCCGCATGGCACGCGCCGCCAGCGCGAAGAAGTGACGCCGTCCGCTGACCGACACCTGCCGGGCATCCACCAGCTTGACGTAGGCCTCGTGGACGACCTCGGTCGTCGTGAGGACCGCACCCGCGGCACGCCGGACCTGTGCCCGCGCCAACCGGTGAAGCTCATCGTAGAGGCGGGCGAAGACCTCATCGACTGCATCGCGGCGGCCCTCGCTCCACGCCTCCAGGAGCTCGGTGATTTCCCCCCCTGGCATTCTTCTGCTTCCTTACCCCCCATGGTATCCCAGGCCGCCGGCCGGTGGCACACCTTCCCCTGAACCGGGTCGACGGGACGCTCGTCTGCCTGTGGAGCAGCCTCGTCACGCTCCTGAGCTCTGCCTCCTGACCGCTCCGGACAGCTCAGCAGGCCCCATACAACTGCAGGTTGCCTTCCGGCAGGACTACCACTCCCCTGGCTCGGGCTCCCCCCCAACCAACCCCTCGGTCGCGACCTTTCGATGATGCGCACAGCGCATCCGCAAGAAGCGAATGCCGCAGAGCCCGTCAGAAGCTCCTGCAGCCACTGCCCAGGTGTCGGCAACGTGCTCTGCGGTACGCTCTGCTACTGATCGAGGACGGCGAGCGCCGCCGGTACGGCGACACCACGCTGAACCGGGGCGCCGAGGTCGCAGAGCACGTTCTCGAGCGCCGTCAGGCACAGGACCACGTTGCGGCGCCGCGCGGAGTGCCCCAGCAGGCCGATCCGCCACACCTTGCCGGCGAGCTCCCCGAGCCCAGATCCGATCTCGAGGTCGTAGTCTTGGAGCAGCCGTCGTCGGACTTCGGCCTCGTCGACCCCTTCCGGCACGCTGACGGCGTTGAGCTGCGGCAGGCGCACCGGCTCGGCGACGAACAGGCCGAGCCCCATGGCCTCGAGCCCTGCACGGAGGGCGAGGTGGTGCACTCGGTGCCGCTCCCACGCCGCCTCCAGCCCCTCCTCGGCCAGCATCACGAGGCTCTCGTGGAGGGCGTAGAGAGCGTTGACGGGCGCCGTGTGGTGGTAGCTCCGGCGCTGGCCGCTCCCCCAGTAGCCCATCACCAGGTTGGTGTCCATGAACCAGCTCTGAATCCTCGTCTTGCGCCCGCGGATAACCTCGACGGCCCGCTGGGAAAAGCTGACGGGGGACAGCCCGGGAACGCACGACAGGCACTTCTGGCTGCCGGAGTACACGGCATCGATCTCCCACCCGTCGACCTCGAGGGGAACGCCACCGAGAGAGGTCACCGCGTCGACGATCGCCAGCGCGCCGTGGCGGTGAGCGAGCTCGACCAAGGCGCAGGCATCCGAGAGCGCTCCCGTCGACGTCTCGGCATGCACGAAGGCGACGATCTTGGCCTCGGGATGAGCCTCGAGCGCCTCTTCGACCTTGGCCGGCTCGACCGCGTCCCCCCAGCGGTCCATGACCATCACTGCCCTGCCGCCGGCACGCTCGACGTTCTCGCGCATACGGCCGCCGAAGGCGCCGTTCTGACACACGATGACCGTGTCACCCGGTTCGACCAGGTTGACGAAGCAGGTCTCCATCCCAGCAGAGCCAGGCCCAGAGACCGGCATGGTCAGCTCGTTGGCCGTCCGGAAGGCATACTGGAGGAGACGCTTCAGATCATCCATGAAGGCCACGAACACGGGGTCGAGATGACCGATCGTGGGACGGCCGAGGGCCGCCAGCACGCGCGCGGGTACATCCGAGGGGCCGGGGCCCATCAACGTCCGTTGAGGCGGGTGGAAGGGTGCCGCTTGCATGTCGCTCCTCTCGTACCGGATCAGCTACGAAGTACGCCCCGAGGGCACGGACCCACGGGGCCGAGCGGCGCGGGCCGCGTCTGTTCAGTCTAACAGCTTCACGAGCGGCGGCGGGGTTCCGTCTGAATGGTCTACTATAGACCTGCGGCACGGTTCGCGAGGAGCTCGCCGGCTTCCTCGGAGTCGCCCCGAGCGGCCGGTGCCGCTGGACATCCTTGCCAAACGAAGGGAGGCAACCATGCCGAAGCTCACCTACCTGGGTCACTCTGCTTTCCTGGTCGAGGGCAACGCCGGGAGCGTCGTCATCGATCCTTTCTTGAGCGGGAACCCGCTGGCGGTGACCAAGCCGGAGGAGCTGGCGGTCGACGCCGTGCTCCTCACCCACGGTCACGGCGACCACATCGGCGATGGTCTCGAGATCGCCAAGAACAACAGCGCCCTCATCGTCGCGCCTTTTGAGCTCGCCAACTACTGCGCCGACAAGGGAGCGCAGGTTCACCCCATGCACATCGGGGGAGCCCACGACTTCCCCTTCGGCCGAGTCAAGCTGACTATCGCCCACCACGGCTCGTGCGCCCCAGACGGCACCTACACGGGCAACCCATGCGGGTTCCTCCTGACCATGGATGGCAAGATCCTCTACCATCCTGGCGACACGGCGCTGTTCTACGACATGAAGTTGATCGGCGACATGAACGCGATCGACGTCGCGGTGCTTCCGATCGGGGACAACTTCACAATGGGCATCGACGACGCCGTCAAGGCCACCGAGCTGCTCCACCCGAAGCTGGTCATTCCCATGCACTACAAGACCTTCGAGGTCATTGACGTCGAGCCCGGCGAGTTCGTCTCCAAGGTCAGAGATCAGGGGTTCCAGGGACGCGTCGTCGGCATCGGTGAAACGGTGGACTACTAGCCAAGCGCGGGCTATCGGTTAGCAATCTGCTGTGACCGGCGATACGGCGCCCATCGCGTCGCCGTTCTCTGGAAAAGTCGGGGGGGCTTCTTTGGAACTCCGGCGGCCGTGCGCCTGCTTGGCAGGCACCCGTCTCACTATTCCCGGCGGTCGCAAGGCCACGAGGACGGCACGTCCGTTCGAACACACCATTCTCTGAACGGCGCTTCGGTCCTATTCTCCGGGCGGGGCGTGGACACAGCGGAAGGAGCCGAGCAGCCGTTCAGTCGTGGGCTCGCCGCTCACATGCCTGGGCGGTGCTCCTTCGGCTCGAGCTGAATGTCGTCGAAGCCGTCGGCGCCCGGCATCGTTTCGTCGTCCCCGACCAATGGGAACGGGATCTCGTCCACGTACTCGTCCGCCGGCTCCTCGGGGCGGAGCGGTTTGCTGGGACCGTGGAAGGTGTACTTCGGCCGTCGTGCGCGCCTCGGTATGAAGGTGGCTCGCGCCTTCAGGTAGGCCTCACGCAGCGGCTCGACAAGATCGGCCTCGTCAGGGGTCAGCTCGCGGAGCTTGCCTTCGACGACCGCCAGCTGATACTCCAGGATCGCTCCCCGCCTGAGGTTGAAAAGGTAGACGCTGGAAGGCTTGCCAGTGTCGAGCGAGGAGTCGCGGACAACCGGGCTGCTCTTCTCGCCCGCCTGCAGGAAACCCAGCCAAACGCTGTCGTCGCGGAGACCCATGATCACCCCCCTTTCAGCTCCCTGCCGCGAGAATATGCATCCCTTGGTGGCCAGAATCAAGAGATGTTCCCGACAAAATCCGGGAGACTCCGAAGATGTTCAGGTGCCTTCATGGAAGCCACTGTCGAGTAATGACTTATCGAGCAACACCCCATCGGCACGCGGCGATGCCTCGGCGTCATGTGTAGACTCAAGGTGAGCACCGATGGCCAAGGAGGTTGCGAATGAGAGTCCTGGCGTGGATCGTGGGAACCTTGATGGCGGTCGCGGCGACCGCGACGGCAAGCGAGCCGGCGCTGCCAACGGGCGAGCAGGCCCTGCTGCAAACGGATGCCGGCTTTGCCGAGGCAGTTGCTCAGCGGGGGCTCGAAGGCTGGCTCGCCTACTTTGATACCGACGCCTCGATCTTTCCCGGCGACCACCCGATCGTCACCGGTCTCGAGGCCATCGAGCGCTACTACGCCGACACCCACTTCGATCCGTCCGGTCTCACGTGGACGCCTGTGGGAGCGCGGATGGCCGCCTCGGGCGACCTCGGCTACACCTACGGAACCTGGGAGCTGCACCGGACCTCGGCCGGGGTCGCGGTACTGATCGCACACGGCCAGTACCTCACCGTGTGGAAGAGGCAGCCCGACGGCGGCTGGAAGGTGGTTGCCGACATCGGCAGCACGGCCCCGCCTGAAACCACCCCGGCACCATGACCGGGAGCCTCTGTACGCAATCACGGCGGGCCGCGGTCGAGCAGCCCGCGGGAGCCTCTACTTGGTCGACACCTCGCCGGGCTCGGCGGTCACCCGCGGCTCGTACTTCTTACCCACCGGCACCCAGTCTCCGGCCTTGTGCTGCATCAGCTTGACGCGGCCCTTGGCGGTCCAGGTGGCGGCGCTGTCGTAGTCCCAGCCGAGGGTCTTGCTGTCGCCGGCGCCCAGGGTCGTGATCACGAACCGGTTGGCGAGGCCGCCGAAGTAGTCGGCGACCCTGGCCGGAACGTCTGAGTCGCCGCCCGAGGGATCGACGGGGAACCAGCCGTAGTTGGGCAGGTAGACCTCCACCCAGCGGTGGAACACGTCGTCGCGGCTGGCGTCGTCACCGCGGATGACCACCGAGCCGGCGTAGCGGGCAGGGAGCCCGGCCGCGTGGCACATGGCAAGCATCACGAAGCTGTACTCCGAGCACGAGCCCGAGCCGCGCGCCAGCACCGTCGGCGCCACGTTCCACCCCCCGGCCAGCTCGTAGTACATGTGGTCCTGGATGTACTTGTTGATCTTCCACGCCATCCAGTACGGGTTGGTCTCCCCTCCGAGGGCCTCCTTGACCGCCTTCTGGATGATCGGGTCTTCCATCACCAGCTTGCTGCTGTTCTGGGTGTAGGCGTCGCGGATCTCGGGCGGGATCTCGTCGAGGCCTCCCACCCTGGCCGGGTCCACATACCAGCGGACCTTGTACAAGGTCGCGTCCACCGTCATCACCGCCGACACCGCCTGCCCGGCGCCGATGTCCTTGAAGACGAAGTGCGCACACTTCTGCCCCCACCTGTCGGTCACGAAGTCGACCGGCGCCGGCTCGAAGGCCGGTGCCTTCAGGAGCTTCTGGTTGGGCAGGTCGTGGGGCACGGCAATGTAGACATCGAGCGTTTTCACCTCCCCCGGCCCGAAGTTCCGCCACGCATCCCTGTAGCTGAGCACCTCGTTCTTCGGGTCGCTGACCACATATGGTGATCCGCTCTCGGTCACCAGCTCGTCGAGCTCGCGGGTCTCGTAGTCGACGCACCACAGATGTTTGCCGTCCCACGCCAGCCCTGCCGGGTACGGGCCGGGCGAAGGAAACGAGTCGAGGACCGCCCCGGTCGCGGAGTCCACCCGGTAGATCATGTTCGAGAGGCGATCGCTGACCCACAAACGGGAGCCGTCGAAGGCGAGGCCCAGCTCGTCGCCCCGAGCGTGCGCCATCGGGTTGGGGAAGCTCTTGAACGTGGTGCCGTCCTCATCGTCGAGGCGGCTGATGACCCCCGCGCGCGCGTCCACAGTCCACAGCGCCGAGCCGTCCCACGTGATGCCCTTGGCCGAGCCGGTGTCGAGCGGTAGCGCGCGCTTCGTGATGCCAGACTTCGGGTCCACCGCGTAGGCGGTCTTGTCCAGCGCATCCATCACCCACAGCTGTGAGCCGTCCCACGCCAGCCCCATCGGCTGGTAGCCGGGCGCGTCGATGCTGGCGAGCACGGTGCCGGCGGCCGGGTCGATCTCGTAGAGCTTGGCGCTGTCCAGGTCCGCCACCCACAGGTGCTGGCCGTCCCAGGCCAGCCCGGTGGGCGTCTTCAGAGAAAGTGAGAAGTGCCGCAGCACGGTTCCGGGCACCCCCTGGGCGGCGGCGCCGGCCGCCAGGAGCGTAACCACCATAATCGTGAGCAGAGCGTGCGAGTAACGTCTCATGTCGACCTCCCCGGTTGCCCCGGCCCCCGTGCCGGGGCCCCTCGATTCTACTCCCGCGGGAGGCCGACGGCGGGCTTACAGAAGACCCGCCGCGGCGCATTCGGGCATCGCCGGTGCACAAGACGAGAACAACCCTGGCACTTGCAGGCCAGGGGAACTTCCTACTGTGTCTCGCGGACCATCTGCTCCAGCATGCTCTCCTCGGGCTTGGTGGCGCGGCAGGAGCGCGCCAGCGGGGCCATCACCGGGTCGCCGCCGGCGATCACCTGGTCGAGGACGTCCCGCGCGCGCGCCTGCTGGGACGGCGTCCCGTAGCTCTCCACCACCCTCAGGTCGAGCAAGGCCTCACCGCGGAATCGGCGATCGGGGCACTTGGTCGCCATCTCCACCATGGTGTCCAATCGCGTTTCGGGAAGCGACAGAGTGTAGGCTCCGGAGGCGGTCTGTCCGAGGAACGGCGCAACGGACACCGAGGTGATCCGCTGCGAGGTGAACAGCCGCTGCGGAGCCACCTCGCCGATCACAATGGACGCCAGCAGGGCGAGCCTGGTGTCGCCGGTGCGCTGCGCGATCTCGTAGATGCCGCGGGTACCGATGTGGATGCACGCGAGCCCCACCAGATCGTTGATCAGCACCGCGTCCTCCTGGCGCAGCAGGCGCCCGAGGCGGATGGCGCGCCGGCAGTCGTCGAGGCCGGCAGCGGGGTCGTTCGCGACCACGCCCCGTGCCGTCCAGCCGCGCGCCATGTTGAGCATGAGGAGGAGGTTGGGCACCGGGGTGTTAGCGCCGTTCATGGGGAGCAGGTCGGGGTAGAAACGCATCGTCGCCTGGTCGACCCACGGCTCGGCCTCGAGCAGAAGGGGATCGTCCGGGGGCACAACGTTGCCGATTTCGTAGTCCCCAACTCCACCCGACTCCGTCCGGCGGGCCATGAAGGCGGCGGCTTCGGCGGCTCGGGGGCCGCTCTTCTTCTTGAACTGCACGAAGAAGGTCGCGGCGTTGGCGGGCCCGTCGCCGAGAGGAGCGAGCAGATCGAGGTTGGTGCGGAAGCGCACCCGCCAGGTGACGGCATTGGGGCAGGACCAGCACGGCACCTCGAGGTCGGTGAGGGCTACGGCATGGGGGGCAGGAACGTTGCCGTGCGGCGGCGCCGGCGCTCCGTCGCGCGCCATCAGGCGTACGGCAAGGAGGCCGCCGAGGAGCACGATCACGGCGGCGGCGGCCAGCGTTTGCAGGATTGAAGAGGTGTTGGTCGTGTTGGTCGTGGTGGTCATGATGGCCTCCTTGGCGAGGGCGTCGAGGGGTTGATTGACGGGACGGGCGGCCGCCCGAGCGGGTCGATGAAGGGAAGGACGCCGAGGCGCAACGGTGGCAGCTCGGCGATCGCGGCCAGCTCCGCCTCGGCCTCGGCCTGGTTGGCGAGGTGCGCGGGTGACACAGAAACGCCGGCCGGCGCCGGCCCTCTGACTGAGAGCAGCGCGTGAGCGAGCAGTAGGGCAACGACCGTAGCAGCCCACGCCAGGCGCACCGGCCGGCTCCGCCAGAGCCGTGACCAGGCGTCTTCCGGTTCGGTCCCGAGGACCTTGGCGGCGCGCGCGGCGGCCAGGGCGCGGTGCCGGGTTTCCGTCGGGGGAGGAGCTGGTACCAGGCCGGCGAGCAAACGGTCCACGTCACGCTCATTCATGGTGCTTCCTCCATCAGCGCCCGCAGGCGGCGCAGGCCCAGCCGGTAGCGGCTGGCAGCGGTGAAGGTCGGGATGCCCACGATCCGTCCGATGGCGGCGAAGGTGCAGTCGGCGAAGTGACGCAGGTAGATCACCTCGCGCTGGTGGTCGGGGAGCAGGGCCAGCAGGCGTGCAGCCCGTCGCGCGTCCACCCTCCGGCCGGGTTCGATAGGCGGAGCGGCAACGCAGAACGCCGTCTCGATGGGCTCGGCGGCGCGCCTCGCCCGCTCCCTGGCCACATCGACCGTGAGCCGGCGGGCCACCGTCAGCAGCCACGAGCGCGGGTCGCGGACCGAGCGCAGGCGCGGACCCTGCTGGGCCACCCGGGCGAAGGTCTCGGCAACGACGTCCGCGGCGTCCTCGCGGTTGCGTGTGTGGCACACCGCCAGCCCGAACAGGTGCGGGGCCACGGCGTCGTACAGGCTCTCGAGCGCGCCCGGCCGACCTCCGGCGATATCGCCGAACAGCCGCCGCCAGGGCTCCACGGGCATCGTGAACGACACCGCATCGCCGGGCCGCTCTCCTGCGCCGTCGGTCGGATCCTCGATTGCTGGCATGACTTCCATCGTAGATGAGACGGGCGAGAAGCGGATCTTGTCACCATCACGTCCGACGACGCTTCGAGAACGGGCACCGCCGTTGGCTGTTCGTGCCGTTGGGGTTGAGCCACCCCCTGCGCACGCTGCTGCCGGCGGCCGTGCTATCCGGAAGCTCGTCCGAGGAGGGCCGACAGGAGCAGGAGCAGCAGCACGGTCCCGCTCACAGCGGCGAACGACCACTGCCTGGCACGAACGAAGAACGCTGTGGCGAGGAAGACGCTCACGATGGGCGTCACCATCAGGGTCATGAGACCCAGCAGCACGACCGCCTGCCCCTGGAGGTGAGCGGCGCCGACAAAGACCTCTCCCGCGCTCACTTTCGCACCGCCGGGGTTGGACAGCACGGCGAGCTCGGCCGGGGAGAACAGGTAGCTCGGATGGCGCACGAAGCACAGCGTCATGCCGAGCAGGATCAGCGCCACACTCCCGATCACGGCGACGCGCAACAGTGGTTGCAGTGCGCGCGACAGGCGGATCGTCGAGCTCACGACGCGAGCCCCTTGAGAAGCATGCTGATCGCGATCCAGCCCAGTACGAGGGCGAAGACGATACGCAGGCCCGCCGCCGGTATTCGCCGGTGAAGCCGCGTTCCCACCAGCGCCCCCGCCACGACGCCGATCGCCACCGGCGCCGCGACGCACGGCGCGATGTCGCCGCGGTGGAAGAACACGCCCGCGCTCGCCGCCGCGGTAATACCGATCATGAAGTTCGAGGTCGCGGTGGCGACCTTCAGCGGCACCCCCATGGCCACGTTCATCGCCGGGACCTTGAGGAACCCGCCGCCAACTCCCAACAGCCCGCTCACTCCGCCGGCAGCGGTGCACATCGCCAGCCCGAGCGGCGTCCTCGTGACCTCGTAGGGCTGCGCTTGCCCGCTGGCGTCGTCGATGCTGGTCCCGCCCAGCATCAGCCGGCGGCTGACCGCTCCGGAGTCGCCGGGAGCCATCGCCGGCTCACGTCCGGGCCGCAGCATGAGCACGCCGATGGTCACAGCAACGGCAGAGAACACGAAGTAGAGGACGCGGTGATCGACTACGCCCGCCAGGGTGGCGCCGGCGAGCGCCCCGCTCACCGTGGCGAGCTCGAGGAAGAGGGCGAGGCGCACATTGACCAGCCCCTCGCGCAGGAAGCGCAGCGCCGAGCCGCTCGAGGTGGCGATTACCGCCACGATCGAGGCGCCGATGGCGTAGCGGATGTCGACGCCGAGCAGGATGGTGAGCGCCGGCACGACGATGATCCCACCTCCCAGGCCCAGCAACGCGCCGAGGATACCGGCGACGACGGCCAGCGCGAACGCGGCGAGAGCGAACTCGAGCGGCGTCACGGGCGCTCTCCGGCGCCAGTGGCGGGGCCGGGACGTCCGCCGCCGACTCCGGGAGCCGTTTCCGCCATGGTTCTGGTCGTCACGCCACCATTTTACAGGGAGAAAACGTCCCCGAATCGGGGTTGACAAACTACCATGGTAGTATTACCTTGGTAGTCGAACGGGAGGCGCGATGACCGAACGAACCACTCTCGGAGACCTGCAGCACGCCATCATGCGGGTGCTGTGGCGCCGTGGCGAGGCCACCGCCGCCGAGGTCCACGCGACGCTCGAGCCCGTGCGCGGCCTGGCCCCAACCACCATCGCCACCATGCTGCGCAAGATGGAGACCAAGGGCGTGGTCGAGCACCGCGTGGACGGCCGCCAGTTCGTCTACCGCCCGACCGTGAGCGAGGCCGAGGTCCGCCGCTCGATGGTTGACGAGCTCGTCGACCGGGTATTCGCCGGCGACCCTGCCGCGCTCGTCGGCCATCTCCTGGCCGAGCACCGGGTGGAACCGGACGAGCTTGATCACGTACGTCAGATCATCAGGGACGCCGACGACCGCGAGGAGGACGCGCCATGACCGCCACACTCACGCCCATCACTTTGACGGCGGCCTCCTGGCTGTTGACCTACGCCCTCCACAGCACCGTCTTTCTCGGGTTGGCGTGGCTCGTTACCCGCCTGCTCGGCGGCCGCCGCCTCGCCCTCGAGGAGCTGGTGTGGCGCGCCGCCGTCCTCGGCGGCCTGCTGACCGCCTCGCTGCAGGTCGGGCTCGGTGTCGGCGCCGGAACGCTCGACCTCACAACCATGACTCGGCAGATGGCGCCGACGAGCGTCGCGACAGTGCCTGCCGCCATTGCCGACGCTGCGCCAGCAGCCGTTGGCCAGCCGGCGCAATCGGCGGCGGCGACCTCGCCCACAGACATCGGAGCGCTGTGGCCGTGGGCCCTTCTGCTGCCCTGGGTCATTGGCTCGGCGCTCGGCATCGTGCGCCTCGGCCACGCCGCCGGCGACCTTCGCCAGCTGCTCGCCGATCGCGTGCCGGTATCGGGCGGGCCCCTGGCGGCAGCTCTGAGGCGCTTGCTGCAGCTCCTCCCCAAGCCGCCAGCGGTCGCCCTGTCCAGCTCGCAAGCGTTGCCGCTTCCGGTAGCAGTCGGTGTGCGCCACCCCGAAATCTGCGTGCCCGAGCGCGTGCTCGGCGAGCTCCCCCCGGCACAGCAGGAGGGGCTGTGCGCGCACGAGCTCGCCCACCTGCTGCGGCGGGACCCGGCGTGGTCCCTGTTGCTTGCCGTTGTGGAAGGCGTGCTGTTCTTCCAGCCCCTCAACCGTATCGCGCGGGTCCGCCTCGCCGAGCTCGCCGAGTTCCGGTGCGACGACTGGGCCGCACGTTCCACCGGACGGCAGCACGACCTCGCCCGCTGCCTGGCAACGGTGGCCGAGTGGGGCTATGCAGGCGTCCGCTGCCCGCTCCCAGCCGCCTCGCTGCTCGGCTCGTCACGCTTGGCACAACGGGTGCGGAGGCTGGTCTCCGGTGCAGGCGCCGACGACGGCATCTGGCGGCCGCGCGGCGCTGCGGCCACTGCCGCCGTTCTCCTGCTCGGGTTCGCCCTCGTACTGCCGGGCATCGGCTCGGCCCGCGCGATGGCGCAGACTGCCACTACTGGAGACCACGGCAGCCGGGGCTCGATCGAACAGCCGCGGCCCGCGACCACGGCACCGGTCGCGCCGGCGCCGACCGTGGTGCCGGCCCCCGCCCCAGCTCCCGCTCCGGTAGCAGCTCCGGCGCCAGTCATGCGCGAGCCACAGCGGCCAACAGCACGCCGCGGCAAGAAGGTGGAGCCGACCGACGACGCCGGGGTGGGAGCCATCCACGCTGAGATGAAGCGGCTGCAGGCCGAGGTCGACCGCCTGTCCGCCCAGATCGAGCAGCGCGCGCAGCACCTCGCACAGACCAGCCTGCCGGCCGAGGCGGAGCTTCGCCGCATTGAAGAGCAACAGCAGAAGCACGAGCAGCTCGCCCGCCAGCTCGAGCAGGAGCTCCGGCAGATGAAGCTGCCCGACGTCGACACGAGCGACTTGGAGGCGGACATCGACAGGCTCGCCGACGAGCTCGAGCACGCCCACGGCAAGCAGACAAGTGCCGCCGAGCAGCAGAAGATCCGCAGCGAGCTCGAGAAGCGCAGCCAGGAGTTGGCCAACCGGCTGCGACCGTCCCGGGAAGCGATGTACAAGCTCCAGGAGAAGGCGAAGGCCATGGCCGAGGCGATGCGACCGTCGCAGGAGCAGCTCCGCCAGTTCGCCGAGCAGGCGCGCAAGACGGCCGAGCAGCTGCGGCCGCAGCAGCGGGAACTCGAGATGCTGCAGCAACAGCTGCTCGAGCACACCGAGCGCCTGCGGGAGCTCGCCCGGCGGCTGGCCGCCCCGCACGGCGCCATGGAACTCGGCGAGCCACCAGAGGCGCCGGCGCCTCCGGTCCCGCCCCTGGGCCCGGTCTCCGGCCACCACCCACCCGCACCGGCGCCTCCGGCATCACCAGCGGCGCCGTCCCCAGAGATCGCCGAGCCGGCTCCGCCTGCCCCACCGCAGCCGGCGCCGACGGCAAATCCGGCTCAGCCGAGCTCAGGCCGCGTTCACTTCGGAGCGCAGCCGTAGGTCACGCGGCCGCTGCCGTTCAACACCTCGAAGGTGAAGCGGGCGTCAAAATAGACCGCGATCGCACGGGAGCTGACCACGTTCTGCCAGTCGGGACGGCCATCGTGATCTCGATCCGGACCGTCGGACAGGGAGCGCTCGCGTGCCGGCACGAACTCCCACTTCGAGGCAGCTTGCCGGACCGAGTCCAGGAGCAGGTCGAGCCATGGACCGGCGTGCGAGGGAGCGGCCGGGCTCGGCCTCACCCGTGACACCCTTCCGTCGCTGTCCACCGTGATCCGGACCGCAACAGTGGCGCGAACCGGCGCGGCTGCTACCAGCTCCGGCGGAACAGTCGGCATCGCGAGCTCTTCGACCGCGGCCGGCCTGGTGCGCTCCACGGAGGTGCTCGTAGGCCACGACGAATCCGGTGGCGGGATCACCTCGAACGCGACCCGGAACCGCGGCGACGGCGGGGACGTAGCCGCCTTCGGAGTTGTGACACAGGCGGTCGACGCAGCGAGCAGCACGCTTGCCGCCAACCAAGGAGCCCTCTCAGTCGTCATCCCGGCCTCCCGCCGACTCCGGCCTCACCCTACAGAGCGGCTGGGAGCTGTAATCCGTGTACACACAACGGCGGGTTCATCGCTTCAGGTCTCGTCCGAAGGGAGGTGGCCGAGGAGCTTGAAGCGCTCCTTGAGCGCCACTCCCGAGACCCCAGCGTAGTCGCTGCCCGGCCGCGCCACCGCAAGGCTCGAGTAGAATCCTGGCGGTGGATGACCGCTCCCTCCTCGAAACCCGGCGTTGGCTCGTGCTGGCCTCCGCGGTGGTGAGCTTCTTCGCCGTCGGCGTCACCTTCTTCGCGGTGCCGCCGCTGATCCCGGAGCTCGTCACCCGCTTCGGCCTCAGCCACCTCCGGGTCGGGCTGCTCATGGGAGCCATCGCCGCACCCGCCATTGTCCTGTCGATCCCGCTGGGCGCCGCGGTGGACCGCTGGCCGGCGCGGGCCGCCGGCAACTTTGGGCTCGCGACCATGGCCGTGGGTGCCGTACTTTTCGCCACCGCCCCGCACTACGAGCTGCTGCTGCTTGGACGGCTGTTGTTCGGCGTCGGCGGGCTGGTGATGAACCTGTTGCTGGCGCGCCTCATCTCGACTGCGTTCACCGGACGCCGACTGGCCCTCGCAATGGGGATCTTCATGGCGGTCTACCCGGCGAGCATGATCGTGATGTTCTCGGCCCACCCGGCGTTGCGCGCCACCCTCGGCTGGCGCGGCGAGCTGGCGGCGCTCGCCGCCCTGGTGCTGCTGGCGCTCCCCCTTCACAATCTGGCGGTGCCCGCACAAGAGCGCGGCGGTGGGGCACCGCCGGGCGCGGGCAGGGTCAAGGTCGGCCGCCCGCTGGTGGCGCTCACGGTAGCGTGGATGATGTTCTTCGCGGCCTTCGCCTCGGCGCTGACCTTCGCGGCGGAGTGGGCCGGCGGCGGCCGGCTGGCCCTGCTCACGGTCACCGTCGTGATGTGGGCCTCGCTGCTGCTCAGCCCGGTAGTGGGTCTGCTGCTCGACCGCACCGGCCACGCCTGGGTCTGGGTCGCGGCCGGACAGCTGTTGCTGGCAGCGGCGCTCGGCGCGATGGCGGCGAGCGTGCTCCGGCCGTTGGCGGCAATGCTGCTGGTGGGGGTGGGGGCGGCGGTGGTGCCCACCGCCACCTATACCCTACCGGCGCGCCTGGTGCCCGCCTCCCGGGTAGGCCTGGCCTTCGGCCTCATCACCGCCTTCTCCAACCTCGGCACCGTGGTGGGGCCGGCGGCGGCCGGCGCCCTGCGCGACGCCGCCGCCTCGTGGTCGCTGCCCTGGTCGGTGCTGGCGACCGCGGCCCTGGTCGGTGCCGGCGCCGCTCTGTTTGCGCGGCCGACGTCCCGGCCGACCGAGCTCGTGTGAGGGCAGGCTAGCTCCTGTCGGCCGGGAGCTTGCCGAGGAGCCGCCAGAGGCCGCGGTGAAGGCGGTGAAAGAACCCCGTCGGCTCGGCGAACATGAGGATGCACTCGCCGGCCACCGCGTCGATGCCGGCATCTCGGCAGCGGCGCACGGCCTCGGGCGACTCGGCGCCCTGTTGCATCCACACCCGCGGGATGCCGGCGGCCACCGCCTCGACCACCAGACGCTCGGCCTGGGCCGGGGGTACGACCAGCACCAGCCCGCCCACGTGCCGCGGCAGCTGGGCCAGGGAGGGCGCGCAGGGGACGCCGTCGATGGCCTCGGCCTCGGGGTGCACCGGGATAACGTCGTACCCCTTGCCCCGGAGCTCCCTGAGCACCGTGTTCCCGAACTTCTTCCCTGACCGGGAAGCCCCGGCCAGGGCCAGGGTCCGCTCGGCCAGGAACGCCTCCACCGCTGCGCGCGACGTCATACCCTCCTCAAGGCTGAATCTCTCCGTGACATCCGTTCTCTGTGCGCCATTGTCGCAGATCCGCGTTTTCAATCACCTCCTTGGGGCTGGAGCGAGCGCCACAGTATCGTTGGAACCGCCTGCGCACGTGGTGCGTACTTCCTGCCGGAGGCTCTCATGAATGGCACATCGAAGGCGACGGTTGCCGGCGTGCTGGACATCGCGTCCGGTATCAGCGCCCTCTTCGGGGGTGCGGTGCTCGGCGGGCTCGGGCTCATCGGCTCCAGCGTGCTCGCCTCCGAGGCGGCGGAGGTGGGTTTCATCAAGGTCTTGCCGCTGGTCGTGTTCGGTCCGCTGGCACTACTCGTTCTGGCCGCGGGGATCGTGTCGATTATCGGCGGCGTCGCAGCCCTCAGGCGCAGCAGCTGGGGGTGGGCAGTGGCAGGATCCGTGGCGTCCCTGTTCGCGTTCCTGCCGGCCGGAATCGCGGCCGTGATCCTGACGATCCTCGCCGAGGACGAGCTCCGGACCGCGGGGGCGAGATAATCCGTGGTTCTCTTCTTCATCACGGACCAAGAGCCTAACCACGGATTTCACGGATTTTCACGGATTCTAGAAGGTGGCAGTGTGAGCTCCTGCCCGGTCCGTAGTGCTGTAAGCCGACCGACATGAGGCTGCATGCGGGAGGAAGGAAAGATCCTGTCAGCTTTCTCTTTCTCGTTCTTCATCTGTGTAATCCGTGTAATCCGTGGTTCTTCTTCTCACAGTAGATCGTCAGTGAAATGATCCGGGCTAACGGCCACGTTGGCCGAAGAGGTGCTTCCTCGCCTCCTCGTCCAAGGGGCTGGTCTGGCGGAGCTCCTCGCCCACCACCAGCCCGCGCTGGACTGCGGGCCGCTCGGCCACGGCCGCGAACCAGCGTTCGAGGTTGGGGAACTCGGCCAGGCTCATCCCCTGCCGCTCGTGGGGCACGATCCACGGCCAACAGGCGATGTCGGCAATCGTGTAGGCGCCGCAAATGTGCTCCCGGCCCTCGAGCCGGTGGTCGAGGACGGTGTAGAGGCGATGGGCCTCGTTGGTGTAGCGCTCGATGGCGTAGGGGATCTTCTGGGGAGAGTAGATCCGAAAGTGGTGGTTCTGCCCCAGCATCGGGCCGAGGCCGCCGACCTGCCAGAACAGCCATTCCAGGACCTCCGCACGTCCGCGGGCGGTCGCCGGCAGCAGGCGCCCCGTCTTTTCTGCCAGGTAGAGGAGAATCGCCCCGCTCTCGAACACGGACAGTGGCTGACCGCCGTCGGCCGGCGCGTGATCGACGATCGCCGGGATCTTGTTGTTGGGGCTGATTGCCAGGAACTCCGGCGCGAACTGCTGCCCCTTGGCAATGTCGACGGGCTTGACCTCGTATTCCAGTCCGAGCTCCTCGAGCGCAATGCTGATCTTCCACCCGTTCGGCGTCGGCCAGTAGTAGAGATCGATCATGCTATCCCCCTATGAGCTCCCCTCCGCCGGAAGTGTAGCCCGGCTCGAGGCCAGTGCGTCCGGGCAGGAGAACGTGCTGCCAGAGCGGTCGATTCCGGCCGAGCGGACAGGCCGAACGCTCGTGCTACGGGGTCCCCAACCCGCACGGCCTCCCGCCTCCTCACCTTCTCACCTCGCCACGGCGGCGGGGCGAGGGCATCCTCCGGCCCGGACGGCTGCGAGCTCGGCGTCGACGGGCAGCGATCGCTGCTCGACGGCTCGCCCAAGGACGCGCCCGCGCGGCTGGTCGAGCTCTGCCTCGGGGCTGCCGAACGTCACCGCGGGGGCGCCCCGGCCCACGACGACCTGACCGTCATGGCCCTGCTGCGGACGGAGTAGCCGAGTATGATTTCCAGGTGGCGCGCATCGACGACTTCCGCTTCGGCAGGATCAGCATCGACGGCGCCGTGTTCACGGACGATGTGATCGTCCTCGCCGACCGAGTCCGCTGCCCGTGGTGGCGCGAGGCCGGAGGACACGTGTTCACCGTCTCGGACCTCGGCCTGGTCCTGGAGGCGGCCCCTGCCGTCGTGGTGCTGGGAACCGGCTGCTACGGCAGGGTCACGGTGCCGCAGGAAACGCGTACCGCCCTGCGCAACGCCGGCGCCGAGGTGGTGGTGGCGATAACCGGGCGCGCCGTCGACGAGTACAACCGGCGCGCGGACGCCGGCGAGAACGTCGTCGCCGCGTTCCATCTGACGTGCTGAGCCGGTTCCGGTCGAGGGGCCAAGCGATGATCTTGTGGCGGCACGGCTTTCTGGGCTCGCGAGCGGATGGGGTGATCGATTTGTTGATGGTGTCGCTCGTGGCTGTCCTGGTCGTGCTGGCTTACTCGCTCGGCCGCGCCAGAAGCGGCGCCTTCCGCAGCCATCGTGCGCTGCAGCTCGGGATCGGACTCGCGGTGACGCTCGAGCTCGTGGCCTTCGAGCTCGACATCCGCATGCGCGGGGGCTGGACCGCGCTGGTGTCGGGCAACGCGCTCGCCGGGACAGGGATCCTCAAGGCGGTGTTGGCGGTCCACCTGGTGTTCGCAATCTCCACCGTGGTGGTGTGGGTATGGCTGATCTCGGCCTCCCTGCGGCGCTTCTCCAGGCATGATCTCCCGGGTGGCTTCAGCCGGCGGCACCGCCTGTGGGGGAAGCTCGCGGCGGTCGACATGACGCTCACCTGCGTGACAGCGGTCGCCGTCTACATCGTGTTCTTCATTCTCTGAAGCACGTTCTGGCAGCTGCATGGGAAATGCGACGGCGTACCGCCGCGTTGACACCAGCGAGGCGGTTGCGCGGCCGAAAGCGAGGGCCCGGCTGCTAAGATCTGTCAAGGGTAGGTAGAACCGTGTCCGTGGAAAAACCACCTCCAGCCGCAACGCCACCGCCGGTGCTGTCCTCGCACCAGTTCATCGAGTCGCTGTACCAAGAGTGGAAGAACGACCCCTCCTCGGTCCCCGAGCAGTGGCGACACTTCTTCCAGGGCTTCGAGCTAGCCCTGTCAACGCAAGACGGGGCAGCGGGAGACCAGGGACGCAAGCAGTCGCAGGTGGCGAGCCTGATCTACGCCTACCGCAACATAGGGCACCTGGTGGCGCAGCTGGACCCGCTCGGCTCGAGTCGGCCGGACCACCCGCTGCTCGCTCTCGACGCCTTCGGGCTCGCCGAGTCGGACCGTGACCAGGTGTTCGACACCGGCCACCTGGGCGGCATCCCGCAGCGGGCGACGCTGCGCGAGATTCTCGCCATGTTGCGCGAGACCTACTGCCGCACCGTTGGCGTCGAGTACCTGCATATCCAGGACACGCACGTCAGGCGCTGGCTGCAGAACGAGATGGAGCCGCGCCACAACCGCACCGACTACCCGGCCGAGCGCAAGTTCGAGACGCTCGATCTCCTGACCGATGCCGAGCTGTTCGAGACCTTCATCCAGAGCCGCTACCCCGGCCACAAGCGCTTCTCCCTCGAGGGAGCGGAATCGCTGATCCCGGCCCTGCACGCGATCGTCGAGTTGGCCCCCGACCTGGGCGCCGACGAGCTGGTGCTCGGGATGCCCCACCGCGGCCGTCTCAACGTGCTCGCGAACATCCTGGACAAGCCGTACGAGGTCCTGTTCTCGGAGTTCGAGGACGTGCCACTACCCGACATGTACGGCGGCGACGGCGACGTCAAGTACCACCGCGGGTTCAGCTCCGATCACCTCAACCGCCACGAGCGAGGCCTACACATCGCGTTGGTCGCCAACCCGAGTCACCTGGAGGCGGTGGACCCGGTGGTGGAGGGCAAGGCGCGCGCCAAGCAGCGGCGCCGCGACGACACCGGGCAGCGGCGCCGGGTCCTGCCGATGCTGATCCACGGCGATGCGGCTCTTGCCGGCCAGGGCCTGGCCGCCGAGACCATCAACCTGTCGCAGCTCGAGGGCTACCGCACCGGCGGCACCATCCACTTCGTCATCAACAACCAGATCGGCTTTACGACCAGCCCCGAGGAGGCCCGCTCGACCCGCTACCCCACGGATGTTGCCAAGATGGTGGAGGCGCCGATATTCCACGTCAACGGTGACGACCCTGAGGCCGTCATGTTGGTTTCCGAGCTGGCGTTGCGCTTCCGCCAGGAGCTCGGCCGCGACGTGGTCGTCGACATGGTCTGCTACCGGCGGCACGGCCACAACGAGGGCGACGAACCGGCGTTCACGCAGCCTCTCTTGTACGAGAAGATCCGCAAGCGGCCGCCGGTGCGGCTGCTCTATAAGCAGCGACTGGTCGAAGAGGGGCTGCTGTCGAATGAGGACAGCGAGCGGCGCGCGATGGCGTTCAAGGAGCGGCTGGAGGCTGCGTTCGAGGCCGTCAAGGTACAGTGCCCGCTACCCGATCCGCAGGAGCACGCCTACGGCGGGCTGTGGCAGGGCCTCGACGCGCCGTTCTCGCACGAGCCGGTCGCAACCGGGGTCGAGCAGGAGCGGCTGATCGAGGTGGCCCGGACGCTGACCAACGTCCCCGACGAGTTCGCCCTCAACCCCAAGGTTGCGCGCCAGCTCGCCCGCCAGCGGGAGTCCGTCGACAACGGCGGCCGCGTCTTGTGGCCGGTGGCAGAGCTGCTGGCCTTCGGCACGCTCCTGACCGAAGGGTCGCCGGTGCGGCTGTCAGGACAGGACAGTGAGCGCGGCACCTTTTCGCAGCGCCACGCCGTATGGCACGACATGAAGACGCAACAGGCGTACATCCCGCTCAACCACATCCGTGACGACCAGGCCCGTTTCTGCGTCTACAACAGCATGCTCTCGGAAGCCGCCGTCCTCGGCTTCGACTACGGCTACTCGTTGACCGAGCCCGATATGCTGGTACTGTGGGAGGCCCAGTTCGGGGACTTCGCCAACGGCGCCCAGGTCATCATCGACAACTTCATCACGCCTGCCATGGACAAGTGGCAGCGCTCCAGCGGGCTCGTCATGCTGCTGCCGCACGGCTTCGAGGGCCAGGGGCCCGAGCACTCCAACGCCTACCTCGAGCGCTATTTGGCGGCGTGCGCCGAGGACAACATTCAGGTCTGCTACCCGAGCACTGCCGGGCAGTACTTCCACCTGCTGCGCCGCCAGCTCAAGCGGCCCTTCCGTTTGCCCCTGATCGTCATGACTCCCAAGAGCATGCTGCGAGCCCCCGAGGCGGCGTCGCCGGTCGAGGAGCTGGCATCCGGGAGCTTCCGCGAGATCCTCGACGACCCCGAGCCGCCGCGCCGGCCGCGGCGCCTGGTGCTGTCGAGCGGCAAGCTGTTCTGGGAGCTGCAGGCTGCGCGGGACGAGGCGAAGGCGCCAGCAGCCCTGCTGCGCGTCGAGCAGCTGTACCCGTTCCACGACGCCCTCGCCCGCCAGCTGGCCGATCGCTACCACGGCGTCGAGGAGGTGGTGTGGGCGCAGGAGGAGCCGCAGAACCGCGGCGCCTGGAGCTTCATGTTCCCGCGCCTGCTGGAGCTGGTGCCCGACACGCCGCTCCGGTACGCCGGCCGCGCTGCCAGCGCCAGCCCGGCCACCGGCTCGCTGCGGGTCCACAAGCAGGAGCAGGCGGAGCTGATCCGTTCCGCCCTGGCCGTGTCCTAGGCCGCTGACGAGGAGTACAGATGAGCGTTCCACTCAAGGTTCCCGAGGTCGGCGAGTCGGTCCGCGAGGGCTTCCTCACCGAGTGGCTCAGAAGCGACGGCGATGTGGTCGCGGCCGACGAGCCGCTGTACGTGCTGGAAACCGACAAGGTGACGATGACGATCAACGCCGACGTCGGCGGCAGACTGACCATCAAGGTCCCGGCCGGCGAGGAGGTCGAGGTCGGCCAGGCGGTGGCCGAGATCGACGACAGTGTCGAGGCCCCGGCCACGCCCCCCGCTCCCGAGCCCGAGGCGGCCGCCCCGGAGCAACCGGAGACAGCCGCAGAACAGCCCACGCCGCCGGCCGCACCCGAGGCCCGCACACCGAAACCGGCGCAGTCGTCCGCAACGGCCGGTTCGGTCGCCGATCTCAGCCCCGCGGTGCGGCGCCTGGTACTGGAGCACGATCTTGACCCGGGCGTGATCAGCGGCAGCGGCCGCGGCGGCCGGCTCACCAAGGAGGACGTGCTGCGCTACCTGGACGAGCGCCCGCGGGAGGCGCCCGCCGCTAGCCCCGCGCCCCGGCCCGCACCTGCGGCGCCCCCGGCCGTGCCGGCAGCGTCCGGCGAGCGCCAGACGCGTCGCCGCATGAGCCCGCTGCGTCAGCGCCTGGCCCAGCGGCTGGTCGAAGCCCAGCAGACGGCGGCCATGCTGACGACCTTCAACGAGGTCGACATGAGCCGCGTCATCGCCCTGCGCAAGCAGTGGCGGGAGCGGTTCCGGGAGCGCCACGGCGTCGACCTCGGCTTCATGTCGTTCTTCGTCAAGGCTACGGTCAATGCGCTCGCCTTCGTACCCGCCGTGAACGCTTTCCTGGACGGCGACGAGATCGTCGACAACCACTACTACGACATCGGGGTCGCCGTCTCCACCGAGCGCGGCCTGGTGGTCCCGGTCATCCGGGACGCGGACCGCCTGACGTTCGCCGGGGTCGAGAGCGCCATCGCCGAGCTGGCGGAGAAGGCGCGCACCGGCAAGCTGACGCTGGAGAACCTCAACGGCGGCGTCTTCACGGTCTCCAACGGCGGCATCTTCGGCTCGATGCTGTCAACCCCGATCCTCAACCCGCCGCAGAGCGCGATCCTGGGCATGCACGCGATCAAGAAGCGCCCGGTGGTAGTGGGCGAGGACGACCGCGTCGAGGTCCGTCCCATGATGTACCTGGCCCTGTCCTACGACCACCGCTTGGTCGACGGGCGCGAGGCGGTGACGTTCCTGAAGCGGATCGTCGAGTGTCTCGAGGACCCGGAGCGGCTGCTGCTGGAGGTGTGAGATGGCGGACTACGACCTGGTGGTGATCGGTGGCGGGCCCGGCGGCTACGTGGCCGCCATCCGCGCCGCCCAGCTCGGGCTGCGTACCGCGCTGATCGACGACAACCCGGTCCTGGGCGGCACCTGCCTGCGGGTCGGCTGCATCCCATCGAAGGCGCTGCTCGAGTCCAGCGAGCTGTACTGGCAGGCCGGCCACGGGTTCGGCGACCACGGCATCGGCGTCGGTGGGCTCGAGCTCGACCTCGAACGCATGATGGCCCGCAAGGACGCGATCGTGGAGCAGCTCACCGGCGGCATCGGCATGCTGATGAAGAAGAACAAGGTCGAGGTCATCGCCGGCCGCGGGCGCCTGCTCGGTACAGGAAAGGTGGAGGTCACGGGGACGGACGGCAGTCGCGAGCTGAGCGCCGGCCACGTGATCCTGGCCATGGGCAGCGTGCCGGTCGAGCTGCCGAACCTGCCGTTCGACGGCCGTCGGGTGATCTCTTCGACCGAGGCGCTCGAGCTCGACAAGGTGCCGAAGCGCCTGCTGGTGGTCGGCGCAGGCGCCATCGGCCTGGAGATGGGCAGCGTGTGGGCGCGCCTGGGCGCCGAGGTCACGGTGGTCGAGCTGCTGCCGCAGATCGTGCCGTTCGCCGACCGCCAGCTGGCACAGGCGCTGCAGCGCGAGCTCGAAGGCCAGGGGCTCGCCTTCAAGCTCTCCAGCAGGGTCACGGGCGCCAAGGTCACGTCGCGCACCGTTACTGTGACCGTTCAAAGCGAGGACGGCAGCGAAACCCTGAAGGCGGACCGCGTGCTGGTCGCCGTCGGCCGCCGTCCGAACACCCGCGGCCAGGGCCTGGAGGAGGCCGGTGTCGAGCTCGATGAGCGCGGCTTCGTCCGCGTCGACTCCTACCGCACGAGCGTCGACGACGTGTGGGCGATCGGCGACCTGGCGCCCGGGCCGATGCTTGCCCACAAGGCCTCGGAGGAAGGCGTGGCGGTCGCCGAGCGCATCGCCGGTCAGCCCGGGGCGTTCGATGCCTCCACCGTGCCCAACGTCGTCTACACCTCGCCCGAGCTGGCGACCGTCGGCCGCACCGAGGAGGAGCTGAAGCAGGCGGAGATCCCCTACCGGACGGGTCGCTTCCACTTCCGGGCCAACGGCCGCGCCAAGGCGCTGGGCGAAGAGGCCGGAATGGTCAAGGTGCTGGCCCACCGCGACACCGATCGCATCCTCGGCGTACACATGCTCGGCCCGCGGGTCTCCGAGCTGATCGCAGAAGCCGTGGTGGCGATGGAGTTCGCGGCCTCGTCGGAGGACCTGGCGCGTATCATCCACGCCCACCCGACGCTGTCCGAGGTTGTGCACGAGGCGGCGCTGGCTGTCGACCGCCGCGCGATCCACAGCTAGTCAGGACCCCGCGGGCAGAGGCTCACAGGGTGAAGCCCCGGCGGCGGTCTGGGTGCTCGCGCACCCAGCCGTCTCGCGTTTCCGACAGGGCGCGTTCGGTGGCACGTGCCATGCTTCGAGGTTTCCTGAAGAGCCGTCTCCGCACCGGCAGGTTGGCTGGAAACCTCGAGCGTGGCAATGCGCGGGAAGAGCGCTCGCCCGTGTGGTTCCAGCATCGAGGGAGGCGCCTCGTCGCCTGCCCGGAGCGGGCCTCGAAGTCGGTTCAGGGGCCGAGCCCGTTGTCCGCTTCGAGGCAGGTGACGACGGGCGTCTGCGAAGCAGTCGTCCGGGCGCCGGAGGTACAGAACAGACTCCCCAGCACCGCCTCGGAGGACGCGGCAGGCGCGCGGCCCAGAGAATGGTCCGTTCAAACGGGCGTGCCGGGCGCGGCATCTTCCCAGGAGCGCGACGACGAGCCGCCACCGATGGCAGGGTAATGCCGACGCCGGGCTCCCTCGGCCCTTGGCGCTGGGAGCATCGGCCCCACGATTGAGCGAGGCGGCCGGGCGCCCCTGCGACCGGACGGCCGCCGGAGCCGCGGCAATCCACTCGACGGCCACCCGGTAGGCTGAGGTTCAGAGGTTCCTGTCCGTGCCCGTCTGTGCCCTCTGAGCCTCCGTGGTTCTCTGCTCCGACCCGCCGGCGTTCATGAGCTGGAACGGCCACTCATCAGCTACAGCCGGTTTTCATGAGATGGAACGGCCGTTCACGGGGACGGGTGGGGTCGACCGTGCTCCCGGGGTGCCTCGCCGACTGCTGCGACACTTCAAGCCGGGTACCGGAGCTGCTCAAACCGTCCGAGTCAGGGGTAGCAGCTAGCCGTGCCGATCCGCGAACGAAACCGTGGTGGGGTACGGGAGTCGAGGGAGTCCATTCTCGCAGGCTCGCGTCTTGCCAACAGTGTGCGGCTGTCTGGCGCGAACCGCACCCGCGGTGCCGCTGGAGCTTCCAAGGAGGCTCCAGCGGCCGCACGGCTGCTCATCCCTCTGCGTTGCTTCGCGGGTACCTCTTCATGATTGCGCGGGAAGCGGCGTACACCAGCAGGAACGTCGCCGCGGCGAGGTACGGACCGGGCGCGCCCGCGCTCCACCAGAAGGCACTGGACTGAGGTTTCACTGGCACCTGCCAGTAGAAAAACGAGGCCAACGCAATACAGCCGGCGCCGATAGCGAGCGAGCTCCGGATTTGACGCTTGTCCGGCACGGCCAGAGCTGCGAACACGAGCGATGCAGGAATGTAGAGTGATACGTTCACCGACGCCGACATACGGAGGTGCCAGGGACCGAGTACAAGAAGCGCACCTACGGCGGTACCGGCGAGAATCAGGGCTGCTGCTTTCGAGTATGACCCCTTCCAGCTTTCGCGGCGTCGTCTACCCTTCGCCCGCAGAGCGAGCGCAAGCAGCAGGAAGCTACCCAGAAACAGTAGCCAAAGACCTGTTTTCAATGGTCCTCCTCTGAAACGTATGCTACGCCTATGCCCTTATCCGAAGGTGGCACACACAAACAGCTCGTTCACGTAGGCGTTGGTCACGGCGTAGTAGTCGAACGTAGCGAACTTGTCGCACCGTATCACGTCACCTAGGTTACACGCGGCGAGATCGCCAGCCGCGATTGAGACATCCAACAATGTCGCAGCAGTGGCCGTATTGCAGCGCGTCCCAGCCCACATGAAAGGCCCGGGATTACCGCTGCTAGCCTGCTCTTCGATGCCCTCCGTCTCTAGGAAGTTGCTGTAGTCGCTCCATAGTTGGGGTGATGTGCCGAACACAGCGGTACCTGCCGCACGGGCGTCCCCCTCGCTACCGATGAGAGAACCGTCGTCAAGAGAGTAGACGGCAGAGTAACCGGGGCCTGTATTGGGGCTGACTGTCACTGTCCCCGTGTTCTCGTCAGCATTATACTGCGTTGTGACCTCACCCCCGGGGACCATAAGGGTGCCGAGATTGTTTGTGCCATACTGCTCGTCCCAGACGAGAGTTGCCCCGCCAGGTGTTGTGGCGGAGGTGAACGTGGCGGTCTTGCGAAGAACATTGTTTTGGGCGTCTGTACGCTGCACAATGGTCAGGGTCCCATAGGCGTCCTGACCCGAGTAGATGACAGTCGCCTGTGGCGGTTGCTGACACGGGGCCGGAGCTGCCCATGCCAGGATCACCAATAGCGTAGCCCCAGCCGGGACGTACCTCAACCAGCCGCCCTTAGCATGTCGCTTCATTGGTCTTTCCCTCCTCTTGGTTAATCGGTTTTCTGCGGTCCCAATGGGCAATATATGGCATGATCGAACACTTGTCAAGATGTTGACCAGTTGCGTGCCACATGCTTGGCAGGCTTCCATGCTTCGTGGTTTGGCCCGGTGCATCTTCGGTCCCAGGTTCGATGAAGGCGAGCCGTCTGGTGGGTCCGGTGCCGCTGACGCCTCGCTTCCGCATGAGCGGCCGTTTCAGCTCACGAAGGCCGGCTGCAGCTCATGGGTGGCCGTTGTAGCTCATGAACGCCGTGGGTGTGGGTTCCGCGGTGGTTTTGGGGGCGGCTGTCCGGGCGCAGGGGATACAGAAGAGATTCCCCAGCACCGCCCCGGAGGACGTTGCTCCTGACGGCGCGCGGAACCTCTGCCAGCGCACCGGGGAGTCCTTGTCCGGGGCTCCGGCGGCCGCGCGGGTGCGCGCTCCGGATCTGCTCAGATGTGGGTTCCCGTCATGCGGCGGCCTGGGGGCGATTCTCTGAAGCCCCGGCGGCCGCGCGGTCACGGGGTGGCCGCACGCCTCGCGTTTCCGGCGGTCGCGAGGCCCCGAGATGGGTCGGGGACCTCGCGGCAACCGCCGGAAGCCGCTCGGGCCGCCTCTCACGTCGCTGAGGCATCTTCTCCGATCGCCAAGGGCCGAGGTTGCCTCCCTTGAGGTTTCTCGCTGGCGCCGGCGGCCCGTGAGCACAGTTCAGAGAAACCTCCAGGACCGCACGCCCGTCTGAGCGTCACATCCTCTGGAGTGCGCTGCGACCGCGTTCTGCGGGTGGGCGGGGGTCCCCTTACACCTTACCCTTCACTCCTCACCCTCTTGGGTGGGTGGGGGAACATCTCCCGTTTCCCGTTTCCCGTCTTCCCGGGCAGGCGGGGGTCTCCGTTACTCCATCACTCCGTCACTCCGTCACTCCGTCACTCCGTCACCGGGCGGGCGGGTGGGCGGTTCCTTCTCCACCTTCTCCCAGCACGACCAGCGGCAGTCCCACGGTCTGAGCATTGCCAGGTGAGGGTTGTCGCAGTGGATCCCCACCAGCTCACGCCCGTCCGCACAGCGCTTCCACTCGACGAGGAGGTGCGCTGTGCGGGCCTCCTCGGGACAGTAGATGTCGAGCGCCTCGGTGGCGGTCTTGTCGCTCATCGCCGTCCTCCCCTGCACCGGTGTTCCTGCTCACCATGGTAGCAAGACACAGCACCGGCAATGCAAGGGTTCGCAACCTCCTCCCATACGACACCGCGCTGCGGTATAACGGTGCACGGGCCGGAGCCGGCGCGCGATGCCGGTACCTGCAGGGGGGAACCGTGAACAGGACCATGACCACACTGAGCCTCGCTCTCGCCTTGCTCGTCACTGCACTCGGCACTGCCGGCGGCGCTCCTGCAATAAAAGGGAAGGCCACACCGAGCCCGAAGCGTTCGGTCATCGTGCTTCCCGGCGGCGGCGCCAGGATCGGCTTCGACGACATCGGCTACTCGAAGGCGCTGAACCGGATCCTGCTGCCAGGCGGGCGGACCGGCAGGCTCGATCTGATCGATCCCGCCTCCGGCGCTGTCACGTCCATCACTGGCTTCAGCGCCGCTCCGGCCGGAGGCCGCCACGGCGGCGGCATCACCTCGGTTGACGAGGGCGCCGGCCTGCTGTTCGTATCCGACCGTACGGCGCGCGCCGTGGACGTCGTCGACCCCGCCGCTCGGAAGATCGTGACCCACGCCGCCCTCGCCGGCGGCCCGGACTACGTACGCTTTGTGGGCCCGACTCGGGAGCTGTGGGTGACCGAGCCTCATGAAGCGCGGATCGAGGTCCTCGGGCTGCCGCCCGGGAAGGCGCCGGTACCGTTCCACGAGACGTTCATCACGGTTCCCGGAGGGCCCGAGTCGCTGGTCGTCGACGCCGCCCGCGGTCTTGCCTACACCAACCTGTGGCGAAACCAGACACTGGCCATCGATCTCAAGAAACGCTCCATCGTCGCTCGCTGGATGAACGGCTGCGCCGCCTCCCGCGGCCTGGCGCTCGACCGTGGCTCGAACCTGTTGTTCGTGGGCTGTGCCGAGGGCGGCGTGGCGGTGCTCGACCTCGCCCACGGGGGCAAGGTCGTCGACACCATGAAGGCCGGCGAGGGTGTCGACATCATCGACTTCGCACCGGCTCTCCGCCACCTGTACGTCCCCGGCGGACGCAGCGGGACGCTCTCCATCCTCGGGGTCTCCCGTGCCGGCAAGCTGACGCTCCTACGAACGGTGTCCGCGGCTCGTGGTGTCCACGGCGTCGCCGCCGCCGACGGCAAGGCGTTTGTTCCCGATCCAGAGAACGGCCGCCTCCTGGTCTTCACCGACCCCTACCCCCCGGCACATTAGGAGCGCCGACAGCTCAGCCCCCCAGCACGTCCCACACGGTCACCGGATAAGGGCCCGGCGGGGATCCGATACCTGCTCCTCCTGGAGGCTCGGCCGGAGAATCCGTTCGTAGCGAGATTCGCGAGACGGTGTCAGATGTGAGTTTTCTCGTGCCGGAGCACGTCGTAGTCGTACCCCAAGGTACGTTGGAGACGTGCGACCAGCGAAAACCGCGCAGATGACCCCGTATCGCGGATCGTAGCCGAATCGGGCTTTCCGGCCGGGCCTCTACCGAATCCCGTGGCGCTTCATCTTGCGCCACAGGGTGTTGCGGGAAACCCCGAGCTCCTGGGCTGCTCGGGTCCGGTTGCCGCCGTGACGGTCCAGCGCCTCGCGGATGGCCGCCGCCTCCGCAGCCTCCAACGGACCCCCAGCAGCGCTTTCGACCGGCGGCGACATCAGCGACCCACCCTGGATGTGCGGCGGCAGGTCATCGCGGCCGATGATGCTGCCGCCGCAAACGACGAAGGCGTGCTCGATGGCGTTCTCGAGCTCCCGCACATTGCCCGGGAAGTGGTACCTCATCAGCACCGCCATCGCTCGCTCCGACACGCCGCCGATTCGGCGGCCCTGGAGAGCATTGAAGCGTGAGATGAAGTGCTCCACGAGAAGGGGAATGTCCTCGGTGCGGGAGCGCAGCGGCGGCACCGACAGGCGGACCACGTTGAGCCGGAAGTACAGATCCTGACGGAAGCGGCCGGCCATCACCTCCAGCGACAGGTCGCGGTTGGTCGCCGCCACGACCCGGACGTCGGCCTTGACGGGGTGCGTGGCGCCGAGGGGAGTGAACTCGCGCTCCTGCAGCACCCGCAGCAGCTTGACCTGGGCCGCCGGAGAGAGCTCGCCGACCTCGTCCAGCAGGAGCGTGCCCCCCGCCGCGACCGCAAACCGGCCGGCCCGGTCCTGGTAGGCGTCGGTAAAAGCTCCCCGCACGTGCCCGAAGAGCTCCGACTCGAGCAGCGTCTCGGGAATCGCGCCGCAGTTGACGGCCACGAACGGGCCGGCACGGCGCGGCCCCAGGTTGTGTATGGCACGGGCGATCAGCTCCTTGCCGGTGCCGGGCTCGCCTTCGATCAAGACGGTGCTGACGCTATTGGCGACCAGCGGCAACAGCTCGCGGAGGCTCCGCATCCCCGGGCTCTTGGTGATGATGTCCTCGAGCGTGTACGAGGCTTCCAGCGTGCGCCTGAGCATGGTGAGGTCCGACAGGTCGCGGAACATCTCCACGCCGCCCACCACCTGTCCATCCTCGTCGCACAGCGCGGCCGTGCTCACCGCCACCGGCAGCTCCCGCCCGTCGCGGCGGACGATGCGCACCTCGCGGTCGCGGTATGCGGTGCCGCCCTCGATGCTGTTGAAAAGGAAGCAGGAGCCCTGGCAGTGGTTGCTGCGCAGAACCTTGCTGCAGGCAAGACCCACCACCTGGTCACGCCGCCAGCCGGTGATCTCCTCCGCGGCATGGTTGAAGGAGGTGATCCGGCCATCCGCGTCGACAGTGAAGATGCCATGCGGCACGTGCTCGAAGATGAGGGCGTTGTAACGCGGGTCGAGAGGCATGTTCATGGGGTGAGTATGGGGCATGTGCTCCAGAATTGCCACATGTCACGGAACAGTTGTCACAGTATCGCGACAACCAGCCCCGAGACATCTCCGATCTCCAGCTCCCAAGTGGCTCAGCCGACGTGAGTTCTTTGCAAGGTCGGGATCGTGGCACATCCCTTGCCTTGGGTCCCGGTGATGGGCGTTCGGCCCGGCTGATGGAGGGACACACCAGATGGCCATACAATGCTCGTACTACCTCGAACCGGTCGACACCACCGACCTGCCGCGCCGCTTTCTCGACGCCTTCGCAGCGGTCCTCGCCCACTCGAGCTACGCCATGGTCCTCGACGCCGCATCCCACGTCAGCGCCCGCTGCGGACGCTGCGCCTCGACCTGCCCGGTGTACCAGGCGAGCGACGATCCCCGCGACATCCCCTGCCTGCGCTCCGAGCTCGTGCTCAAGGTCTACCGCCGCTACTTCACGCCGCGCGGCGCCCTGGCGACGCGCCTGGGCCCAGGCTTCGAGCTCGACGAGGCCTACATCAACACCATGGCTGAGGAGATGTACCGCTGCACCGCGTGCCGCCGCTGCAAGCTCGAGTGTCCGATGGGCATCGACCACGGCCTCATCACCCACCTCGGCCGCTGGCTGCTGGCCGAGGTCGGGATCATACCCAAGGCGCTGCGGGTGGCGACGCGCGAGCAGCTGGAGGGTAAGACCAACAACACGTCGGCAATCCCGGCAGCCGCGCTCATCGACACCTGCGAGTTCCTCGAAGAGGACTGCGTCGACACCCACGGCTTCAAGATCCGTTTCCCGATCGACCAGCAGGACGCCGAGTACATCTTCTTTCCGGCGGTCAGCGACTACCTGCTCGAGCCTGACACGCTGATGGGCAACGCCGCCGTGATGACCGCCACAAACGCCTCGTGGACGATCGGCACACGCTACTTCGACGGCATCAACTACGGCCTCTTCTACTCCGACCGCATGCTCGACCGGATCGTCAACATGGAGGTGCAGGAGCTGAAGCGTCTCAACGCCCGCACCGTGCTGATCGGCGAGTGCGGCCACGCTTCCCGCTCCGCCAAGGCGTTCATCCGCACCTTCTGCGGCGGCGACCGGGCGCCAGAGGTGATCAACTGCATGGAGTACGCCCTGCGGATGCTCAACGAGGGGCGTCTCGAGCTGCGCAAGAACGCGATCGACGCCCGCGTCACCTACCACGATCCCTGCAACATCGCCCGCTCGGGCTGGATCATCGAGCAGCCGCGGGAGATCCTCCGCCACATCGCGTCCGACTTCGTCGACATGACGCCGCACGGCCGCGAGAACTACTGCTGCGGCGGTGGCGGGGGAACCGTCTCGATCGACGAGATCCGCTCCTTCCGCACCCACATCGGCGGCGCCACCAAGGCCGAGCAGATCCGGAGAACGGGGGCCACGATCGTGGTCTCGCCGTGCGCCAACTGCAAGAAGCAGCTGCGCGAGGTGTGCGAGGACAACAATCTCGAGCACGTGCAGGTGGTCGGCCTGCATGACCTCATCCTGCAGGCAATCGTCGTACCCGCCGCAATGCGTGTCGACCCGCAGTCGGACGCCGCTTCCGCGACGGCCAGCCCATAGGAGGTACCGTGGACGCCTGGATCGAGCTCGCACGCGGACCGCTCTTCCGCATCGCCCTCGCCGCCCTGCTCATCGGCCTCGTCTACCGTCTCGGTACGGCGGCCGCACAGGTGATCCTGGCATGGCGACGGGCGGGAGATCGCCAGCTCCCCCTCCGCAGCGTGGCGACCGCCACCCTGTCCTGGCTGCTTCCCGTCCGCCTGCTCCGGCAGCGGCCGCTGTACGGCATCGCTTCGCTGGTCTTCCACGTCGGCATCATCGCGCTGCCGCTCTTTGTCGCGGGGCACGTCGCGCTCCTCCAGCAGAGCCTGCCCGTGGTCTGGCCCCAGCTTCCCAGTGGTGTTGCGGATGTCCTCTCGGTAGTGGCGTTCCTGGCTCTCGCCGCGATCCTGGTGGGACGCCTGGCCGTCCGCCCCACGCGCGCCCTGACCCGCTTCCAGGATGTTGCGGTGCTCGCGCTGCTGCTGCTTCTCGTCGGCCTCGGCTTCCTCGCCGCCCACCCAGAGCTGTCTCCATTCCCCGCACGGACCCTGCTCCTGCTCCACATCCTGGCAGGCGATCTGGCCCTCGCGCTGACCCCGATGACCAAGATCGCCCACTGCATCGTCTACCCGTTTACCCAGCTCGTGTTCGAGCTGGCCTGGCACTTCCCCGCCGACAGTGGCCGCCATGTGGCGGTCGCCCTTGGCAAGGAGGGTGAGCCCGTATGAGTCACTTCGCGATCCTTACCGACGTTACACGTTGCATCGGGTGTGAGGCCTGCGTCGAAGCCTGCCAGAAGACCAACGGCACGGGCAGCGACGTACCACACCGCTGGCAGCCCGACCCCAACGCCCTCTCGTCCAGCCGCTGGACCACCCTTGCCCAGACCCGGGAAGGGCGGTTCGTCCGGGTCCACTGCCGCCACTGCCTGGACCCGTCATGCGTCGCGGCGTGCCCCGTCGGCGCCATGCGTCGAACTCCCGAGGGTGCGGTCGTGTACGACGCCGAGATCTGCATGGGCTGCCGCTACTGCATGATCGCCTGCCCGTTCCGGATGACACGCTACGAGTGGAGCTCGGCGGTACCCAAGGTTCGTAAGTGCATCCTCTGCTATCAGAAGGTCATGTCGGGCGAGCTCGAGCAGCCGGCCTGCACCGCCGCCTGTCCGTCGAAGGCAACGGTGTTCGGCGAGCGCGAGGCCCTGCTGGCCGAGGCGCGGCGGCGCCTGGCGGCGGAGCCGGCCCGCTACATCCAGCACATCTGGGGGGAGCACGAGGTGGGCGGCACCTCGGTCCTCTATCTGTCCGACGTTTCTCTTGACGAGGCCGGCTGGCCGCGCACCCTTGGCGACCGGCCGCGGCCCCGGCTGGCCCGCGAGGTTCTCGGCACAGTGCCGTGGACCTTCGCCGGTGTCGCCGCCGCCTGCTATGGGGTGCACTGGACCCTCGAGCGGCGCCGAAAGGTCGCCGCGGCCGAGCATCCGCCCGAGGAGGACAACGGAGGCGAACGGTGAACGGCGCCAACAACCCCCGGCTGGTGCTGACCCGCGCCGCGCTGTGGCTGGTGGTGGGAATCGCCGCCGTGGTGGCAGCAAACCGCTTCCTCCGCGGCCTCGGCGCGACCACCGCCCTCACCGACGCGACACCCTGGGGTCTTTGGATCGGCTTTGACGTTCTCGCCGGCGTCGCGCTCGCGGCCGGCGGCTTCGTCATCGCGGCAACCGTCTACATCTTCCACCTCGACCGCTACCATGCGGTGGTGCGCCCCGCGGTGCTGACCGCCTTCCTGGGCTACGTGGCGGTGGTCATCGGCCTGCTGATGGACCTCGGGCGACCGTGGAACATCTGGCGGCCGATGTTCTTCTGGCAGCCGCACTCGCCACTGTTCGAGGTCGCCTGGTGCGTGATGCTGTACCTGACGGTACTGGCCCTCGAGTTCGCGCCGGTTGTGTTCGAGGGGCTGAGCCTCGAGCGTCCGCTCCGCCTCATGCGCCGTCTCACGTTGCTGCTGGTGATCACCGGCATCGGCCTGTCCACCCTCCACCAGTCCTCCCTCGGCACCCTCTTCCTGCTCGCCCGCGACCGCCTTCACCCGCTCTGGTACTCGCCGATTCTGCCGCTTCTCTTCCTGGTATCGGCGGTGGCCCTCGGCGTCATGATGGTGACCTGTGAGAGTCTCGCCAGCTCATGGCTGTTCCGGCGCCAGCCGGAATGGCCTCTGCTGGACGGACTCACGAGAGCAGCGGCGGTTGTCTGTTTGCTCTACATCACCCTCCGCCTCGGCGACCTGGCGTGGCGCCACCAGCTCGGGCACCTGTTCGAAGGCTCGTGGGCGTCCGCACTCTTTGTTCTCGAGCTCGGCATCAGCGCGGTGGTACCAGCGTTCCTGTTCCTGCTGCCCGCGGCCCGCAAGAGCCACGCCGCCATCGCGACCGGCGCCGCTCTCGGAGTCGGCGGCCTCGTCCTCTACCGTGCCGACGTGGGTGGCATCGCGCACCTGGCGGCGGGCGGCCGTCACTACGTTCCCGCCCTCACCGAGATCGTTGTCTCCGCCGGCGTGGTGGCAGCGATGGCCCTGGTGTTCCTGTTCTTCGTCGAACGATTCCCTGTGTGGGAGGAACGTCCCACGATCCCGGATCACTTCACACCGCCCATGCGCGACCCGGTTTCCCGGACCTTCTTCGGCGGGCCATGGTTCTCGCGCGCCCACCTGGGAGCCGCCGGCCTCGCGCTGGGCATGGTGCTCGGGGTGGCGCTGGTGGAAGCCGACGCCCCGAGCTCGGCGAGCGGCTGGTCGCGGCCGGTCCCTGCCGCCCGCACCGTCCAGATCCGCGAGGTCAAGCGCAACCCGACACCCGGTCATCAGCTCGAGCTCCTGACACGAGAGCAGGTCGCGGCCGGTCCGGACGGCGTCGAGGCCGCGCTGCTCGTCGGCGGCGGGCGGGACGGACGCACGGTCGTCTTCCCGCACCAGGCCCACCAGCAGCGGCTCGGCGGTCCGGCCTCGTGCGGGCACTGCCACCACCGCAACCTCCGCCACGACCGGGGAACGGCGTGTACCGCCTGTCATCGCGACATGTACGCGGTCACCGACACCTTCGCCCACCAGACGCACGTCGCTGCCCTCAAAGGCAACGCCTCTTGCGCCCGCTGCCACACGGCGGGGAAGGCGCGCACGCGCGCCCTGGCGCTCGCCTGCGACGATCCGGCCTGCCACGGCCGGGACGTCAGCACGACCGCCGTCGCCATCAACCGCTCGAAGCTGCCGCCGGGTTTCGCTCCCGGCTACCGCCGCGCCATGCACACGCTGTGCATCGGCTGTCACACCCGCCATGAGCAGAAGACCGGCGTCACCACTCCCTACCTCAGCCGCTGTACGACCTGCCACCGCGATCGCACGGTTGCGCCGGAGCCGGGGGTCGTAGCACTGGCCCGGCTGGAGGTGCCATGAGCGAGCCAGATTCCACGCACGCACCGCTGATCGCCATCGTCGACGACGAGGAGGACATCATCACCTACCTGCGCGTCGCGCTCGAGGATCACGGCTACCGGGTGGTGGCCACCACCGACCCTGCCACCGCACCCGCTCTGCTCGACCAGGCGTCCCCCGACCTCATCTGCCTCGACATCCTGATGCCGGAGCACACCGGCCTCGCCCTCTACGGCGAGATCATGAAGCGCCCGCGTCTGGCCTCCGTACCGGTCGTCATTCTGAGCGGCCTCAACGCCAACGACGAGCTGCTCAACCAAATATGGGACGCCAACCGCCTGCCCGCGCCGGCGAGCTTCATCGAGAAGCCGGTGGACATCGAGCACCTGCTGCGGACGGTGCGGGCGGTGCTGGGTCGCCAGGTGGGGGTCTCGCCATGACCGCCGTGGCATGGCGTCCCGAGTGGCGTGCCGAGCTGGTCGACCAGTTCCTCGCCGGCGTCGTGGTCCTCGACCGGACCCTGGCTATCGTCGACCACAATCGTGCCTTCGCCGAGCTGTTCGGCGAGGCGCGGGGACGAAAGTGTCACGAGGTGCTCAAGGGCCGCTCCGAGCCGTGCGGCATCTGCGCGGCGCTGAGCACCTTCAACGACGGCCGTCGGCGGGTCCTCGAGCAGGTGGGGCGTGATCGGGAGGGGCACACCGTCAACTACCTGGTACAGGTCGGGCCGCTGCGCGACAGGGCCGGGGACATCGCCTTCGCCGCCGTCATCACCACCGACCTCACGGCCACCAAGCGCCTGCAGCGGGAGTACCAGGCCCTATTCCAGAAGGTCCCTTGCTTCGTGGCGGTCATCAACCGCGACTTCCGCGTGGTCAGAGCCAACGAGCAGTTCCGCCGAACCTTCGGCGAGCCCACCGGTGAGCACTGCCACGAGCTGTTCAAGCGAAGCCCCGATCGGTGCACGGGCTGTCTTGTGGAGCAGACGTTCCGCGACGGCGAGCCGCACACTGCGCCTCACGTGGGGGTTGCTCGCGATGGTGAGGTCACCCACTACCTGGCGTTCACGACGCCGCTCCTCAATGACAGCGGCGAGGTCCGGCACGTCATGCACATGTCGCTCGACGTTACCGAAGTGCGGGCCCTGGCCGACGAGCTGGGGCGCGCCAACGAGATCCGGCGGGCGCTGTTCGAGAGCTCCCTGGACGCGATCGCGGTCACCGACGAGAACCGGCGGGTAGTCATGCTCAACCGGGCCGCCGAGCAGCTGTGGGGAGTCTCCCGCGACGACCTGGTGGGGCGCCCAGTGCCACGCTGGATGCTGCCGCCCGAGCTGGCTCCGGTATTGAGAAGCGAGACGGGGCAGGCGCTCGTCCATGATGCGCTGGTGTCCACCGCATCCGGCGAGAAGCTGCCGGCACGGATCGGCGCCGTCGCCCTATCGGTCGAGAACCGATTCTCGGGCGCCGCGGTGTTCGCACAGGACCTTTCCGAGCTGAAGAAGCTCGAGCGGGAGAAGCTCGAGGCCGAGCGCTTGGCTGCGGTCGGGCAGACCGTGGCCGGCCTGGCTCACGGCATCAAGAACATCCTCACCGGCCTCGAGGGCGGCATGTACGTCACCTCGTCCGGGCTCAAGCGCGGCGACCAGGCACGCATCCGCCAGGGCTGGGAGATGCTCGAGCGCAACATGTCGCGAGTATCCGACCTGGCGAAGAACCTGCTGGCGTTCTCTCGCGGCGACCACCCGGAGCCCAAGCTGGTGCGGCCGGCCCAGATCGTCCACGAGGTGGTGACGCTGTTTCGCGACAGCGCGGCCCAGCACGGAATCGAGCTAGCGGGTACTGTCGACGAGTCGGTGGAAGCGGCCTGGATGGACCCGGAGGCCATCCACAGCTGTCTTGCCAACCTTGTGTCCAACGCAATCGACGCCTGCTTGGTCAGCCAGGACGCCGGCTGTCGGGTCGAGGTTCGCCTGCGCGAGGCCGA
>Ga0315535_1000215_pt1 | contig 39735 bp, 28 predicted proteins | sample SalMarSW160220MG_2_FD_203092 | JGI IMG/M metagenome (GOLD analysis project Ga0315535, IMG submission 203092) | Salt marsh sediment microbial communities from the Plum Island Ecosystem LTER, Massachusetts, United States - Salt Marsh Sediment SW1602-20 ... | reverse complement strand
AGTCCCTGATGAAAACCAAAATCCCGGTGATGGAGTTTCCCCCTGAAGTCCAGATCTCCAGAGAACTAACCCCGGAAGAGAATCCCAAAGTAGCCGAGATCAAACTGAAAAGTGCCGTAGACCAGAACAGCCGGGGTGGGGCGTTCCATGAAAAGAAAGAGAAGAACAAGAAAACCAACCAGGGAGGATCCTATTTAAGGAAAATGAAGACCTATAAAAAGCCCAAAACAAAGGGTGATAAGAACTTCAACCGGCGCCATAAGAAGAAATAGACCCTGTTACTTAAAGCTTCACAACCCTCCTGATGATCTGCTCATCGCCTGTTCTGATTTTCAGCAGGTAGACACCTCTCTCCATTTGGGATGCATCCAGATAAAATTCGGCCGCAGCACTTTTTTGGGCCGCAGGATCCATCCTGGTTACCAGGCTACCGCTCATGCTGTAAAGCTCCAGCGAACAGGGGTTTCCTGCGGTCTGTTCAACCATGATATGGAATCCTTCCGCTGACGGATTCGGGTAAATCAGAACATTCCTGCCGGTTCCAGGCGGGTGTATGGCTGTGGCCAGATCGAGGATTCCCCTGGCCGGGATCCCGTTCAGGAGACCTCCGGAGGCGGCTACGGGAGTCACTTCAAAGAAAATATAGGAATTCCAGTCAGTCTCTTTGATGGTATAGTTTATCTCTTTGGCTCCAAGAATCTGCATCTTGTCCGAACCATCTGCATTTTTTCCCTTGAACCACTTGTATTTTGAGGCTCCCTCGGGATCGCCATTCTGGTCATAGTAGGTATACTGGCCAGTCAGTTCCTCCCCTATTCCCAAATTTCCGCTGATGGACACATCCCGTGCCTGCGGAGCTGAAATCAGGTCAGGTGTTTGTAGTTTAAGCGTGGTGTATATGCGGTATTCACTTATATCAAGCTCAAGGGGCATATGTACATCCGACACCTCCAGCGTATCACCACTCAGGTAGTCATACCAGGTTCCTGTTTTTGTGAAAGAGGGATCGATGGTTTGGGGATAAGTATCAAAATTTCCAACAATGGTCACATCCATCTCTTCGTGCTGAAGATGGATGGTTTTCAGGGTATCAGCCACATCAATGCTGTAATCCCCGGTATTGAATACCGGGTGTGAACGCTTCAGGTCCGTAAGGGCGGCATATACCTGGAAAAGGCGCTGCCGGTTGGGATTCTCCAGGTAATCCCAGCGAATGGGTTTGGGACCCAGTTTATCGTTGCCGTAAAAAAGATCATAATCATTTCCCATTTCACCGAATTGCCAGATCATTTTAGGTCCGGGTATGGGAAAGAAAAATGAGGCACAGAGTTCAGCCCTCAACAGTGCGATTTCCAGGTTACCCCTGACACTGTAATCCGGGTTGTTGGTATTTCCCCACTTCAGGATATCATACATCTGTCTCTGCTCATCATGGCTTTCCATATAGGTTACCAGGTGAGGCTTACTGAATCCGCGTGTTTTATACGATCCCCACGAGAAATCCGATTTCCCGTCATAATTCCAGCCCATCCCGGCCCGGCCGTAGTTGTATTGGGAATTTCCCCAGACCATCATTCCGTAACCGGTCAGGACCTGCTCCTCATCGTTTTCGGCAAAATGCTCCAGGATGACATACCCTTCAGGATTCACACTCCAGACTGTGTCGGCATAAGCTTCCAGAATGGCAACCCGGCCGGCATCGTATTTTGCCATGGCTCCTGCATCTCCAAGCGTGTTTTTCTGCGTAAAGCCTTTGGAAAGGTCAAACCGGTACCCGTCAACCCGGTACTCTTCCATCCAAAATTTAAGCGCCCGGCTGATGTGGTATCTGGTCGCTTCGCTTTCATGGTTCATATCATATCCCACATTGAATTCATGTTTGGGAACCTGGTTGAACCATGGATTGTCGGCCGAGGGCCGGTTGTTCTGGCCATCCCAGTAGAGCCTGACCAACGGGGATTGGCCGAATGAATGGTTGAATACCACGTCCAGAATCACTGCAATTCCGTTGGCGTGACAGGTATCAATGAAGCGCTGAAGATCCTCCTTGGGCCCATAATATTTATCAAGGGCAAAGTAGTGTGAGGTGTTGTAACCCCAACTGCTGTTCCCTTCAAATTCGTTCACGGGCATGAGCTCCACGGCGTTCACTCCCAGCTCCCTGAAATAATGAACGGTGTCGGTGAGCGTTTTGTAATCATGCGCTGCAATAAAATCCCTGATCATCAGCTCATATACCACCAGTTCATCCTCCGGTGGCGGGACAAAACCGGTGGTGTTCCACTGGTATTCAGGCCGGGCTGTCTGCAAATAGCTTGCAATATCGGTGGTTTTTCCTTCTGGATACGGGAGGAGTCCGGGGTAGGTGCTCTCACTGATGTACTTGTCATTGGGATCACTCACTTTCTCGGCATAGGGATCACCGATTGGAATCATTCCGTCCACCAGGTACTGGAAAATATATTCTTTCCCTGCTTCAAGGCTGTCGATGGTCAGCCAGAAACGTTTTCCGTCTGGCGTGATGTTCATGTAATACCGGTCATCCAAAGCCCAGTTATTAAAATCGCCGATCACATACACAAACGCCTTTCCAGGGGCATACAGGACCAGGCATACCGCCGTGTCATTCAGATAGTTGATTCCATCTTTCACTCCTGCAGGCAAAGCCGCAACAGGGACCTCCTTCTTGACAACATAGTACAGGGAATCAGCCACCTGACCAGCTTCATCTTTGGCAATAACTTTGATCCAGGTTTTTTCTGCCCACTGTACGATGATTGTATCGATCACCGTTGATTCAGTTGTCTTTTTGATCACTGCATTGTGATGAATCAAAATCAGTGAATCGGCATCCTGGGCCCGGGCTTCCACGAAGATGGTGTCACCCATATCGACGATCAGTGCCCGCCCTTCCGGATTTACAATGGTCACATTCAGTCCGGGCACATAAACAGGATACAGAATGTCGCCACCCTGGGCCGTTTTTCCCTCTTTGGTATTGTCGGCACTGCGAAATACAAAGGCCAGCTCTTCCACCACCTCACCAGGGTCAGTTTCATAATATTCGTCGATGGAGGGTACAATATGCAGCTGGTACAGGTCTGTTCCGATCCGCTCCAGTTTGTATTTGGGTGAATTATCTCCCCATGCAGGAGCATGTTTCCAGTCACCGGTACCGGCGCTCTCCTGTGTAAGCACGCCCGTGTGAGCATATACATCTCCTGTATAGCCCATCAATCCCTGGTTGCCCAGTGTGGCATCAAAAGTGATAACCACAGCGTCTGCCTGTACCGGAAATGGCGGTTCAGCTGTGATCAGCTGCCCGGAAACATTCAAGCCGCATATTAAAACCAGAAAAAAAACCAAACTCTTTGTAATCCTCATTATGTACATAACGTGTTCTGTGAACCATTTATATTTAGAACCAGATTATAAAAACAGACCCGGCCATAATGACCGGGTCTGAAACATAAAACATCAGAATATTACTGCTTGATGAATTTGGCCGTACCCACATAGCCATTTTCACCAACCACACTCAGAATATACAATCCCCTGTCCAGCTCGCTGGTATTCAACTGGTAGGATTGACTGTTATCAAGTCTCATCCGCACGACCTCCTGTCCAAGGATGTTGATGATCCTGATCTCCTTCATGTTGACCTTGTTCTCGATATACATGATATCGGACACGGGGTTTGGATAGAAGGATACCTCCTCCAGAAGAATGGAATGCGCATTGATACCGAGTGCAACATCATTGAACCACACCACATCGAGGATATTTTCAACTCCGCCAACGGTATCCAGTACCACGTATTTCCTGTTGGGGCCTCCGCCGGGGAATTCGCTCTTGTCATCATCCCAGCTGCCGTCTATACGGAACTTGTATTGCATGGTGTCTCCACCAACGGGCGCAAAAGCTGCAGGATTGGTCACGTAGATGCCATCGGCCTCGCCATCGAACAGCTCATCGTTCCAGTCACCGCCCCAGCCATTCAAGCTGCCTGCAACGTCTACATAGTTCTCCTGGGGAACGAAGGTTCCTTTGGCGATCTCATTGCTCATGTCTACGGAGAGCGTTACGGGCACCATTCCGGGAATGTTATTGTTCCAGACCGATTTTGCATCCCTTCCGCTTTTGATCACGGTGGCATGCCTGTTGGGGCCGCCGCCGGGGAATTCGCTCTTGTCATCGTCCCAGCTACCGTTGATCCGGTATTTATATTCAACCCTTGTCAACAGGTCAAGCACTACCGGGATCTCATACACGGTATCCCCGTCGGCATCAGTCAGGTGGTAATCGGTACCATCCCAGCTGTTCAGAGAGCCTGCAATATCCACGTAATCAGTTTCAGGCACAAAGAGTCCTTCACGTGCTGCATACCGCATATCCAGCATAAAATTGATCTCTGCATTTTCAACCGGTTTCTCCTCATCATTGAAGAAATGATCTATGGTAATCTGAAAATTACCGGCCTCGACGGGTTCCCTGGCCACTGTTTCCTCAGTATCATCCATCTTAAACTTGTAGGTATAGCTGGTCCCGGCTGTAATGCCGTCATCTGCTTCGGTCAGGAGCAATTCGTACCTGGCGTCGGGGACAATCCCAATGAGCAACTGATCCATCTCCATCTCGGTATCATTGACGATCACATAGGCTTTTCCGGTGGCCCGGTCGAAATTACCGAGCTCCTCCTGGTAGGTCAGGTCAAGCTTGAATTTCAGTGCAGGGGTTGGCGGATCATAAGCCAGTGGAATGTAAAAATCACCGCAGCCATCATCTCCAAAGTCTTTGGCTTCATAATCCCAGCTTCCGCCATTGAAAACGGCAGTGATGCCTATGATGGTGGATCCTTCCTCCACGCCGTAAAATTTTGCCGGAGTGAAAGTAATGGAATACGTGCCATCTCCGTTGTCTGCCAGCGTTGGAAAGTCAAAGCCTTCCTCCTTGGGCTTGGCATCATAATCAACCCCGGGATCCCCCCAGGTGGTTCCCCAGTTATCAATGTTGTCGTACAGAAAAGCAGCTGAGTGCATTCTGACTGTAGAACCCAGGGTTACAGATTGTTTACCATCCGGAACGCAGGCTGCGTTTGCGTCCAGGGTAAGGGTAAGCTCATCCCAACCCGTTGCATTGGCAGGTGTGATGGTAACTATCTGGGAATGGGCCCTTGGGGCCATCGCCAGCAGGAGGATAAAACTAAATCCAAATAGTAGAAATTTTCTCATAACATGATAGTTTATTGATTTTCACCCATAAAGATACGAATTAATCCATCCGATCAATCCTGAACACACGCTATAAATGCTTCATTTGTTGGGGTTTTAAAACAGAAATTAAGGAAGCCCCGATTGCAAACGATTGCGAAAAAATGAAGTATATTTGAAAAAAGCAATCTTTTTTCATGCGAAGTGCGCAAGTTACCATAAAAGATATTGCAGAACAGCTCAGGATTTCGCCATCAACCGTCTCCCGGGCCCTCAAAGACCATCCCGATATAAGCAAGGGGACCAAGAAGGCGGTCAGGGAGCTGGCCGAAGCACTTGGATACGAACCCAACGCCATAGCACTCAGCCTATTAAGCAGCAGGAGCAACAACATTGGCCTGATTATTCCTGAGATTGTACACTATTTTTTTTCAACGGTAATCAGCGGGATCGAAGATGTTGCCAACGATGCTGGTTATCATGTCATTATTTGCCAGTCCAACGAATCCTACTCCAGGGAGGTGAAAAACGTGCATGCCTTGCTTTCAAGCCGAATAGAAGGATTGTTGCTTTCGATTTCAAAGGAAACCAGAGACCTGGACCATCTGAAAAATTTGAAAAAGAAAAACATACCCATTGTCTTTTTTGACAGGGTCCCCAACGATTTCCAAGCCGACCAAGTGGTCATTGATGATTACAATGGTGCCTACCAGGCTGTCAAACATTTGATTGATGTGGGATGCAGGCAGATCGCCTACCTGGGTACTACCAAGGATATGGGAATAGGCAGGGACAGATACAATGGATATATCCAGGCCCTTAAAGACCATAAGCTCTCTATCGATGAGCGCCTGATCGTTGAATGTGATACGTACAAAGCTGCCCGCCTGATCACCCGGAAGCTTATCTATGAGTCAACCCCTGTGGACGGGATCTTTGCTGTGAATGACCTGACCGCCATCGGTGCCCTTCAGACAGCCAAGGAATGCGGGAAAAAAATCCCCGAAGAGATGGCCATCGTGGGTTTCAGTAATGATATCTATTCCAACATGACCGATCCTTCACTTACCACCGTCGAACAATTTGGATATAAGATGGGGCAGCATGCTGCCCGGATGCTGCTGGACCGGCTTTTTTCAAAGGGCGAATACCCTTCCGTAAAGGAGGTTATTAAATCGGAACTGATCGTACGTGGAAGCACTGTAGAACAGCATAATCTCTGATCGGGCCACTACACTGCCCGGAAAAAAAAGGAAATTCTCTTCACCATGATGGAATGTGTTTTTCTGCTGCAAACGTTTGAAATCATGCTTTCAGCGCAGATTTGTAAATTAAGTTGTTATAAATCATAATATTACAATAATAATAAGAATCGCATTTCTGTATTTTGTTGTATTTTTAAATGCCGGATAGCGGCAATCTATGAAAAAACTTAACCATACCTAAAACTACCAAGCTATGAAACAATATGTACTGAGCTTCTGCCTGATCGTAGCAGGAATATTCCTCTCGGGGATGATGTACGGCCAGACAGGAATCGTTCAGGGAACGGTATCGGATCCCAATGGAGAGCCTCTCATAGGATCCACCGTCATGGTCCGTGGAACCACCCAGGGGACCATTACCGATGTTAACGGACAATTTACCCTGACATCGGTTGCTTCCGGAGAGGTTGTCCTGGAGGCTTCCTATGTCGGATACGGAAAACAGGCCGTCACTGTCCAGGTGGTGGCCGGCCAGACTGCCACAGCAGATTTTACGCTTTCGGAAGACATTGAACAGCTTGAAGAACTCGTTGTCATTGGTTACGGTACCAAAAGGAAGAGGGACGTCACCTCCTCTATCTCAAGTGTCAAAGCGGAAGATCTGGCCAACAGCACACAGTCCAGTTTTCAGAATGCGCTCCAGGGCAAGGCTGCCGGGGTTCAGATTACCGCTGCCAACGGTATGCCCGGTTCAGCCATGACCGTCCGGATCCGGGGAACCTCTTCCATCACTTCAAGCAGTGAACCCCTCTATGTAGTAGACGGGGTCCCGGTCATTACAGGGAACTTTGCCAACGGATGGGCCGACGGAACCAATACTTTATCCGCACTGAGTCCGACCGATATCGAATCCATTGAAGTTTTAAAAGATGCATCGGCTGCAGCCATCTACGGATCCAGATCCGCCAACGGGGTGGTACTGATCACCACCAAGTCGGGACAATCAGGCAAGACCAAGTTCAATGCCGGATACTGGGCGGGGGTCAACAAGATCACCAACATCCCGGATATGCTCAATGGTACTGATTACCTGAAGTACGGAAAAATCGCCTGGGCCAATTCCGGCAACGACATATCAAATGACTACCAGGCATTTTATGACAACCTGCCCTACGGGATTACCAGGGAGATTGCAGATAATACCAATACGGACTGGATCGATGAAATGTCCCGGACAGGAAAAGTTCAGCAATTCAACCTTTCTGCAAGCGGGGGAGATATTAAAAACACCTTCTATATTGGCGGGACCTACCGCGATGAGGAAGGGGTTCTGATTGGAAATGATTATAAAAAACTCAGCACCAAAATAAATTACGAACACACTGCCAGTGATTTTTTCTCCATCGGGACCAAAAATACCCTGGTGTATGAATTGAACAAGAGGGTACCCACGGGATGGGCCGGAGGACTTGGAACGGCACAGAGTCGTTCGCTGCCCATCATGCCGGTGAGGGATTCGCTTGGAAATTTCTTCGCCCCCAGAAGTGGTATCAATCCGGTTGCTTACAATGCCGACCTGGATTACGGAATGAATGTCTATACCCTGATCAGCACCATTTATGCCCAGCTGAATTTCACCAAATGGTTGTCTTTCCGGTCCGAGGTTGCTGCCAATATTTATGACCAGCGGGAGAACCGGTATGTAGGGACCATCACACAGGAGAAGGCCTACAGCATGGACAGAAGGGTGATGCTTACAAACATCAATACCAACAACTATCTGACTTTCGACAAAAGCTTCCGGGATCTTCATCACATCAACGCCAACCTGGGTATGTCAGTTGAATCGCGCAGTCAGTATGAGAGCCTTTTCCAGGCCAGCGATTTCCCCAATCCGGGGCTGACAAACCCGACTTCGGGTTCAGTCCAGTCGGGATCCGGCTATGAGACCGGACATGGTTTTCTCTCATATTTTGCCCGTGCAGGATATAACTATAACGATAAATATTATGCCACGTTCAGCATCCGAAGGGACGGATCATCCCGGTTCGGCGCCAACTACCAATATGGCTGGTTCCCATCGGGATCTGTGGGATGGACCCTATCAGAGGAATCCTTCCTCAAGGACAATCCCGTGCTGACCTACCTGAAGTTAAGGGGATCCTACGGGGTTACCGGAAATGCTGAAATCGGTGATTTCGAATACATGGGCCTCTGGCGTGCAGTAAACTACCTGGGTAACCCGGGACTGGAGATTTCCAAAGTTGAGAACCCGGACCTGCGGTGGGAAAAGACGGCTCAACTGGATGTGGGAATTGATTTTCAACTCTGGAGCGGAAGGATTACCGGAGGATTCGATTACTATTACAAGCAAACTTCCGACCTGATCCTGAACAGGCCCATCAACCAGACCAGCGGCCAGTCTTCCATCACTGCCAATGTGGGAGACCTGGAAAACAAGGGTGTTGAACTGTTCCTTACTTCCCATAATCTTTCCTCTTCCTCAAAGGTCAAATGGATTACCGATCTGACCCTTGGAAGAAATATCAATGTGGTAACCAACACGGATAACAACCAGCTGGCCGGTGAGAATTATGGAAACAACGTGGTCGCCGAAGGATATCCCATCGGAACCTGGGAACTGGTTGAATGGGCTGGAATTGCCCGGGAAGACCAGACCGTTACTGTAACGGATTGGATTGATTTCAACGACCAGGACCTGGGAACCACTACCAAACAGGTGGATATTCTGGCAGGTGATGAGATCTTCTATAACTACTGGGGCGAGGTTACCAACGAGTTTGACTTTGACAGGGATGCCAAATTTACCGGAAACCCCTATCCCAAACTCTTTGGGGGTCTCAATAATTCATTGAAATGGAAGGGTTTCGATCTCGGTGTGTTTTTTACTTTCAGTGTGGGGATGCAGGTCTACCGTGATGATGGGAAATTCCTGGATGGCGGATTTGACGGGAACTGGAACCAGACCTCCATTATCAAGGATGCCTGGTCGGAAGAGAATCCAAACGGAACCTCGCACAAGTTATACTGGCAACCTGAAAACCGGAATTTTAATTCCACCCGTTATCTGGATGAGGCCAGCTACCTCAGATTGAAGAATTTTACCATCGGCTATACCCTGCCGGGTTCTTTAACCAAACGTTTCTATGTTGACCGTCTTCGGATCTACGTGGGTGGTACAAACATTTGGACACTGACTGATTATTCAGGATGGGATCCCGAAGTGAACCGTGACGGGTCGGGGAATGTCACCCAGGGTGTCACCTATCTTTCACCCCCCCAGGTGAGTACTGTGAACTTTGGTATTGAACTCGATTTTTAATCATTGAAAAAGCAGAGCCATGAAAACAATAAAATATATAACCTTCGCACTGGCTGCCAGCACGCTTCTGATCAGCTCATGTGAAAAAGTAATGGATGTGAAGCCCGTGGTGGAGCTGGCCGATGAAATCGCGCTCAATTCCACTGCCGGCCTGGATGCAGCCCTTATGGGCGCATACAACAAGCTTCAGAACGGAGACCTCTATGGCGGACGGTTCTGGGTGTCTCCGGACATGATCGCCGGAAGTGTAAAGATCTCCGGACTGCAAAATACGGTGTTTGAAGAGTTGCAGTTGCTGAACAAAACCATGTCGGGTCAAAGCAACCGGATTGTTCAGGCCACCTGGCAGGTTAGCTATGAAGCCATAGCGATCATTAATAAAGTGCTTTCCTATTTGCCGGATGTGCATGATGTGGAGATGACCCCTCAAACACGCAAGCGTATTGAAGGAGAAGCCAAATTTCTCAGGGGCTTGATCTTCTTTGAGATGACCCGTCTTTTCTCCTACGATGTTTCCGGGGAAGGACCGCTGTCCGTACCTGTATTCACCGAAGCACTTTCTCCCTTTGATACGCCAACTCGGGCGACTGTTGACGAAGCCTATGATCAGATTGTCATGGACCTTGAGGATGCCGCTACATTACTGGTGGGGATCAATACCAACGGCCGTGCCACTGATGTGGGAGCCATGGCCCTTTTATCCAGGGTCAATTTCTACCGGGAGGACTGGTCAGGCGTGATCACCGCTGCCAATTATGTCATCAATACTTTTTCGGGGAAGCCGAGGGGAGGACTGGCCGCTGATATGCTGGACTGCTTCCAGGCAGGAACCCCCGATCCGGAGGTGCTGTTTGCCATCCTTTCCAGCGCGGTGGATGATGCTTCAGGAACGCTGCGGAGTTACTACCGTATTGCATCCAATGCCAAATTTACCATACCCATTCCGTACCTGATTAAAATCGGGGCGCACGTAGGGAGCTACGACGATGCCCGGGCAAGGGTTGATCATGCATTCATCAATTTGGATGGCAAGGTGTACTCCTCCAAATTCGATGTTGAATATTTGAATGTTCCTGTCATCCGCCTGGCTGAGGTCTACCTGAACCGTGCAGAAGCCCGGGTACATCAGGGTGATCCTTCAGGTGCAACGGAGGATCTGAATGTGGTCCGCGAACGGTCCCAGGCCGGATCCTATACCGCTCCTGCCACCCTGGCCGACTGCGAAACAGAAAGGAACGTTGAGCTTTACCTGGAGGGCGACTACTTCCACAATATGAAAAGGCTTCAAAAACCCAACTTTGCTACGGATATCGCAGGCAACAAATATAACTGGGATGATGTGAAACTGGTATTTCCCATACCCAAGTCCCAGCTGGACGTGAATCCGAACCTGTTGCAGAACCGGTAAGCGGATCGACGTGTAACTTGTAAGAGGTTGTTCACAGAGAACAACCTCTTTTTACATATACCCACCCTGACCATGAACAGATTATTGACCATAATGCTTACCTTTTCCTTTCTTCCCTTCTCCTGCGGTGAGAAAGCGGAAAATGACCAGATGAATCACTCTCCCATACCCATCGACGAACGGGTCTTTTATGAGATATTCGTCCACGCCTTCTATGATACCAACGGGGATAGCATCGGCGACCTCAACGGGGTGACAGCAAAGCTGGACTATCTTCAGGATCTGGGCATTACGGGAATCTGGTTGCTCCCCGTACATCCCTCGCCATCCTATCACAAATATGATGTAACCGATTATTACGGGATCCACCCCGACTATGGGAACATGGAGGACATGAAGACCCTGCTGGCCGAAGCCCACAAGCGGGATATCCTGGTGCTTATCGACATGGTGATCAATCATTGCTCCAGCGAGCATCCCTGGTTCATTGAGGCCAGGAAAGGAAAGGACAATCCATTCCGTGAGAACTTTGTCTGGAGCAGCGATACGCTGGTTCACAGGAAAGAACCTTTCCACTGGCACAAGAATGGGCGCGACAAAGAGAAATATTACGGGTTTTTCTGGAAAGGGATGCCCGATCTGAACTTTGATTGTCCTGAAGTACGGGAGGAGATGAAAAAGATCGGGAAATTCTGGCTCACAGAGGTGGGGGTGGATGGGTTCAGGCTGGATGCCGTCAAATATATCTATCCCGATTCGCTCAGTGGGAAAAATGTAGCATGGTGGCAGGAATACAGGTCTTCCCTGGAGACAACAGGCAAAGATTTTTTCCTGGTGGCTGAGATCTGGGATGAATCGGCCCACATCGGATCATTCCTTGATAAGGGTGTTCATGCAGCATTCAATTTTGATCTGAGCTTTGCCATTGAGGAGATGCTGGTGAATCGAAAAGATCCCGGTATCGCCCAAATCCTGGATGAGATTCACACAAGTTACCGGGATGCATCGGATTCCTTCTATGATGCCATCTTTTTGAAAAACCATGACCAGGACAGGATCATGAGCCTGGTTTCCGATCCCCGGCAGGCCAGGCTGGCAGCTTCCATTTTACTTACCCTTCCCGGAATTCCTTTTATCTATTATGGGGAGGAGATTGCCATGCTGGGAATGAAACCGGATGAATACATTCGCGAACCCATGGTCTGGGATCTTCCCGGAGCTGATCCGGGCCAGACCAGATGGATCAAGCCCCGCTATTCAACGCCGGAAAGAATTTCGCCTGTAAAACAGCAACAGGAAGACCCCGGATCCCTGCTTGCCCATTACAAAAAGATGATTGCGTTGCGAAAAACGCATCCTGCCCTGGCCCGGGGAACCATCGAAAGCATGAATCAAATCCCAGATCATCTTTGTGCCTATACCCTGCATGACACCGCGGGCGATGTGGTTGTTATTCACAATCTGACGGGTAAAACAGCAAAACTGGATACCCGGCTTCTGAATGCCTCTGGCCCTGTATTATATCTGGATGGTAAATACACCAAGGATAGGAAATCCCTGCTCTTAGACCCCTTCGGGACGCTGGTACAGTATTGACTCTCCATCGTTCGTAATTTTCGGATGCTATTGAGGATAAATAGAGAAAAGTATATTAACTTGTTCCGGGCAATTATTCAGCAAGGGATGATTCCATCATGAAAATATCAGATTTTCAGCTGAATATGGCCTGTTCAATGAACACAAATAATTCTCGGATTGTGAAAAACCTGCTAACTTATTGTGTTTTAGTTTTTCTCATAAAGATTATTGCATATCCACAAATCCTGTCTGCTCAATATCCCGATCTGAAGTTTGAACATATTACAACTGTAGACGGGCTTTCCCAAAACACGGTATCCTGCATTTTACAGGACAGTAAAGGCTTTATGTGGTTTGGAACACAGGACGGATTAAACAAATATGATGGTTACTCCTTCACCAACTATCATTATAATCCGCATGATACAACCAGCATACTGGGCATTTTTATTTTCAGCATTATAGAGGATAGTGCGGGAAATTTATGGATTGGCACCGAGAGCGGAATAAATATGTTCGATCGATCAAACAACAATTTTGTACGATATGAACATGATGCGAACGATCCGTCGAGTCTGAGCGGTAGTGAAGTCCGGGCTGTTTTTGAGGACAGCGAGGGCAATCTGTGGGTAGGCTCCAAAGGAGGTAATCTCGACCGTTTTGACCGGGATAGTAAAAAGTTCGTTCATTTTCAACATGATGCGAATGATTCGGGCAGCCTGAGTAAAGATATATGTGCTATTTATGAAGATTCCAACAATCATTTATGGGTCGGGTCATTGAATGGAAACTTCAGTCTGTTTGACAGGGAAAATGAGCTATTTATTCCAATCTATTATAAAAATGAAAAATTAAGCGACCATGAAATATGGAACATTACAGGTGACAGCAAAGACAATATCTGGATAAGTACGTATCGAAGCGGGCTTTATGCCATGCGCTTTTCCGGGGACGGTGAGCCTGAGATTGTACATTATTTGAATGATATAAACGATGCCGGTTCCATAAGCAGCAATGATATATTCACTGTTTTCGAAGACAGCAATGGCCGGCTCTGGATTGGCACAGAAAACGGAGGTCTGAATTTATTTGACAGTGATAAGGGAAAATTCATTCGATACAGATCGGATCCCTTTGATGAGAATAGTCTGAATAACAATTCAATCTGGTCAATTTGCGAAGACCTTACTGGAAATCTTTGGTTTGGGACACATGCCGGAGGTATTAACCTGCTTACCAAATATGGCAAATCTTTTGGTCATTATAAGCATCTTCCGGGGAAAGGAAACAGCCTGAGCCATAATTCAGTGACCTCTTTCTGTGAAGATTCCCGCGGCAACTTCTGGATTGGTACCGATGGCGGAGGATTGAACCTGTTTGACAGGGGAAACGGAACCTTTTTACACTATACTACCAAAAACAGCAATCTGGGCAGTGATGCGGTTTTATCAATCTTCGAAGACAGCAGGGGTAATCTCTGGGTCGGAACATGGGAGGGAGGCCTGAATTTATTTGACAGGAATAGTCGTGATTTCATTAGATACACCAAGGAAAACAGCAAGCTGTGCAGCAATATAATCTTTTCGATTCTTGAAGATAAAAGGGGCGTTTTATGGGTTGGTTCATTTTATGGGGGACTCAGTTATTTTGACAGGAATACACATTCCTTTATTAATTACACACCCGATAACAGCCAGATCAGTGATGATCAGATAAGGATGATATTGGAAGATTCCTATGGAAATCTATGGGTGTGCGGAGCTACCGGCCTGAATTTATTCGATCCGGAATCAGAAACTTTTACCGTTTATACACATGATGAAAATAATGTCAAAAGCCTGAGTAAAGGATATGTCCTTTCGATCCTGGAGGCCTCTGATTCCACACTTTGGGTCGGCACCTCGGGTGGTTTCAATAAATTCGACAGACAACAGAATCTGTTTACCAGTTATTGTTTAAGCGAGGGATTACCGAGCAATGCGATCAAAGGTATTCAAGAGGATAAACAGGGGTTTCTGTGGCTGAGTACAAACAGGGGGCTTTCCAGACTGAATCCTGAAACAGACCTGTTTATAAATTATGATCATTCGGACGGATTGCAGGATGATGAGTTTTACCAGTGCAGCTCCTACAAATCCCGTAATGGAGAAATCTATTTTGGAGGTGTCAATGGCTTCAATGTTTTTCTTCCCGAAAATATTCAGAGCAATCCATTTATTCCACCAGTTGTAATTACTGATTTTCAAATATTTAATAAACCCGTGACCATCGGTGAGAATTCTCCCTTAAAGACAGACATTAGTGAAGCGGAACAAATCACTCTGACCTACAAGCAGACGGTCTTTTCCTTTGGGTTCACCGCATTGAATTATATCTCAAGCGATAAAAATCAATATGCCTATCAACTGGAGGGCTTTGATCCGGAATGGAATTTCATAGGTACCAATCATGGTGCATCCTACACCAACCTCGATCCAGGTGAATATACCTTCAGGGTGAAAGCATCCAACAACGACGGCGTATGGAATGAGGAGGGAACATCTGTAAAAATTGTAATTACACCTCCTTTCTGGAAAACCCTGGTATTTAAGATTTTAGCGGCAATATTTGTGGCAATCTTAATCCTTCTGATTTACTACATCCGGTTCCGGCAAATCATTAACAGAAATAAACATTTGAATGAGCTGGTGATAGAACGGACGAAAGAAATCAATGAAAAAAACACTATTCTCCAGGAACAGACAGAAGAACTGAAATCCCAGCGTGATGAACTGAAATCCCAGCGTGATGAACTGGATGTTACCAATTCTGTCAAGGACAAACTCTTTTCAATCATATCACATGATCTCAGAAGTCCTTTCAACACCCTGAAAGGTTTTATTGAATTGATCAAGTTAAAGTATGATGGCTATTCTGATCAGGAGATAAAGGAAATGATTGATATTATCAGTGACTCGGCCGACAATGTGTATAACCTGCTTGACAACCTGCTGAGCTGGTCCAGGTCACAGAGAGGAACACTTAAGTTACACCCCCAAATGACGAATTTGGTGGATCTGATCAACAATAAAATTGAGCTGCTGAATTTTCAGGCCGTCAATAAAAAAATTCTGATTGAATTTGGATGTGGAACAGAAGGGATTTTGCTGGAGGTCGATCCGGACCTCATGAACGTGGTTATTCAAAACCTGCTTACCAATGCCATTAAATTTACACCAACGGGTGGAAAAATTGAGGTGAATTGTAAAATTGAAAACAACCACATCATGGCTTATGTCAGGGACAATGGCATAGGCATTTCCGAAGAAGATGCAGAAAAACTTTTCAATCCCAATGTTCATTTTTCGACCAGTGGCACTGAAAATGAAAAAGGAATAGGCCTGGGGATGTTAATTTGCAAGGATTTTATTGAAATACACCATGGGGAAATATGGGTGGAGAGTGAATTGGGCAAAGGATCCACATTTTTTATAAAAATTCCACTTTCACAATCCTTATAAAAAGTCTGAACTCCTAGTATTTTTCCCGGTACAATTCTCCAACCGCATGGTTCATTGTTCTGACAGAAATTCTCCTGGGCAGAATCCTGGTCATTAAGAAATAGATAAGTTTGTTTTTGGTTCCTGGTATTACAAATGGCCTTTGGCCCAGAGAGCGAAGACAAGCCTCAACAACAGTATCCGTATCCATCACAGACCTGCCTTTCATTTTTCCATGAGGAAGCGAACCCAGGTATCCGGGTGTGGCGATCGCTCCGGCAATACAAGCCAGCACATCGAAACCTTCCCCTTTCAATTCATAATGAAGAGACTCAGCCAGAATATGATTAAATGCCTTGGTTCCTCCATATGGGGCCAGCAATTGTGTGCCCCAGGACCCCGCCAGAGAAGACATCAAAAGAATTCCTTTCCTGAGATTCTGTTCTTCGGAATATTGATGACAAAAAGCGTGGATTAAATGCATGGGTGTCCTTATATTCACCTGGATATAACGGTCCAGCATTGCCGGATCGTTTTCCATAAATTTTTGTACCCTGCTGAAGGCTGCATTATAGATTATAAGACGACAACTTGTCTCCCTGATCACCTCCATCATGGCCTCAATTGAGGCCCCGATTGCCAGGTCCAGGTGTAACGCTTTTGCCTGTATCCTGCAGGAGGTTTCCAGCTGACGGGCAAGTAATTTCAGCCGATCTTCCTGCTGATCGACCATGATTAAATTCATTCCCCTTTTGGCCAACGCCTGGGAAAAAGCACTTCCCAGTCCTTCGGCTGCACCCGCAACCAGGCACCAGGACCCGTATTTGAAGTTCATATCATCTTTCATATACCAGCAATCATCGCATTTTATTTGATAAACTCCGGGTTTTGTTCGTAGGTATCAATGTTTTTGAACCGGTACTGGTAATTCATGGGGACAAGCTCATTATACTCCTCCGGCCTGTTTGCAGCAGATCCCTCACATGAGTGGGAAGTGCAATGTTCTTCTCGGCGATTAATTTAAAAAAGGTGTTCAAGGTTTTAGATCTTAATTATTTCGATAAATAAAATTCCCGATTTTAACTAATATGCTGCAAAATTAATCAAATTGTTAAGAGTCTTCCTGCCCGGTTAAAAGGATCCCAAGGATCAAAGATTGAATAAGACGAACGTTGTACCCAGGCAACTCGCATTCCATATGAGATTGCCTGACATATAAATCTCAGAACATAATCATTTTCGTATTGTTATTCCCTCAATTAATGGGATTGTAAAGTGTTGACCCTATTAGAAAAATGAACAACAATAGATCATGAGATACCAGATTCTACACCTCTTTTTACTGGTTTCAGTTACCACCGTGGCACAAAACAGCCGTGTGAACGGATTGGTATCGGATGCCATGAACGGAGAACCTATGGAGTTTGCCAGTGTGGTTATATATAACGCCTTAGATTCCAGTTTGGTTACAGGGGTGATTACCGATACATCAGGCCGCTTTCAAATCAATAAACTGAACCAGGGAAGTTACTATATCAGGACACAGTTTCTGGGTTACGAAACAAACCAGTGCGAAGATTTTACCCTGAATGCCAGGCAAAATCTAAATATTGGTAACATCTCTCTTAAACCGTCTTCTCAGCTGGTGGAAGAGGTCACCATCACGGGCACGCGGATCAACACCATGAATAAGCTGGACAGGCAATCCTACCAGGCGGACCAGTTTGAATCGGCCAAAGGAGGATCGGCCGTTGATGTACTGAAGAACATGCCATCGGTGGCCCTCAATGGCCTGGGAGAAATAACGGTGAGGGGATCCTCGGGATTTCTGGTTCTGATCAACGGAAAACCGGTGCTGACAGATGCCCAGACAGCCCTTGGACAGCTGCCCGCCAACATGGTGAGCAGCGTGGAGCTTATAACCTCTCCTTCGGCCAAATACGACCCCGACGGTAAAGCCGGAATCATTAACATTACCACCAAAAAGGGAGCCATCAATGGATCCGGATTGCAGGTGAATGCCGGATATGGATTGCCAAGTACCACTGATTTTGGGAATGACCGGGTGGCACTGAGGCATAGTCTGGAAGCGCTGTACAATTACAGGAAAAACAAATGGGACCTTTCGGTGGGAGGAAATTATAACCGGAATGACCTGGCCGGTTACAGGGAGGGTGATGCATATACCGAAAATGTAGCGAATAACTATATGACCCGTTTTCCTTCGAACGGCGAGCGCAGCTTTAACCGATCCAATTATGCTGCCAGGGCCGCCATCACTTATACTGCCAATTCAAACAATAGTTTCTCGTTTGGCATATTTAGCGGAAAGCGATACCAGGAGCGGGATGCCAACCTAAGCTACAGCAATTCCACATGGACCCTTGACACCAATGATAAAACCGGTGACAATCCTTATTACAATGCCAATAAACAGATCAAGCAAGGGACCTTTACCCTTGGGAACGTGGATTACACGCACCTGTTTGCCAATCAAAGCTCCCTCACCGCTTCTCTCCTGTATGAATATGACAATCTATATGGAACAACACACAACCGGAACCTGACCGAACCTGGAGGGGAAATCATTCAATATGTTCAGAATCCCTATCAAAAACCGATCAACGGTTACCGGGTCAAACTGGACTATGCTGTTCCTCTTGGAGATGGTACACTGGAAAGCGGCTACCAGTTCCGGTACGATTCACAGGATGGCAATTTTGACTATCTGATCACCCCGGAGGATTCTGACCAGCCGGATCTGGACCGTTTTCGCGGGACCGCCCTTTCAATCAACCAGATTCATTCACTGTACACTCAATTCTCGGAGTCTCATGAAAAACTTGAATATCTGGTCGGCCTGCGCTATGAATACGCAAAGAGAACCGTAGACCTCTCTATTGACCCAACCACCCATCTGCTCAAATTATCCAATTTCTTCCCCTCGGCCAACTTGCTCTATTATTTCAGGCCCGACCTGTCCATAAAGGCGGGATTTAGCCGACGGATCCAGCGTTCCACCAATAACCAGCTGAACCCGATCCCGGAACGGGAACACTCCGAAACCCTGGAGATCGGAGATCCCGACCTGCTTCCCGAATTTGTCAGTCTGGCAGAAATCGGTTTAACAAAGAAATTTGATAAGGGCGGATCGATCTTCGTAACCGCTTATTACCAGGCAAGTAAAAATCCTGTGCAGCGGGTAAATAGCATGTATGCCGATACGATCCTGAACCGGGTCTATACCAACGTGGAACGGGGAACGGCGGTGGGTCTTGAGAGCGTTGCTGATCTGCATCCGGCCAAATGGTGGGCGCTTTACCTGGGCATAAATGTCTACAATCAAATGTACCAGGGTGAACTGGAAATTTTAGATACCCCTCCCATTCAGATTGAAAACTCGGGTTGGGTTTATTCCATCAATGCGAATACAACGTTCTATATCACCCCATCATTCAGTGTTCAGGCCAACGTGAACTACCTCTCCAAACGCCCCACAGCCCAGGGAGAGGATTCCAGGTACCTGATCCCCAACCTGTCGGTGAAAAAGAGTTTCTTTGAAAACCGCTTAACGGCCACCATCCAATGGCAGAATATCGACCTGGGTATGCACCAGACCAACCGGCAGCAAATCACCACCTGGGGCAAGGATTTTTACACCACCACCAATTACATCTACGAAACCGATTTTATCATGCTGAACCTGAGCTACAACATCAACTTCAATAAAAGCAAGGCAAATCTTCCTTCCAGTGAGTTCGGCGAGAAGGAGTTTTAAAATGTCAGGATTGAATGGGTATAAACAAAATTGGAAGATGATTTGTTAATCAAAAAAAGTGAAAAAACGTATTGAAAATCATGAAACAGAATCAACGAAAAATGGCCCTGCTTGCCGGGATCTCGCTGCTTGTGATGGCTGTGTCTGCCGGATTTTCCTATGGTTATGTGTATAATGGTTTTTTGGTGGCAGATGATCCTGTCGCTACTTTCGGACAATTACAAACCATGCGGCCAATGTACCTGGCTGGTCTTGGAGCCTGGCTGGTCATATTTGTCACAGACCTTCTTGTAACCTGGAGCCTCTTTGTTTTTTTCAACGATGTCAACCGGAAAATGTCCATGTTGACTGCCCTGATGAGGCTGGGATATACGGTCATCCTGGGGATCGCCCTTACGAAACTCATTTTAATTTTGCCCCTTATTCAGGGTCCTGGAGAAGGCAATGCAGAGATAGCGGCCGGACAGGTTTTTTCATACCTGCAATCATTTGAAAGGAACTGGTCGATAGGTCTGGTGATATTCGGCGTGCATCTCCTCGGATTGGGTTATTTAAGCCTGCAGTTCCGGCTCGTTCCCCGTTTGTTTGCTTATCTCCTTCTCCTGGCCGGCCTTTGTTATATCGTGGTTCATTCGGCCAAGTCCATTCTGTGCGTGGACGAGAACCTCGTAAAACTTATGGAACAAGTGGCCATGATACCCATGACCCTTGGCGAACTCCTGTTTGCCTTCTGGCTAATCATTCGCGGGGGTAGAGAAAGCAAAAATAAGCCTCAACAATAAAAATGAATATTGCAATTACAATACCAGTTATTCAGGTCTGATCATTGAAAGGGCTACGGGTAAATCCGTTTCCGAATATCTGGAGGAGAAATTGTGGTCCAGAATCATGGAATACGATGCATTGTTTTCCATTGATAGTAAACGATCGGAGTTTGAATACATGCCAAGCAGGCTGATTGCCAGGGCCGTTGATTATGCCAGAAACTATTATACATATCAATGGTGGGGTCACACCAATTGCGATTCAAACTTCCAGTTTTTCGCCACGGGAAATCTTGGCCAGACCATCTATATGATACCCGATGAGGATATGATCATTGTTCTCTGTGGAAATTCATTGGAGTATTATAATGAAGACGTTTTGTGGCATATGGCTGATCTGATCAAATCCGGAGCATATAGATAAGAAAGTAATAGTCTCCCTGGCTGTCGGAAGGTTTCTATGATGCGGAAAGTCACGGGAATTTTAAAAAACTGGCACCAAATTATATCATATATAGTTTTGTTGTAAGAGAAGAAAGCACGCTATAGTAATATCAGTCATACCGCTCCAAGATGAGCCCTGGCAGGATAAATAAAATAATTTCTTGTTGAATTGATAATCTGACTATTATATAATATTGTAGGCTCCTTTCCCTGACTCAATGATTAGAGTAAGTGCTGGTTTTGTTTGGGCGGGAAATAGTTACACTCTGAATCCACTAAATCTCCCTGAAGGTAGTTCCTGCTGCAAGCACCAGAAAACCGACCAATAGCAGGAGGTAATGGTATTCACTCAAGATCTGAACATGTGCATAGTGGCCAATAATTCCCAGGCCTCCAAGGATCAAACCGATAAGCCATGTGATTTTCTTAGGAGAATTTGGTGCATTCATATCTTTTACGTTTTGTTTGTTTATAAGTGAATCAACAGGGAGGACAAAGGTCAGGCTATTCTTAGTAAGGAGTGTTATAAAATTATGGTTAAAAGTTACATAATTCATAGGCGGGATAGTGTGTCTTTCCTGTTATACCAGACAAAGTTTTCTGCTTTTCCGGATATTAATTATAAACCCTTGTCCCGAAAATAAACTTTTCTTTCCACCAGGGATCGTTTAGTGAAGTGATTGTGACGCCATTTGAAGTCGAAGTATGGATAAACTTATTATTGCCGACATAAATACCCGAATGCGTGATGAACCTGTTTGTTTTATATGTTCCGATAAAAAAGACCATATCCCCTTTTATAAGTTCATCCATTCCGGCGATTATTTTTCCATACCTGGCCTGTTCTTCCGAGTTATGGGGCAGTTGAATACTGTAATTAGCAAAAACTGTAACCAATAATCCGGAGCAATCCATGCATTTCATAGTTGTTCCACCCATACAATGGGGTACACCAAGGTATTTTTCAGCGGTTTTAATGATTTCATTAGCGTTTGTATTGTGAGTATTGATCACATTTTCATAACCTGCGTCCATGAAATCTTTGAGCTTATTTTTTTCAGTTTGGCTTTCAATATTCGGAAACGAGAATTCAGGATAAAATTGTTTGGAACAAAATGTAGTAAGTAATTGGCATACAGCAATTAATATAATAAATCTTTTTTTGGCTTTAAAAAATACTTTCATAATTACATACACTGCTGTATAACGTAGTACATCCTAGTAATATTCTCTCAGCCTAATAGTTGATTAGTAGCGACCTCCTGATTATAAGTTTCTTATCGGGATTTCCAAAGGTTTACACAGATTTGTATCACTTTGTACAAGTATAAGTTGAAATACATTAACTGTAAAAGATTACATTGAATTACATGGTTTTGTAGAAATACTGGCGTATGAGCTGGCACTTGAATATCAAATAATTCTCACGGTGCAAATTTTAAATCCAAAGATTATCCATACAATTGACTCTGAAAATTACCTATGGTGGAAGAACGGTGGCATTTTCCACCTAACAATTATGGATGGATTTCTATTGCCGTCTTAATCGAAGGGCATTAGTAATTACCGAAACCGAACTGAAACTCATTGCGGCCGCTGCAAGAATAGGGCTTAGAAGAATTCCAAAAAAGGGGAACAACACTCCGGCAGCGATGGGCACGCCAATGGAATTGTAAACAAAGGCAAAGAACAGGTTCTGTTTTATATTACGCATTACTTTTAGACTTAAATCCTTCGCACGAACAATACCGTTTAGATCACCTTTTACCAGGGTAATTTCAGCACTTTGCATAGCAATATCCGTTCCGGTGCCCATTGCAATGCCTACATTGGCCTGCTCGAGAGCAGGTGCATCATTAATACCGTCGCCGGCCATTGCTACAATCTGGCCATTATCCTGAAACTCTTTAACTTTTTTGAACTTATCCTCCGGCAGACAGTCAGCCAGGTATCCGTCCAATTCTAATTCATCAGCTACTGCTTTGGCTGTGTATTCATTATCGCCAGTAAGCATGTAAACCTTTACCCCTAATCTTTGCAATTCCTTTATAGCTCCAGCTGATGTGGATTTTATTGTGTCGGCAACGCTAATAATGCCTTCCACCTTATTTTCAATCAGCAAATACATTATAGTTTGCCCGGTTAATTGCCATTCCTTTACAAGTGTTTCCTGCTCATTATCCAGATCGGACCCGAAGTCATCCATTAACCTGTGATTCCCAAGTCCGATTCTTTTATTTTCGTGAATTCCTTTTACCCCTTTTCCTGTGACAGATTCGAAACTCTCAACTTTTTGGAGTTTTATCCCTTTTTCTTTTGCACCATTTACAATAGCTTCGGCAACAGGGTGTTCGCTAAACGTATCAACGGATGCTGCTATGCTTAGAATCCTTTCATCCGATAAATTCCCAAATGATTTGTATGATTTTAATGCTGGTTTACCTTCTGTTATTGTCCCGGTTTTATCAATAATAAGCGTGTCGACTTTATTCATTTCTTCAATGGCACGAGCGTCTTTTACAAGCACACCCGACTGAGCACCCCGTCCGGTGCCCACCATGATGGACATAGGTGTTGCAAGCCCAAGCGCACAGGGACAGGCAATAATCATTACTGATATTGCATTTACAAAGGCATATACAAAAGCCGGTTCAGGCCCCCATATTGCCCAAATGGTAAAAGTAACCAAAGCAGCTCCTACTACAATTTGCACAAAATACTTTGCCACAATATCAGCCAGTTTCTGAATAGGGGCGCGGGAGCGACTGGCTACATTCACCATCTCAATAATTTGAGCAAGGAGGGTATCAGAACCAATTTTTTCGGCCTTCATTTCAAATGAGGTCTTCCCGTTTATTGTTCCACCTGTTACCCTCTCATTTTCAGACTTATCTGAAGGAATGGGTTCACCCGTAATCATGCTTCCATCAATTACTGCATGGCCTTCCGTAATAATTCCGTCAACGGGTATCTTTTCACCAGGCTTTACCCTCAATATATCACCAACCTTTACCGTTTCAAGAGGGATTTCTTCTTCCTGGCCGTTGCGTATAACCCTAGCTATCGGTGGAACTAAACTTAATAAGGCTTTTATTGCTGAATTTGTTTTACTATGTGCTCTGAGTTCAAGTACCTGCCCTAACAATACAAGCGTTAATATGACAGCTGCGGCTTCAAAATATAAATGAACATTGCCTTGGGAATCTTTAAACTGATCCGGAAAAACACCAGGTAAAAGAAGTGCAAAGACACTAAATAAATAAGCAGCTCCAACACCAATGGAAATCAGGGTCCACATGTTTGGTGCCCATCGTCGTACAGAACTCCACCCACGCTTAAAAAAGCTTCCTCCTGAATAAAGAACAACAGGTGTAGCTAATACAAATTCAATCCACCCCCAGGTTTTTTGGGAGGCAATAGTGTCTAAGTGTAGAAATTCAAAGAAGTCAGACATTGCGATAATAAAAACAGGAATACTGAGAGCCACAGCAACCCAGAATTTTTTTGCCATTTTTTTGTAGGCCTTTTCCTCATCGCTTGTTTCAACACCTTTTTCAGGGACCAGATTCATTCCACACTTCGGACAGGAACCGGGTTTGTTTTGCTTTATTTCCGGGTGCATGGGACAGTAATATGTGTCTTTCGCCTTAGTATCAGATTCATGACTGTGACCATGAGGATCCACCTTGTGGTGGTGATGTTCACTTTTTGAATGCACAACATTCTTCATTCCTTCTTTTTGTCCATCAACAGGAACCAGGAGCATGTTGCAAACAGGGCAATCGCCAGGCTGGTCGTAGACCTTTTCGCCTTCACATTTCATTGGACAATAGTACTGTCTTTCTATCTTGTAATTCATATTATTCTGATAAGTGTATTATGAGTTCAGGTGTTCCTTTTTTTCCTCAAATTCATTTTTGTCTATTTCACCCCGGGCATATCGCTCTTTCAATATTTCAAGGGCGGATTTGCTATTTGTTTGGTTTGATGCCTGGTCCCGACTCATAGTTCTTACAATAAACCAGATTAATACCACAAGAAAAATTAGACCAATAATCCATCCCCATCCCATTCCAAATCCCATTCCTGTAAATCCATGCATATTACGCTCCTTCCCTTTTTAATAAATAATGAACCCATCGGGTATTTCTACCCTTTAATTATAAGGATGCAATAACACGATTGAGTTTCTTTTTGATATCATTTGCTATGCCCTCCAATTGTTTGTTCTCAACAGCCATCATCGAGGCTACCGGATCTACTGCAGCTACTTCAATCAGATTATCATCCAATTCCTGCAGGATTACATTGCAGGGAAGCATGGTGCCAATTTTATCTTCCTGCTGTAATGCCTTATAGGCAATAGGCGGGTTACATGCACCAAGAATTTTGTATTTTCGAAAATCAACATCCAGTTTTTCATTTAGTTTTTGTTGAATATCTATTTCTGAAAGCACCCCAAATCCTTCCTTTTTCAATGCCTCTGTTACCAGTTGAACAGCTTGTTCAAAATCTCCTTTGATTTTCTTATTTATGTAATATTTCATTGGTTTATCTATTAATGAATATTATTTTCATTTACAACTTAAAATTACAATAAGTTATTTATCAGCGCATTATATAATTTTGGATATTATTTATATATTTTTGTCCTGAGAATCTTTCTCTACGGAACAATCAGCCAGATCCTTCAATTGACATATTGAGCAAGCATGACGAATGCTACAAGTATTACTGATATGATTAAGAGTTTTATAAACATGATCTCTTCCTTTTTATATAATTGATTTGTTTGATAATGGAGCTGCCACAAAATATAACAGCTCCATTTTAAAATTCTTAATGAGCGTGTGCTGTCTGCTTGTTTATTCGCTTATATTTACAGCATGATGGAAGATTTGCATAGGCCTCATCAGTGGCAGAAATAATCTCAGTATCATGAGCTGCCATTGCGATGGCCTCATGAACTTTCTCAAGTTCCGTTTTGTCAGGATTGAAAGTAAGCTCTATCATTTTGGTCTCTTTATTCCAGTCTGCTGCAGAAACTCCATCCACAGATTTTGCAGCCTTTTCAATGCGTGTTTTGCACATATCACAGTTGCCTCCAACTTTGAATTTCTCCGTCCTGGGCGAACCGGCGAACAATGTCAATGAGCTTAATCCCATTAAAACTAATAGACTTAACATTCTTGTTTTCATAACTTTTTGGATTTTGGTTAAATAATAACTATTGTTTTATACCATTAAATTTCAAGTAATAGGGAGCGGAGCCATCCATCATTTGGAATGAATAGGTAAATGTTCCCTTCTTCATGTCAAATCCCCCGAAATGCAGATCGCCTGACTCATGCTCATCATTCATATGATGCATCCATAATAGATTCCATCCATATTTTCATTTAAGGGATCATTGGATTTCTTGCACGATACTAAGGTGACTACTCCTATAATCGTCATAATCCCGACTATAAAATTTCTCTTTTTCATAATGATCTGTTTTTTCATTGTTAATGAATAATTCGAATTATTTGCAGCAATCTGGTTTTTGATTGCCATACGTTTTCTTGTTACTCTCAGCCAGATTTATGATTTGCCTCCTGACGAATCCTGGTTGACGATCTTTCTTTTTTCTGAATCCGTTTTTAAGCAGGATCTCCTCCAATTGAATTTGTGAATAGAGGTATGTGTTATACTCAAGATAAACACCATCGGTTGAAATTTTGAAGTTCTCAATCCCCTTGTCAAGCTCTAGAAGAGCACTTAAGCTCTCTATTTTGTCATCTTTTAATAGATCGGACGATCCGAGGTAAAGTGAATGAATGTATTCTTCCATGATTTTAAATTATAGTGAATAGCTTATTAGAATTCCGGGCTTTCCCAAGCCTCCTCATATAAACCAATATGAATCTGAATTTGAATGATTACCTGGCTGGGAACAGGGGAAGGATCACGGGTTAATCCCCTAATAAAGGAATGCCAAAATAGAGAATCACCACATAAGGTGACGGGCCATGAAGCCCCAAAATGAAAGGCTAAATAAGGTAGGCCTGTATTTGGGATAAAACCACTTCCTGCGGTGGTGGTTTCTTATAGGTGAAAATCCTGGTAGTGAATGACTTCTCGGTACCGGGAGATTTAATCATCAATGGTGATGTATTGAAGAGTTCGAATGAATGAGAATCTTCAAAATCAAATGAAAAGCCAGAACCTATAAAATCATGGCTTGATTCAATCTTGATGGTTTCGTTATCACAATGATGAGACATTGCCATATCGTGATTGTGATGGCAGACCTGATCCTCCAGATCATTCTCACAGCAGTCATGAGCCGGAGCGTTGAAAGCCAGGTCATATAAATGACCCTGGCAAAAGTGCATATTAATTGTCATTCCGGTTGCTGAAAATAACAACAGTGCTGACAGAACCATATGACTTAAGATTTTAAACATCTCTTTTAATCTGTGCTACAAAGAAACAACTAGTAATTCATCAATATGTTACATAATTCTTAGAAAGATTTGCATTTTTTTGTGTTCATAACTGATCCAAAGGCTTACGTTTTTCTTCCCCAATTTTCTTATAATGTGATGAAGTAAGTCCTGTCACACTTTTAAACTGCCTCGATAGATGAGCAACACTGCTATAACCCAACTTATAAGAAATTTCATTCAAGGTAAGTTGATCATAGACAAGCAGTTCTTTTACTTTCTCAATTCTTTGAAGGATCATGTATTTTTCAATGGTCCTGCCTTCGACCATGGAAAATAAATGGCTTAGATAGGAATAATCATGGTTTAGTTCTGACGATAAGAAGTCTGAAAAGTTAACGTACTCGGGTTTTTCTTTGTCATAATGAATATACTCTATTATCAGCGTTTTGATCCTGTTAATGATCCAGCTTCTATTATCATTTATAAGCTCGAATCCATTTTCTGCTAATTCCTTACTTATACGCTCAGTGTCATTATTATCGATCTCTTCATTTAGCACTACCTCACCTAGTTTGATTGATTTAACGGTAAATCCAAGACTTATAATTTCTTCCTGAACAGCTTTGATACATCGGTCGCAAACCATGTTTTTAATATGCAGGATAGTTGAGCTCATTGTTAGGTATATAAATAAGTTTTGACATTGGGAATTTTAGTTTCATTCTTAAATCATAATTGACCTATCTGAAACAATAAAACAAATAATTAAAAACTATGTTCGACAAACATATTATTAATCAATGACTTAATTGAAGTGTTTAGAGTTCTGGAATTGAACAGACATTAATTAAGATAAAAGCCCTTCAAAGAGGTGAACTTTGAAAGGCTTTGTGGGCCCGTCTGGGCTTGAATCGGCCCGACCGTAAAGCAAAGCTCTGGGGGAGCTATGTAGGGAGGGGCCAGCTTGTCGCGCGGGCTTGTGTGCGATCCCCTGATTATGAGTTTCTTATGTCAGCATCCCGGATCATTGGCCGATTAAAATCAGAGAATAATCTTTGATTTGGAATTTTATTTAATTCCAAGCGTAACTACTTCGTGAGGCCTCAATTTAATGCTGATTAATTTTTCCTGAATTTCAGGAGCCGCTGCATTTTTAAGTGGAAACTCAATCAGATTAAGTCTTCTGGCCGATTTTGCTGCGATTGGAAGATGAATGGTGGCAGTTGTTTCTTTCCCTTCGGTTTCCAGCAGACGAATAATCAGCTCTTCCCCTTCTTCTGCCTGTTTCATTCCCGACATTACCACATTTTCAGGGGAAACAGAAAAAAATGATTTTTCTTCAGGACGGGTTGCATGATCTTTAACCAGGGCCTGCGATGGCGGTTCAGCTGCATATACAGGAATATTGAAATCTTCACCTTCCGCCCAGGCGCCATTCGTCCAGTCACTGGAATGGGGATAAAGCGCATAGCTAATGTTAAATTTACCAAGGTTTGGATAAATGTCGGGGTCACCGGCTGCCCTCATCAGGGTCAGTCTCAGATCGCCATTGTGGTACGAATGACCATATTTGGTTTTATTCAACAGGGCGATGCCATCCTTTTCGTCAGTTACATCGACCCATTTCTGTGCCGGAACTTCCTGACCATCATTTTTTTCCGGCAAAACTCCATAAATGTCCGATTGTGATTTTTCATAAGAAGGAGCATCTTTCCCATTTATTTTTCCATCAATTGGCCGTTCTACCACATCAAACGGAACCTGGCAATAAAACCTTGGATTTTTAATGGCCAGAGGAAACAACGCTCTAAGCATGGGTGAGTCAGTTGAATCACTTCCTGTTTCGAGCCAGTGGACTTCCATATCGTAGGCGATTCGCGGATAGGAACGGTACAGGTAGGTACGTTCGATGAACCTTGATTTACCCCAGGTCATCACCGTTTCAACACAAGCTCTTACCGGCCCGTCTTCTACCACGTTTACACTTTCTACATTGGTGACATCCTCTTCTTTTACAATTTTATTGATGGTCCATGATTTCATTGCTCCTTTTTTATCTTCCAGATAGATCTTTAGCTTGTTGAGTTCTCCACTTTCTTTTACATACTCTTTACCTGAGCGTTTGTCATAAAGACTGACGATTCCTCCAGTCTTCATATCGAATTTAATCCTGAAAAAGTCAGTTTCGAACGTATTGTCCTTGAATGGAATCACTTCGTTGTATTCGCCGGGTTTGGCCATATCAATGTAAAAGGTTTTATACCCACCGGCAGGCATGTCATCCACAACAAACTCTACTTTCGAAGTAAATCCGGGGGGAGTCGATTTTCCCCAAACGATTTGTGCAGGGTATTTTTTACCTGAAGCATCACAGACTAAAACGCTGGGAACAGCTCCTTGACCTTTATCTTTGGGAATTATTTTATTCGAGCCGTAAAAATCGCCCCAACTGGACAAGGTTGCAGTGGCCGGTTCTTCGTGCGAAAACACAGTTGCTTCAACGATTGCTTTCCGTCCTTTAGGCTGAAGATTATAAGCCACAATGGGTTGCCCCAGTCCAGACTGGAAATTCACTTCGTCGGCCATTTTTCGGAATGCAATGTCTCGTAAATCAGTAATTTTTCTGGCGGCATCAACATAGCGGGCAATGTTTTCCTTATTTGACTCGTTGATGGCCGAGCCGGGAAGAATATCGTGGAATTGGTTAAAAGTTACTGTTTCCCATATATTCCGGAGTTCGTCAGCCGGATATTTATCGCCGTTTAACCAGCGAAGTGTATTGAAGAATTCGCTTCCGTAAAGTAAGTTTTCACAATTCCGGTTCCCTTCTTTGATGTCGGAAACGTTGGTATAGCACCCTTCGAAAATAAACTGCATTTCACCTCGATGAGTTGGACGACCATCCATTTCCTTTGAAGCTTTTTTGAAGAAATCAGTAACAGTAGTGAATTTAACAGACGGGTATCCAGGAGTTTTGTCGAGTTGATGCACCATTTCAATATTGGCACGGGTTGGTCCGCCACCATGATCACCAACGCCAGTAATCTGAAGTATCCGGCGTTTGTCGGGCGAAAATTTGTTTACTTCATTCTTCAGATCCGGAGTTATATCACCATTGTAGGTGTTGTTAGCATAACATAACACTTTGGATGAGTCCGGCCCAACCCACCAGAAGGTTCCCGGGAATGGTTTGCAGCGGTGAAAATAGAAATAATCGCAGCCTGCCAATTTTAAAATCTGCGGCATTTGCGAGATATGGCCAAAATTGTCAGGCAACCATCCTACTTTGGCCATTCGATTAAATCGGCTTTGAAAATAGCGCTGCCCCAAAAGGAAAGATCGGGAAATTGCTTCTCCGGAAGGTATGTTTTCATCTCCTTCCACCCATTCGCCACCGCCCAATTCGAGCCGGCCTTTCTTAACGTATTCCTGAACTCTTCTAAAGAGTGGCGGATCAACCAATTCTACGAACTTATAAACCGCTGCTTGGCTCTGCATCATCGTAAAATCAGAAAATTCATCCATGAATGCCACTGTTTGCCTCAAATTATCATTGCACATTTTCATGGTTTCCGAGTAGGTCCAAAGCCAGTTCATATCCATGTGCCCATGGCCAATCACCTGAATGGTATCTTTTTGAGATGGATCATCGGCATCAAGTTGAGAAATTGTACCTTTTTCTGATGCCAAAAGCAATATAGGCGAACAAATTATACACAAAAAAATAGTAGCTAATTTTTTTATGAAAAGTGTTTTCATTATCAATTAATTTTGTTTATCAGTTTGAATTATATATGACCCCATCATCTTCAAAAAGCATACATTTAGTTGGTTCTTCTCCATATACTTTGCATCTAAGTTAGGAATTGACCAGAAAATAGGCCCAATATGCTTTCAGTATTATCAGAGCAATGAGTTGATCTGAAGTTATTGAAAGAATTGTCCAAAAGATCGTTGGAAATTGCGTTTTAATCCCTTGTATTAGGCAAATAATAGGCACAAAAAAAAGCAGCTACAATTAAATGTCTTGTAACTGCCTGATTATTAAGTGGGTCCGGCTGGGCTTGAATGCTTCCCTCTGATTATGAGTCAAATTTTTTTGCTTAAGATTAAAACCTTAACTCTCATGGTTCTATCCAAATTAGGTTGAAAATTTACATTATACAGTCAACATTGGTAAGTTATTGTAAATCATTATTTCATGATTTTAACAAATATTTTTATGTGTTCGTGAGTAAACTTTTTAATAAACTTTTAGTCAAACAACCTATATCTAGAAAAGAGGTAATAAACTAAACCCAAAAAGTCGTGACTACAAAAAAGATTTTCAAAATATCAAGTACAATTGTTTTACTTATAATATTGATAGGAATTATTTTTTATCCTAAGATAAAACCTATGCTAAAAAACGAGCGGGGAAACACGCAGCAAGCAAGACAAGGAGGACGCGGAGATCAACAGATTTTATGGGCCAGCGGTTTTGTAATTGTACCAACTCCAATGTATGAATTAATCAATGGTATTGGGACGCTTTTACCCGATGAAGAGGTTGATTTGGCTTTTGAAACTTCCGGTAAGGTGGTTGGCATTTTCTTTGAAGAAGGAACACGGGTAAAAAAAGGAGAACTTCTTGCAAAAATAAACGACAGACCTTTGCAGGCTCAATTGTTAAAACTTCAAGCTCAGTTAAAACTTATACAAGAAAGGGAGTTCAGAGCAAGTCAATTGCTTGAACGGGATGCAATCAGTCGCGAAAGTTACGATCAGGTTGCAACTGAACTTCAATCGCTGAAAGCTGATATTTTACTGGTAGAAGCCCGAATTGCAGAAACCGAATTACGAGCTCCTTTTGATGGGACTGTTGGTTTACGTATGATTAGTGAAGGAGCTTTTACTACAACGCAAACGAAAATCGTACGACTGGTAAAAATTAGTCCCTTGAAAATTGAGTTTGCCGTAAATGAACGTTATGCAGGACAAGTAGCTCCTGGATTTCCGATTACTTTCGTTACAAATAGTGCACCGAAACAATTTGAAGCCCTTGTATATGCGGTTGATCCCAAAGTAGATCTCGCTACACGTACTATCATTGTCCGGGCTCTTTATCCCAACCGAAACGAAGAGTTAAAACCCGGAAGTTCTGTAAGCGTTACGGCACTTTTGTCAAAAATTGAGTATGCAGTTTCTATTCCAACTGAAGCTGTCATTCCTGAGATGGAAGGTGAAAAAGTATTCATCTATAAAAATGGCAAAGCCGAACAGAGAAAAGTAATTACCGGTCTTCGCACTGCATCGAATATTCAAATAAAGGAAGGTCTTAATTTTGGAGACACATTGTTAACTACAGCTATTTTGCAGCTCAGGGAAAGTATTCCGGTTCAGCTGGATACATTGGTTACAAACCAACAAATCGTAAATTAAATCATGAGTCTTTCATCAACCAGCATTGAGCGTCCGGTACTGGCAACAGTATTTTCCCTTGTAATTCTATTGCTTGGGGCTATTGGAATGACTTACCTCGGAGTAAGAGAATTTCCAAGTGTAGATCCGCCACTCATTTCAGTGAGAACTTCATATCCCGGTGCAAATTCCGATGTTGTTGAAACGCAAATTACGGAACCTTTGGAGCAATCGATAAACGGTATTCCGGGAATCCGTACTTTAACTAGCCAAAGCAGTCAGGGCAGAAGTGATATTTCTGTAGAATTTGAATTGACCGTTGATCTGGAAACGGCTGCAAACGATGTACGCGACAAAGTATCGCAGGCTCAGCGATATTTACCGAGCGACTGCGATCCTCCAACTGTTTCTAAGGCTGATGCCGATGCCAGCCCTATTATGTTTATTGCAGTTAAAAGCCCTAAACGTTCGTTGCTCGAGCTTTCGGAAATTGCTGAACTAACTTTTAAAGAGCAGTTGCAAACCATATCGGGGGTCAGTTCAATTATGATTTGGGGTGAAAAACGGTATGCTATGCGTATTTGGCTTGATCCTTCTAAATTAGCAGGTTATCAAATGACCCCACTGGATGTCCGTAATGCTATACTGCGTGAAAATGTTGAACTTCCGGCTGGCAGCATCGAAGGTAATACAACTGAATTAACCATTCGCGCCCTGGGATTATTGACAACTCCTGAAGAATTTAATAACCTGATTTTAAAACAGGTGGGCGACCAATCGATACGAGTGCGCGATATTGGTCGTGCAGAACTTGGCCCAGAAGATCTCAGGGGAATTATGAAAATGAATGGAATTCCTATGGTTGGGACAGTTATCGTTCCTCAACCGGGAGCTAACCATATAGACATTGTTGATGATGTTTATAAACGGCTTAATTATATTAAAAAAGATTTGCCTGATGATGTAGAAATTGAAGTCGGTTTCGACAACACTGAATACATTCGCACTTCAATCAAGGAAGTAAAGAATACCATTTACCTGGCATTTTTTCTTGTTGTTATCATTATTTTTATTTTTCTGCGCGACTGGAGAACCACAATTTTACCCGTGCTGGTAATACCTGTTTCATTGATTGGTTCGTTTTTTATCATGTATCTGGCCGGTTTTACCATTAATGTTTTAACGCTGTTGGCAATAGTGCTTTCCATTGGACTGGTGGTAGATGATGCTATTGTTATGATGGAGAATATTTACGTGAAAATTGAACAGGGAATGAGCCCCCGCGAAGCTGGAATAAAGGGATCAAATGAAATATTCTTTGCAATCCTTGCTACAACAATAACTTTAATTGCGGTTTTCTTTCCAATCGTATTTTTGGAAGGTATGACAGGAAGGCTTTTCCGCGAATTCAGTATTGTAATTGCCGGTGCAGTTGCTATTTCATCTTTTGTAGCGTTAACGCTGACACCCATGCTTTCAACAAAAATATTGAAAACCCGACACAAACGAAGCAAAGCTTATAATTACAGTGAAAAATTCTTCATTAAACTCAATGGTGCTTATCAACGATCGCTCAATACATTGCTTAACCGAAAATATATATCATTGTTTATCCTGTTTGTTTGCGTTTTTCTGATTTTTATACTTTGGAAAAATATTCCAGCCGAAATGGCGCCCTTGGAAGATCGTTCTCAATTGAGCATCAATATTACTACTACGGAGGGTTCAACTTATGAATTTAATGAAGAATACACTGAAGATGTTGCTGCTTTAATAAAAAGAACGGTTCCCGAAAGCGATAAGGTTACCACATATGTTAGAGGAAGCCGTGCTTTTGTTCGAATTGTATTGGTCCCTCCGTCCGAAAGAAAACGAACTCAAAATGAAATTGCTAATCAATTAACGGGCGAACTGCGAAAGATGACAAAAGCAAGGGCAAGTGTTATTCAGCAATCAACTTTTGGGGGAAGACGTGCAGGGCTTCCAATTCAGTATGTACTTCAAGCCCCAACGATCGATAAACTGCGAGAAATCTTACCGGAATTTATGGCTGAGGTACAAGACAATCCAATCTTTGAAATGGCAGATGTAAACCTTAAGTTCACCAAACCGGAGTTACAAATCGTTATTAATCGGGATAAGGCAAACCTGCTGGGAGTATCTACTCAAAATATAGGACAAACCCTTCAACTGGCACTTAGTGGGCAACGATTCGGGTATTTTATTATGAATGGGAAGCAATATCAGATTTTGGGTGAACTGGCACGCCAGGATCGAAATAAACCATTGGACTTAAAATCGCTTTATGTAAGAAATAATGACGGTCAAATGGTTCAGCTTGATAATTTCGTTAACCTGCAAGAAGAAACAGCGCCACCTCAACTATATCGATACAACCGGTTTGTTGCAGCTACTGTTACAGCTGGTTTAGCCGAAGGCAGGACAATTAGTGAAGGTCTTGCCGAAATGGATAAAATTTCTGCAAAAGTACTTGATGATACTTTCCGAACTGCACTGGCCGGAGACTCCAAAGATTTTATGGAAAGTTCTTCAAGTTTAATGTTTGCTTTTCTTTTGGCGATAGTATTAATTTTTCTGGTGTTATCTGCCCAGTTTGAAAGTTTCAAGGATCCGATTATTGTGATGATGACTGTTCCATTGGCACTCACCGGAGCTTTGATTTTTATGTGGTATTTTAATATTACCATGAATATTTTCAGCCAGATTGGGATTATTATGCTTGTGGGGCTTGTCTCAAAAAATGGGATTCTGATTGTTGAGTTTGCGAACCAGCGCAAACTGGCAGGCATGAGTAAACGGGATGCAATACGTTTTGCATCTGCCGCTCGTTTTCGCCCCATTTTAATGACAAGTTTATCAACTATTCTGGGCATTCTTCCTTTGGCAATCGGATTTGGAGAAGGTGCTCAGAGTCGTGTTGCAATGGGTGTTGCTGTTGTTGGTGGTCTTACAATTTCCACTTTTCTAACCCTTTATGTTGTCCCGTGTATTTATCTGTTTATTTCAAGTGAATCAAAAAATATTAGTAATGAACCTATTATTTCTGACCAAATCGAATCTTCTACAAATACTTAGAAGGTCAATTTCGGTTTTATTGATTTTGTTTATTTCATACAGCGCAAAAACACAAGAAATATATGATCTAAGCCGTTGCGTTGTACTTGGCTTGGAACGTAATTTTTCAATAAAAGTTGCGCGCAACAATGAACAAATTGCAAACAATAACTTTACGAAAGGTAATGCCGGCTTTCTTCCTACGGTTACCTCTACCAATAGGTTTGGGGGTACAGTAAATTCAACCACACAAAATTTGAACGATAACTCTCAAAATAACACACAGGGCATTTACAACACCACGGGATCCGCAGCGCTAAACGCAAACCTCACTTTGTTCAATGGGTTTAATGTTCATACTACCTGGCAAAAATTAAATGAACTAAAGCAGATGGGAGAGCTCAACACTCAAATGTCTATGGAAAACCTCCTTTCTCAGATAATTGCCGAGTACTATTATTACATTGAGCAACTGAATTTTTTTAAGAACATGGAGTATGCCGTATCACTTTCAAAAGAGAGGGTGCGGATAGATGAGGAACGTTACCTGCTTGGCGCCTCTTCGAAACTGGAACTTCTGCAATCTATTGTTTACTTGAATGCCGACAGTTCACGACTTGCACGGCAAAATGAACAAATTCTCGAATCAGAAGTGCGGCTTAAAAAACTAATGGCGTTGGAAAATCTGGAAGAAAAAATTGTTTTGAAAGATACGTCCATTGTTTTCAATCCTGATTTGATTTATGGAGAGTTACTTGAATCTACCCTTGATTTAAACACAAGCATGCAAATTGCCTCAAAAAACCAACGCATTTCTGAACTTGATTACAAGATCATTGCATCGCGATCATATCCCTACCTGAATTTGTCGTCGGGTTATAATTACTCATATCGGGGTTACGGAACAGGAACGATTAGTGAATACGGAGCTGTATCAATCAACAACCAACACACGCGCAATCTGGATTATGGACTCACACTCGGAATGGATATTTTTGACGGGAATAACCGCCGTCGTGAAAAAGGCAATGCACGGATTGAGGTTGAAAACCGTATTTACATATTTCAAGAGGTGGAACAGGATATTAAAGCTGAATTGCTAACTGTTTATTATGCCTACGAAAATAACTTGCGCCTGGTGCAAATGGAAGAGCAAAATTTAGACGTTGCACGGGAAAACCTGGAAATTGCACTGGAACGATACCGCCTTGGCTCTTTGTCGGGTCTGGAATTACGTGAAGTTCAAAAAAGCTTGCTTGATGCCGAAGAGCGGCTTATTTCTGTTAAGTTCCAGACCAAGCTGGCCGAAATTACGCTAATGCAAATTTCAGGGAAAATTATGAATTATGTTTAGGATATAATAATTCTGTTTCCTCTTGTTTTTATTCCTGCAAAATTATTGCAGTTGTTTAAACCCTGTTTGATTCACCATCCATCTGTCATGGTATTTGAGAGTGACCAAATACATATATCTCCAAGCTAAAGGGACATAGCAGATATCCATACCCCAAACCTGATTTGGGTGTGTGTGGCTCCAAACTGGCACCATAGAAAAAACCACCTAGAATTGCCGTGAAGTAAAGCTCCGGTGGAGCTTTATAGGCAAGGGCTAGCTTGTGGAGGGGAAAATAAAAAATACCCTTCCATGTGTTGTACCTGGAAGGGCATCCGCGGGCCCAGCTGGGCCTACAAAGCCATTGATTAAATTACTACGTTTTGTTATAAGTGACAACAGTCTATAAATTTCATAACTTGCAGATAGTCATGCCTAAAAATCGCCACTACAATGAAGAAAACTATCTGTTCATTTTTTATGCTGGTTCTGTGGGCTGGTTACTGTACGGCTCAGATTCATTTACCTGATGCCCATCCGGTCCAGAACGGACTGCTCACACCCGGTAAGTTCGATTCAAAGTCTATTAAGCATGCTTCCGAAGGAAAACTAGTCCAGTGGCACACCTTACCCTCGCCCTCTGATGCACAGGTAACGCAGGTAAGCCTGGCCAGTGATGGATCGGATATGGTTATTTTTTACCGGGAGCCGGATTATTCATTGAACATTGACCGAGGCCCCATAAAAAAATGGAACCGCAATACATGGGATGTGTTTGCAGGTGCTACCAATCAGTGTCATGATCCTGATATAGATATAGCCGACGGTGTTGTGGTTGCCACCTGGAACGATGATTCTTATGATTATGGTTATGGAACGAATATAAACGGGCCCTGGGTAAACATGACAGGTACCTATCTGATGAAGCAATGGTACCCCCGGGCAGCCATGGCCATGGGACTGCCCTATATGAGCTTCAGCTGCAGGTATTCGGATGGTATGCCCGTTTCTAATATGATGTTGCATATAAAGCATATTGTGGGTCCGGGTGCTGACATTGAATTAAATGGCGGATGGAGATTTCCATACTATGATGTTGATATGAAAACTGATCTTACTGGTGACGAAAATGCATGGTATTGCGCTTATACCCAGCAAGGATATGTCCTTGTGGACAAGGGATCCCTTGAGCAGGGGGTCAAATCATATACTGATCTGGGAGATGGATTCAGGATGGGAGCCGAAGCAACGGCTTATAATCCCGCAATAACGCTTTTAGGCGGAATGCCCGTTGTTGCATGGCTTGAGAATTCAGGAAGTGAAATATATGTCGCTAAATGGATTGGGGAGTGGCAGTTAATAGGGAGTGTCATTCTGAGCGAGGGTACTGCCACCAGGATCAGGATGACTTCCATGTCTATGCAATTCAGCACATATCTGTATGTGATGTATCTGATCGATAATGCAGAACAAAATATCAGTGTCAATAGATTTGACGGATCTAACTGGTATGAATATCCCTCCGTTCAGGATAAGTTCAATACAAACATCAGCACTGCAGATATTGCATTGTATAATAGTGAGCCCGTTGTAGCCTATACACAGGACAACCTATTAAGCGTAAAAATCTATACGGATAATAGTCCGGTAAACGGTGAAATTGATATTGTAGACAATCACACAATGAAATGCTATCCCAATCCAATGAATGAATACTTTTCAGTTGATCTGGGAAAGACCTATCCTGAAATTCAATATGAGATGTTGAGTATTACCGGCACCCGGCTGATCAGGAAAGAATTTAAATTTGCTGCCTCAATCCATGATTCATTTATTGCTCCTCCGGGTATCTATATTTTGGAGATATTCTCTGAGAACAATAAGATTGCCACATTCAGATTATTAAAAACACCAGAGTAAGAAAAGAAATCTGGTTGTTTTTCATAAGTGGTCCGGGAAAGGTTCTGTCGCATCTGTTCAACAATTGACTTAAATATTCAATTAAATCCTTTTCTATGTGTGTGGCCGTACCTTTTGAGACGGCCGCTTGATTTTCACAGTGAGCCCAGCTGGGCTTGAACCGGGCCGACCGTAAAGAAATTGTCCAGTGGACAATTTTAGGGAGGAGCCAGCATGCAGGGCATGCTCAAGCCATGATTAGGCCACGGATGACTTGAATAAATTGAGTTGAATACAAGAAGGTAACTTAAGAATAATGACCACACTTCTTAGATGAAGTGCGGGCATCCGTGGGCCCAGCTGGGCTTGAACCAGCGACCCTCTGATT
>Ga0315535_1000214_pt1 | contig 39754 bp, 43 predicted proteins | sample SalMarSW160220MG_2_FD_203092 | JGI IMG/M metagenome (GOLD analysis project Ga0315535, IMG submission 203092) | Salt marsh sediment microbial communities from the Plum Island Ecosystem LTER, Massachusetts, United States - Salt Marsh Sediment SW1602-20 ... | reverse complement strand
TTGTACTTTGTTGAGCTGGCACAGATCCTTCTTTTTCGTGCCATCAAGCGTAGTGAGATGGCACTGGGTATTGCGTATCAAATGCGCGTAACCATTTGTACTTTGTTGAGCTGGCACAGATCCTTGTTCTGTTAGAGCCGCGCTGATGCTTATCACTAACTCTGCTTCTGTGGAACGATCCCTTGTATCATTATTGCCGAAGGCCCACTATACTATTGATTCGATATGTAGAACTATAACAAATCATGATGGAAAAAACTTAAGAAACTATTCTATCGTCAAAAACTGCCCGTTCTGCATGATGTGGCAGTCTTCCCCGACCTTGTAGCCCATCTCCATCGCCAGCTCAGACAGCGATGATGCCATGTTGATGTCGCCGTGCGCTGGTATGATGTGCTGGGGCTTGACCATGTTTATCAGGTCGCGAAGATCCTCTTTCGCTGCGTGCCCTGAGACGTGTATGTCCCTGAATATCCTGACTCCTGATTTCCTGAGTTTTCCTTCGAGTATCTCCCTGTTGGCGGCGTTGAGTGCTGTCGGGATGACCCTGCAGCTGAACACCACATGGTCCTCTTTGCCCAGCTTGAAATCCGTATCCCCATTCGCTATCCTTGATAGTACTGCCTTCGCCTCTCCTTGGTGCCCCGTGCATACTATGAGATATTTTGAAGGGTTCTTGTTTATCTGCTTGAGCTTCTTGTTTATGTGCTTCCTGAACCGTGCTATCTCTACCTCTTTGGAGAAATTGATTATGCCTATGTTCTCTCCTGCGGCCACGTACTTGCCGAGGCTCCTGCCCAGGAATACTATCTTGCGCCCCATCTTCTTCCCATAGTCTATTATCGACTGCAGTCGTGCAAGATGTGAGGAAAAAGTCGTTACAATCACCGCTTTCCCTTCTGACTCTGTGCCTATCATCACGTCACGCAGCATCTCCCTGGCGACATTCTCTGAAGGTGTCTTGCTCGCGTCTTTCGAATAGGTTGAATCGACTATCAGCGCGACAACATCCCCTCGCTTGCCGAGTTCCTTGAGCTTATCATAATTGGGCTTCCTGCCTATCACAGGGTGGTCGTCGAACTTGAAGTCATTGCAGTACAGCACCTTGCCGTAAGGAGTATGGACCAGCACCATCACTGTCTGCGGGGTCGAGTGCGTCACATTGATGAACTCAATCTTTATCTTCTTGGACACGTTCACGGATGAGTTGGGGTGCACGATCCGTATGTCATTGTCCAGCTTTATCTTCTCGTCATTGCAGATGGCCTTTATCACCTCTGCTGTGAAAGGCGTGCATATGATGTCTGCATGGAACTTGTTCGATAGGTAAGGTATCGCCCCGACATGGTCCAGGTGCGCGTGCGTAGGCACCACTGCGATGACCTGTCTTCTCCAGTGCTTTATCGGCTCAAGGTCAGGTATGGCGCCTATCTTTGTCAATATCTTTGCGTTTATCTCTTTCGTGAGGTCATCATCATCAGTGTACTTGATGTATGGATCTAGGTGCAGGCCCATGTCTATTATCACGACCTCATCATCTACCTTGATTGCGGTCATGTTCTTGCCGACCTCGTTGTATCCGCCTACTGTGCATATCTCGATTGTCATGTTCTCAGTTCAGGTTTGCATGTATTTAAATCTATAGGTATTGGCTTCCGTTTCTCGAACCTGTATATCGTCTTGACGCCGAGTTCCTCCAGCATCTTCTCAGCTTTGTCTATGCCTTCGCCGATCTCCTCTGTCTTGTGTGAGTCGCTTCCTATCGTTATCAGCTTGACTCCTTTTTCAACCAGGAGCCTGAGGATTTCTGCAGAAGGATAGATGTGCTTGCCCCTCCCTGTGTTGATCTCGAATCCCACTCCGCAATTGAGCAGATTATTAGCTACGTCTATCCATTCATGTTTATCTTCATCGAACGGTACTTCAGATATTGATTTTTTGTATAAATCTAAGTGGGACATGATATCAAAGAGTCTTGACTTGATTGCTTTTTTGAGCAGTCTGAGGTATTCTTTTCTTATCGGTTCGTGATCTACATCTTTGAGTCTATCCCTGGTGTGCCTGTTTGCAAGGTTATGTCCTGCCGCGTAATGCACGGATCCGAGGACAAAATCAAAAGCATTCGTAGAAAGATATTGCCGTATATCTTCTTCGTCTTCTTCGGTGTATGACATCTCTATACCGAGCCATATCCGGACTCGTCCATCTTTCTTGAGTTTTGCAATCTGTTTTTTCGTGTTCTCTAGCTCTTTATCTGTCATCGACTGCTTATGATCGCCTTTCTTTATCTCGCAGGGCTCATGGTGGTTAGTTATGCAGATGTCCTTTATCCCAAGCTCCACCGCCCTTTCATATATCTCCTTGATGGTCATGTCAGAATCACTTGAGGTGTTGGAATGGATGTGGAAGTCAATCAGCATTGTTATCGTTAAATTGGCATCAGAATTTACTTATAAATGTTTGGTTATTCGACACATCCTAGAATATCTAATCTTTCTTTTATTGTGGTTTTTGGGGGTAGATGGCCTAGTTTTTTCCAAACTTCATATCTTGTTCTATGTCTTGGGTTATTAGTTCCTATGATCCTAAACCAGTTCTTGATTTCTTCTTTTTTTCTGATATTTAATGCATAAGAATCATTGATATTTCTGCCATGTTTGAAACCTTTTGTATTTTTTTGGACTATCTTTGATTTAATATCTAGTGAATTCAATAGAACTTGAATTTGTTCCAGCAGAGTTCTTGAACAGGAGGTAATTCTTAGCTCAGGATGGTGATTGTGTGTCTTTAGCCACTCATTTGAGGTTTTGGATCTTGTTTTTTCACACCAGAAAGACCCATCAGAATCAAAAATTCCTCGCAGTACAGATTTGATGACTTCTTCATTTCGCGAGTGTATTATGCTGTCTGGTATCTTGGCTACTGAAGATTTAGGACCGACTTGAAAACCGAGATTTATTGCTTTATTGATTGCTTTCTTCTTATAGGTCACGATTCCGTAAACTTTCCAATACAGAAATGCTTTAGGCTTCACTTCATCAAAATGTTTTGAGAATAGTTCTGATAGGTGTTTATCATAATACTGTTTATCTTCGGTAGGACTCCCTGCAATGTAAAGCGCATCTTTGTCGGATTCTATCCATCCATCGCCGATAAAAGCTCCTAAAATTTCCGCGATTTCAGGATTGTGGATTGATTGTTTAGCTATCATTTTTTAAGAAGATGTGGATTCAATTTAGTGAATAAGTAAGTTAACCAACTTTAAATAGCTTATCTGACTATGTCCAGTGGAATGTGAGGGGGCAGGGACTTTCAACGCCCTGGCGTTGGAAGCTTCCACGCCAGTGGACATGTTTGAACCCTGGTAGGCACTAAGCCAACAGATGGCCCATAGGAGTTCTTCATCGGTTGTTTAGACCTCGGCACTCAACTAACTTGAGTTTGAACTTTTAGTACCCAGAGACACTAAAAACTGTCCCGTTTGGCCACTCCGGCACCCCCTCTAAAGAATATGAGGTGTTGGAATTTAATAAAAAATCAAGAAATAGTATTTAAACTTAACCTCTCAGGCGAGTTTTCCGAGCTTCTCCTCTATCTGCCTGAGCTCTGACTCCAGCTGGTATAGTTCATTGCCGGATATCTTGCTTTTCCTGACGCTCGGCTTTTTCTCTTCCTTGCCGAGGCTCACCCTGAGCCCGGATTCAGGGAACTCCTTCTTCAGCTTCGCGATTATGAGGTTTATCTCCTTGTTCAGCGCCTTGAGCTGGGATATCTTGTCGAGCTTCCTGACCCTGAGGTCCTTTATCCTCTCATACCTCTGGAGTATGTGGATGATCTGCTTTGAGCTGCCCAGTATGCTCCGCCTCATGTCGAGAGGGTCCCTTATCTGGACAAAGTACTGTTCTTCCATTTTACACGTTCTCCGGCTCTAGCAGTGTCTGGTCTATGAACTCGACCTTCCTCTCTATGTCCGCTATCTCGTTCGCCCACAATGCAATCTCCGAGTCCTCCTGGTTCTTGAGGTCGTTTATCTCGCGGATGGCGTCTTTCGCAGACCGTATCTTGTTCTTTACCAGGTCGAGTATGTCGAGCACGTCCTTGTACTCATCGACCTTCACGAAAACTGGTGCTTGTCTCTCCATTTTGTTTCACCTTTCCATCATGATGAATTTGCCTATTTGGCCTCGAACAATGTCCTGTCTATGAACAGCAGTTTCCTCTGGACATCCTCGAGGGACTTCTTGAACCCTTCGAACTTCTGGTCCTGGGCGCTCTTTATGTCGCTTATCCTCATGAAGAAGTCGTCCTCTTCCTTGAACTTCGCCCTTATCTGCTCTATGTCGTCGAGCACTGCCTTGAACCTGTCTGACCTTATGTACAATGGCCCCCTCATCTCTTTCCTTTGCGGCGCGGCAGGCTCTTCAGGAGCAAAATATGCAGGATGCTCTTCAGGCCCAATCGTCTCAGGCATCTCCTGACCATAATCCGGTTCCGGCTCAGGGAGGTATTCCTCCTTAGCGCGGGCCGGGATACTCGGCTCTGCGCCGAAATCAGGAGCTTCAGGCAGCCCTTCCAGCGGCGGGACCGTGTCAGGCACGAAATCATCATCCACTTTTTCAGGCATCGAGGGGAACTCGGATTTGCTTCCCATCTCTGCCTCGACCGTTCCCATCACTTGTTTGATCTCATCAGCTGAAGGGGCTTCTTTCTCTCCTTCTTCTTCCTCTTTCTCGAACGGGATCTCTTCATCTGTCGGAGGTTCGGCAATCTCATATTCCTCTTCTCCTCCTTCATGCGGTTCTTCCATCTCAGGAGGTTCTGGCAACTCAGTCTTAGGAGTTTTCATCTCTTCCTCTTCTGTCTCTGGCGCCGGAGGAATCTCTCCAGGAACATCTGAAGGCAATGGAGGTAGAGAAGTGTCAGGCAGCTCAGGCCCTTCCTCTTTCTTCATCTCAGGGAAGCCTGGCTCATCCATCTTAGGGACGGGAGGGAGCTCCATCCCGATATCAGAAGTCTCTGCCTTTGATTTCTTCAAAAAGTCGAACATTCCCATTATGACCCCCCAATAAATCTACTGGCGAATAACCATTACTCTTATTATTTAAATTTATATTAGTATTCCAGAATAGTGACAACACCCCTTCAAATCAGGATACAGCCCGTATAGTTCCGGAATTCAGGCATTATTTCCGGTTTTAGCCCCTGAAATCAGGATAGTTTCCGTTTATTCCCAAACTTCCTCCGGCGGCGACAGAAGATTGCCGTGTTTTCATGCCCAACTTCTATTAAGATTCAAGACATAGTATAATCAATGAAATACCTTGTTATGATCGGAATGGCATTGTTCTTCATCCTTTCAGGCATGAAGACGGCTGCGTCAGACCGAAGGTCTGTGGAGCTGAACATAAGGCTTGACCCTTCTGTGCAGGACCGAAATGCTTCATCAATAATAATAGACAGCCTTTTCGCGTACAGCATGTCCCTGGACCAGAACATCTCGATCCCGCTCTACATCTACAGGGGAAACACCCTGAAGAAGACTGTCTATGTCTGGGTAGAGGACAGCAAGCAGGACCGCATATCATCAAAGCAGAAGATATCGCTTCCTGTAAGGTTCCAGTCATACAACATGTCTGCTAACCTTAGCTTCTCAAAGTGCCTGCCCAGTGAAGAATACCATATAATCGCAGAGGGTCTCGGCATCAACGCCACAGAGACTGCGAGGCTCAACTTCGAGGACTGCACGCCAGAGCCCGTCCAGTCAGACGGGGAAATATCATATTCTGTCCTGAAGCAGGAGACAGAGGTCGAGCCAGGAATCAATTTCACGACACGGATCCACATTTCCAACCCGGCATCAGACAACATTGAAGTCGTCGCATGGAGCTATGTCTACCGATCGTCGAAATGCATCTCAGGAGAGCGCGAGCAGAACCGCAAGACAATAAATGTGCCAGAGCATTCCAACATAACATTCGACCTGGAGAACAAGGTCGACCTTGCGACAGAGCCAGGCGACTACAGCCTCAAGATACTGCTGCTCCGCTCTGACCGCAAGACACCTAAGGACATCACGCTGCCGATAACTGTGAAGCCAAGCCCGGGCAAGGGAGACGAAAGCGCAGCAAGCACAACAGCAGCATTGCAGATAGATGACAGTACAACAAATCCATCAAATGTCAACAATACAGCAGAGAAGCGCAAACTATTTGACTTCCCTGAAGAGCTCAATGCGTCGAAGATGAGCATGGTCTTCCAGTCCAGCTCGGCAAGGGCATGGAGCATTGCAGTGTATATCCTTATTATTGTCCTCGCGTTGATACTTGTCGCTCTGGTGCTTAAAAAGTTGTAGAGCAGGCTCAGGCAGGCTCACAGAAAACTATATAAACAGTCCTTATTTTTTTCTCAATCCATGGTGGGCAAGAAATCAGGTAAAAAACAGGAGAAAGGCAGTGAAAAGCCTGAAGGCAGGAAGGAGCAGCTCTCTGACAAGGAGCGCGTCGACAAGGGCATGATACTCGCGAGGACCATCATAGAGGTTCTCGGAGCTCCGAAAGACTATGTTGAAGAGTCTATCCAGCTTGTTGTTGACAGGATGCGCAATATAGATGGCTCAGAGGTCGTTTCAGAATCCACCTATGAGGCAGAGGAGAAAGGCAAGCTCTTCGTGACATTCTCCGAGATAGAGATATGGTTCAAGGATATAGACCAGATACTCAAGTTCCTGTTCGAGTTCACGCCTTCATCAATAGAGATCATGCAGCCGACCACTTTGTCGCTGAACTGCCATGTCTTCTCAGGTGTTTGCAATGATTTCCTTCTCAAGATGCATGACCTTGGCTTGAAGCTCAAGGATCTCTCTGCCGCGACCAAGCTTCTGCAGAACAATGCCGACGCTTTGGTGAGGAACCTGTTCAAGCTCGCCCTGAGCGAGCCCAAAAGCCTGGATGAGATATCAAAGGTCACCGGGATTCCCGAGAAGAACGCAGAGGCGATACTTAAGAATTTCGAGAAAGTGGGCATTGTTGAGAAGAACGGTGAAAAGTATCATTTTATCAAGAAATAGTTATGTGAAACACGGTAAAAAAGAGGAATGGCATGTCAGACGACCTCAAGAGGAAGATTGAATCGATTCTTTTCGCGGCAGGCAGGGCTGTCTCTTTGAAGGAGCTGCAGTCGCTGATTCATATAAACGAGCCCGGCCTGGTAAAGGAGACCATCCGCGAGCTCAGGCAGGAATACGACGACAAGCAGAGCTCGATGATGATACTTTCTGAAGGCGATGACGCCTGGAAGCTGACAGTCAGGGAAGGTTTTCTCCCGCTCGTCAGGAAGATCAACCCTCACACAGAGCTGAGCAAGACTATTCTAGAGACATTGGCGGTCATAGCATGGAAGCAGCCTGCATTGCAGTCAGATGTCATCAAGATACGGACTAACAAGGCATATGACCACATAGCAGAGCTGGTTCGCCTCGGGTTTGTCCTGAAGGAGAGGCACGGCCGCAGCTACCTTGTCAAGGTCACGCAGAAATTCCTTGACTATTTCGACCTTCCCGACGACAAGTCCATAAAGGATGTGTTCAGGGACTTCAAGGATATCGAGGTCGCGGTCCAGAAGAAAGGCAAGCAGCTCTCTGAAGAGCAGGAGAAAGGTAAAATGGATAAGGAAAAGAAAGAAAAGTCAGCTGAAGATAAGGATGAGGTCGCTGAAGAAGGGCCTGAGATCGAGACCTATGTGGATGCATTGCCTCCTATGGATATGCCGAAGAGAAAGAATGAGCTTGATACGTACATAGATGATCCTGAAGGTGAAGAGGACAAGCAAGCCGAAGAGCAGCCAGAGAAAGAAGAGGAAAAGCCCGGGCCTGTAGAGGGAGATGAAGAGAAGGAAGAAAAGCATGAGGAGACCCCTGCAGAGAAGGCCCGCCGCATAGCGCATGAGCTTGTCGAGGAAGACGAGCAGAAAGAGAAAAAGAAAGAGGACGAAGAAGTGAAGGGGAAGAAGCTGCACCCTGAGCTTGAGGAATTCATAGCAGGCGCCGAGAAAGAGCATAAGGAGAAGGCCGCTCCTGAAAAACCTGAAGAGGAGGCAGAGCCTGAAGAGAAGCCGGAAGAGGAAGAGCCTGCTGAAGGACAGACTGAATCCGGACCTGGACCTGCCGGACCTGCCGGCGCTGAGGAAGCGGACAAGCCCAAGCCTGCCGAGGAATATCCCGGTCAGTTCGATGAAGGGCAGGAACAAGGCAAGGATGAGGAAGAGAAGTGAGCATGAGCGCGTTCTATTTCCTTCTCAGGTGCCCCAAGTGCGGGCATGACATGAAGTATCACACTACCACTAAGGTCCTTTCTGAAAAGCGCAAGAGATGCGTATATTGCGGCCACAGCTTCAAGGCAAAAGACCATGTCATGAAAGAGACTGGAAGATAGGCTTCATAGCCCTCATAACGCCTGAATTCAATACCCCTAAACACGAGAATTCAGCCTTTACAGACCGTATAAAGCCACTTTAAAAACAAAACAATTATAAATACCTATTTTTTCTTATGATGCAGTTTCTGCAAGATTTCAAGCAAAATGACAGAGGAAAAACCAGAGACAACAGGCGATGAGAAAGCCCAGGATTCATCACCGGATCCAGCCCAGGAACCAGCGAAGACAACAGGTTCTGAGAGGATAATCCCTACTGTTGTAGAGGAGGAGATAAGGCGTTCTTATCTGGACTACAGCATGTCAGTCATAGTAGGCAGGGCCCTGCCTGACGTCCGCGACGGGCTCAAGCCTGTCCATCGCCGCGTCCTTTTCGCGATGCATGACCTTGGGATGCTTTCAACGAAGCCTTTCAAGAAGTCCGCGAGGATTGTCGGCGAGGTCATCGGCAAGTACCACCCGCACGGCGACACGGCGGCGTATGACACTCTCGTGCGCATGGCACAGGATTTCTCGTTGAGATACCCGCTCATACAGGGCCAGGGGAACTTCGGATCTGTCGACGGAGACTCTGCAGCCGCGATGAGATACACAGAAGCCCGCCTATCGAAGATATCCGAGGAGATACTCGACGACATAAAGAAGGACACTGTCGACTTCCAGCCTAATTTCGACGGTGAGCTGAAAGAGCCGGTCGTCCTCCCCTGCAAGATACCCAACCTTCTTGTCAATGGCAGCTCAGGCATAGCAGTCGGCATGGCCACGAACATACCTCCGCACAACATGTCAGAGGTCATCGACGGGACAATACACCTGATAGACAATCCAGACTCCACGCCAGAGGAGCTCAACGAGCACATAAAGGGTCCTGACTTCCCTACTGGCGGAATCATACTCGGCACTGCGGGGATACATTCTGCCTATACTACCGGCAGGGGAAAGGTCAAGGTCAGGGCAAAGACCGGGATAGAGACAGTGCGCAACAAGGAATGCATCATAGTCACGGAGATCCCGTACCAGGTCAACAAGGCCATGCTCATAGAGAACATCGCAGACCTTGTCAGGGACAAGCACGTCACAGGCATATCTGACATCAGGGACGAGTCTGACAGGGAGGGCATGCGCATAGTGATTGAGCTGAAGAGCGACGCGACACGCGAGATAGTGCTCAACCAGCTCTACAAGCATACCCGGCTTGAGTCGACTTTCGGCATAATATTCCTCAGCCTTGTGAATAATGCGCCGAGACAGCTCAACCTCAGGGAGATGCTTGACTGCTTTGTGGACCACAGGAAAGAGGTCGTCCGAAGGCGCACCCAGTTCGACCTGACCAAGGCAGAGGAGCGAGCGCACATCCTTGAAGGACTCATAATCGCCCTTGATGACATAGACAATGTTGTCCAGAAGATCAAGCAGTCCAAGGACGTGGATGCTGCGAAGACAAGCCTTATCTCAGACTATTCGCTCACAGACGTCCAGGCCAAGGCCATCCTCGACATGCGGCTGCAGAAGCTCGCGTCATTGGAGCAGGCCAAGATAAAGGAGGAGCACAAATCATTGATAGAGCTCATCGCAGAGCTGAAGTCAATACTTGATTCAGAGCAGAGGATACTTGATATCATAAAGCAGGAGCTGCTCGAGATGAAGGAGAAGTACGGCGATGCCAGGAAGACAGAGTTATCTGAGGATGTCGACGATGACATCTGCGTCGAGGATCTCATCGAGGATGAGGACATGGTCGTCACCATCACCCACGCGGGCTACGTAAAGAGGCTTGCTGTAGACACTTACAGGCAGCAGGGCCGCGGAGGCAGGGGAGTGATAGGTGCTTCGACCAATGATGAGGATTTTGTCGAGCACCTTTTCATCGCATCAACCCATTCGAGCGTGCTTTTCTTCACCAACCAAGGCCAGGTGTACTGGCTCAAGGTGCATGAGATACCTCCTGGGTCGAGGCAGGCCAAGGGCAAGGCGCTTGTCAACCTGATCCGCCTGAAGCAGGACGAGCACATAAGGGCGTTCGTCCCTGTGCGCGAGTTCGATGACCAGCATTATGTTGTCATGGCTACAAAACAAGGCACGGTAAAGAAGACATCCCTCGAAGCTTTCTCAAGGCCGCGCAGGGGAGGTATCCGCGCGATAACCGTCAATGAGGGTGACGGGCTTGTGGATGTCGTCATGACAGACGGGACCATGAATCTTATAATAGCTACGCAGGACGGCATGGCCGTCCGGTTCTCTGAGGATGATGTCAGGCCGATGGGACGCTCTGCAGCAGGAGTGAGGGGCATAACCCTGAAGGGCAAGGACCTCGTCATAGGCATGGTCAGGGCAGAGGATGAGAAGACCCTCCTTACTGCCACTGAGCACGGCTATGGCAAGCGCACGCCTATCCCTGATTACAGGCTGATAAAGCGCGGCGGAGTCGGTGTAAAGAACATAATCTGCTCTGAGAGGAACGGCAAGGCTGTCGCTGTACGCTCTGTCACAGATGATGACGAGCTTATGCTCATCTCACAGAAGGGAATAATCATAAGGACTCCTGTCAAGGACATATCTGTCATCGGCAGGGCAACTCAGGGAGTGAAGATAATGAAGCTCGATGACGGCGACAGGCTTATGGACGCTGCCAAGATAATAAACGAATGAGCGCATGACAGGGAGCGCATACCAAATGGATGGAATAGTAATAACCCACCCCGGACTAGAGGCTGTTTCTGGAAAGGAGGTAAAGGAGCTGATAGGTGCTGACTGTACGATAGAGCCATCTGTCGCGCAGTTCAAGGCTGCGAAGCTAGAGGACTTCTGCACTTTGTGCTACAGGTCACAGTCCGCGATAAAGGTGGTGAACCTATTGCTTTCAGGCAGGGTAAAATCGATTGAGGAAGTGCTGCCGCACATAGGCAACCTTGATCTTGCTGAATGGCTCAAGGGTTCCAAGTTCGTGGTCAGGAGCATGATTATCGACAACGATGACGTGGATACGATGGAGTCTGAGCGGCTCATAGGAGAGGTCATCCATGAGAAATACAACGCAAAGGTCGATCTTGAGAACCCGGATGTCACTTTCTGCATGTATGTGTTCAGGGACAGGTTCTATTTCGGCGTCGATTTCGCAGGGTTCGACCTCAGCAAGCGGAACTACCGGATATTCGCTCTGTCTGATGCAGTCAAGGCCACTGCAGCATACGCCCTTGTCCGTCTCGGCGGCTACAAGAAGGGCATGACCATGCTTGACCCTTTCACCCACTCGGGAACTGTGTCTATCGAGGCTGCGCTTTTCGCCACGAAGAAGCCTGTGAATTATTACGGCAAGGACAGGTTCGCTTTCCTCAACTTCCCACAGTTCAAGGGCATTGATTTCACCAAGTTCTTTGAGAAGCATGACAGGTTCGATGATGATCTCAAGGGCATAACCGCATCTGATTCCCAGCAGCGCCATGTCCGCGCTGCAGAGAAGAACGCCAAGATTGCAGGCCTGAACAAGCAGATAAACTTCACCCGCATGGATATCGAATGGCTCGACACGAAGTTCGAGAAGCTGTCAGTTGACCGCATAATCACCAATCCTCCCAAGGCATCCCGCCTTCTCACAGAGAAAGGCATCGAGAAGATGTATCAGGAGTTGTTCTACACAGCAGACTTCATACTCAAGCCAGACGGCCGCATCGTCCTCCTCGCAAAGAACTACATCCAGATCCTCAAGCACGCCCAGCGCTACCACTTCGAGCTGAAGGGCAGCTTCAAGTTCATGCAGGGCAAGGAAGAGTTCTCTATACTTGTGTTCGAGAAGGAGAAGAAGTAAAAAATTTGTCGGACTGCAATAAGCCGCCTTCTGTCACACCCAAACACCAAAGTCAAGCTCTGGTGCGATAGTGTGTTTTGACATTCAACTTAGCGTCGCGAAGACTTGCACAGGCCAGGGCTAGCCGTTTCATCCCTTCCTCATGGAACGTCAGGGGGTTAACTCACCTCTCTCGCGAAAGGCTTCGCACCCATCATCCTACCATGAGGTGGCTTCGTTTCTGAGCTGTTGCCGCAGGTTTCCCTGCCTCGCTTCCACGAGTGGCCACAAAAGTGGGCGGACTTTCCTCAGCGTCCGAAGGACGGTGAGGCCAGCAACCGTTAGGTTGCGCTGCCTCAGCGGCCGCACGAAATCCGATAGTCAAATAGCAGTCCTACATTATAATATTGTGCGCAGCCCCTTTAAAAATTTAACTCATAAAAGACCTCCACAACCTTTATAAACATCCCCTTACTCCCTGAACAGACCATGGCAAAAAGCAATAAGGTCAATCTTCCGTCTGGTATGGGCGGTCTGACAAGGTATTTTGATGATTACACTTCTAAGGTAGAGTTGAAGCCTGGGCATATAGTAATATTGTCCATCGCAGTGATGGTGCTGATCATAATTCTGCACATACAGGGATATGCCTGGCTGGGTCTGAAATAAAATGATGCCTGGAATGAATCCGCGCAAGATGGCGCAGATGATGAAGAGGATGGGTATCCAGCAGACAGAGATAGATGCTATAGAAGTCATAATCCGCACGCCTGACAAGGAGCTGGTCATCCCGAACCCGCAGGTATCGAAGGTCAACATGATGGGCCAGGAGACGCTGCAGATAACCGGCGACATCCAGGAGCGCGAGATTGAGACAGCTCCGAGCATCAGCGAAGAGGACATCAAGACTGTCATGGAGCAGGCCAATGTTTCTGAGGAAGAGGCCAAGGCAGCCATAGAGGAGAACAAAGGAGACCTCGCAGCTGCTATAATGTCTCTCCAGAAGTGATCTTCAGTATTATTTGCATAATATAGATTGATATCATAAAGTATTATAAAGAATGGAATCCTCATATGATCTGAGAGCGAGGGCAAGGAGAAGCTTGGAAGTTGCTGAACAGGTGCTTATACGCACATACCCTGTAGTCAAGGACCCTAAGCTTATTCTCGCAGTCGCAGGTGACATATACTCAGCCGTGACAAGCAGCATTGAAGCTTTCATTCTCGAAAAAGGCGGTGACCTTGGGGCAGATTTCAGATCAAACTTGGCAAAATTCACGAGAGTGGCCAAAGATTACAGCTTCGGTGATGATGATCTGGAGCTAATAGGCAGGCTGCATGATATAATAGAGGCTCATAAGGAGAGCCCGGTGGAGTTTCCCAGGAAGGACAGGTTCATAATCTGCGATGAGAGGTATGATTGCAAGGAGATAACCCTTGAGGATATGAAAAACTATTTATTTAGGGCCCGGTTATTCATTGAGAAATCCGAGGCATCGCTGGAAAAGACACAATGAATGACTACCTTGATGACGCGAGTGAAGAGCTCAAGAGGGCTGACCACCTGATTTTCGTCAGCCTGAAGTATACCAGGACTTGTGATGTCCTGAAGCACATCATAGACCGCCTCATAAACTCCATCGAGTTCATGTTCACAGCGCTTCTTGAGCACATGAAAGAGCAGGGCAAGCTTGAGGAGGTGCCGAAAGCACCCATCCCCAAGGCAAACAAGGTCAAGGAGCTGTTCCCTGATGATGAGTTCATACCTGAGTTCGCTGACCTGTTCATGCGCTTCAGGAAGATAAGCAAGGCAGACTTCTCAAGGGCCTGTGAGTTCAGGCGCCATGTCACGATGACTGTTGTCGTCGATGACGAGACCATCCAGATACACATAGACAACATCACAGAATACTTCAAGCGCACCAAGGAGTTCTTCGCCCATGTCCAGGACATTATAGAGCCTAAAAAAGAGGATTAAATTCTGGTTCTTCTCTAGGCAACGCCACGACCGTAGCCGCCTGTCAGCATGCCTTCAGCAAATAAAGTACCAAATGAATCAAGCGCCTGCTAAGCAGTAAAAACAGCGCCTAATTGATTAAGCATGCGTGGCGGCACGAGAGCTCGCCGTAGGCGAGCGGAGTAGGGCGTGGCGTTGCCGTTTTCATAAGAAACCTTTATTAACTCCTTTCATTCTATATAAACAGAACATGCCGAAAAGTCTGCATCAGCGTCTGCTGGAAAAGGGGTGGAGTGAGGAAGAGATAGACAATACCATGAACATCCTCTATGATGAGGATAAGCAGGCCAAGCATGCGGTGTTCAAGTCAGCGGCCCATCCGATATTGTACTGGGTCGGCCTTGTGGTTGCAATCATAGGAAACCTTCTTCTTGCTGTAACGCTGGTTCCGTTCTTGATGATATTAAACTCAGTGCAGCTCTATTTTATACTCGGCATCGTCGGTGTGGTGTTCGGCGGGATGTTTAATGTCATACTCAAGGACATAGAGCACGTCGACCAGAGCCATCATATTGTCGCTGGAGTGTTCATCCCTGCCATCGCCCTTATAACTATATACCTGATGGTCGGTGTCTCGAACAGGTTCAATGAAGTCATCCAGAACCCTAACCCGCACAGCGCAGTGACGCTGAGCATAATCTATCTTGTCTGCTTCAGTGCGCCTTATTTCTCATATAAGGTCCGCGACTTGCTTTGGGAACGGAAGCAGAGATCCAGACCGCCCGAGACCCCGCACCAGGCTGCATGAACCTTTCAACCAATCACCATAATCATCGCGATTTTTCTCGTCAAGATTACACCAAAAAGAAAATAACTTTCTGTTACACATATGTAATTTTTGTTTATAGATAAACAAATAAATGGGAGTGTATCCAATCAAAACTTTTATAAGAGAACGCCTCTGCCAGCTTTTATCGACGATATGGCGGTAGTGGTGTAACCTGGCAGCATAGGGGACTGTGGAACAGTTCCGCAGGAAAGCGCAACCCTGCAGATATCCTCCAGTCCGGGTTCAAAACAACATGCCTTGGTTGGCTGTTGCTGGAAGTCCCGGCTACCGCCCTTTTTTGTCATATCATCACAGCACAACTCACCACACCCATACTTTTATATACAACCCAAATTTTTCAATCATCATCAGATGACCCGAGTTCAAAGGTTTTTTGGGCGCACATAGGGTTTTAATCAATCCATTTGATTAAAAACTGCGTTCTAAGCCTCTATGGCTCGAGATAAATCATAATCAAACATATATCGACCAAAAATTGACCAAAATGGCGGAAAACAAACCTGTTGCAAAGGATTTCAGGCACATAGTGCGTGTCGCAGACACTGATCTTGACGGCTCAAAGCCGGTCTATCACGCCCTAAATAAGATAAAGGGAGTAAGTTTCATGTTCGCGAACGCGATATGCACTTTCTCAGGCATTGACAGGAACAAAAAGGCAGGTACGCTGAATCTTGACGAGGTCAAGAAGCTGACTGACATAGTCAAGAACCCGTTGAAGTACGGCTTCCCTGCATGGATGCTGAACCGTAGGAAGGACTATGAGTCAGGCGATGACAGGCATATTCTCAGTGCTGACCTCAGATGGCAGGTCGAGAATGACATCAAGATCATGAAGAAGATCAGGTCCTACAAGGGAGTCAGGCACATGTATGGCCTGCCTGTCAGGGGACAGAAGACAAAGAACAACTTCAGGAAGAAGAAGGGTAAGGCAAGCCTTGGGGTGCAGAGGAAGAAGAAAGGCGCTCCAGCTGCAAAGCCTGCGGCTGCAAAGCCTGCGGCTAGCAAAGGCAAGAAATAGTCAGGTAAATGCACAATCTCGACGATAATACGATACGATAAAGACATAAAACATATCATAAAGGACAATCAAAATGGGAGATCCCAAGAGACACAGGAAAAAGTATTCATCCCCTGCCCATCCGTGGCAGAAGGTGAGGATAGAGGAAGAGAAGCAGCTTGTCAAGGAATACGGCTTCAGGAACAAGACAGAGATATGGAAGATGGCGCGTTTCCTGAAGGACGCCACCCACCAGGCAAAGAAGCTCGTCACTCTTATAGGCCCGCAGGCAGATAAGGAGAAAGAGCTCCTGCTGCAGAGACTCAGGAGATATGGTCTCTTGTCGCCTGAGGCAGGCCTTGCGGATATACTTTCCATAACATTGAGGGATGTCCTGGAGCGCAGGCTCCAGACCCAGGTCTACAAGCAGAACCTTGCCAACAGCGTGAAACAGGCAAGGCAGTTCATCACGCATGAGCACATCGCAATCGCAGGAAAGGTAATAACCTCTCCAGCATATCTCGTCCCTGTTAGTGAAGAAGGGCAGATATCATTCAGGCCTACATCATCTATGAGCGATATCGAGCACCCTGAAAGGGTCGCCGCAAGGAAGGCCAAGGAAAAGGCATCCAAGGAGACTGTCCTCGAAAAGGATGATGACAAGGCAACGCCCCGGTCCAGGATAGGTCAAAGGTTAGGACAGAGGTCAAGACAGAGACCGGGACAGAGGTCCGGACCAGGAGCAAGAAGGCCTGGAGGGGACAGGAGAGGCGGCGCAAAAGGCGGCAAACCCGCAGGCAGGAAATGAAGATGGCTGAAGAAAATAATCAAGAGCAGGGACAGAAGCAGGAAGTGCCTAAACCTGTTGCCAAGCCAACAGAAAAGCCAACAGAAAAGCCAACAGAAAAGCCAACAGCAAAGCCAACAGCAAAGCCTGTTGCGCCAGCGCCCAGACCAGCGCCTGCTCCGGCATCAAGGCCTGCACCAGCGCCTGGAACCGCACCTAGACCCGCTCCAAGATCGGATTCAAGGCCTCAAAGATTCGAGCCAAGGCATGAGAGAAGGCCTATAAGATGGGGATTATGTCATATCTATTCTTCATTCAACAACACGATCATACACATTACTGATATAACAGGCACGGAGTCTATCGCAAGGACATCCGGCGGCCAGGTGGTAAAGGCCGACAGGATGGAATCCTCGCCCACAGCTGCAATGGTCGCTGCCAAGCGCGCGGCTGAGATGGCGATGGAGCGGGGAATAAACGGAATCCATGTCAAGATACGGGCTCCTGGAGGGCACGCAGGTCCTAATTCCCCTGGTCCTGGCGCCCAGGCAGCTATCAGGGCACTGTCTAGGATGGGCCTGAAGATAGGTGTGATCCAGGACGTGACGCCTGTCCCGCACGACGGATGCAGGAAGAAGGGCGGCAGAAGGGGAAGACGAGTATAAACCGGAAAAACCAGGCTGAGGGTGCTGAAAGGTTCAAAATGGAAGTCGAGCTGATTGAACAAAACAAGAAGCAGAACAGGATTACATTCCTCCTGAAGGACTCGAATCCTGCTTTTGCCAACATGCTTAGGAAGACGATCATTGATGAAGTTCCTACAATGGCTATAGAGGAAGTCGAGCTGAGGAAGAACAGCTCAGTGCTTTACGACGAGATAGTCGCGCACAGGCTGGGACTTGTCCCGCTCACGACAGACCTGAAGGCATACAATATGCCTTCGGAATGCACCTGCAAGGGCGAAGGCTGCTCAAAGTGCGAGCTTCAGCTTTCCCTCAAGGCAAAAGGCCCCGGGTATGCCTATGCGTCAGATATGAAGTCAAAGGATCCGAAGGTCGTTCCTGTATATCCTAAGATGCCTATCGTCAAGATGATAAAGGGTCAGGCCCTGGAGCTCGAGGCTACCGCAGTGCTCGGCAGGGGCATGGACCATGCCAAATGGTCTCCTGGTTTGGCTTTCTACAAGTACAAGCCTGAGATTGAGATAAAGAAAGGGGTTGAGGACCCTAAGGCAGTTGCTGATGCATGCCCGGTGGATGTGTTTTCAGCCAAGGGCAAGGAGCTCACGATCAACAAGGACAACTTGCTTAAGTGCCACTTGTGCGGCGCTTGCACAGATGTTGACCCTAAGAACATCAAGCTCAACGAGTCTGACAAGGATTTTGTCTTTACCGTCGAGTCTTGGGGCCAGCTTCCGCCCAGGGAGATAGTCTCTAAAGCAGTGGAGATCATCCAGAAGAAGTGTGATGAGGCAGTCAGTCTCATCAAATAAGGGCAGTATATCCCGCTCACGCGGGGGTGCCGGAGTGGTCAAACGCTGGCCAAAAATCAGCGGACCAGACGGGTACGGTTGAGGGCCGTATGACTTAGTGTCTGCGCGGGTTCAAACCCCGTCCCCCGCATCATAATCAAGAGTACATCAAGAGTACTAAATTTGCATAAACCAACGGAAAATGGCAAAGAGAACAGGTCCATCAAATCCGCATCTCAGGAACCTGATTGCGGAGCTGAAGAAGAAGGCTATCGAGGACTCTTCTGCGCTTTGGAAGAGGCTTGCGACAGACTTAGAGAGACCTGCGAGGAACAGGCGGATAGTGAACCTTTCGAGGATAAACAGGTTCACAAAGGACAATGAGACCATAGTGGTGCCTGGAAAGGTGCTCGGTTCAGGGGTTCTGGAGCATAAGGTCACAATCGCCGCTTTTTCATTTTCAGATGGCGCTATAGAGAAGCTCAGGAAGCAGGATTGTGCCACTATGAGCATTTCAGAGCTCATGCAGAAGAAACCTAAGACATCAGATATCAGGATAATAGGATGATTGAAATGCTGATAGACGCGACCAACATGATTGTAGGAAGGCTCGGCTCAGTCGTTGCCAAGAAGGCTCTTCTTGGTGAGAGGATAGACATAGTCAATGCTGAGAAGGCGGTCATTTCAGGCAGGAAGCCGGTTGTTCTCCAGAGGATGAAGGAGCGCGTCTCAAAGGGATATTGGTCAAAAGGCCCGCATTTCAAGAGGGCTCCTGACCTGCTCCTCAAGAGGATGATCAGGAACATGCTGCCGTTCAAGCAGCCTAAGGGCGAAGCTGCCCTGAAGAGGATAATGTGCTGGATCGGGGTGCCTGAGCAGTTCAAGGACAAGAAGGCAGAGACCGTAGAGCAGGCAAGGATACCAAAGATCCCTGGCACGAGTTACGTCACGATTGATGAGATTTCAAGGTTTTTAGGTGGTAATGTTGACTAAGGCAAAGGTTATTCATACATCAGGAACAAGGAAGAGGTCTGTAGCCCGGCTCACATTGAAGCCAGGCAAAGGGCTGGTAAGGGTGAATGGCGTCATGCTTGATAATTTCGAGCCTAGCCTGGCCCGCATGAAGATAAAGGAGCCTTTGCTTCTCGTCGGAGAAATGGCATCTAAAGTACATATAGATGTCAATGTCTATGGCGGTGGAGTGATCTCCCAGGCAGAGGCTGTAAGGCAGGCCATGGGCAAGGCGCTTTCCGAGTTAGGCGGGGAGAAGATAAAGCGCATGCTGATTAAGTATGACAGGTCGCTGCTGGTCGCAGACACAAGATACAAGGAGACCCGCAAGCCGAATGACTCTAAGGCAAGGGCCAAGAGACAGAAGTCATACAGGTAGGCTGACATCAGCCCAAATCAAGTTCAAAATCACGTTTATCCTCACTTTCCGGGGATTTTACGTTATTTCATGATACCAAAGGTGAAAAAATGATAATACCTATAAGATGCTGGAGCTGCGGTAAGCCGATAGCGCACCTCTGGGAGGAGTTCAGCACCAGGAAAGCCAAAGGAGAGGCTATGAAGAAGATCCTGGACGATCTGGGCCTTGAGAGATACTGCTGCAGGCAGCAGCTGATGGGCCATGTGGAGCTGATAGACACATCCTCTCAGTTCAAGAAATTCTAGGTTTTGACTAAATTATCTTATTTTTCTCATATTTTTTTTTCTCATATTTTTTTGCTCACTTACTTGTTCTAGACCCCCTTTCCAGGCTTTTTAAGGCTCTCTGAGGGAGTTTTACCCACTCCTGCACATTTCTCCCCTATCTAAATCTGTATTTTCCCTTTATTTTCCCTTCATTCTCAGATTTTTATTCGCACTTTTTCGCTTTTTTTTGATTTTAGGCCCATAGCCCTTTCGGCAAACACTCACTTTTGCTCTATTTTCAGCAAAAAATACCCGAAAACGGGATAATTTCGACAGCTGTCAGAACCCATCTGCGCCACCACTGCTATCTACCATTATATAGCCTTAAAAGGCTTTTTTCACACATTTTAACCCTTCAGGCGCCCGATCTGCACTGATTCGCCCTTCTAGACAGGCATTTTAAGGGCTTCTCAGGGCATTTTCAGCAGTCCAGACAGACACACCCTGCCTGGACACATCTCAGGCCCTTTCAGGAGCCTCTAAACACCTCTCAGAGCCCTTTATAGATATATGCAGGCTCACTTTTAGCCATCATATGGCCTTCAGGCCTATTTTACCCCTCACTTTGGCCCTCTTAAATCGATATTTCCTCAAAATCCACCCTCGCTTTAGCCCAGTTTTCAGCAAAAATCGCCAAAACCCTCAATCCTGCCCTCCCCGATATCTGCCTCAGCGAGACCTGTTTTCACCCCCTGAAATGGACTCTAAAATACATATTACTAAATAATCTTCTCTAAATAACTATCATAAAATAGATTTACTGACGTGTATGTTAAAGTTGAAAAAGAGGCCTTCAGGAGCCTTCCCCTGCGGCCCTTTCTGATCCTCTCCGCCAGTCATTGACTGGCACCTTTTTCACCTGCGGACCAGGTTCAGCCCAGGTTCGGATTATGCTGAAACTGCTGAATTCAGGCGTTTCAGGCCCTATAAACAGGTTCACCTGAATCCGTACTGAATCCGTACTGAACCTGTCCTGATGATCTAAAATAATGCCTCTCGACGAGAAAAACCCTTCTGAAATGCCCAGGTTCAGTCCATACCCGTCGTGAACTTGGTTCGGGTTCAGGTTCGAACTGAACCTAAAAAGCGCATTTTTAGCGTTCCTAAAGCGTGTTTTCAGGCACTTATCAAGTCCGCACTCGGTACGTACTGAACTCGTACTAAACCGCAAGATTTAAATCTTTCAAAGTTTTTCATCATGAAAATGAGGTGTTTTTCATGGCATTCAGCATATTGAGGGGGGGCAGGAAAAAGGAGCTCGAAAAGAGGTTCACCACTTTCTCGGAGCAACTAGCACAGGCCTTTGCCCAGATCAAGACAGACATGAGTGAGACCAACAGCAGGGTAGAGGCCAACCAGCGGGAGATGGAAAGGATCGCCCAGTGGATAGATTATCTCAACAGGTCCAACCAGAGGCTCTCAGAGGCTCATTCGAAATTATCGCATAAATACGAAAAAGTGAGCGAAAACCACCTGAAATTACACAGTTCCCACAGGGAGCTCAGCTCCAGCCACGAAAAGACAGCTAGGATGGCTGAAAACCTCGAAAACAGGCAGCAGGAGCTCTCTAGCACCATTTCGGCCAATAAAGGAGCCCTGAAGAATGAGATCCAGGAGCAGTTAGAGCAGCAGAGAGCAGTCTATACAGAGGAGATAAGTCGCCTTAAATCATGGATTGACTACTTCTCAGCCCATATAGACCGTCACAAGGGCAAAGAAGACGATCTTAGGCAAGATTTCGTTAAGGCAAGGCAAGGCTGGATGGAGGCATATTCGAAGCTTAGAGAGCTCGTAAATGCCCTTAAGAGCGAAAACAGCAGGCTTAAGGAACAGGTCTCTGACGTCACCGATGAGCTTAAGGATGCAAGACAAGAGCTTGAAAAAACAAGGAATATGGCAGAATCTCATATTTTAGAGGTAAAAAGTGAGCTTTCAAAGCAGATAGAGGAGGCAAAGAGGGTCCAGCAGCAGGCATTGCAGAGTATTGTCCAGCCAGTGCAGCAGCCGGTACAGGCACCCCCGCAGGTCCAGCAGCCTCAAATGACTGTCCAGCCCCAGATAGTGAGTCCTGGCCCAACGAGCTTCCAGAGGCACATCATCTCAAGGGTGATGCCTAACCGACGGGGATATGTCCTGAAATTCATACTCGATCTCGCCGGGGAGAGCAAGTACTCAACGAAAGAGGTGGAGGAGATTGTCGTCAATGAGAAGCAGCTCTGCGGCAGGACATCCTTCTATGCATACCTCAAGGAGCTCAAGCTCCGGGGCAAGCTGAACTATGCTGATATCGACGAGAGGACGATAATCATAAGGACCGACGGGCAGGAAGGTGCCCAGCAGAGGCTCCCAGAGCAGTGATTATAACATATTTTGGCATCTTTCCCGAATTTTTTTCGAAAAATTATATAAGACACCGTCTGGTGCGGTTTGTGTGGTGTTTATGGCAGGCAAGACAACAGGCAAGGCTGAGAAGACAGACAGGACCGACTTCGACGCGATACAGAAGAAGTGGCAGCAGAGATGGGCAGATGCCGGTGCGTTCAGGTCAGCCAAGGACCCTGCAAAGGAGAAATTCTATGTGCTTGAGATGTTTCCGTATCCTTCTGGTTCAGGCCTGCATATGGGCCACGCATTCAACTACACCATAGGCGATATCTACACTAGATTCAAGCGTATGAGGGGTTTTAACGTCCTTTACCCTATGGGCTATGACTCGTTCGGTTTGCCTGCTGAGAACGCTGCCATCAAGGCAGGGACGCATCCTAAGGAGTACACCGATGCGGCCATAGCTAACTTTGTCAGGCAGCAGAAGGAGCTTGGCCTAAGCTATGATTGGGACAGGATGGTCAGGACATCTGACCCTGACTACTACAGGTGGAACCAGTTCATATTCCTGAAGCTCATGGAGAAGGGCCTTGTCTACCGCAAGGCAGCCAGCGTCAACTGGTGTCCGGAGTGCAATACCGTGCTTGCGAATGAACAGGTTCACGACGGTAGATGCTGGCGCCATGAGGATACAGAGGTTGAGGCTAAGGACCTTGAGCAGTGGTTCATCAAGACCACGGATTACGCAGATGAGCTCCTCACCCATCTTGACCGATTGGACTGGCCAAAGCGCATCAAGCTGATGCAGGAGAACTGGATCGGCAGGAGCCAGGGTACCCTGCTCCACTTTAATATAGTTGAGGAGGATGGCACTGACACAGGCAAGACCATCTCGACCTTTACCACAAGGCCTGATACAGTGTATGGCATCACATACCTTGTCCTTGCAGCAGAACACCCGCTAGTGTCGGAATTGACTAAGGACACGCCTTTGGAACGGGAGACCAAGGACTTTGTCAAGAAGGTCAAGTCCATGTCCACTATCGAGCGTACAGCAGAGGGCAAGCCCAAGAACGGCATGTTCCTGGGCAGGTATTTCATCAACCCTTTCACAGGCGACCGCTGCCCGTTATGGGTGGCAGACTATGCATTGTATGAGTATGGTACCGGCGCTGTGATGGCTGTTCCTGCCCATGACCAGCGGGACTTCAAGTTCGCCAGGAAATACAAGCTTCCTATTAAGATAGTCATCTCGCCGAGCGATTATGAGCTCAACCCAGACAAGATGGCCAGGGCTTTCGTGGACCCTGGATTGATGGTCAACTCAGCTGACTTCAATGGCATGTCCAACCTGGACGCGATGGCGGATATAACGAAATTCGCTGAAGAGAAAGGCTGGGGCAAAGCCACTGTCAACTACAAGCTAAGGGATTGGCTGGTCTCAAGGCAGCGTTATTGGGGTACTCCGATACCGGTCATCTACTGCGATGCCTGCGGCATCGTGCCGGTTCCAGAGAAAGACCTCCCGGTCCTGCTGCCCCCTGACGTCAAGTTCGGCGAGGGTAATCCACTGGCCTCCAGCAAGTCTTTTGTAGAGTGTAAATGCCCCAAGTGCGGCAAGCCTGCCCGTCGGGAGACAGACACCATGGACACGTTCTTTGACAGTAGCTGGTATTTCCTGCGCTACACAGATGCAAAGAACGACAAGCAGCCTTTTGATCCTGAGACAGCAAAATACTGGATGCCTATAGACCTCTATATAGGAGGCGCAGAGCATGCCTGCATGCATCTCATCTATGCGCGCTTCTTTACCAAGGCCCTGCGGGACCTTGGATTCTTAAGTGTAGACGAGCCCTTCTCCAAGCTCTTCAACCAGGGCATGCTCCACAAGGAAGGGGTTGTCATGTCAAAATCCAAGGGCAATGTGGTCCTGCCTGAGGAGATTAGCAAGACCCATGGCATCGATACAGCAAGGCTTTTCCTTGTCTCTATAGCATCTCCTGACAAGGACCTTGAATGGTCTGATGAGGGAATCAATGGCAGCCTGCGCTTTGTCAACCGCATGGTCGCATTCGTAGAGGGCTTCAAGGAGTCTGGTGAGAAGGACCTGTCTGCCCTGAACGCAAGCAGGTTTAACCGCCTGATCAGCGAGTATACCGACGACATAGAGCACCTCAGGTACAACCTTGCGATGATCAAGCTCAAGGAGATGTTCTATTCTATCGAGCAGGGCTGCTCAGGCCAGGACCTTGATACTTTCATCAGGCTGCTGTCGCCTGTCTGCCCCCATCTTGCTGAGGAGTTCTGGGAGAAGCTCGGCAACAAGCCGTTCGCCTCGCTCCAGCCCTGGCCAGCACCAGACGAGTCCCTGATAGACCTTGCCGCAGAAGCAGCTGCCAACACAGCACGCTCTGCAATGGATGATATCCGCGATATTCTCCAGCTCGTTAAAATAGGGAATCCTAAGAGCATAACCCTTATCGTAGCACATGCCTGGAAATATGATTTCATCAAGAGGCTCAAGTCAGAGCTCGACAGGACCTATGATGTAGGCCAGCTGATCCAGGCCTGCGTGGACAAGGAGCATGGCAAGGACATTTCCAAAATAGTCCCGAAGTTGGCCAAGGACCGCTCCAAGATACCAGACATAGTCAATTCTCAGCATGAGGAGCTTTCCGCCCTTGAGCAGGACCGGCAGGCATTTGTCGACGAGTTCAAGGCAGAAGTTAAGATAATTAAAGCAGAGGATTCAGGCAATCCCAAGGCAAATAATGCCCTGCCTGGCAAGCCAGCTATACTGGTAGAATGAGCAGAACTAGTGGTGTTATGGCATTCTTCTCAATTGCTTTATGAGATAGCTCTCCTTGTCTTTTTTACCTGCTTTACCTTCTTTTATCTCTTTTTTTTGTTCTCCCTTCTCCTGCTTCTCTACTTTTTCCTTCTCTTCTGCCAACTCCTTGGTAGTCTCTTCAGGAGCCTTATCTCCACCAGATTCAAGCTTCTCAGGCTTTTTGTCCAGGTCAACAACCTCTTTATCCTTCTTCTCTACCCCCAGCATGTCGCACTTGTCCTTGATCTTGCCCTGGATGGATTTCAGCTCATCTTCAGGCAGCTGGTTGGGTGTCCAGAGGAAGTTCAGCTTGTCCTCTGACCACCTCGCAAGAACGTCAATGTGGAAGTGCCCGTCCTGCTTCAGCTGTCCCCCTGTATTGAACAGGATATTGGTCCCGTGCGCTCCCAGGTTCTCGAACAATGCTGTCGCGCCGAAGCTTGCTGCATAGAACAGGTGCTGGAGTTCCTTGTCCTCCACATCCTGGATATTGGCATGGTGCTCTTTCGCCACCACTACCACATGTCCTTTCGCGAGCGGTTTCTCAGGCACTACAGCGACGAGCTTCTCATCCTCATACAACAGGTTCTTCCTGCTCTGCACGAGTTCGCAATATTCGCAGTCTGCCATGCCCGTCACCCATTGCCCTCCTTGAGCGTGTCATCCAGGCTGAGCTTTCCCGGCTGCCTGGGCTTGGCCTTCTTCCTGACCTCTTCAATGATATCGTCTATATCCACCTCAGCGAACAGCTGGCTGAGCTGCGGGTGCTGGGGAACTATCTGCTTGAACTGGTCTGGCTTCTCCAGTATGAGATGCTTGACCTGAGGGTTGGAGTTGATGATCTGAAGGAGCTGCTTCTTGTCGATCTTCTGTGGCATCCCCATACCTGCAGGGACTGTACCCCCAACGCCAGAAGCGCTCTGGCTAGTGAATCCGAGCGCAGGAAGGTTTCTCTGCAGCATCGCATTCAGCGCAGGGCCGACCTTTTCGACAACCTCATTGACCTCTTCTTCAGGAACTTCCTTTCCCCTGATGTCAAATGAATCAAGACCATCCCCTCCTTCCCTTGGGATTATGTGGAGCATGAAGTGCGCGCTCTGCTGGCCAGCAGCCCCTCCATTCGCTACGAAGATAGTGGTCTCCTTGCACAGCATAGCATCCTTGATGCACCCGTCGACAGCCTTGGTCTTGGCTACCATGCGCTTGAATGTCTCAGTAGGTATCAGCGGCATGATAGGGTAGTGCTCTTTAGGCATGAGCAGCACATGCCCCTTGGAAGCAGGGTTTATGTCGAGAATTGCAAGGACAAGGTCGTCCTCATACACCTTTTTCGTCGGTACTTTACCCTCTATGATCTGGCAGAATATGCATTGCTTCTTCTGCTCTTCGAGTATCTTCTGCTGTTCCGGGCTTAATTGCATGCAAGAAAAAGAAAGATTTGCCTATAATAAAGCTTTCTAGTCGTGTTTCGGGACTATTATAGTGTATGGCTTGAATGGGTGCTTCACTTCAGCCACGAGCAGTCCGTCTGCCATCCTGGGCCCGCACTCCGCAGGCACCTCTACAGAATTGCCTATTATGATGAGCTGCCCGTCGAGATGATGCCTGCTCGACAGCTTCTCAGCACCATATGATGTCTCGTGGCCCTGCAGCGGGTCGTTTATGCTGGCCAGGTGGCTCTGCAAATCAGTGACCTGCACCTCTATCTCAAGACCTTTCATCTCCGGGTTGCCGTTCTCATATACAAGGTTCAGGTGGTCTGAGGTGTAGCCGTTATTCTTCCTGTGCTGTTCGAAATGCTCGAGCTTAAGGAATGGCATCTCCAGTATCTGCTTCGTGACCTCAGGGACAAGCTCTTTGTTCCTGGCCACGACCTCAAGCCCTATGATGTCGCCGACCATGAGTTTGTACTTGTCATGCCTCTCAGATACTCGTCCAAATAACTCAGCCTTCCTGGGCACCTTCTCTCCTATGCTGTCAGGGTGCTTGACCCTCGCCCTGACCAAGGCTACCTGTGATTCATAGTCCAGGTTCTTGTATACCTCCACTCTTCCGTCACGCACGACATAGTGCGGGAGGTGGTGATCCTGGTGGTCCAAGAGGTGGTTCGGGCAGATCTCTGGCAGTACCTTCGCCAGTATCTCGTCGAGATAATCATGGTTCCTTTCGACAAGGATTACCTGTTTTCCTGCCTCGAGGAAGTCCAGTCTGCGGTTTGCTCTCGCTATCATGTCCATGAGCTGGCCAGTCCTCAGGCCGTTCATGTTGCTGACTAGCTCTACTCGTCTGGGAGTTGTCAACCGCTTCTCTAGTTCCTGGCAGTCATTGCTGTTCATTCTCTTCAACACCTTGGGTGGTTCGTTTTCGGTTTTTTCCGTCGTTCTTACGCCATACCTACTGCTCTCTGGACAAGGACCCTGTTACAGAAGGTTGGTTTGCGCAACAAAGTCCCCGTCCGATGGCGTGGACCTTGTTAACGCATAATTGTATTATATGTGAAGACGCCAGTGAAGACATCTCTGCCTAGTGAAATGTCTATGTTCTTGTGCAAATGTAGTCCACTCATTCCACTGTCTGGCATAGTAACTTTATTATGGTGACAACTAGTATTTAAAACTTTCGTCTTTTTTCTTTATTTTTTTAAAGATTATATATCTTCATTTATAAATGCCGTGAAAATTTCGGCTTTTTGAACGTTTTTTGAAAAGAAAGTAGGCAGGCACCCTGGGATGGACCTAACCAAAACCCGTTGGTTTAACCCTGACTTTTCCTCAACCCCGCTACCCTCAGAGCACCAACCTAACTGGTTAGGGCTGCTCTGTTCCCAGCCTGACCCGGTTCCCGGGAAGGCCAGTCCCTAAGGACAGAGTATCATTGTCCAAGCCAAGACCAAATGATCCTGGATAAGCCGCTCCCAGGCCTCAGCCCCATCGTAAGTCGGTTGATGGTAACAGGAGACGACTAACCTCCCGGCCTAGCCTGCCCAGGAACGCCGAATACAATCTCTTTTTTAAATGTTTGCACCCTACCAAAATCCTTAAATATAACAATAATTTACATACGTGTAACTTTCGGTGATGTTTATGCGAGGCAAGAAGACACAGAACCTGCACTCCCCGACGCTCAACACAATCATGATGATAGAGGCAGTGCTGGAGGACAATGAAGGCAAGCACCTTTCAATCCCCCAGCTCAAGAAGCAATTGCCCAAGCAGGTCAATCACAACACCCTGATGCAGGTCCTTGCCTACCTCGAGGAGAGCAATAAGATATCAGTCTCGCTGAAAGGCATCACCTGGACCCACAAGCTCAGCAGGAAACTGAGCAGGACTTAGTTTGATCTAAATCTCACTTTCTAACTTAGCCATTCCCTGACAACCTCAAGCGCAGCTTCCCTTTTCGCAGGATAGGCTGCCACAGATATCTTGATGTGGAAACAGTCCCCGCTGTCTGTCACCCAGAACTCTTTGTTGAGCAGCCGCTGCTTGTCAAGGCGGATGAAGAAATCAAGCTCATCATCAAGGCGCGATTCTGCCTGCCGGGCAATCATGAGCTTCTGGTCTTCAGATATGTTGTCTTTCAGGAAAGTGAGGAACTTGCGGGTGTGTCGCTCTTTCTTGAGCATGATCTCGAGTATCAGTATCTTGCGCTCACTGAATCCTGTTGCCGTGGTGCGCCTGAGCTTGAGCTTCTCCTGCTCCAGGTCAAATGGCAGGAGCGAGATGAACGCCTGCTTTATCTTTTTCGCGTCCTCTTCCTCATGCGCGAATACGCTAAGCCTGATGTTGTGCGCTGTTTTCATCCTGGTCTATGATATAATATAAAAGCGAATATTTATATAATGTTCTGAAAACGATTAAGGCATGAAACACACAGTATCAGTGACGCTGATCCTTGTTGGGATATTCTTCTTGACCCAGGTTGTTGGCCTGGCCATAACATCGCAGAGCTTTGAGAAGCAGGTGGATGTGGCGACAGGAGAAGTCACGATAGAGGCCAACGAGCTTCCGCTGGGTTTCGAGAGGCCGCAGTTCGATGAGCAGCGTCCATGGCAGGTAGTGCTGTTCTTCTTCTTCGCGATACTGATAGGCACTACGCTCGTGCTGATACTCGCGAAGTTCAGGGCATTCAGGACATGGAAGTTCTGGTTCTTCGCAGCCTCGACATTCTGCCTCACTGTTGCTTTCTACATGGTGCTCAAGCCTCTGCTCGTATCGGGTTTTGTCAGGGGGATCCTGTCTCTTGGGGTGGCGGCAGTGCTCGGCTTCATGAAGATATACAGGCCCGGAGTCATAGTCCACAACCTAAGCGAGATATTCATCTACGGCGGGCTCGCAGCGATATTCGTCCCGATAAAAGGATTCAACATTCTCATCGCAGCGCTTCTGCTCATACTCATCTCAGTATATGATATAATAGCAGTGTTCCACAGCAAGCACATGATCAAGCTCGCCAAGTTCCAGAAGGAGTCAGTATTTGCCGGATTCTCGATACCATACTCTTTGCCCAAGAAAGGCGAGAAGTTGGTCAAGCAGGCAAAGGCCGCAAAAAGCGCGCCTGCCAAAGCAGCAAAGAGTGGAAGGACAGAGAGTGTCAAGACAGCCATACTCGGCGGAGGGGACATAGGATTTCCGCTTATGTTTGCAGGTGTTGCCATGAAGAGCTTCGGCTTCCTCAAGGTCCTGATAATACCTGTGGTCGTGACCGCATCGCTGTTCTTACTTCTCTACTATGCGCAGAAAGAGAAGTTCTACCCTGCGATGCCTGCTGTGACTGCTGGCTGCTTCATCGGATACGGCCTGATGCTGCTTCTTTAGCTCACTTTCTGTAAGCCATTACAGCATTTAAGTTAAATTTAAATACAATAACCCCGGATTCTCCCCATATGGTAAAAACCATAGACCCATACGGTGCAGAGCTTCCAGAGGACTACGCTAAGGTCGTGAAGGACTTTGGCCTGGAGGAGTTTGATGTAGATGCATTTCCGCAGCCCAACAGGCTCATGCGTAGGGGAGTGGTATTTTCAGGCAGGGACCTGAACATCATCTCAAAGTGCATCAGGGAGAAGAAGCCATTCTATGTGCTCTCAGGCATCATGCCTACAGGAGACCGGATCCATTTCGGCAACAAGCAGGTTGTGGAGAACATCCGCTATTTTCAGGAGCATGGGGCAAAGGCATACATCCTGGTCGCCGACCTTGAGGCTGCAGCAGCCCGTGGGGTCTCGCTCGAGGAGGGCAGGAAGCGCGCCATGGACTTCCACATCCCAGCATACATCGCGCTCGGACTTGACCCTAAGAAGACAGTGTTCTACTTCCAGTCAGAGAACAAGGATGTCGTCCACTTGGCATATGAGTTCGCCAAGAAGATAACACTCAATGAATTCAAGGCCATCTATGGCAGCGCAGACCCTGGAAGGATAATGTCTGCGGTCACGCAGGTCGGGGACATACTCTATCCTCAGCTTGAGGAGCGAAGGCCAGGCATAATCCCCGTAGGTATCGACCAGGACCCTCACATACGCCTGACAAGAGACATAGTGGACCGCACAAAGGCAAAGAAGTTCTTCCGCCCGTCAAGCATATATCACAAGTACACTCCAAGCCTCGATGGCGCATTGAAGATGTCCAAGTCAAAGCCAGAGTCCTGCATCGAGCTGCCTGAGGACATAGAAAAGGTCAAGAAGAAGATCAAGCGCGCACTCACAGGCGGACGCGAGACAGTCGAGGTCCAGAAGAAGCTCGGCGGCGAGCCAGAGAAGTGCATAGTGTTCGAGATGCACAAGCAGCACCTCATCGAGGATGACAGGGAGCTGCAGGACATCTACGACAGGTGCAAGGCAGGCACCCTGATGTGCGGCGAATGCAAGGACATCGCCTGCAGCAAGATGGAGAAGTTCATGGACTCCTTCAACAAGGGCGTAGAGGCAGCCAGGAAACAGGTCGACAAGCTCAATTTCGTGAAATTCACCTGAATACTGCCGAAAGTTATTTAAAAACAGCTCGCTGATACTCGCTTATAATATCAGTACATTATCAACAGCATCATCAACAGGTTATCAATCCGAAAAAGAGGTGTACAATATGTGGAAAGTAGCTCCATTGAAATCCAGCTTCATGCTTGCTTCTATGCTTGGCTTCATGATTAGCGTGGTCTATACTGCATATGGCAGGATAAGCCAGGACTGGGGATTCGCTCTCGGCTTTCTCTTCGCGATAATGTTCATCGCCTCATTCATATCGATGACAAAGGCTCCTATTGAGATGCAGCTTGAGATGGCTCCTGACCTCATAAGGTCGCCGAAGAAGAAGACAAGGAAAAAGAGAAAGAAAGCCAAGGCAGCGAAAAAGCCTGCAGTCAAGAAAGCCGCAAAAAAGAAATAAAATAATTTTTGAAGCAATTATTTTTTCTTCATCTTTTTCTCTGCATCTGCCCTTTTCGTCTCTTTTGCCTTTGCAGCAGGCTTCTTGAACTTGCTCCAGTATTTCAAAAATTTCTGGTGGCAGAGCTCTTCCTTGTAGTACACCACGTGCGAGGAGCGCTTCTTGAAAAGCGCCAGCGCGACAGAGAGGACATGGCTTTGCATGTCCATCATCTTCTCGTCCTTGAGCACGTTCCGCGCGTCTGCGATGCACTGCCTGATTAGGAACAGGTTCTCCTGGCGGGCGACCTGCTCCCTCTCACGCTCTTCCTGCGCAGAGAGGAATATCTCCTCCCATTTAGGCCAATTGCTTCCTTCAACTTGTCTTGGAAAACTCTTGCTGAAGACCATGTACACATATACACATCAGGGATTAAAGAAATCTCCCAAGAAAAATCCCTATATCTTCCGTCGACAAAAGAACACTTCCGCACACGACCCGGAAATTTCCGGAAAACAGAAGATTATCTGGAATCATTCCAGAAAAATCATAAGAATTCCAGGCAAATCCGCCAGATTGCTAGAACTCTTCCTTCTTGACCTTCACAGCAGAAGGACTCTCGCCTCCGTGCCATGTGAACCTTGGCCTGACGCGCATCGGGTAAAGCTTCTCGTTAGAATCATCGAATATCACTCCTGCGCCCTTTACCCTGGGAAGCTGGTCGACTGCCTGCGTCAGTCCCTCTCTCATATAGCTTTGCGTCAGCAGGCCGAGAGCATCCACGTCCATTCGCGCAGTGATGCGATGGCTCAGCACGATATCCGATTGTGTCATAACATCAGTGTGTATCTTGCCTGGCTGCTGCGTAGCAAGTATCAGCGAAATCCCTGGCTGACGACCCTCTCTCATTATTGTAATAAGAGGCATTGTGGCTGCGTTCGCGTCCTCTTCTTCCCTGGGCAGGAACTCGTGCGCCTCGTCTATCACAAGCCAGACCAACGGCATATCCTGCTTCTTCGCGACATCCTCTGTGGAGAAATAGTCCATGGTGGAATGCACCATCTCGAACTCTTCTTTCTTGCGCGCGGTCATTCTCTGCAGGAACAGCTTCTGCGCGACAAGTCCGACAATCAGGTACTTGATCTTCCATCCGCCAGGCATTGTCGCGTAGCACGAGACATCAAGCACAGTCACCTGGCCTGGAGCAGCTAGCTCTTTCAGCGGAGTGCCCTTGATGTCGAAGACGCCCCATGATTCTGTGCTGCGCAGCCTGTTCTCGAGCGCGTCCTTTGCCTTCTGCTCGCTTCGTATGTCCTGCTGGACTGCCTGCACCATGTCGTCTATGTCAAACTCGCCTTTTGTCTTGCGCAGCTGATGCACGACCCTCTCGATCAGTATGCCCATCGGCTCGTTAGGGTTCAGGTCGAATGCAGAGCACCAGTCCATCGCGTCAAGCTCTGATGGTTTGATCGAGAATGGCCTGTCGGTCGGGATGCCCTCTTCCTTGTACTGCTTGTAATAGCTCACAGGTGTGTAGATGACGATGTCCAGCCCTTTCGGCTTCATGCCCCACTGCGCGAGAAGGTCCTCGTCCTTCTTGTTCGGATACTTCATGGTCCAGTACACGCCCATTGTGTCCAGGAAGATGAAGCTGAGGTTCATGCGCACATCATCAGGAAGATCTGCCATGCCTTCTGCTATGCCGCCCATGGTGTATGACTTTCCGCCGCCCCGCTTTCCGCAGATGAACATCACATGCGCTCCCGCGACATCAAGATAGATCGGGTTTGAAAGGCTTGTGACCCTGCCCATCTGCACATACTGCTTTCCCAGCAAGACTATCCCTCTTGTGCCGTATTTCTCGCGGTCAGCCTCAAGACGGCCTACGATAATGTCGCGTGTCATGCCTTATCCGCCCTTTTTAAGCATTATAAATCTTTATCTTAACTATTTGGTGACGATGTAGCGTTTAAATGTGTTATGAACCATATATAATAAATTTTATATAGAACGGCCTTTAAGACACGCATTTAAGACAATTATCAGTCCTGATAAGGATAATCCATTAAGGGGGGATAAGATTGGCAAAAAAGAAGCATAAGAAACATCCATCAAAAAAGAAATCTGATAACACGATGTTCAAGGTCGTGGTGTTTGTCATCCTTGTTGCGGTCGTAGGGCTGCTGATATTCCTGACATCAAAGTCTGGCAGCCTGAGGCTCACAAAGCAGGACCGTGTTGCAGCGACAGTCAATGGAGAGGAGATAACAACAGAATACCTCGATGAGCAGTATGCACGGGTCCCTCCTGAGTACCAGGGATTCATAACAAAGTCCATGCTGCTTAACCAGACCATCAACGAGGTCCTGCTGCTGCAGGAGGCTAAGAAGAAAGGTATTACAGTGTCAAAAGAGGATGTCCAGGCGGAGATCGCTGCCTCGATGGAGCAGGCAAATGTAACAGAACAGGAACTCAATGAGCGCCTCGCAGCCCAGAATGTCACAAGGGATTTCCTTGAGGATCTTTACATGAAGCAGCTGACCATAAACAAGCTGATCGATGAGGTGGTCGGGTCCAAGATACAGGTCACAGATGCCGAGGTCAAGGACTTCTATGACTCGCGGATCAGGGCAATGCACATCCTTGTCGAGACAGAGGATGAGGCTTACGACCTTATAGACCAGCTTAAGAAGGTGCCGCTCAACGCGATAGAGTCCAAGTTCTCAGAGCTCGCGAAAGAGAATTCAATAGACCCGTCTGCAGAGACAAATGGCGGAGACCTTGGTGAGTTCGGCAGGGGCATGATGGTGCCTGAGTTCGAGCAGGCCGCATTCGGGCTCGAGGAGTACGCCTTCACTGCAGAGCCTGTCAAGACCCAGTACGGATACCACATAATCCTCAGGCTCCCGAAGGAGCAGACATTGGACGAGCAGGCCGATGCGATAAGGGAGTTCCTCCTGACGCAGAAGAAGGGCCAGGCGGTTCCGCTTTACCTGGACCAGCTGCTGAGAAAGGCAGACATACAGGTATTCTTCAAGGAAGAGCCTCAGCCAGCGCCTGCAGCGCCTCAGATACAGGTCACTTCACCAGCACCTGAGCCTGTACCTGCCGAGCAATAAGTGGGAATAATCTTTTCTTTTTTTATCCCCTTTTTTCTTTTCATTTTTTATAGTGGCGCCACCGCATATGCCTGATATATGTCTGTGGAACCACGAACTCAGGGTCTAAGACTGATTTGACATTTGTTTTGCCAAAGGCCTGATATTCTATTGATTCGATTTCTGGAGTGCATCATTTAAATATAATCACTGATTAGACGCCCTTATGAAAACAGAAATGACCTCTCTTGAGCTGCATTTCCTTCTCAAGGAGCTTCAGGAGCTGATAAGCGCCAAGGTCGAGCAGATCTACCAGATAGGTAAGGAAGAGCTCGTCCTGCAGCTTCACGTTCCAAGCAAGGGCAAGCGCATACTCCGCATCGTGCTTGGCAAGCTCATGTACATCGCCTCCAACAAGGGTGAAGTGCCTGAGAAGCCGCATGGGTTCTGTCTTTTCCTTCGGAAGAAGCTCAGGAACTCAAGGCTAAGGGAACTTAGGCAGCTCGGGTTCGAGCGGATAGTCGAGTTCCTTTTCGAGACAAGGGAGCAGAAGTTCAGGCTGGTGATCGAGCTTTTCAGCAAGGGCAACATAGTGCTCTGCGATGAGCTGGGCATGATACTGTCTGCGCTCGAGCAGCAGAAATGGAAGGACCGCACCATAATGCCGAAGCACCAGTATGATTACCCTAAGAAGGAGTACAACATCCTGACGGTCTCCAGGGAGCAGCTGACAGAGCTGCTACATAAGTCGCAGAAAGAGAATCTTGTCAAGACGCTTGCGATTGATCTCGGTCTCGGCGGCACGTATTCAGAAGAGCTCTGCATCATTGCCGGTGTTGACAAGAATCTCAAGGCAAACCAGCTCTCTGACAAGGAGACTTATTCAATTTACCAGGCCATCCAGAGCATACTCACGAAAGACATCTCTCCGTTGATAATGTATTCCGACGAAGAGAAGAGTGACGTCAAGGACATAGTCCCTTTTGGGCTGGAGCATTTCGCAGACCTGCCGTCGTCCAGCGAAGGATCGTTCAACCAGGCCCTTGACAGCGTGTTGACGACAAAGGCGCACACAAAGGCGATAGAGACCGCAGAGAAGAAGGCAAAGAGCAGGATAGACAAGGTGAATGAGATGATATTCCGGCAGAGGATGCGGATTGAAGGCCTGGAGGTCTCAGAGAAGGACAACCAGAGGAAAGGTGAGATAATATACGAGAACTATCCTCTTGTGAAGCAGGTGCTGGATGATATTGCAGAGATGAGGAAAGACCTCTCCTGGAAAGAGATAAGCGCGAAGTTCAAGGGGCATAAGATAATAAGGGGAATCGACCCGAAGACAGGAGAGATAACCATAGATCTTTGAGGGATACTCATGGAACATCCGCCATTAGATTATATTGAGAAGATCGAGATATCGCCCGATCTCATCAGGGCTTATATTATCAACATGGGCAAGGCGATTATTTTCGTGGCCGCCATTGCAGGAGCGGTCTATCTTGTGCAGTATCTTGTCGGCACGAACCCTTTCACAGAAATATTTGATACATTGGGCATACCGATTGTATGGGTCACACGTGCAATAATCGCCATCATAGCCATATTCTTCATCATAACCTTTTTCAGCACCCTCTCACTGACCTCGTATTCGCTTGTGTTCGAGGCAGACACGTTAAAATATTCTTACGGAAGTTTTTTTAAGGTGACCCGCTCAACACCTATATCAAGCGTGATCCGGGTCAATTTCAGGGAATACTCGCCTGCGAAGCTGGGGGATATCATCCTTGAGCTTTCAGGCACAGAGGAGAAGACCCTCAAGGTGGAGTATGTGCCTGATGCAGGTTACCAGGCAGGCCTGATAAACAGGTTGATAAGATTGCAGATGTCAGAACAGGAGCGAACATGAGACCGGGGTGTTGAGATGAAAGCAATAATACTTGCAGGAGGTTTCGGCACAAGGCTGCGTCCTCTCACAGAGGAGACGCCTAAGCCGCTCCTTCCGATAAAAGGTAAACCCATTGTAGAGCATGCCATCAACAACCTGAAAAGTCATGGCATAACAGACATCCTTCTGTCAGTGGGCTATAGGGCGGATCAGATAAAGGAGCACTTCAGTGACGGCAGCCAGCTTGGCGTGGACATAGCATACTGCATCGAGGACGGCCCTTTGGGTACTGGCGGTGCGATTAAGCTCTGCGCGAAAGGCCTTTCAAGCACGTTCGTCGCGATAAACGGTGACAACCTCGCAGACTTCGACTGGACCGCGATGCTTGAGCAGCACAAGGAGACTGGAGCCAAGATAACAATGGCTCTTTACCCTGTAGATGATGTCACCCAGTATGGCATAGCAAAGCTCGATGGCAACAGGATTGTCGAGTTCGTCGAGAAGCCATCTGAAGAGGATGCGCCTTCAGACCTTAACAATGCAGGTGCTTACATAATTGAGCCTGAAGCACTTGACATACTGCCAGGCGGCAAGTCATCGATAGAACGCGACTGCTTCGAGAAGCTCGCCGCAAAGGGTGTCGTGTATGCATTCACCCACAAGGGCCAGTGGTTCCCGACAGACACATTGGAGAAGTATGAGCTGGCTGACAGGGAGTTCCAGCCTCGTGTATAGATACTGGAGATAGATACGCAAAATGAACTTCTTCCTGAAACGCTACAAGGAGCTCGGGCATGACATCGACCCGGAGCAGATTAAGGTAAAGCAATCCATACGCATCAACACATTGAAGATATCTGAGGAGGATATGCTAGCCCGACTCAAGAGGAATAAGATCGGGCTGGAGAAGATCCCTTTTACAGATGCAGGCTACTGGGCAGATGCAGACTTCGCGCTCAGCTCAACACCGGAATACCTTCAGGGATACTACTATATCCAGGAGGCCGCCTCCCAGCTGCCAGCAAAAGTATTATCTCCTGAAAAAGGAGAATCAGTGCTTGACATGTGCGCAGCGCCTGGCTCCAAGACCACCCAGCTTGCCCTGCTCATGCGCAACCAGGGAAGTATAATCGCTCTTGATTCCAACCAATCAAGGATAACTGCGCTGAAGAACAATCTCGAGCGCTGCGGTGTCAAGGACTGTATAGTCTATCACAAGGACGCAGTCCATGCAGGCGACCTCAACATGAAGTTCGACAGGATCCTGCTTGACGCGCCATGCTCAGGCAACTTCACCACAGACCCTGACTGGTTCGGCAAGCGAGACCTTGAGGGAATAAGGCAGAACGCAAAGGCTCAGAAAGCTCTTCTGAAGACTGCTGCCCGCCTTTTGAAGCCGAAGGGTGTGTTGGTCTATAGCACATGTTCACTAGAGCCTGAGGAGGACGAGGAGGTCATAGAATGGGCATTGGAGAACCTCCCTGTGGAACTGGCAGATACAGGACTTGACATAGGAGAGACAGGAATCACAGACAAGACAAGGCTCTGCAGGCGCCTATGGCCAGAAAAACATCATACTCAGGGCTTTTTCATCGCAAAACTGCGTCTAAAGGCCTGAAAACACGCAGAAATAATAAAGGAGGACAGCTTTTGGTGTTTCCCGACCAAAAGGCCAGTACTGCACCAAACGTAGGCTTGCTTAACTTCGGTGTTCGGAATGGGTACCGGTGTAACCAAGCCACTATGGCCGTCCGGAAACAGGGATTTGGAGGTCATTTATAAGCTTTTCTGAGTTTGAGGAAAAAGAAAAGCTATTTAAAGAAATCATTATGGGTGTTTTCAGGGGTTTTCAAGATGAAGCTAGCGATGTTCGGCACAGGGTATGTGGGTCTCGTGACCGGGACCTGTTTCGCAGACATGGGCAATGATGTCATCTGTGTAGACATAGATGAGAACAAGATAGCGATGCTGAAGAGGGGAGAGATACCAATCTATGAGCCCGGCCTTGCCGATATGGTAAAAAGGAACGCGGCTGAGAAGAGGATCTCTTTCACCACAGATGCAAAGCAGGCAATCCAGGATTCTGACATAATCTTCATATCAGTAGGGACTCCGCAGGCAGAAAATGGAGAGGCTGACCTTTCCCAGGTCAAGGCTGTCGCAGCCATGATCGGGAAGCACATGAATGGATACAAGGTCGTGGTGGACAAGAGCACAGTGCCTGTCGAGACTGGCGCGCTCGTAAAAGGCATAATAACCGAGAACATGAACGGGAAGCATGATTTCGACGTCGTATCGAATCCCGAGTTCCTGAAGGAAGGTAATGCAATCAAGGATTTCAAGCTTCCCGATAGGATAGTTGTAGGTATCGAGTCTGAGCATGCTAAGAAGGTTATGGAAAGGCTTTACGCGCCTTTTGTCAGGGCAGATAAGCCCTTAATATTTGTAAAGATGCCTAGTGCAGAGATAATCAAGTACGGCGCCAACGGGCTTCTTGCTACAAAGATAAGCTATATGAACATGCTTTCTAAGCTCTGCGAGAAGACCGGTGCTGATATAAATGAGGTCGCCAGGGGTATTGGTTTTGATAACAGGATAGGCCCGCGTTTTCTGCACGCAGGCATAGGTTATGGTGGTAGCTGTTTTCCTAAAGATGTGCGTGCATTGATGAGGACGTTGGACCGGTATGGTTGTGACTCGGACATACTCGGTGCAGTAGACAAGACGAACGAACAGCAGAAACTGTACCTGATGCCGAAGATTGAGGAATATCTGAATCCTCTTCCAGGGAAGAAGTTCGCGGTCTGGGGTCTGTCTTTCAAGCCCAAGACAGATGACATACGTGAGGCTCCTGCGATGGTTTTGATAAGGTCCCTGCTTGACCGGAATGTCAAGATAATAGCTTTTGATCCCGAGGCGATGGAGAACATGAAGAAAGTATTCCCGGGGATTGGTTACTGCAGAAATCCGTATTCTGCAGTGGAAGGAGCGGATGCCCTCATAATCTGTACAGAATGGGACGAGTTCAGGCAGGCCGATAAGAAGAAGATAAAGTCCTTGATGAAAGGGGACTTCGTGTTTGACGGCAGGAACATATGGGATCCTGAGGAGATGAAGGAGTTGGGCTTCAGGTATTTCTGCGTGGGTAGGAAGACTAATGGTGTTTGAAGATGAAGATGCTGGTGACAGGCGGCGCAGGCTTCATAGGAAGCCATCTATGTGAGTTTCTGCTCAGCAAGGGCTATGAGGTGTTATGTGCCGACAATCTTTTTACAGGTTCAAAG
>Ga0315535_1000212_pt1 | contig 39963 bp, 37 predicted proteins | sample SalMarSW160220MG_2_FD_203092 | JGI IMG/M metagenome (GOLD analysis project Ga0315535, IMG submission 203092) | Salt marsh sediment microbial communities from the Plum Island Ecosystem LTER, Massachusetts, United States - Salt Marsh Sediment SW1602-20 ... | reverse complement strand
AACAGTTGACTTTCAAAATTGTTGAAAAAAGTGAGGACTTGATCTCCCAGTCCTAACCTGTTGGGTGTCCGAAAAAGTACTCTTTTTTTGATCTTCACCCCTGATTCTTCATTCTCTAATTTACACAAAAATCGGATGATATGTGCTCAGGAGACAAAATCCCCAAATACCAAATCAAACCCCTTGAATTCTCTCCGAATATCCAGTATCTTTTCTCATTATGCTCCGCAAAGCGATATCAGGGGTCCAAACAAAACCAATCCTCATAGACGTCCTTTAAGATTTGCGTATAAGTGTGCCTCTCCCGGGATTGTCAGAATCGGTTATAATGGACCAGCAAACCAGAATGGTAGGGTAAACCGTTTTTTATTTCTTTGAACCAGGCTTATCCCCCTTCTTCAAGCATTTCTTATCCTCTCGAACAATGGCACAGATATCAGGGTTATCAATCTCTTTACAAATTGAATGACTGTATAATGGACATTCGGGATATTTCTTCGACATTAACTCTTTCCTTCTTGAACTCACCACAATCTCTATGATTTCTTTCTTCTTTTCTTTTTGTTCATATTTTCTCGTAGAGTTCTGGAGCATTTGAAAGTCACAATTCTTCTGGCATCTAAGATGAGGCTATTCCCGGTCTGTGGGTTTCTGCCTTTGCGCTTATTTTTATCCTTTACACAAAATTTTCCGAATCCAGAGATCAGGACGGCTTCTCCTGAATCAAAGGTATGCTTGATGATTATCAGGAGAGATTCTACGATGATTCTGGATTCTTGTTTTTGGAGATCTAAGTTGTTGTAGATTGAGTTGATCAGGTTGGCCTTGGTGAGGGACATGGGGTGCTCTCCTTGGGGATTGATTTGGACTTTATATGTATTTTTTTGAGAATCTTGAATGAGATGGTATTATAATCTTGATTTTTTGTCAAGAATTTATAATAGTTATGGGATTAGCGGATGAAAAGGGAGATGAGGATAGCGGTTGTTTTAAGATAATGTAAGCTTCAATTTGAAATCTCCGGTACGCAGGTTTGAAGCCTCGTCGGTTTACATTCTTGAAAAGTGTAGAAGAAGATATTGGGGACATCCAGGGCTGACTAATTGTGCTGAAGACTTTGCAGATACGGAAGAAAGGAGATGAACCGCCTGATCAACGCTCATTACCAAAAGGGCAAAGTTTGAAGACGGAGGTCAGGATAATGAAGGAGCCTTGAAAAGACTCATAAGGCCCGGAAACCGTTTCTTGCCCTTCCGTGCTCCATAATCCACGCTGCCAGAAGGCTCGCAAGGGAAAAAAGTAGGAGTGCGCAGATTTCGATCCACACGTCACGCAAACCGCCCCCCCTCGCAAAAATTTCCGTAAAAGCGTTCTGTGCCCAGGCAAGGGGTGATACGTTGCTTATCAGCTTCAGCACCTTGGGCATGACAAAAACGGGCACCATTATTCCGCCCAAGGCGGCAAATATCACTATGCAGACCGCCCCGAACATGGCTGCCTTCATCAGAGAAGAGAAGATACACCCCATGAGGAGCCCGAAACCCACCGCGGCTAAGGCCGCCGCAAACACCACGAGGGGGATGGCCGCTGCCCCCCCGGTGATCACGAGCCTTGGCAGACCCAGGAAAGGGAGGACGAACAGCCCGATACCGAGCATGAGGCAAAACTGCACGCAGCATACGGCCGTGTACATGGCGATCTTTCCGCCAAACACGGCACTTATCGGGGCAGGTGTGGTGTAAAGGCGTACCAGGGTGCCCTGTACCCTTTCCGTTATGATGCTTCCGGCCACGGGAATAAGGATGAAGAACATGCCGAACAGACTCCAGGCAGGGACGTTCTGCTGCACAGAACTCGGTAAAATATTTAACTCCTTCCGCGGATATTCCAGCTCTAACCCCACCAGGCCATGTTTGGGCAGAGCCAAATTAACCTTTGTTTTTTCTTCATCCTGTCTGGAGTCAACACGGGTTGCCCGGGATGAAAAACCGGCCAAACGCCTCATCACCTCCTCCTGCAGGACAGCCATCTCCACACCGCGGAGCAAAAGCCTGATATTGGCGATGAGGGCCTCCTGGAAGAGGCTGGTTAGATCCGGGGCTAACATCAACGTAACCCGGGCCGCCTCCCTTTTTCCGGCAAGAGAAAGGGTGTCGGACCCTTTTTTGCCCGCAAACAGGGGGGCCATGGTCCTTTCCACCTCCTTGCGCACACGCGGGGTTGAACCGGCCGGCACGATCACCGCGAACCTGTGCATGCCCGACATGATTGATTCCCGGGCAGCCTCCACCGTGATGGATTTTCCCGAAATCTTAGTGACGATCCTGCACAGGCCGGAACCTGCAAGCCCCTGTACAACAGCCTTGCCCAAAGACTCCCCGTCATCATCCACCACCAGCACCTCCATGTTTTGTGCTCTTATGGCGACCCACGTTCCTTCCTGGACAAGGGATACCACCAGCACCAGTACCATCGGCATGAGAAACACGATGCCTAAGCCGGGCCTGTCCCTTGAAAAAATAAGAAACTCTTTATAAAGCGTGGCAAAAAACTCTTTCATGCCTTCAGCCGCCTATGCAGAAATCGTCAAATAGTTGAAACGACTTAACCACTCAACTATTTGACGAGAACTAAACCAGTATCGAGTATCCAGTATCCAGCATCCAGAAACCAGTATCGAGCTTCCCTATTCCCTCAAAGTGCGCCCCGTGAGTTTGAGAAACACGTCTTCGAGGTTTTCGCGCTCCCCGTGGCCGGACATCACCTCTTTTAGTGTGCCTTTAGCCAACACCCTGCCTGAATCTATCACGGCCACGTTATTGCAGACCTTCTGGGCCTCTTCCATGTAGTGGCTGGTGTACACAAGCGTCATACCTCTTTTATTGAGCTCTGCTATTTTGTCCAGGATATTGACACGTGTCTGGACATCGATCCCCACCGTTGGCTCGTCAAGAATTAGAAGCTGAGGTTCCCCTAAGAGCGCTACAGAGAGATTGATCCGTCTCCGCATCCCACCCGAGCAGACCTCCACCCGCCGGTCAGAACTTTCACCCAAGGCGAGAAAGCCGAGGGACTCTTCAACTCGATCGAAGAGCTTGCGGCCTGAAAGGCCCTGCATGCGACCAAAATATAGGAGGTTCTCGCGTGCGGTGAGAGTTGGGTAAAGGGCAATATCCTGGGGTACCAGACCCACCAGCTTTCTTAGGTCCCGATCTTTTCCCGGGACCTGCCCAAAGACCCGAACTCTGCCGGAGGAGGGGGCTAAAATGCCGCATAATATGGATATGATGGTGGTCTTTCCTGCGCCGTTGGGACCCAGAATCCCAAATGTGTCTCCCTTTTTAACGCAAAGATCAACGCCTGCCAGGGCCTCTGCTCCCGGCTCATACCTCTTTTTAAGGTCAATGATCTCAACGACTGGTTCCATGGAAAAACCGGCTCAAGGGGTACTCTATATTTTTATGCGGCGAAGATCGTTAAAGATGCCGTGCTCCTGATCAGCGCAATCCAACAGAATGTCTCTGAGTTCGCCGTAGACAGCCCTACCCTTCTTGCGGCCTTTGCACACGGGCGCGGCCTTGTATGCGAAAGAGTTCCACCGGTCGCCGACCTTTGTCATCCTCTGAGAAAGGACCAAGAGTTCGTCCATTCCTAACATGTCGCCTGCTTCCTGCAAAAAGGACGCATATACAAAACGGAATCCCGCCCCGCCGGTGCCGATCTCCTCCTGCATCCTGATAAGGTTGGCAAGTTGGGCTGCCGCGTACTTCTCCCCCTGTTTTTGAGGCCAAGCGGGGATCTTTTTTGCCAGGGCTCGAATGGCCGGAACCCCCACAAGGGAATGAACCCTGTTAAGCATCTTGGAGCAGACCTCCCGGATGCCCTTGGAAACGGCCTTGCGATAATCCAGTTCCCGGGGAATCTCCACCGGATAGTACATCTTCCCCTTAGGCGCTAAAAAACCCTTCGAAAATCTTGCCTTTTTAAGGTCCGACGACGGGCATTTCACGGGGCGGTCTAAGGTGGGGTCGCTGATAAGATAATCATCACCCTCTTTTCCATAAACAATCAGGTTGTGGGCGTTGAACTGGAACCGGTAGGCGGGGGGGAAAAAAGGGAGCCAGAAAACGCCTGTTTGAAGACCAATCGGCCTGCCGTCGGCAAGGGCCTGGTCCAGGGCAAACATTCCCTTTTCCTGATCGCGAAAAGTCTCAAATTTGAGCCGTATCCCTAAACGTTTTGCAACCCGCTTTATAATGCCGCCCGGGGCTATGCGGTATGCGGTAAGGGGGAAACCATAGACCTTTACAAAGGGCAAATGGGAGAAAAAAAGCCCTGAGCCGATCCCGAAAATCATGCTTTCCGAAATTTCGACCCCATGATGGCATAGAAGACTTGTGAAAACGCCGCTTTCGCAATGAGCGTGGTGCTGGTGTGTAAAGGTTTCGTGCACGGTTACCTTTTACAGCCGTTTAATTGTCCATGGTTTTTAAACGGTCCACCGTAATGTTGAACACCGAGGCGTACTTCTCCAAGACCTCGGACCTCAGTTTTGAAAAGACCGCGGGTTTAAGGTGCCTTCTCACTCTCCACCGGGAAAACCCCGCGTACTTTCCGAGCAGACCCGGTTTCATGTGGTTCAACTCCATGTAGTAGGCAAGAGGACTCAATTTGCCCGCAAGGACCAGGCTCCGGGTTTTTTCAATTTGGAGGTTGATCCCGGCCCAGGCAAGCTCATTTGCTTCCGTCTTGGCCGACCACCCCTTTGAAGACACGGGTATATACCGGCCCCGGTCGTCCACGGCGTATACCACTTCTTTGTAGTTCTCGAGAATCCCCTGGTCCTGGGGCACCTCGTCTTTCCGCATTATAAACCCCAACCCGGATAAAACCGAATGAGCCTCACGCAAAGGCGCAAAGAAAACCTACTGCCTATTCGCAACCCGAGAAGTGCCCTACTTTATCAGGAAAGCCTCAACCCCATCATTTATAGTTTTTTACCGTGGCGGCTTTGCGGCTTTGCGTGAGTCAAAAAGTTTAACGGGTTAATATCGAAAGGCCTAACTCCAGAATTTCTATCACAACATTTTCCAAGCTGTCAATAAAAGGATCGGTTTTGCCAGAAAGCAGAGCATCACTGCTGTGCGCAAATACCGGCATAGATCCGGACTTCCACTCCAGACCCGAGCAAGAATCAAGTTGCCAATACGCGTATTAATAACCAACAGCATCTTTATGCTTGACAATAGACCCGGAATGATTTTTTATTCCATTTTTCTTGGTAATAGCCGATAATGATGCGGAAAAGATCTAAGACATGAGAATTCTTCTAATAAACCCGCCGAACTGCGGTCGGAGCATCCCGGAGGAACGCTTCGGAATTGAGTCTATTAAACAGATTTTCAGGGGAGAACCGCTCTGTCTCGAGGTTCTGGCCGGAAACCTGAGAGATCACGACGTATCCATCCTGGATCTGAAGGCCGACACCCGCACCTTTGACAAGGCCCTCTCGGATTTTAGACCTGATATGGTGGGCTTTACGGCAGTGACCTGCGAAGCCAACACAGTCTTGAAGCTTGCCCGCCGGACAAAGGAGGTTTGCGGAGCCGTGGTGGCCGTGGGCGGTGTGCATGCATCCAATGATCCGGATTTTTTCAACGTTTATGGGTCCGTGGATTACGTGGTAGCCGGGCTTGGTAAAAAAAGTTTCCAAGAGCTTGTCCGTGACCTGGAAAAGGGCCGGGACATCACCTCAACATCAGGAGTAGCGAAGATCTGCCACGATAAACCGATAAGTTTTGAAAAGCACGAATACAGCAGGGAAGATCTGTTAGACCACGTGGCCCCGGATTACGGGCTTGTGGCTGGATATAGGGACAGCTATGTTTTGCCCACCCTGGGCCTTACCGTGGGTTTCGTGTGCACGGCCTTTGGGTGCCCGTTTAGCTGCTCATTCTGCTCCGTGGGCAACCTCACCGGGCACCGTTACTTGACCCACTCTGCCGATGCGGTTATCAGAGACATCTCGCTTCTTCCGGATGTCCCGGTAATCCGCCTGGTTGACGCAAACTCATTCGGCAATCCCGAAGGCTCTAATGCGCTCTGCAAGGCCATACAGAAATCCGGTATGACCAAGACTTTCGTGGCAGATGCCCGGGCAGACAGCGTTATCGCGGACCCGGGGCTCTTTTCCATGTGGAAAGAGATCGGTCTAAGGACCGTGATTGTAGGTTTTGAAGAGGTTAGCAACGCTCGACTGGATCAGATGCAAAAACAGTGCACTGTGGAAAAAAATCAGGAGGCCATAGGGCTTTTTCACGATATTGGTCTCACTGTCGTGGGTGACTTCATCGTGAGACATGACTATACTCCGGATGACTTTAACGCCTTGGAGGATTTCATCTTGGAGAACTCTGTGGACCTTCCCATGCTCTCGGTGCTTACCCCCCTTCCCGGGACTGATATTTACAAGACAATGAAAAACGAGATTTTTATCACCGATCTCGATTATTATACCCTGACAAACGCCGTAGTACCCACCAAAATGAATGAGGAGGATTTCTACTCCCGCTTCTCCCGGATGATTTCTTCGTTTCACGCTAACGGCAAGGTATAGGTAGTCTAACATGGAGGCATACATACAGGACGTAAGCGCATTTCTTCCCAACGATCCCGTGAATAACGATACGATGGAAAAGGTCCTCGGAATGGTTGGTGAGGTTCCCTCGAAGACCCGGCGGGTGATCCTTCGCTCAAACGGGATTAAAAAACGCTATTACGCCATTGACCCGGCAACAGGGAATTTCACACATTCAAATGCCGAGATGACGGCAGAGGCAGTGAGGCTGCTCAGACCCTATCCGGGATTTTCCCTAAATCACATTGAGTGCCTTTCCTGCGGCACCAGTACCCCTGACCAGTTAATGCCGGGACACGGAAGCATGGTTCATGGCCTTTTGGGAAACCCTCCCTGCGAAGCTGTCTCCACCATAGGGATATGCCTTTCCGGGATAAGCGCCATGAAGTACGCTCTTATGAACGTAGCCTCGGGAATGAGCCAAAACGCGGTTGCCACAGGCTCAGAACTGTCCACGTCTTTTTTGCGGGCAAGATTTTACAACGTGGCGAGAAAAAACTCGAAGGAACGGGATTCAGGAGAAATACTTCCCTTTGAAGCGGATTTTTTGAGGTGGATGCTCTCCGACGGGGCCGGGGCTCTGTTCGTGGCGCCTTCCCCACGAAAAAACGGCCCGAGCCTGAAATTAGATTGGATGGAGACCCTCTCTTTTGCAAACATGCTCCCCGCCTGCATGTATGCGGGGGCCGAAAAAAATGGGGATGGAAGTATAACCGGTTGGATGCAGATGGACTCCCCGCTTGACGCCATTAGAACGGACTCTTTTGCCATCAGACAGGACTTGAGGCTTTTAAACGACCACATAATGCAGACCCTTGTGGACAGGGCGCTTCCCATTGCCCTTGAAAAACATCCAACCAGCCCTGAGGAGGTAGACTGGCTCCTGCCCCATATATCCTCAAACTACTTTCGCCAGAAGCTATACGACCACATGAAGGCCCTTGGTTTTGAAATCCCCTATGAGCGCTGGTTTATGAATCTCGAAGAAAAGGGCAATACGGGGGCAGCATCCATATATATCATGTTAGAAGAGTTATTTCATTCCGGCAGGTTAAGAAAGGGGCAACGGCTTTTTCTTATCATTCCTGAAAGCGGGCGTTTCTCAATGTGCTACGCCATGCTGACAGTGGTTTAGGGGTAAGCGTTTACAGGTTCAGAGTTCAGAGTTTGATATTTTTTTGGATTCATAATCTTGATCGTACTCTTAATCGTAATCGTGTTGAGTAAGATTAGGATTATGATTAAGATTATGAAATGGGGAAGCGATCTCATCCATTAACCCCTAACCCTGAACCTTTGAACTTCTGAACGGGTACCAAACAAAACCCGTTATTCTTCGAGGGTGGAGGTATCCCCCTCCGGAAGACCTAACTCCCTTGCCTTTAAAAGCCTCCTCATAATTTTTCCACTCTTTGTCTTGGGGAGTCCGGGAAGAAAGTCTATCTTTCTGGGACAGGCCACGGCATGGAGTTTTTTCCTGGCAAACTTCTTGATGTCTCTCTTGAGTTCGTCAGATGGTTCGTACCCGTCCTTGAGGGAAACAAAGGCCTTGACCACCTCCATAGCGAGAGGATCAGGGACACCAATAACACCTGCTTCCGCTACGGCCGGATGTTCAACAAGGGCACTCTCCACCTCAAAGGGACCCACAAGATGTCCGGCCGTGTTGATCACATCGTCGGCCCTTCCAACGAACCAGAAATATCCATCCGCGTCCATGGTTGCCCGGTCGCCGGTGATATACCACCCGTTCCGAAATTTTGAATCGTAAAGCTCCTGTCTGTTCCAGTAGGTCCTGAACATGGAAGGCCAACCAGCCTTGAGGGCGAGATGTCCTTCTTCCCCTGCAGGGAGTTCCTTTTCACAGTCGTCATCGAGGATGGTAGCTGTCACCCCCGGGAAAGGCCTTCCCATGGACCCGGGACGAATGTCCTGTACCGGATAGTTGGCAATCTGGATACATCCTGTCTCTGTCTGCCACCAGTTGTCGTGGAAAGGAAGCCCAAATGCCTTGTTTCCCCACACGATGGCCTCCGGGTTCAAAGGTTCGCCTACACTGCAGAGGTATCTCAGACTCCTTAAATCATACTTCCCCACCACCCCTTCACCGGCCTTCATCAGCATCCTAATAGCGGTGGGGGCCGAATACCAAGCTGTCACCCTGTATTTCTCGATCACCTTATACCAATTGCTCGCTCGAAACCCACCTTCATAAACCACCTGAGATATACCATTTGACCAGGGGCCAAAGATACCGTATGAGGTCCCGGTAACCCACCCAGGATCGGCAGTGCACCAATAAATATCATCGGGGTGAAGGTCAAGAACATACTTGGCCGTGGCATAATGACCCACGACCGCCTCATGGGCATGCACAACACCCTTCGGTTTCCCGGTGGTCCCGGATGTGTAGTGGATGATGGCATAGTCTTCTCTGTCTGTCTTTTCTATATCAAACAGATCTGACGCATTTTTCATAAGGTCTTCATAACTGACCTCTTTTTCTTTCAATTCATAGACCACATTTTTCCTGTTGATAATTATAGCTGTTTCAAGGGCAGGCAGGTCTTGAACGATATCCTGCACGATCCCTGCCAGCTTCGGTGTTGTGATAAGGACCCTTGCCGCACAGTCTCCAAGCCTGTCTTTTACGGCATCAGGCCCAAAGGCAGAAAAAAGGGGGCCAATGACACCCCCTACCTTGAGCGCAGATAAAAGAGATATATATATCTCGGGAATCCTGTCCCCATAGGTGAAAACCCTGTCTCCCTTTTTGACTCCCAGGTCCTTTAGAACATTGGCAAAACGGTTGGTCAGCCTGTGTAAATCGAGGAACGTATACTCCTCACCTTCACCGTCCTTCCCCTCCCAGCAAAGCGCGACTTTGTCTTTCAATGATGTTTTTGCATGTCTATCTATCACCTCGTAGGCTATATTGAGACCCCCATCATCAAATCCATCAAGTTCCTTCTCTATATCTTCCCACCTGAAATCCTCCCTGAGCTTTTCATAATTAAGGAGGTTAGGTATTACACCCATCCTGTTAACTTCTTCTTTTTTGATAGGATTATATTCCATACAAGCGCCTTTCATGTCCTAATGCTGATGAACTCGTAAAAAGTCAGAAAGCACCCGTTATTGTCATTCCCGTGAAAACGGGAATCCAGGAAAATCAACCCCGCGGCGGCGGGAGACTCCCGCTTTCGCGGGAGTGACGGCCTTGGAGCATTTTACGAGACCATCAATACTATTTGATGACCTTTAACATCTTCTTAAATTCAGATGTGCCGGCCTTTTTGAGAATCTGGAAAGTAATGGTCTCGGTGGAGGTAATGACGGCCCCTGCTTCCTTCATAAGCGAGAGGCCGATATTCCAGTTGTCCTCTGTCCTGGAATCAACCGCATGATGAGGAACATGCACATTGTACCCTTTCTCCAAAAGGGAGATACAGGTCTGGAAAACGCAGATATGGGTCTCAACACCCGTCAGAATGATATTGCGCAGGCCTTCTGTCGCCACCCGCTTGTTAAAGAGATCGACTCTGCAGGAGTTGAAATCAAGCTTTTCGATAGGGTCATATTCAGGTAATGATTCCCTTATCAAGGGGATTGTAGGACCTAACCATTTGGAATACTGTTCGGTTAGGATAACCGGGAGTTTGAAAACCCGCGAAAGATGAAGGAGCTTGACAATCCTGTCAGTGACCCTTTCAGAATTGCCCATAACCTGCATGAGCTTTTCCTGGGCATCTACGACAATAAGTCCTGTATTTTCTCTGTCCAACAATGAAATAGTCATAATGCCCTCTATCCTATGCAAAGGTGCCATTACTTGTCAAGTTTCGGTGAAAGCTCCTTTTACCGGCCCATCAGTAATAGGAGGATTTCCGTTTTTTCTGTTTTCTTCCCATGATCAGGCCAAAAATCAGGCCAACCAGGAGTACTGCTGCACCAGTGAGAAACCACGTATTTCTCTGAGAAGACTTCAACACAACATTTTCTTTAGTCAATTTTTCTGCGGTTGCCTGGTCGGCCTCCATTTTGGCCTTTATGGTCTCATATTTTTCCTTGAGTTTTAAAAAACTGCTGGCCTCTTTTCTTAAGGTCTCATATCTTTTTCGCACTGTATCGAGGACTTTACTGTTTTTTCCCAGTTTTCCGCTAAGCTCTTCTCTCTCGCCGGACAACTCTTGCCATTCCTTCTCAATTTTAGTCAGCTTCTCTTTGAGCCGAGCATTCTCCTCTTTCAATAACCCGGTCTGGATTTTCCACGGAACACGGGTAAGTAAATATCCACTCACCACCCAACCCTCCTTGTTCTGTCGGTTAGTCTCCAAAAGACGAACATGGCTCCAGCCCTTTTTGGTCTCTAAGACTTCCACAGGCTCATCCTGACGGAGCATTGTAATGATCTTTTCCCCTACACCCGGTCCTTTTCGAAGGGTAATCTTGGTGGGATTCATTACGTAGGCCTTTTCGGCCAGACCATCCTGTGAAATCAAGGATATGCCCACAGTTATGAGCATAATCAGCAACAGTTTCTTCATTTTTAAATCCTCTTTTTAGTCGCAGCCTTCGTCAAAATCTCTTACTGAAACAACAAATGACAGCAAAATGAATGACATTTCAAGATCCCTTACTCACTCTTTTCCTTCTTTAATACCTTGATATCGGTAATCATTGTACAAGGGTACTGTCCCTGCTCGTTTTTTTCAAGGTATTTGACCATATCCCAAAGGGTATTTAATGCAACAGAGACCCCTATGAGCGCTTCCATTTCAACGCCCGTGCGCGCCTGTGACCTGACAAGGCATTTAGCCTCAACGCCGGCCTCACCTATTTCAAAGGTTACCTTCACCGTATCTAAAGGGATCTGGTGACAATGGGGAATCAGCAGATAAGTCTGTTTAGCTGCGTTCATGGCAGCAACTTCTGCCACTAAAAAAGGATCCCCCTTTTTGATCTCCCCTCCCTCCATTTTTTGAATTGTACCCGGAGCAAGAACAATTCTTCCCGCGGCCTCTGCCATGCGCCTGACAACCGGTTTCTCTGTGACATCTACCATCCCCATATCCCATCTCCTGTGATATTGATCCCGCGCACCGCGGGATTGACTTTTGAGTATTGACTATTTTCTGAGTCCTGAAACCTGACACCCGAAACCTGTCGGAGATCCCGCGGGAATACCTCTCATCAGATGGCGACAAATTCTTTCTTGCTCGCCCCTTCCCTTTTTATCAGGTCGACCGCCTCTATGAGCGCAGGAAATACATGCTCACGGGTATCTCCGCCCACAACCACAGCCATAATATCGTCACCGACCTCCAATCGGCCCCCGGAGGTCTCAACCAATACATCAACAATCCCCGTCATCTTTTTTGTAATAAGGACTATCCTGTTTAATGCATCTTCATCAAATATAACCTCAATTCCACTGACCTTGTCCCCTTTCAGGGAAGTCTCCCGCACCACACCGAGGTGGCTGGCAATCATCCCCATCTTTGAATAATCAGGATGTTCTTTAAGGGTCTGAATCATTTTGCTCAGGTCCATTTTAGCCTCCATTTCTAAAATTTCAGGCACTTTAGGCATTTCAGCGGGCCCTTTTCCTCATCAACTCTTCACTTTGAGGTAGGGCATCGAGATCGTCTAAATTAAACAGTTTTCTTGTCAAATCCAGATATGTATTAAGGGTTGATCTCCCCGCCTTTCCCTTTAGGAAAACAATAGGGTCATTCAGCATCTTTTCGACAATGGACCTCGTTAAGATTTCTATGGCCTCATATTGGACAGACGTAAGTTTGCCCAAGGCAGAATTGCTTTTTACGAATTCGGCCCGGATGATCGATTCCGACTTGTTTCTTAATGAAATGATTGTTGGAACTACAGCTAAGGTCTTTAGCCATTTTTCAAACTTGACGACTTCTTCCTCGACGATACGACCGGCCTTGACCGCCGCCTCCTGCCTCTGCGCCATATTCAATTCGATAACGCCTTTCAGGTCGTCGATGTCATAGAGATAGACATTGTTCAGTTCATTGACTTCCGGCTGAACGTCTCTTGGGACCGCAATATCAATAAAAAAGAGGGGGCGATTGCGTCTTTTCCTGAGAGACTTTTTAACCTGTGATTGGGAAATCACATATTCCGGAGAAGCAGTCGAGGTTATAACAATATCCACATCCAAGAGTTGAGATCCGATTTCATTAAATGAGACTGGCAGGGCATTAAAACGCTCCGCCACCTCAACTGCCCGCTCAAAGGTCCTGTTGGCCACCATAACCGAACTAACCCCATTGCTCAGCAGGTGCTTAGCCGCTAATTCAGCCATGTCCCCAGCACCTATGAGAAGGACCTTTTTTCCCTCCAAAACATGAAATATCTTCTTGGCCAATTCAACGGCCGCATAACTGATAGAGACCGCCGCCCCGCAGATATCGGTCTCTGATCGCACCCTTTTTGCCACGTGAAAGGCGCGATGCATCAACCGGTTGAGGATAACACCTGATGTTTTTTGATTCGTTGCCTGGGTATAGGCCTCCTTAATCTGGCCGAGAATCTGGGGTTCCCCAAGCACCATGGAATCGAGACTGGAGGCCACGTTGAATACATGTTTGACCGCGTCCATGTCTTCAAAAGCATAGAGGCATGTCAGCAATTCCTCTGCCCTGATACCTCCAAGCTTGGACATAAGCGAAACCACCGACCTCCTGGCCTCTTCCGTCTCTTCTGTTATGAATAAGGCCTCCACCCGGTTGCACGTGGAAAGAAAAAGACCCTCTTTGACAACATCAAGTCCTCTCATTGAGATCAAAGCCTTTAGGGTATTATCAGACTCTGATGCAAGGCGCTCCCTCAGTTCTATTGGCGCAGTCTCATGGTTCATGCCTATGTTGATGATTTTCAGCATAGATTTTAACGTGCCCCCATACTACTGAAGCTATGATAACCTCCCATCAACAAACTGACACCTACAAAGGTAAACACCAATACAGAGAAACAGACAATAGCCATAATTGCAGCCCTTCGACCCTGCCAGCCAACGGCAATTCTTTGATGAAGTAGCGCCGCGTAAAACAACCACGAGATCAAGGACCATACCTCTTTGGGGTCCCATTGCCAATAGCTACCAAGGGCATATTGGGCATAAACGGAACCGGTAATCATCCCCACGGTTAGAAAGGGAAATCCATAAACGATCGAATAATAATTAATTCTGTCCAAGGTAGCAAGAGAGGGGAGTCTGCTGTAGATTGCCCCTAAACGTTTCTGTTTAATCTGATACTCCTGGATCAGGTACATAATGGCAGCCAGAAAGGCAATGGCCAACAAGGCATCACCAATAAATACAGTCCCCACATGGACAGTGAGCCACAGGCTCTTGAAAAGCGGTTTTACAGGCTCCTCCGTCCAGGGCATGGCCGACGAAATAATCATAAGAAACGCTGCAAACGGCGCTACAAACGATCCCAAGACCATTAACTTGAATCTAGACTGGATGATCAGGTATACACAGATAATGGACCAGGCGAAAAACGATAGGGCAGACTTAAGATCAAGGATCGGGGCAGTCCCTAACAGATAGTATCGGTAAGCCAAGAAAGCGGTATGGAAGAGAAATCCTGTAACGAGAATCCAGTATGAGCACCTGAAGACCCACTTCTCCTGCCTGACGATAAAGACGATAAACCCGCCTGTTGCCAACAGTTCAAAACAAAGTGCAAAGTTAAACCACAGAGATGCCATTAGGTTTTTTACTCCAAGATTCAGTCAGTTACCAACGCCTTTATATTTATCTCCTGAGGGAGTATCCTTGCAAGCAATGATTCTACCTTGGCCAGATCATTTTTTGCCAGGGCCTCTATGATCCCACCATCAACAATTGCATGGAAAATGTGACTGTTTTCTGCCTGTGAAAGGCCCATTGCCAAGACCTCTCTCCGCAAACCGCCCATCAGGTTCAGAAAAGTCTCATATTCGTTCCCAAATTGTCCGTCAAGCCCTTTTCTGATCTTCTTTGCCAGGGCCGGGCTCTTGCCGGAGGTTGAAATCGCAATCGAGAGGTCTCCTTTTTTTACGATGGAGGGAACGATAAAATTGCAGTCTGCGGGCTGGTCTACCGCATTGACCAACAGACCCCTGTTGCGGGCCTTCTCACTGACCTTACTATTCAACTCCTTGTCATCGGTAGCCGCTATGACAATAAATGCATCATCTAAAAAATTGTCCTTCATCTCTTCGCCCAAAAGCCGCACTTTATTGACCTCAATCAATTGTTTAAGTTTCTGTGTTAACACCTTGCTTACAATATGTATCGAAGCCCCATGCCTCAGAAGGGTTTCCACCTTTCTCTGTGCCACTCTGCCCCCTCCAACCACGAGGGCGATCTTACCTTCGAGCTGCAGGAAAACCGGATAATAACTCATTCTATTTTCACCCTTAAATTCCATCCGCAGATTACGCAGATTTTCACAGATTATTTAAACATCCAGGACCTTCCAACCAATCAACAATCAGCAATCCTTACACATACCGGTCCACCATATCAGTGACAGCTTTTTCAACACCCTCAATCCCTTCCTTAGACTCAATATCGTGGAACAAGTTTTCGATCTTCCCATAGGTTACGGGATCATGCTCTAAGTCATCAGTTGACCGATAAGTCCCTCCACACCTCCCAATCCGGAATATTATCCGGTCAAGATCTGAGAGCGCCTGATACTTCCGGATCACTTCCAACATCATTTCTTTGTCTTGGGGAAGCCTGCCAGTGACCTCCTCAAGGAGATTCATGATATGATCGCTCGTCACCATGCTGGTAATCCCGTCTAAAGTCTCAATAAAGAGCTTGATCTCTTCCGCTATCATATCATCGGTCTGCATGGTGAAACTGCCATCCTTCAATTTTGCGTGCAGCGGCACCCTCTTAGGAACGCGCAGGCTCCTCAGTCGGATAAAGTGGGGATTAATCTGGTTCAATGCCTTTGCTGTCTCAACCGCGTGCTCCCTCCACATCTCCTGGCCCCCTAACCCGGGCATAACATATTCCGATAGCTCCATACCAGCCTCGATGACCTTTTGGCCGGCCTCAATTTGCTGTGCAACTTTGACTCCTTTTTTAATCAGCTTGAGAAGCGGGTCATAACCGCTTTCGAGCCCAATATGTATCCTGTCTAACCCTGCCTCTCGCAGCTGCTTCAGCGATTCCACCGATTTACGTGCAACAGTACGGGACCTGGAATAGGTGGTTATCCTGGTGATCTCGGGAAGTTTTTTCCTCAAAAATTCCAAGACTTCGACCAGATCTATAACCTTCATGATCATGTTATCGGCGTCCTGCAAAAAGCACGCTCCAGTGCCGTAATAAAGCCAGCCTGCAACGCTACGATAATTATCGTTATAATTTGAATCTTCTAAAATGGAACTGATTACCTCGTTATTGACAGCCCCGCCGCAGCCAAGTCTCAAGGAAAGCGCCTTGACATCATCAACAATATCCTTGACGGTATCTATGTCCTGCTTGATCTCCTCGACTGTCCGCAAGGAGAACTTCCTTCCCTTGTAAACAGGGCAAAACTGACACTGGTTCCAGTGGCAGTTCCGGGTCACCCGGAGGAGAAGACTCCGGGCCTCGCTGGGTGGCCTGATAGGTCCTTGCTCAAATCTTAATTCCTTTTGTCTCATTTTTCAAAACCCTCCTCCAGACCTCGCCTAAGCGTGACTCGACCACCTAAACGAGGTTTGGAGCTGAACATTATCAGCTATGAGTCTCTCTTTCAAGTCAGATATTTCGTGGCCCATCTTTTTGTTTGACAAATTTCCATCGCATTTCTATAGTCTCGTGCTTAAATCGATTTTAGGGAGGAAAAGATCGGTGAAACACCTTTTTTCTAATTATAGGCTCAAAAATTGTGATCTCAAAAATAGAATCGTCATGCCCGGATTGGCCTCTTTCTTGATAGAGGATGACGGTTCTATTCCGGACAAAACTATTGAACATTACAGGCTAAGGGCTGCGGGCGGACCGGCTATGGTGATTATGGAGGCCTGTGCAGTATCGCCGGAGGGGATAGTCTCTCCCCACCAGGCCAGGATATACGATGATCGGTTTGTGGAAGGGCTCAATAAAATCGCAAGGGCAATCAAATCTGAAGGGTCAGTCCCTGCCGTTCAGATTCACCACGGTGGTAGGCAGACATCATCTAAGGTAATCAAGCAACTACCGGTGGCCCCCTCCCCCCTCCCCTGTCCCACTATCAAAGGAGATGTGAAACCGCTTACGACGGGTGGAATCGAGGAGATAGTTAAGAAATTCGGGGATGCCGCCACCAGGGCCATTGAGGCAGGTTTTGAATTAATAGAAATCCATGGGGCTCACGGTTATCTCGTCAATCAATTTCTTTCGAGGTTTTCCAATATCCGGGAAGACCGGTATGGCGGAGATATTGAGGGGAGAACCCGGTTTGCCAAGGAGATTGTGCAGGAGGTGAGAAATCGTGTTGGCAAGGACTTCCCCATCTCATTTAAGATTAGCGCCATGGAATTTGTCAAAGACGGCCTTGAAGTAGAAGAAAGTATTGAAATCCTGAAAATCCTGCTGAATGCCGGCATGGATGTTGTCCAGGTCTCTGCCGGAAACGACGCCACACCCGAATGGATCTGCCAGCCGATGTTTATGGGAAAGGCCTGCTTAGCCGGATTTGCCGGGAAAATCAAAAAGGCGCTGGATATACCGGTAATGACCGTGGGGAGGATCAATGATCCCCTGATCGCTGATGAAATCATAAAAAATGGAACAGCCGACCTTGTTTGCATCGGCAGAGGGCTCTTGGCAGATCCCGAAATGCCGAAAAAGGCCATGGAAGGCCGATTAGATGACATAAGAACCTGTATCGCATGCAATACCTGTATGGAGTCCATCTTCAGGAGAGGCCGCATAGAGTGTCTCGTTAATCCTGTATTGGGGCGTGAAAAGGAGATGGCCTTTCATCCTGCAAAAACCCCAAAGAAGGTCATGGTTGTGGGGGCCGGTCCCGGCGGCTTGAACGTGGCCTGGGTAGCTGCGAGACGTGGGCACGATGTTCACCTCTTTGAAAAGCAACCCCAGGTGGGAGGACAACTGATAGTGGGGAGTATTACTGCTTTTAAGAAAGAGATCCTGAACCTGATCAGATTTCAAAAAAGACAGATAGAACGATTCGGGGTGAAATGCCATATCAACCATGAAGTCACGGCGAACACGGTAAAGGCTCAGGCCCCTGACATAGTGATCTTGGCCACGGGTTCCGTACCCTCTTTTCCACCTGTTGACGGGATTGACAGGGAGATCGTCATCTCTGTCAACGAGGCCTTGAATAACGGTCAGCAGAAAATAGAAAAGGCTGTGGTAATCGGAGGCGGCCCCACCGGATGTGAGGTCGCCCTCCACCTGTCGGAGAACGGGTGTCAGGTGACCATCGTTGAGATGCTTCCCAAAATCGGCGCGCCCCTTGAAAGCATCACAAAAAAAGTCCTCATCAGAAAGCTTAAAGATAACAACGTGGAGATCAGGACAGGATCCAAGCTAATAAGAGTGGAAGACAACGGTGTGGTTGTTGCGGGCGAAGATGACACACAGGTTTTTATTGAGGCATCTAAAGTTGTGGCTGCAGTCGGTTCAAAACCGGATAACAGGCTTTACAATCAGATCAAGTCATTGGGATATGAAATCCATCAGATAGGAGACTGCTTAGAGCCGAGAAGTGCCAAGGCCGCTATTTATGAAGGGGGCGTCTTAGGCCGCTCTATTTAATGTCCATCCGGAAATGAGATAGTTTTTGCAAGATCAAGGAAGACGAAGATTTTAACCACAGAAATACATTGGAGTATTTCGAGGATTAAAATTTGAGTCTGACGCTGAGATTGTGGAAAACAGCCATTTATGGATCGACACGTAATTAAGGAGATAACCGTCAAATGAACACACGAGAAGCCATTATGGCCTTTTCTCAGAGCGAGAAGATAAAATCAGGTATTATATGGGTCTCCCAGGCCCTTGAACTGCTTAGAGGCCTTCCAACGCCCGAGAAGCCTGGGGCGGAAAAAATCATTAAGCTGAAAATCGACATGACCGTCCAGGAAATACGACTCGCCAAGAACGTCACAGGGGATCCTTCCTGGGACGATATCGAAGCAGTTCTTGATCAGGCAATGGTGATGATCAATTCCGGCGTTGCCCCGGAATCTGTAGTTCATCTCACCCAGGCCTTGAGCAGGGTGACAAGTATTGGACACCGTTCCATGTCCATGCTGAAAGAAAAAGGGCTTATATAAGACAATGAATCAAGACGTCCTCAAAAATCTTTTACAACGCCTCAGCAGAGGCGAGATAACAGTCGAAGACTCTCTTGAAAGGCTCAAAAGCCTTCCCTTTGAGGATTTGGGGTTTGCCTGCATTGATCACCACCGAACCCTTCGAAAGGGGCTTTCAGAGGTCATTTTCGGTGAAGGGAAAGAGGTCCCGGCAATTATTGGTATAATGGAGCAGATGCTCTCTCAGGAAGAAAATGTCCTGGTGACACGTCTTTCTCGGGATAAGTCAAGAGATATCCAGGACCATTTTCCTGAAAGCACCTACTATGAAAAGGCGAGGATGCTGACAGTGATCAAGCAGCCCGTAAAGATTTCAGGCAGGGGGACAATCCTGATCATGACGGCAGGGACGTCAGACATCCCGGTCGGCGAGGAGGCTGCCGTGGTCGCAAGATTTATGGGGAATGAGGTGGACACCATCTATGATGTAGGGGTGGCCGGCCTCCACAGGCTCCTTGGACACTGGGAAAAGATTACAAGGGCCGCTGTTATCGTGGTGGCCGCCGGAATGGAAGGGGCCTTGCCGAGTGTGGTAGGCGGCCTGGTTGACAAACCTGTCATTGCGGTCCCGACCAGCGTGGGCTACGGGGCAAGTTTTCAGGGCATTACCGCCCTGTTAGGGATGCTCAATTCATGTGCCGCAGGGGTTACTGTGGTCAATATCGATAACGGTTTTGGGGCGGGATATGCCGCAGGTGTGATCAATAGGGCGTGATGGGTAGCGGTATCTCTCTCTGATTTCTGATACCAGTCCCTTCAACCGGGTAAGCTCTTTTTTCTTGGCTTCATCCCAGCAGGGCAAGAGGGTGTTGTTATGAAACAGAGGCTCCGATGCAAGGTCATATTTGGAGTTGACCAGGGCCTTTTTCCACATGGGGGTGTGGGGGATAGGGGAATATTCTGATAAATAGGGGATGGCCCCATTGGCTCCCACAAAATGAATGGTTTCTATTACCGAATCTACTGTCTGTCCCGGCAATCCGACCAGGATGTAGGCCCCGATCTCTTTGGTGTCAAACCCGGCCTTGAGCAGGTTATGCATGGCACGCTCGAAATCGCCTTTTGAGAGCTTGTTATCCAAATTTCGATGGAACATGTCTGAGGTCTCTAAACCGAGACGAATCGTTCGAAAGCCGGTACGGTGCATGAGCCTCGCGATCTCTCCGGTGATCTCTCTCACATGGAGGGCGTTAGGCGTGTGAAATCTGAGATTCAGGTCGAGACGCGCAAGGCCTTTAAGGAGCAACCCTGCATGGGTGCCGGATTCCACTAAGAGCGCATCGTCATAAAAGGCAAAGTCCTGGACTGCAAACTCTTTGTGCCAGAAAACGATCTCTTCCAAGACCTCATCCGGTTCTCTCCTGATCAGATTTGGCTGCAAAAAATGACTGGCGCAGTACTGACACCTGTACGGACACCCAAATGATGTCATAACGCAGACGTAGTCAATCCGTGTCAACAGATCAAATGCAGGATATGTTGGCTGGCCGACATCAGGGCGGGCTGCCGGGACATTGATACCATTTTCATCCAGAGCCGCTAAAAGGGATGTGGCACCGTGGCCGGAAACCACGCTGTCTGCCCCTGAACTCATGAGGGCATGGTCAGGGCAAAGCCTTGCATAGATCCCCCCGAGAATGACGGGGACCCCGGGATGAACTTTTTTTACTAAGCTGATGGCCTTTCTAACGCCCGGGTACCAGTAGGTCATGAGAGAGGTTATCAGAATAGCAGATGGTTTCCTGATCTTTCTCAGCTCTTGTTCGAATATTTCGGGTAAAAGACCGTAGCGCCCGTAAGACCTCGGAATGTCCTGTAAGGGTAAAGGCTTCGGGACCACCTCCCTCCAGAATTTGCCGGTCCCATAGAGACGCCTCTTAGGGGGTGTTAGGGAACTGTTCCCTAACATGCCAGCATGGTGTACATCTAAGCAATCTATAAGATGTATATCAAACCCACTCTCCCTGAGCCAACCTGCAAGATATAGAAGACCGAGCGGTTTGGACCAGAGGTCATAGGCCGCAAAGTCGTAAATCCAGGGATTGATGAGAAGGAGAAGGGGTTTCAGCAGGGTTAATCCTCCTGAAGTTCCTTTAAACCCTCATAAAAGTCTAGGGATTCCGGATTGCCCAAGGCATCTTTGTTGAGTACTGTCTGGCCCTCGATGACCTTCTTGACGGCCAATTCGACCTTTTTCATGTTCAGTGTATAGGGAACAGCGGGAGTTTCAATGATCTTGGCCGGAACATGCCTGGGAGATGCGTTCTTTCTCAAAATCCTCTTAATCCTGTTTTTCAGGTCATCAGTTAAATCGTTTCCTTCAGCCATCTTGACAAAAAGGATCACACGGACGTCACCTTTCCAGCTCTGGCCGACAACCAGACTGTCCTCAATCTCGTCCATACCTTCCACGAGCCGGTAGATTTCGGCGGTTCCGATCCTTACCCCGCCGGGATTGAGTGTGGCATCGGACCGGCCATAGATAACCACACCTCCCCGGTCGTTGATCTCTATGAAGTCCCCGTGTCGCCATATATTGGGATACACGTCAAAATAGGCGGCATGATATTTTTCGCCGTCAGGATCATCCCAGAAATAGATCGGCATGGCTGGAGAGGGCGCGGTACAGACCAGTTCCCCCTGCCGGTTGATGATGGGTTTCCCGTTTTCGTCAAAGGCTTCCACCTTCATGGCCAGGTCCCTGCACTGGAGTTCACCGGCATAAACCGGGCCCATGGGATTGCCGCCGGCAAAACATCCGTTGATGTCCGACCCGCCGGAGATGGAGGCTAACTGGATATCCCCCTTGACCTCACGATAAATATATTCAAATCCTTCAACAGAAAGGGGAGAGCCCGTTGACATGACGGCCTTTAAAGGGGTGAGATCATACTCCTTCCCAGGTCTGACACCTGCATTCTGGAGGGCCGCGATGTACCCGGCGCTGGTCCCGAAGATCGTGATCTTTTCATCCTGGGCCATTTTCCAGAGCGCTGCCGGGTTAGGGTGAAAGGGGTTGCCGTCAAAAAGAACCAGTGTTGCACCCACACTCAAGGAACTCGTCAACCAGTTCCACATCATCCACCCGCACGTGGTGAAGTAAAAGATGGTGTCGTCCCGTTTCAGATCGGCATGCAGCATAAGCTCTTTCATATGATGCACCAAAATACCGCCGGCGCTCTGCACCATGCACTTGGGAAGACCCGTGGTGCCGGAGGTGAACATGATATAGAGGGGATGATCAGCGGGGAGCTGCTCAAATTCAATCTCAGAGGGAGTATCTGAGGATTTGAATTGCCTGTAATCAACTGCATTGGGCAATGGGCTGAGATCAGGGTTTTCTTCTGTGTAAGGAATAACGACAACTTTCTCAATGGAGGGTATCTCCTTCAGGATATCGGAGACCCTCGCTAAAGAATCAAAGCTCTTCCCTTTGAAGGAATAACCGTTGGCCGTAAACAGTACCTTAGGTTTGATCTGGCCGAAACGGTCCAGCACACCCTTCATTCCGAAATCAGGGGAGCAGGATGACCAGGTTGCCCCGAGACTCGTGGCAGCTAACATGGCGATGATCGTCTCCGGCATGTTTGGCATAAAACCCGCCACCCTGTCTCCGGCCTGAACCCCGGTCTCTTTCAGGGATTTGGCAACACGTGCCACTTCATCATACAGCTCCGAATATGTTATCTTGATTGAATCCTGGGACTCCCCTTTAAAGATAAGGGCTACTTGATCGTCCCGGTAACGAAGAAGGTTTTCTGCAAAATTGAGACGTGCCCCCTGAAACCATTTGGCCCCCGGCATTTTGGTTACGTCATCTACTACCTGGGTGTAGGGTTTGGATGCTACTATTTCCGCAAACTCCCACATGGATGCCCAGAAATCAGGGATATTTTCGATTGACCACTGGTAGAGCGGGGCATATTCAGAAAAATTCTGATTGTATTTTTCATTAATGAACGTCATGAATCGGTACATGTTAGTACCTTTAATTCTTTCTTCCGACGGCTGCCATAACAGTTTAGCCATTTTCACCTCCATAGATAAGATTTCAATACAAGATCAGGTGGTCGATTTCTGAAAGGCCTTGTCCTCTTTCCTTATGCATCGCCATTAAGTGTCTTCAGGGCAAGAAACAGCGCCTGAGTCCCTGATCGTCTGTGTCCCTGGGCCTGGACCGCTATGTACAGTTGCTGAACTAAGGCAAGTCCCGGAAGGGAAAGGCCGATGGCGGCGGACTCTTCCAAGGCGATCTTCATGTCTTTGATAAAATGCTCCACAAAAAAACCGGGGCCAAAATCTCCCTTGACAACGCGTGGCCCCAGGATGTTTATGGCCCACGAACTGGCCGCGCCCTTACCCACAATGTCGATGACCTGTTGCATATCAAGCCCCTGTTTCACCGCATACAAGAGGCACTCACATGCCCCTATCATGTTTCCGGCAACAAGGACCTGATTGGCCACCTTGGTGTGCTGACCGGCGCCGGGTCCGCCCATATACGAGATGGTTGGCCCCATGAGTTGAAAAAGGGGAAACACTTTCTCGAAAATCTCCTTTTTCCCTCCGACCATAATAGCTAATTTGGCATCTCTTGCCCCCACATCGCCACCGGAAACAGGCGCATCAAGAGATTCAACACCTTTTTCTGCGGATTCCTCGAAGAGGGTTTTGGCTAAACTGGGCTGACTGGTTGTCATATCGACCACAATACTGCAGGTGGGTTCTCCACTGAGGATACCCTTCTCTCCCAAATAGACCTCCCGGACGTCCGCAGGAAGCCCGACGATTGTGAAGACGATGTCTGAGTTTTCCGCCACCTCTGCCGGTGAATCATACCACTGAGCACCCTTTTCGAGCAGGCCCTCTGCCTTCTTTTTGGTACGGCTGAACACAGATAATTCGTGCCCAGCCTTCTGGAGATGACCGGCCATCGAGGCCCCCATCACGCCAGTGCCAATCCATCCGATATTCATCATCTTAGACTCCTTTTTTTTGATGTTTTCTCTTGCAATATTAAAAGACCTGCTTTCTCCCCCAAGAGTAGACCCATGGGCCAGAGGTCGGACCAAGCCGGAGATACCCGGGCACTCTGGCCGGGATTTCTACTTTGGAGGGAGAGGTGAGCTGATTAAGGGTTCGCTCAAAAATAAGTTCGCAGAATTGACGCTCAGATTTGGGTCAGATTTGGATGCCGCGATTGAGTGAACCACAGGAATAGTTAACTATTCCGAGGAGTTCGCGATTGAGCGACACCCAAAGATGGCCTCAAGCTGAGATGGGAAAATGTGAAATTATTTTTGAGCGAGCCCTAAGGGAAACCCCGGCCGGAGGGATTCCAGAATACACAGTGTGTGACTAAGGCGATTCTTACCCTGAGACCTTTGATATGGTGGGCGGTAAGGGATTTGAACCCTTGGCTTCCACCGTGTGAGGATGGCACTCTCCCGCTGAGTTAACCGCCCGCTCTGTTTTGGTTTAGTTAAGTGGTCAAGTCGCTCAAAAAGTTTGGCATTACACATACAATATAAATAAACGGTCTGTAAACAAAAATTTAAATCATTCCCACCAGTTTTTTTGAGGCCACTACCTCTTCCCTGTCTAAGTGCCTGTATTTGCCTACCTTCAGATCCCCTAACTCAATATTGCCGAATGAGATTCGTATCAGGTGCACCACCCTAAAACCTGCCGCCTCTATCATGCGTCTCACCTGGCGGGTTTTTCCCTGTTTAATTGTCATCCTGATTATACTTTCCCTGTCGTTGCGCGTTACCAGCGCGGTTTTTGACGGTCCACTTGGGCCATCCTTCAAAAGGAATCCCTTTCTCAAGCGGGTTATTGCCTGGTCGGTTATCCTCCCTTCAACGGTCACTTTGTAAGTGCGGGGAACGTGGTACCGGGGATGGGTGAGACGATGTGCCCATTCTCCGTCATTGGTGACAAGCAAGAGGCCGAGGGTATCAAAGTCAAGGCGCCCAACAGGGTAAATTCTGTGATGAATATCTTTTAAGAGGTCGGTTATCAGGGGTCTCCCCTCAGGATCTTTAAGAGAGCAGATGTATCCGAAAGGCTTGTTGAGGATCAGGTAAAGCCTCTCAGATGCGGACGGGATTTCCTGACCATCCACACGGATGGTATCCAGACCCCATACGGCAGCAGTACCTAATACCTTGACCTGTTCGCCATTGAGCGTGACCCTACCCGAAAGTATCAACTGGTCAGCGTTCCGTCGCGACGTCACTCCGGCAGAAGATAATATCCGGTTAAGCCTCTGGGCCTTCCCGCTCTCCTGTGGGAGGGATTTCCGGCTCGTAGGGTGTTGGAGGGGTTTCTTTTTCTTCGGATGCGTCAATCTGGGTATTCTCCTCCAGGATCTGCACGGATTCCTCATCGCCAGACCCGAAATCCTTTATCTCTTTCAGCTTAGGGAGTGATCCCAAATCCTTGAGATCAAATACCTCCAAAAACCTCTTAGTCGTTCCATAGATAAGAGGCCTTCCGGGAAGAGCCTTTCGTCCCATGATTCGAATCAGGTTCTTTTCGAGGAGCGTTCTTAAAATCCCCCCGACATCGACCCCCCTGAATCTCTCAATCTCCTGACGGATAATCGGTTGTTTGTAGGCAATGATGGCCACGGTTTCCAACGCGGCACGGGATAATCTCGAGGGTGAACTCCTCAGCATCCTGAGGACATAGGGGGCATACCCGGATCTTGTCCTTATCTGGTACCCCTGTGCGACCTCTTTGAGGACAAAGCTCCTCTCCATGGATTCATATTCTGTCTGGAGCCCTGTCAGGGCGGCCCTGATATCGGGCAGAGTCGTATCCGGAAGGCACCCATGAACGTCCTGTACGCTCAGGGGCTTGCTCGACGCAAACAAAAGGGCTTCGATAATCAGTTTAAGCTGTTTCTCCATATTTTTCGTCGTTATCAGTCCCTTCATTTTGATCAAAATGGGCTACGAGCCGAATACCGCTGCTATGAGAAGGCTGAAATACCCTGACAAGACCGGTATGAACAAGTTCTAAAAGCGCTAAGAAGGTCACAATAAGCTCCGAGACGGTTCGATCCCCAGTAAATATCTCGTCAAAAAACATCTCTCCCTTTTCTTTCAGGAAAGAAACTATGAGCTGAGACTTCGCTTTTATCGACCACTTTTCGTATTTAAGTGTCAGATCTGCCCCAGGCTCAATCTTTTCCATGATTCGCTTGAACGCATCTATCAACTGAAACAGGTTGACATCCAACCGGGGCACTTCACCATCAATCTGATCCTGGTCCAAAGAGAAATCCTGTCTGGCAAAGACGTCTTTACCTAAAATCTCCCTCTCTGATAATTCTTCTGCCATTTCTTTCAGGCGCATGTATTCCAATAAGGGCCGCATGATCTCATCGCGGGGATCCTCGCCTTCATCTCCGTCATTTATACCTGGAAGGAGCATTTTTGATTTTATATGGATTAGCGTGGAGGCCATGACCAAGAAATCACCTGCAACGCTTATATTGAGGGCCTTCATCATATCCAAATACGCTAAGTACTGGTCCGCAATCGTAGTGATCGGGATATCGAAGATGTCCAGTTCATTTTTGTAAATGAGGTGTAGCAGCAGGTCCAAAGGCCCTTCAAATATCTCTAATTTAACTTCGTATTCCACAATATAAATGCCTAAAGTGATCTAAAGTGCCTAAAATACCTAAAGTTTGAGGTGTCTAACGCCTACTACTCTTCAATTCTTAATTGACAATCATCAGTCCCCCGATATCCAAAATCCAGCATCCAGTATCCAGAATCCAGTATCGAGTATCCAGTACCCAGCCCTATATCTTAACGGCCTCTCTTACCTCTTCCATGGTCTGCCGTGCGATCGCTCGGGATTTCTTATTCCCTTCTGCCATGATCTCTTTAACCCCCTCCGTATCAGACTCCAACTCCTTTCTCTTGGCCCTTATCGGTTCAAGACCGATTTTCAGTGCTGAAGCCATCTTCCTTTTGCAGTCCACACATCCTATTCGGGCTGAAGGACATTCGCTTCGAATAGTTTCGGTTGCTTCATTATCTGAATAGATCTCATGGAAAGAGAAAACATTACAGATAGTTGGGTCGCCAGGGTCGGTTTTTCTGGCACGTTGGGGATCGGTTATCATCTGCGCCACTTTTGCATCGATCTTTTCATCTGTGTCTGTCAGGAATATTGAATTCCCATAGCTCTTGCTCATCTTTCGCCTGTCAATACCGAGAAGTTTTGATGTAGGGGTAAGGAGGACATCGGGGACAGGAAATACCTCTTGGTAGAGATGATTGAAACGACGGGCTATTTCCCTGGTCAGTTCAACATGAGGGGCCTGATCTTCGCCCACAGGGACACCATTGGCCTTATACATCAAGATGTCGGCGGCCTGGAGCACGGGATAACCCAAGAACCCATAGGTATAGACGTTTTTTTGGCTCAGTTCACTGAGCTGCTCCTTATAGGTGGGGTTCCTCTCCAACCAGGGTAGGGGTGTGATCATGGAAAAGATCAGATAAAGCTCTGCGTGCTCTTTGATTTCGGACTGAATAAAAAAGGTGGAAAGCTCCGGATCAAGCCCCACAGAAATCCAGTCGATAATAATATCATAAGTACTTTCTCGAATGATGTCGGGGTGCGCGTATTCGCTGGTCAGAGCATGCCAGTCTGCAATAAAGTAAAAACAGTTATATTTTTCCTGGAGCTTTTTCCAGTTCAGAAGAGCTCCGTGCAGATGTCCGAGATGAATTTTTCCGGTGGGTCTCATTCCACTAACGATTTTCCCTTTTTTCATTTGGTCAGATTTCCTTTCGATTTGGATCCAACAGATCACCGAATTTGTCTTTGACAAAACGGATTTCATCGCCCCGTGTTTTTGTCAGATTATTCAGCCGTGCTTCTAATAGACTGTCAAAGACTTCTCTAAAAACCGGGCCTGATTTCAAGCCTATCTGCAGCAGCTCTTTTCCATCTATTAAGACCTTTTTACCTTTTAACTTCGTAAAGAAGAAGGATATGAGCCGCCTCATTTTTTCGGTTTTGGCCCTTGCCATCAGATATAGCAAGGTCTCTGTATCATAAGGAAGAAGCAATGTATAGAGCTGATAATTGGTTCCATCGAATTTGAACAGCGAATTCAGAAGCCTGTCCCCGGATTTCCGTTGAAGCGCCATCTTGCGATTGATTCCCATATCCTTAGTCAATTTTTTGAACGCCTTAGCATCAAGTTGGCTCGTAAGCCCGTACCAGTATAATTTCCATGGCTCAAACGGTTCTTCAAGATAGAGGAGATTGTACCAGGCGATGACCTTATTGATTTCTTCTAATAGATTTTGGATATTCTCAGTTAGTTTGATATCGGGAGAAATAAACTTTAGCAGTCTTAATTTATTCATCCTTCTTATCGTACTTGAGGGGTCTTGCTCCTTGAGGATATGTTTTAGCTCTAAGAAGACCCGGTGTGAGGCAAGGGTTTCAACCCAGTTCATCTTTGCCGCATTTTTCAGGAGGGCAAGGGTCAGTTTTCCGATTTCGAAACCGAATCGCTGTTCAAAACGCACCGCACGGAGCATGCGCGTGGGGTCTTCCACAAAGCTCAGGTTATGGAGGACCCGCAGCACCTTTTCCTTGATGTCTTTTTGTGCCCCAAAATAGTCTATGAGTGTTCCGTAGTGTTTCTTGTTCAATTTTATGGCTAAGGTGTTGATAGTAAAATCACGACGGTAGAGATCAAGTTTTAGGGAACTTGTCTCAACGATGGGGGGCGCGCCAGGGGATTCGTAATATTCTATTCTCGCAGTAGCCACGTCAACTTTGAAACCGTCCTGGAAAATAAGCACGGCGGTCCCGAATTTCCGGTGACTCCTGACGCGGGCTTCGTGGTTACGGGCGAATTCCTGAGCAAATTTAATGCCGTCACCTTCAATGACAATATCCACGTCTAAGTTTTTATGTTTCAAGAAAACATCCCTGACCAAACCTCCAACAAGATACGCGTTATAACCAAGTATATCAGCAATATGGCCAAATTCTTTAAGAAGTTTGATTAGGCTTGCAGGCAACCTTTCCTTCATGATTCCGGCCATGTTTTTCTTCCTGACAATGCCGGCCCCCTCCTTGGAATTATGGAGAAACTCAACGGGACTTCCTACTAAGATATTGAGAAGATCTGTTCTTGTAATCACTCCTGACGCCCGCCCATTTTCTACGACCGGGAGAATCCTCACTTTGCCTTTTATAATAAGCTCCTGGACCTCCCTTAACGGAGCATCAGGATGGACGGTGGAAAATTCAATATGCATGTATTCCTCTACTTTTAGGTTGCCCAGCCCAAGAAAGATCGCTTTTTCAACAATTTGCCTTGTTATATAGCCTTGAAGCATATCATCATCCACTACGAGAAGGACGTTAATATTATACCGGGTCATCAAATTTGCAGCTCGCTTGAGCGTCTCAGAGGAAGAAATCTCTATTATAGGAGAAGACATCATATCCTGCGCCTTTTTGGCAGGCTTTATTTGGTTGTCTAAAAGGGCGTTTAAAGACCTCTCAACCTGGATGAGAGTCTGGTTCTTTATGGTCGCAGAGGCCGCCTGGGGATGACCCCCTCCTCCAAAGGCCTGTGCTATCTCAGCGCTGTTTACCTCATCTATCCGACTACGGGCCACGAGATAGATCCGGTCTGCCATCTGGGCCAGAGCGAAGACCACGTTCAGGCTCTCCATTTCAATAAATCTGTGTACAAGAACTGCAAAATCCGCGATGTATTCATCTGTTATCACCTTGGTAATAACAACCTCCACGCCGTTGATAACGCGAGTGGTGGCAGATCTTGTGAGGTCGTTCAGTAGCCACAGATTTTCTATAGTTAATTCTCGGGTCAGCATATCCGAGATGATATTATGGTCAGCTCCCTGCCTGGCGAGCCATGCAGCAGCCACATAATCTTCACTGGTGGTGGAAGCAAAGGTGAAAGAACCCGTATCTTCGTGGATTCCGGTGCACATAATAGTGGCCTCATCAGGGGATACAGGGATCTTTTTCTCTCTGAGAAGACGCGTGAGAATCGCCGTGGCTGAGCCGGTTTTGCGAACAACCTCTACGTCCCCATGTATGTCATCAGAGGAATCCGGATGGTGATCGTATATATGGATCTCAACTCCATTTTTCCCCGCTAATCGGGCAAATTTTCCTATACGGCTTTTCTGCCTGGTATCCACAAGGATGAGTCTTTTAATGTGGTCAAGGTCAACCTGTCTTACCTTGGCGAAGTTGAATAGGTATGATACGGAATTGAGAAAGAAATTGCGGAGGTTTTTTTCCTGAGAACCCGGGAAAACAAGAGTAGCATCAGGGTAGAGTTTGCTGGCAGCTAACATGGAAGAGAGGGCGTCAAAATCGGCGTTGATGTGGGTAGTTATGACTTCTTCGTGGATTTTCTGGGACTGCTTTTCCTTATTTCCTTTTTTTTTCGCGGGCTCTGCCATGGGACAACCATATCATAATAGACAGGAATCGTCACTACAGGGATCTTCAATTGCCAACCCTACAGCCCCTTAAGATTTTCCTCATTCTCCTGCTCTTTCTTACACTTAATACATAGGGTCGTCACTGGACGGGCCTTCAATCTTTTATCAGAAATATCCTCACCACACTCTTCACAGATTCCAAAGGTACCCTGGTCAAGCCTGTCCAAGGCCTCTTTGACTTTTGAAATCAGTCGTCTCTCTCTATCTCGAATCCTGAGGGTAAAATTTCTTTCCGATTCTAAAGTAGCCCTGTCGGTGGGGTCGGGGAAGGTTTCTCCGCGGTCGGTCATCCCGCTGACAGTCTTTGTGGCTTCATCCAAGAGGCCAGCCAGCCTCTCGTTGAGCAGGTCTCTAAAATATTTCTGATTTTTCTTGCTTAACATAGATCTCTCCGTCCCAGAAAAAATGAAATATATCGTTTTTTACCATTACCACCAGCCCTGAATAAACCCCATAGATGGGATAAACTCGGGGGATTTTATTTCGCCATTTTTTTCCAGAAGCCCTTGGGATTTTTCCTCTTAGATAAGGCCAAATCCTCTGTCTCTGCAAAAGCCTCTAATAGTTCCTTTTGGCGCTGGTTCGTTTTTTCGGGTATCTTTACGATAATCTTGACATAAAGATCTCCCCTTTTACGATACCCTCTCAGACTGGCCATCCCTTTTCCAGCTATCTTAATCACCTCGCCGGGTTGAGTGCCACGGGGAATCACCAGCTCATGACCTTCCTTGTCATCCAACATAGGAATCATCATAGTGTCGCCTAAGGCAGCCTGCACGAATGAGATGGGAATCTGACAGATAAGGTCTTCTTCCTCCCGCCTGAAAAATTCGTGTTCTTTGACGTGAATAACGACAAAGAGATCTCCGGGGGGGCCTCCATATTCTCCAGATTCACCTTCCCTTCTCAAACGCAATTGGGATCCTGTGTCTACGCCTGAAGGGATTTTCACACTGATACTTCTCTCAACCCGAGTTTTTCCACCTCCCCTGCAATCCGGACATGGATCTGTGATTATTTCTCCCTGACCGTGACAGGCCGGGCAGGTTGTGCTGACCTGAAAAAAGCCCTGAGATCGAATCACCTGGCCCCTACCCTGGCATGTGGGGCAGGTCTGGGGTTCATTGCCGGGACTCGCGCCGGAACCGTTGCAGGTCATACAGGCCTCCAGCCTGTTAAAGGTGATCTCTTCTTCTATCCCGCGGAAGGCCTCTTCCAAGGTCAGTTCCAGGTCGTACCGCAAGTTTTTCCCCTGTCTGGCTCGGGTCCTTCCCCCCCTGCTGCCAAAACCGAAAAAGCCCTCAAAGATATCTCCAAAACTTGAAAATATATCCTCAAAGCCATTGAAACCTCTAAACCCGGTGCCTTGTAGACCTTCATGACCAAACTGATCATAGATCTGCCTTTTTTCCGAGTCTCTCAAGACCTCATAGGCCTCGGCAGCTTCTTTAAAACTCTCTTCAGATTCTTTGTCACCGGGATTTTTATCAGGATGATATTTCAAGGCCATCTTTCGATAGGCACTCTTGATCTCCTCATCTCCGCAATCTCTGGAAACACTCAGGATCTCGTAATAATCTCTCTTATAGGTTGTCACTTTTCTTCAGGCACCTCTTCATCTTTACCCGTTTCCAGATCTGGAGATTCCGGTTCGTTTTCGAGCGAAGATTCTTCGATGAGTGAACCCGGTTCATTTTCAGATGGGTTTTCCGCTAAATATTCCTCGTTATCTTTTATAGCTTTGAAGACCTCTCCAGCGGCAATTTCCCTGAGTGCCACCACAATATCCCTATTTTTGCAAACAATTAGTGGTTCTGCGCCTTTTTTCAATTGACGAACCCGTTTGGCGGCGAGGTGAATCAATCCAAACCGATTATCCACCTTTTCCAGACAGTCTTCTACCGTGATTCGTGCCATCACTCACTCTCCTCTTTGGTTAATTGTAGCTTTGCAGTATATGTTTATCAAAATCACTTATTAAAAATAAACTTTGTAATATAAGGCTTCCTGTGCTAAATGTAAAGAACAAATTAACTTAGAATTTTCTAACAGGAAGAGTGTGACTCAGGAGACCCCTATTCATGTTAGCCAAAGTCCTCAGTAGCGCCGTCATCGGAATCGATGCCTATGTCGTAGAGGTTGAGGTGGACATCTCTCAGGGGCTCCCTTCCTTTTCCACAGTGGGTTTGCCGGAAGGGGCTGTCAGGGAGAGCAAAGAGAGGGTCAAGGCTGCAATCAAAAATTCGGGTTATCACTTTCCCTCCGATCGAATCACGGTCAACTTAGCTCCCGCAGATATAAAGAAAGAAGGCTCGGCATTTGACCTCCCTATGGCGATTGGTATTCTTGCGGCTACGGGACTGGTCGACAGATCCTCCTACTCAGGCTATGTTTTCTTGGGCGAATTGGCCTTAGATGGCCTCATTAGACCTGTCAAAGGGGTCTTGCCCATGGCCATTGCCGGTAAAAAATTGGGACTCAAGGGCATCTTCCTACCCGAAGAAAACGCTTCTGAAGCAGCAGTAGTGGAGGGGATCGATATCTTTCCCGTTAATGCCCTATCCCAGGTTATCGGCGCCCTCAGGGGCATTGCCAAATTAAGTCCTTTCAGAGTGGACCTTGCCAAACTCTTTCAGCCGCCTGCCTCCGATGTGGATTTCAAGGATGTCCGTGGCCAGGAGAACGCAAAAAGGGCCGTTGAGATCTCGGCCACCGGCGGACATAATCTTATAATGATAGGCCCTCCTGGTTCCGGCAAGACCATGTTGGCAAAGCGCCTTCCCACGGTTCTCCCGGTTCTCAGCTTTGAAGAGTCTCTTGACACGTCCAAGATCTACAGTGTAATGGGGCTTATGCCAGATGGCCACGGTCTGATCACCCTCCGCCCTTTTCGCTCGCCGCACCACACGATTTCCGACGCCGGTCTTATCGGAGGAGGACAGAACCCCAAACCTGGTGAAGTCAGCATGGCACACAACGGCGTTCTATTCTTAGATGAACTCCCGGAATTCAGGAGAAATGTCCTGGAGGTATTGAGACAGCCGATGGAAGATGGTCAAGTAACTATTTCCCGTGCCAATTCAACGGTTGCATATCCTGCCGAATTCATGTTAGTGGCTGCCATGAACCCCTGCCCATGCGGTTTCTTGGGTGATCCCAAGAGGGAATGCATCTGCACGACGTTGCAGATTCAGAGGTATCGGGCCAAGATATCCGGACCCCTGTTAGACCGAATCGATCTCCATATGGAGGTCCCTGCCGTGCCCTACAAAGACCTGGCAGGGATATCTGAAGGGGCCTCATCTGCAGAGATCCTTAAAAGGGTGATGGGTGCGAGGAAGATCCAGGAAGAGCGGTTTGCGCGGACAAAGATATTTACGAACGCCCGAATGAACAGCCGCCACATCAAGAAATATTGCCGAATTGACTCAGAATCGGGCGTCCTGTTAGAAAAGGCCATGGAGAGGTTTGGTCTGAGCGCAAGGGCACACGCCCGTATATTGAAAATCGCCAGGACCATCGCTGATTTAGAGGGATGCGCTGAAATAGGGGCGCCCCATGTGGCAGAGGCCATTCAGTATAGGACCCTTGATCGTAAGATTTTAAGATGAAAGACCGCCTTTGTCCTCAACCGCATCTCGGACCCAATCCTCAAAATCCACATGCGCATCTCGCCACCTCCACCTAAGACCTTTGTTCCACAATGGACTCCTGAAAATCCCGGTCAATAAGGAATTTGCATCTTTAGATTATTCAGTTGACAATTACTTTAAGAAAATGTAATATCCTGATCCATGGATATCCCTTTTCCTGAAAATCTGTTGCCAAGAAAGATCCTTCAGAGGATTATCCCTTTTTTGGAACCGGAAAATATCATTCTCCTGACCGGTGCAAGGCAGACAGGGAAGACATCTCTACTTTACCTGATAATCAGGCATTTGTGGCAAGAAGGTCTTTCGCCCTCCCAGACCGCATTCTTCGACCTTGAAAACCTACATGATTTTGATTTAATAAATAGTTTAAAGGACTTCAATGATTTCTGGCAAATCCTCAAAAATAAGGGCGTTGACCCTAACAAGAGAGTTGTCGTTTTCATCGACGAAATACAGCACCTCGATAACCCCTCCTCTTTCCTGAAATATATGCACGATCATAACAAACTCCGGCTTAAGTTTATTGTTACGGGTTCCTCTTCACTTGAAATCAAGAAAAAATTCACTGATCGTTTAACCGGCAGAGTCTACCGTTTCATCATCAGACCTCTCGATTTCCAGGAATTTCTTGAGTTCAAGGGCGAAAAAAACTTAGCCGGGATTGTTTCATCATTTGACTTCAACTTCTGGGTCTCTTCCGAACATCCGGAGAAGGATCTCCGGACGCTCGATCCCGATGAGATGAAGCGCCTTAACCGTTTTCTGGATGAATACTTGATCTATGGCGGATACCCGGCAGTTACCCTGAAAGAAAACCCCCTTATAAGACAAAGAGACATCCAGGAGATCTATTCCTTGTATATCAGGCGGGACATTAAAGATATCGGGGAAATTGCGGATGTATCAGGTTATAACAATCTGGTCACCCTTCTCTGTCTTCAGATTGGTAACCTTATAAAAGATCAGGAATTGGCCGTATCGTCCGGGTTGTCTCGTCCAACGGTCAAAAAATATCTATTCTTGTTGGAAAACACCTATGTCCTGAGTCTCGTGCCGCCCTTCTTTACCAACAAAAGGACTGAGGTGATCAAGACCCCCAAGGTGTATTTCAATGATGCGGGCATGAGAAACGGGGTCGTCAACAACTTTGTTTCCCTTCACCAGAGGACAGACAGGGGGGCAATCTTAGAGAATTTTGTTTTTACACAGCTCAGTGGGGGAGACGACCTTTACCAGAAAATAAAATTCTGGCGGAGCCACAGCAAAAAGGAGGTCGATTTTATCTGGCAGACCGACATGGAAAAACCTTATCCCATTGAGATAAAACTCCACTACACGCCCAGAGAACCATTACCGTCAGGGCTCAAGAGTTTCGTCGGCTCATACCGGCCTTCAAGGGCCTTTATCGCCCATATGGGAAAATTCAATACACTCGATTTCAAAGGAACAACAATCTTTGTCATTCCTGCATGGTCGGTTTGACATTAGATTTTCTTGAAACGAATACGCTCTTTCATGGAATGGCTGCGGTCAGGAGAACGCAAAAAGGGCAGTGGAAATATCGGCCGCCGGCCTTATCGGAGGAGGACAGAACCCCAAGCCTGGTGAAGTCAGCATGGCACACAACGGCGTTCTATTCTTGGATGAACTCCCGGAATTCAGGAGAAATGTCCTGGAGGTATTGAGACAGCCGATGGAAGATGGTCAGGTAACTGTTTCCCGTGCCAATTCAACGGTTGCCTATCCTGCCAAATTCATGTTAGTGGCTGCCATGAACCCTTGTCCGTGTACATTCATGGCGGCCACCAGCATGAAAACGAATTGTAACTGTATGAATATATGGAACTAAAAATTCTGTCTGTAAATTGAGTAACCGCATCGAGCGGATTCATGGCTGCCAACTCAAAATGAGATTCAGCCACCACCAGTAAAACTGGTACGAGGAAAATAGAAACACTAAAATGAGGCTGGAATTGATTCGTATACAAAGCATTTTGGATATTTTCCAAATTCCAGTATCATGCACGAAACCTTGACTCGTGCCTGTCGCCAAATATCAAGGAATTTTGACCATATTCTTTCATTTCTCAAGCTCAAGGCGAAAATCGTTCACTGTAAAGAGACTCATGGGAGCCGATTTCCCTTGACATAAGAAGATTTTTGTCATTTCATCAGTTGTAAGTATTCTCACCAACCACCAAACCTCTATCAAGGAGGTTGCCCGATGAAAAAACACCTCAAAATGTATATGCCCTGCTCCTAATAGGCATAGTTTGTCTGTTAGGAGCTTAAGACTTCTTCCATGAGAAAGCCAAATCCATCGTGAGATGGGGACGGAAAGCTAAGGGTCTTAATATTCCCCGTTGAACCTCTTTTAAAGTATCCTGCTGTTCAAAGATAGCCAGGTTGCCGAGTGTGACATCGTAAAGGTCACATTGTGTGCGATTCGGCTTTTTTGTCTATGGCTTTATTTGCCGGAATTTGTAAAATGGAGAACCCTCTCAAAATGTGCATACCATGCTCCTGACAGGACGTTGGTTCTGTCGGGAGCTTAAAACATTCTCAACACCATATTGGGCCAATCTAACAATCAAACAAGGAGGGCATTATGAAAAAGATCTTTATTATGTCAATTCTCACACTCTTCTTGTCTGCTTCGGGTGGATATGTTTTGGGTGAAGAAACGGCTAAAGAAGGGGCTATATCAGGAACCCTTGCCTATAGCTGCCCTGTCACTGTTATGATGATGGGAAGGGATGTTCAGGTTACTTTTGACGCATTAGGTGTCTTTATTGCTGATTCTTCGGATAACCCTTTTAATAATGCTTCTGTAAGGATTCTTGGTTCAGGTCTGGTTTTGAAAGGCGCGTATCATGAAGTCGGAAGCACAACCTATATTCTTTCAAATGGTGATAAGGTTTTCGCAACATATGAAGGCAAAAGTATCGGGCCAAAAAGGATGAAGGGCAGCATTGCGTTCATTGGGGGAACGGGCAATTTTTCTGGCATTACAGGCCAAGGCGATTTTGAAAGAATAAACGTACAACAACCTGCAATGAAAGGGACTATTCAAGGTTACACTAAGAGCAAACTCAATTGGAAAATCGTCGGACCCAAGAAGTAGATCTTTAGTGGCAACATTCAAGGCGACGTCAGAAATGACAAGCCGATCATTTAACCTGTTGAAGAAAAATGAGAAAGGACCGCCGATCAAATATCGGCGGTCCTTAGAACCAAAGAGATTGCCGCGTGGAAGAACAACTCAAAATGTGTATGCTTTGCTCCTAATAGGCGTTTTTGCCTATTGGGAGCGATAAGAATTAGCTTACGGGGTCAACTTGTGTATCTTAAAACCATACAAGAAAGGAGGCATCCAATTAGAAAATCAGTCGTGTGCATCTGCGCCCTTATAATGGCTTTTGCGTTTGTATCATGTAAGACCACTCCTAAAGCTACTCCAGAAACAAGCAAACCTGGAAAACCCTTAGCTGCCTATTCCGATGAATTCGGCCACTTGTTCCGAGGGATTCCGGCCGCCTGTTCCGAACCATTCCGGCCACCTGTTCCGATACAAATCGGCCAGTTAGTCGGAGCGAAGCGACGCTGGTACTTTATTATTTCTCAGAATCTGTTTTGTTAGTCAAGGATGAATGCAATTTTCTCATAGACTCTCCTTTCAAGTTAATCTTGTGAGCACTGTGGATAAGGCGATCCAGAATAGCGTCTGCGATGGTAGGATCGCGGATATTGTCATGCCAATTTTCTATGGGCAGTTGAGTGGCCACTATAGTTGAGGACAATCCATGTCTGTCCTCGATAACTTCCAGGAGGTCTCGACGTTCTGGAGATGTCATGGGGGCGAGTCCGAGGTCATCGAGGATAATGACTTTGGTTTTTGCCAGCTTGCTCATGAGCTTGGCATAGGTACCGTCGGCCCTGCCTATGGCCAGTTCCTGAAAGAGACGAGGGATTCTGATGTAAAAAGCGGAGTAACCGCTGCGACAAGCTCTATTTGCCAGTGCGCAAGCAAGGTAAGTCTTCCCACCCCCCGTAGGACCTGTGATGATGATATTTTGTGCATTTCTGATCCACTCACAGGCGGCCAGTCTCAGAATCACGGATTTATCGAGGCCTCTGGGAGTTTTATAATTGATGTCCTCCACACAGGCATTGATTTTAAGTTTTGCGTTACTGAGTAAGCGCTTCATGCGCCGATCCTCTTTCCAGGTCCACTGAAGATCCACAAGGAGTGCGAAGCGATCCTCAAAAGGGAGGTCATTGATATTGGGTTGTTGAAGTTGATCTTTAAAGGCATCTGCCATGCCATTAAGTTTCATGGCATAGAGTTTTTCAAGTGTCTGTTCATTGAGCATTGCGTAGTTTCCTTTCATCGGTAATAGTGTTTTCCGCGGATATTGTGGTGATTAAGGGGATTAGCGGTTTCTATTTGTTCAAAGAGAAAGGGTTGCTGGTCGAGACCCTTTTTCAGGATGGACTTAATGCTTTTGTATGAATAGGCTCTTATAAAGAGCGCCCGCTCACATGCCGCTTCGAGTCGTTCGGGGGAGTAAGCTTTCCCCAGGCGCATGATACCGAGTGAAGATCTGTAGCCTTGCTCCGGATGTGTCCTGCTATCCAGGACCCGAGTGATGAGCCTTTGAGTCTTTGGGCCGTTTTTCTCTGCCCACCGGATGATCCTCGATGGTGTCCATTCAAGATATCTCTGATGGCTCTTGGGCATGTGCTCTGTAAGCGTGGTAAAGGCTCCTTTGCGGTAATCTCTTTGATGACTTGCCACCCGTTTATTTTTAAACAGTACCTCCACGGTGGTAGAGGTAAGGCGGACGTCAACCTGTTTTCTTGCAAGCTGATAAGGTACGCTGTAGTAGTGGTGGAAGATCTCGATATGGTAGTCGATATTGACCCTGGCCTTTTTCCACTCAGCATACTCATATGGGCGTGAGGGAAGGGATTTAAGAGCAGGTCTGTCTATGGTTTCAAACAATTGCCTTCGGGTGGTATTGAGTTTTTGGAACTTGCGATTGTTAAGGTCATGGAGCTTCTCAGCAATGGCTCGATTGAGTTCATTGAGGCTGAAGAAGGTGTGGTTCCTGAGCGCTGCCAGTATCCAGCGTTCAGCCACAAAGACTGCTGATTCGACTTTTGCCTTGTCCTTTGGTTTTCTGGATCGCGCCGGGATAACGGTAGTACCGTAATGCTCTGCCAGATCCTGATAAGTAGGGTTGATGTCTGGTTCATATCTACAGGGATTGGTGACGCCTGCCTTGAGGTTATCGGGGACCAGGATTTCTGCTACGCCGCCGAAAAACTCAAAGGCATGGACATGAGATTTGATCCAGGAAGGAAGCTCCTGTGACAGGGATGCCTCTGCGAAGGTGTAGTTACTGGCCCCGAGGGTGGCCAGGAAGATCTGTGATTCGCTAATCTCGCCGGTTTTAGGATCTACTATGGAGACCGTCTGCCCGGCATAATCAATGAAAAGCTTCTCCCCGGCCCGGTGCTCCTGTCTGAGGGTTAGGTCCAGCTTTTTGACCCATTGCCGGTAAAGATTACAAAACTGGCTGTACTGATAGCCATCGGGGTTTGCCTGTTTGTATTCGTACCAGAGAAGCTGCATGGTAACGCTTTTTCTCTTCAGCTCCCGGTATAGGTGGTCCATGTCAGGCATCCGGCTTTCGGCAGGAACAGATTTGTCCGTGACGGGAAAAAGCAGGTTCTCAATGGCAGCATCATCCAATTTAGGGTCAAGGGGCCATGAAAGACC
>Ga0315535_1000211_pt1 | contig 40006 bp, 33 predicted proteins | sample SalMarSW160220MG_2_FD_203092 | JGI IMG/M metagenome (GOLD analysis project Ga0315535, IMG submission 203092) | Salt marsh sediment microbial communities from the Plum Island Ecosystem LTER, Massachusetts, United States - Salt Marsh Sediment SW1602-20 ... | reverse complement strand
AAATCCGAAGAGATCAACCGGGGGAAGGGCGAAATCTGGGACCGCAAGATGGGGGACTTTGATGAAAACATCGCCGATCTGAGGGCGGCAGATATGAACATGGCCATCTTGCAGCCCACCCAAACCATGTTTTTCCATTGGACGGAGCCCTCGGCTGCTGCAGAATTGAGCCGGATGGTCAATGAACACACAGCCAGTGCCGTGAGCCGCTATCCCGAAAATTTTCTGGGCCTGGCCACGATCCCCCTTCAGGATATGGATCTTGCCGTCAAAGAACTCACCTACAGCGTTCAAGAACTCGGCCTGAAAGGGGTGGTTGTCGGATCGAATGTCAACGGACACGGTTTTGATGAAGAACAGTTCCAGCCGTTCTTCGAAAAAGTTGCGGAACTGGATGTGCCGATTTTTGTTCACCCGAATAATCCGGCGGGAACCGAGCGTGTCCGGGATTACTATCTGGTGAATTTTCTCGCGTATCCGCTGGAATCCGCCGTGATGGCTGCGCAGCTCGTGTTCGGAGGCATCCTGGACAGGTATCCTCGTCTCAAGATCTGCCTGTCTCATGCAGGGGGAGTGCTGCCTTTCTTGTTGGGCCGCCTGGAACATGGCCAGGCCGTGCGTCCCGAGGCGCAGGAGCGCTGCAGGAATCCTTTCCATCACTACCTGGAGAATTTTTATGTGGATACCATTACGTTCAGGGCCGACACGCTTCGCTTCGTTCTGGAAATCATGCCGGAAGGACACGTATTTATGGGGACGGATTATCCGTATGATATGGCGGATACCGATCCGGTAGGTTCGGTCAAGGCGGCGGTAACCGATGAAACCTTGCAGCGTCAAATATTCGGTGAAAATCTGAGCAGAGTCATGGGCATTTCTTAATCCATTGCTCAAGCAATGGATTAAGAAACAATCGGGAACCAACAAATCTCTATCAAGGAAGGAGGAGAACCCAAATTTCTGATTTCACCCTAGCCCTCGCCAGCCGGTTCCAGTGTTTCATTGATGAAAAATGAGTTTATTTTGAGGAGAACGGAGCTATGCAGACGGTCAATATACTCGATAGATCAAAGATGGTTTCAGCACTGAATAGACAGCTCAAAGTCGATCCCGCAACCGCTGCTGTGGTTACAATAGATATGCACAGGGGGCATTTGGATCCATCAGTGGCTACAATGCCTGCTGCACCGGAGGATTGCGAGCGAGTCATCGAGAAAGCTCAGGATCTCCTCGGCTTCGTTCGGTCGAGAGGACTTCCGGTCATCCATGTGATCCTGGTTCACAGATATATTCCAGGACTTGGTTCAGAAGCGAAAACGGTCGGATTCTGGCGTGCCGTCCAGGATGTCTTGGAGGAATCAGATCGTCTCAGTCCGGGGCGAAAATCCACCACAACCAGACACAATTTGGAGGGATCCCCTGGAACGCAGATAATCGGGAGCCTTCTCCACCCCAGCGATTATGTCATCGACAATAAGAAGCGACTGGACTGCTTCTATGGCACCGACCTGGAAATCCTGCTTCGCATCCTCAGTATCAAAACCGTAGTGTTGATGGGTATCAATACCAATACCTGTGTGATGAATACAGCCTTCTCAGCATTTAATCGGGATTTGCAAGTGATTGTGATCTCCGACTGCGTAGCCAGCATGTATGGTGATGATCTCCATGTCCTGGGTCTGGAAAATGTGAAGCGATGTCTGGGATATGTATTGACGGTTGAAGAGTTCAAGAAAACCTGTGCCGGAAAAGCGGACTAGACATCGAGACCTGTTTCTTTATGAGTCATGAACCGGGATTCTGTTTCGAAACACGTGCTCAAAGTTGATGACTTCGCAAAAACCTGCCAGCAAAAAATCCATGAACGGACCTTGCATGATTTCATCAAGATCTGACTCCGATGGGTCGACAGTTAACTGAAAAGGAGGAGAAAATGAACGGCGGACATAAATCGGAAATAAGGGATGGCATGAAAATCGAGTGGGATGTCCCTATTGAGATGGACGACGGCATCCTGCTCAGGTGCGACGTTTACCGGCCCGTGGAAGATGGTAAGTTCCCTGTGATCCTGTCATATGGACCTTATGGAAAGTATCTCGCCTTCCAAGATGGCTACGTCTCCTGCTGGGAGCGTATGGCCCAAGAACATCCTGATGTGACAGCAGGGTCAACCAATAAATACCAGAGTTGGGAGGTGGCCGACCCGGAGAAGTGGGTGCCGCACGGCTATGCGATTGTTCGTGTAGACTCGCGTGGATGCGGCCGCTCACCCGGCTATGTAGAAGTCTGGTCGCCCAGGGAAGCCAAGGACCTCTACCAGTGCATTGAGTGGGCGGCAAAGCAGTCTTGGTCGAATGAAAAAGTCGGACTCAACGGTATCTCTTACTACGCCATGAATCAGTGGCAGGTGGCCCCTCTTCAGCCTCCCCACTTGGCCGCCATGTGCGCGTGGGAAGGCGCCGCTGACTTTTACCGTGACGTGTCTCATCATGGAGGCATTTTGTGCACTTTCATGGAAAATTGGTATGACATGCAGGTGAAAAGCGTACAGCATGGCCTGGGCAAGCGCGGTTACCGCAGCCGTTTGAATGGCGACTGGGTGTCCGGTCCATTGGAACTAAGCGATGAAGAACTGGGCGCCAATCGCGAAGACCTTGGCAAGGCTGCACGCGATCACGCCATGGACGACGAGTACTGGAAATCACGCTCACCCGATTGGTCGAAAGTGAAGGTCCCATTTCTGTCTTCCGCCAACTGGGGGGGACAAGGACTTCACCCGCGCGGCAATTTCGAGGCTTTCACACAAGCCGCATCCAAAGAGAAGTGGCTTGAATCACATGGAATCGAACACTGGACCGAGTTCTATACGGATTATGGCCGAACGATTCAGAAGGCCTTTTTCGACTATTACCTCAAGGGAGAGAAGAACGGCTGGGACAAGCGTCCACGGGTCCAGCTCCAAGTTCGCCATATAGACAGGTTCGTAGAACGATTCGAAGATGAATGGCCCATTGCACGAACCCAGTGGACAAAGTTTTATCTTCATCCAAGCTATACTCTAAAAACTGAGCCCAATTCCGAGAAGGCCACAATCACTTACGCAGGTCTTGGGGAAGGCGTGACATTCCTCTCGAAACCTTTGGAGAAAGAGACCGAGATTACCGGACCTTTGGCCGCCAAGTTGTGGGTTTCCTCTTCGACCGAAGATGCCGACATTTTTACTGTGTTTCGCGTTTTTTCCCCCGAACTGAAAGAAATGGTGTTCATGGGAGCACTCGATCCACATACGCCGGTGGCGCAAGGATGGTTGAGGGCGTCGCACCAAAAACTGGACAAAAGGCTGTCGTCAAAATACCGACCCTATCATACCCATGATGAGAAGCAGCCCCTAATACCCGGGCAGGCGGTGGAGCTGGATGTAGAAACCTGGCCCACCTCCATCGTTGTTCCCAAAGGGTATTATATCGCGCTTTCCGTCCGAGGAAGGGACTACGTTTACACTGGCGGAGTAAACCAGGGGCTTTCAAACATGAAAAATCCGTTTACAGGTGTAGGGCCTTTTCTCCATAACGATCCCATCGACCGCCCTCCCGAAGTTTTTGGGGGCGACGTGACGATTCATTTCGACAGGGAAAAGCAACCCTACATTCTAGTTCCTGTTATTCCACCGAAGAAATAGCTATCCACTGGCATACGCCCGTGACACTTGCAAGATGAATGACTTCAGATTTATTTTGGCATTTCCGCACGGGCTCACGCCCCTGGCCCTCTGCTAATCGTTGAGAGTTGAATCCGAGGAGGGGGAGGAGATCTCCCCTCTCCTCCTCCGTAGATGCCCAAAGAAAGCAGGCTGGAGCTGCGGTCCGCTGGGAATGAACATCAAGAGAGTTTGAGCGTAATCCCAAGGCATGTGGCTTTCGGGAAACCTCCCCTGCTCCGGCCGCCAGATAGAATCATTTGCCTTTGCCTTCTCTTCTGAGGACACCATCATCGTGGCTAGAGCATGCCGAGCCTGAATGTTGGGTCGGTAATCAGTTCCCGCCTTTTTCAATCCCTTTGTCCAAGCGTTCTTCCGCAGGGTCTCGATTTCGATGAGTTTGTTGTAGGAATTGAAAACCACACATCTGCTGCGGAGCCGTGACTGCACCCCCTGTTCTTTCATCTGATGTTTGAAAACAATTTACGTAATGACTGTTCAGATTAATATAGAGTTCTTGACAATTGCCGGCCATCTGGGATACATGTATCCCTGTACCCCAAGACCAAATTGAGATTTTTCATGAATCTATTAGAAAAGATTGAAATAAGCCGGCCTCCTACAATCAGGGAAGAGGTATACAAAATACTTCGCCGTAAGATCCTCACCGGTGAAGCGGCTCCTGGGACAAAGCTGATAGAGGTAAAACTGGCCGAGGAAATCAACACCAGCCGGACCCCCGTGCGGGAGGCGCTTCATAAGCTGGAAATGGAAAAACTCGTCGAGTCGATCCCGAGGGTGGGATACGTCGTCAGAAAAATAGGCGTCGACGATGTTGATGAAATATGTGAAATCCGTTGTGCGCTGGAGTCACTGGCAACCAAATGGGCTTCGGAAAGGATAACTTCAAACCAATTGGCACGATTGGAGGATATTATTTCGGACACTGAAAAAGCCATTAGAACAAACGATACTTCCCCTGTGATTGATTTGGATACGGAATTCCACGATATCATCTGCCATGCCAGCGGCAGCCGGAGGTTGATCGTCATGAGCCAGACTCTTCGGGAACACATGCTCTGGTTTCGAATCAAGGGGCTTGGCATTGCCGATATCGCCGAAAGGGCCAACCAGGGCCACCGAATGATCATAAATGCGATCAAGGGCAAAGATTACAAGGAGATTGAATCTGCTGTGTGGTTCCACATGGACCAGACGAGGAAAGATCTCAAGGGAAGAATGGTCAGGGATTGGGGATGATAGAGATACGGTTTCAGGGCCGGGGTGGTCAAGGTGTTGTGGTGGCCTCAGAGATTTTTGCGCGAGCCTGCTTTGAAGAGGGACGTTTCTCTCAGGGCTATTCCATTTTCGGCGGCGAACGTCGAGGGGCGCCGGTGGCGGCATTTGTCCGAATCAGCGATGAGAAGATTTACTTAAAGTGCGACATCGAGCATCCGGATCACCTGGTCATGTTTGACAGCACCCTATTCAGCCCTGCGGAGATCGAAGCGCAGCTTCGGCCCGGGGGAACACTTCTTTGCAACATAGCCGGTGCCTCGGAACCGGAACTTACCGGTAATTATCGAGTGGGTCTGATCGATGCGCAGCAAATCTCCAGAAATCACGGTCTGGGCACCATCGTAAACACCGCTGTTCTGGGGGCATATGCCCGACTCAGCGGCATCGTCAGCCTGGATGCGCTCCTGAAGGAGATTGGGAACGCTGTCCCGGCTGCTGTCGAGGAAAATCTCGCGGCGGCAAGGGAAGCCTATGAAAGCGTCACCGTGCGCCCATGGGGGAATTCTCAATGATCCGCAGATTGCGTCCCAAACTCGACCCGAAAAAGCCGTTTGTTGCAATTTCGTCTGAAAGCTCACTTGATTTCAAAACAGGGGCTCAGCGATCGGAAAAGCCGGCCTTCATCAATAAAGTTGCGCCCTGCCGCCACGCCTGCCCGATCGGGATAAATATCCCGGCAGCATTTCACCTGGCTTCAAACGGTGATTTTGATGCCGCGCTGCAGGTTTACTTGCAGGACAATCCCCTGCCCGGCGTCTGCGGCCGGGTCTGCTATCACCCCTGTGAAAGCAAATGCAATCGTGGAGAGTATGATGACCCGGTCAACATCAGAAGCTTTGAGCGCTTTCTGGCTGATAAGGGCCATGTTGACGTCACTACCCGGTTAAGCCCCTATACCGGAAATAAAAGTGTTGCCGTAGTGGGGTCCGGCCCAGCCGGTTTGAGTGCCGCATATCACCTGGCCCGCATGGGTTTCAACATTACCCTTTTCGAAGCACGGCCGGCTCTGGGCGGCATGCTGCGCTACGGTATTCCAAGTTATCGTTTGCCGCGCTCGGTTCTGGATACGGAGATCGATCGAATCCTTGATCTCGGGATAGAAGTAAAACTGAACACCACGATCGGTGGCAATTTGCCTTGGAGTGGTCTTGACGAGTACGACGCGGTGTTTCTCTCAACCGGGCTGCCTCAAGGAAAAACGCTCTTTTCATCCTCCAGCCTGCAGGATCGGATTTTTGCGGGAGTTGACTTTTTAGCAGATCCGGAGAACTCACCGTTGAAGGATGCCGGGCAAAAGACCCTCATCATCGGCGGCGGCAATGTAGCTGTGGATGTGGCCCGAACCCTTTTGCGGACCCGGCGTGGTCAAGGCGGGGGCATTACGCTGATATGCCCCGAATCCCGGGAGCAAATGCCGGTTCTGCCCGATGATCTTGCCGAAGCCGTGGAGGAAGGTTTGCATGTCCACAACGGGTGGGTTCCTGTTGAAGTGAAGGAAGACGCTCAAAGTCCGATAGCCGTCGGGTTCCGGCAGGCGGAGGTGGACAGGGATGAAACTACCGGTCAGATCGCCGTCAGGCCGGTTGGCGATTCATACCGACAGTACGAGGCGGACCATGTCATCGTTGCCGTCGGCCAGGAATTAGCTGCCGGCGTGCTGCCGGAACAAGTCGACATCTCATCGGGTCGTATCACGATAGACTCTTTCGGCCGAACCTCTCGTGCCAAATTTTTCGCTGGTGGAGATGCTGCCGGCAACAAAGCGTTCGTTGCGGACGCCATTGCCGGCGGCAAATTGGGCGCCATGGCTATCGCTTGTTCTTTTCAGGCCGAGGATGTGGGGGAGCAATTCAAAGCCTGTCAACTGGGGATGAGCAAGACCTTTTCGTGCCGGCATTTCATGCAGCGGGCGCTCATGGAATCGGAGAACCTGAAACAGATAGTAGCCTATGATCAGATCAACACGCTCTTTTTTCCTCCCCGTCCGCGTGTTTTTCCGCCAAAGGAAGATGTGCAAACCCGCAGGACAGACTTTACCGAGGTCGTCAAAGGCATCCATCCGGCAGAGATGCCGCTGGAGATCGCGCGCTGCTTCAATTGCGGCACCTGTATCGACTGTGAGAATTGCATGGACTTCTGCCCCGACATGTCAATCCTCAAAGACGCCGAATCAGGCATCTATGACTTCGATGCCGATTACTGCAAAGGCTGCGGTGTATGTTCCGTCGCCTGCCCGCGAAATATCATTAATATGGAGAAAGATACTGGATGAGAATGCTTCTGAAAGGCAACGAAGCCGCAGCCTATGGTGCGCGATTGGCGCGGCCGCAGGTTATTGCGGCGTATCCCATCACCCCCCAGAGCCCCATTTACGAGAAGCTTTCCGAATGGGACGGCAAAGGGACGTTGGGCGCTCGTATGATGCGGGTGGAATCTGAACATTCCGCCATGGCAGCCTGTCTGGCCGCTTCGATGACTGGAGTCAGGACCTTTACGGCAACCGCCTCCCAGGGCCTGGCCCTGATGCATGAGATGCTGCACTTTGCCTCCGGTATGCGGGCCCCCATTGTCATGGTCAACGTAAACCGCTCGCTGGCGGCCCCCTGGAGTTTCTGGAGCGATCAGACGGACAGCCTTTCCCAGCGGGATACCGGCTGGCTGCAGTTCTACGTGGCCGACAATCAGGAGGCGCTGGACACGGTGATTCAGGCCTACAAGGTTTCCGAGACGGTGCTGCTTCCGAGCATGGTCGTTCTGGAGGCATTTTACACATCCCATTTCATGGAGCCGGTCGAGGTGCCCGAGCAGGAGGAAGTCGATGAGTTCCTGCCCCCGTTTGAACCCGCATTTCAACTGGATCCGCTTCACCCAGTGACTCTCTGCCAAACGGTCACCCAGGCCCAGTACGCTGAATTCAAATTGATGCGGCAGGCGGCCATGGAACAAGCCCTCCAGGCGGTTGAAGCGGTTCACGAGGCGTTTGCGGGACAATTCGGCCGGCAATATTCCATCCTGGAATGCTACCGCCACGAGGATGCTGAAATTGTACTGGTGACGGCCGGCACCATCGGTTCCACCGCCAGGGTGGCCGTGGACGATCTCAGGGCAACCGGCCGCAAGGTGGGGCTGGTACGGATACGGCTGTTCCGCCCGTTTCCCAAGGCGGCCCTGATGAAAACCCTGATGCATGCCCGGCGGATAGCCGTCATCGACCGCAATATATCTCCCGGGCAGGAAGGGGTTTTCAGCGAGGAGCTGAAATCCGCCCTCTATGCATGTGATCGCCGCATTCCCGTATTCTCATTCGTACTGGGGCTCGGCGGAACCAACGTTTCGCCGGCTCTCATTAAGAAAGCCATTAAGATGACGTCGGAAATGGATCAACCGCCCATGTCTCCGATTTCGGATGTTGAGGAAGAAAATGCCGCCTAAAGCAGCGTATGAAAACTACATACATCCCGGCCATAGGGCCTGTGCGGGCTGCGGCGAGGTTTTGGGCATCAAGCTGGTTCTACAGGCCGTAGGGGAAAAGGCCATCGGTGTCGTCGTACCTTCCTGCATCGGCATCATCATCGGCCCTTTTCCTTCCGCCACTTTCAAGATACCGGTCTATCATCCGGCTTTCGAAACCGCCGCCTCGAGTGCGGCCGGGATATCCAATGCATTGATCGCCAAAGGAGACGAAGAAACAACGGTTGTCGCCTTCGCCGGCGACGGCGGAACTTCCGATATAGGTCTTCAGGCTCTGTCCGGGGCCGCCGACCGCAACGAAAACTTCATTTACTGCTGTTTCGATAATGAAGCCTACATGAATACCGGCATTCAAAGCAGTTCCTCCACGCCCAAGGATGCGTGGACCATGACCACACCCGTGGGGAAGGCCGGCAGGAAAAAGGAGATGGTTGAAATCATGAGCGCTCACCACATTCCCTATGTGGCGACTGCCTGTTCGTGTTTTCCGGATGACCTCAGAAGAAAAGTCAAAACAGCCAAGAAAATAAAAGGCACCAAATATATTCACATCCTGTCCCCCTGCCCAACCGGCTGGCGATACCCTGAAAAGCTGACGCCTAATATCGGCAGGTTAGCTGTTGAGACGGGATTCTTTCCGCTCTATGAAATCAGAAACGGTACGGATGTGGAAATAACCTATGAACCCAGGCACCTTCCGGTGAAAGACTACCTTTTGGCTCAGGGGAGGTTCAAACACTTAAGCACCAAGGACCTGGACCGGGTCAAGGAAGAGATCGATAGCCATTGGAGAGATTTGAAAAGAAGAGCGGGCAGTTCTTCGTGTTCCTAGAAAGTGAGTGAAGAGATTCATTTTCTGAGTCTTGCACGAAAATGACTCTAAACGCCAATTCTGATTTGCGGATAGCCTTTTGCAGTTGCCGAAGAGTTTCCTTTGCGAGCAGTAATTTTTCAGGGTCATTGAAGTCTGTCAGTTCAGGGATCCAGTTCCCGCCGCCATTGGGGCCATCGGCATTTGTTTGATAATATGTGAAAATCATGACCTCCTCTGAGCTATTCAGATTTATATGCCATATCTGTCAGACGAGGTCGTGATTTTTACATATGAACTACTCGACTGATGCAGCAATCTCGGAGCTGTCTAATCCTAATTCGACAATTTGCCAAATTTTACCAATCATTATTCTGATTTGTTCACGATTTTGAGGAGCGTTTCTTGAATAATCCATTGATTCGATGGATTTCTTAAGCGATTGAATTTGCTGAATCGCAATATCAGCTATTCCTTTTTTATCTGCAGGAAATGGAACTTCAAATTTTGCGAAATCCCTCCTTATTTGCGTCGGTATCTCCTGCTCATAAACTGGTTTTTTTGAGGTTTGCTTTCTCACTTTCTCATATTCCCTCAAAGCGTCCTTTAAGGAGTCGACCATTTTGGCCTTTATCCGGTTTGCTTCAGGGACATTATCTTGTTCCAAAGACCCAAGAGATTCGAACCACATTGACAAAGTCTGAAATACCAGGGAAGCTGCCTTCTTTGATTCCTGTGGAACTTCCGGATCATTGAAAGCATATTCAGCTGACGCAGTGCTCGCTATTGATATTAAGAACAATAACATCAGTATTACCGCAGGAATAATTGGTCGGTTCTTCATATTCCTTTCTCCTTCAATGGTTGCAGCCACTCTTCACCTTGTCTTGATTGTACTGCCATAGCCGATGGCTTTGACAGTATCATCCTTATCTTTTCGAGAAAATAAAAAAAAGCCTCTAACCCATCTTCTCCCATTTTTCTCGGATTATTTTCTTTTCTTATGAATGTCGGATTGCCCGGATTCAATAAGCCGGACACCTCGTCCTTTCCGGGTTCGGGCAGTCTTGGGCCACATTTTTGAGTTCTTTTCGACCATTCTTCCGGAAACGTTCATCTCTACTTCCCTAGCCGGTCTGCTGGGTCACCCTGAGACTGGTTTGGCTGGATGTACGAAAGTGCACGTGGCCTGACGTAGGTATCCCGTCCGGAGCCCAACTGTCCAGGTCCCCTCTTTTGCGCTGCCGAGCCCTTCGAACTCTCTCCATCGCCTACGTTGTCCAAAAGTATTCACGGAGTGATAAAAAGTGCACACCCCCACAAACCAAACGTGTCGCTCAAAGTTGTATAATAAAGCCATATATTGATAAAACTACTATATTCACTCAAAAATATTCTGGCATGAGGCTTGCTTATTCCTTTCCTGAAAGAAAGGAGGTGAGTTGGAAGAAGTAATTTCACGTTTCAATTTGGCTTAAATTCCGGAGGAATGCATGAGGAGGAAAGAGATGTCTAGAAAAATTTTTCCACTGATTTCCTTTTTAATTGCAATTTGTTTTTTGGCCGGCCCTTCCCTGGCTGCTCCGAAACTCAGGAACGCCCCTTGTTCAAGGAAGGGTCTCATTATAACTACCCGGCATGTATACAACTTGAATCGCCCCTCCACCCCCAACTTGAAGCTCTACGTGGCTCTCCCCAAGGCCCTTGCTCCGGTGTGGACAGGGGATGCCGACGCATGGCTGGTCATATGGGGGCCCCCTGATGCGTCTGAAGAGAGTCCGAGTGAACTGGGCGGCAGTGAACTGGGTGGCAGTGAACTGGGCGGCAGTGAACTGGGCGGCAGTGAACTGGGCGGCAGTGAACTGGGCGGCAGTGAATCGGGCAATAACAATAATATAGTCAAGATCCAGTTAACCGGTATGCATTCGACGTACAAATTTGGCTTTCGTCCCGGGAGAAAAGAGAGGCTTTTTAGTATAGATCCAAGCGAGCTGAGCGGCTTACCTTCAGGCACGTACCAGATGGGTCTCGTACTGACCGTAGCAGGCGGGGATCCGACCGTCCTCGCGGATTGGTACGATGGATTCAGAAGTCTCATAAGCGTGACCACCGTGAAGATCATTTCCACGGCATCCGGCACGGGGGACGAGTCCACGGCATCCGACACGGGGAACCAGGACGCCGGCGGTGGGTCCGATGACGGGTCCGATATTTCCCATGAGTACTAACAGCAGAAATCCGGAACAATCATGACCCGAAGGAAGGACCGCTCTTTGTGAATGGAGCGGTCCTTCCTTTTTCTCACCCTTGGTCCAGGAGCACACTTTCCGTCTCAATGAGGTATCTCCCGCTTCCGGCATGGCATCCCTTGCATTCACTCCTAGGTTCATTATCACCTGTTCCGACTGGGGGCTGTCTCCATCACTCCGTTTCAGGCAAACGGACTTGTGGCTCAGCTGCGGGGAAGCCGCGGCCGAAATCGACTCGGTCGTCTCCCGGCAATTCAGGACCATGGCGGAACAGGCCAAAAACACGTACCAGATCCCTCTCCAAACCGGCAGCGGTGGTCCTCTGCAACCATCGGCCATACCGGCTGATCAGCGCCGTATTGTTATACCAGCAGCGGCATCGATCATCTCTCGCGATTTCCCTTCGGACGCGGTCAAAGGCATCGGATTCCCAGAGGGCCCGGAATCCCTTCTCCCGTACAGATCCCACGCATACGTGCTGTTCGAGACAGGGATATGCATTTCCCCAGGGATCAATCCTGACCATCAAGGTTCCCGCATAGCACCGGTGTCTCGGAAAACTCCCGCTTTGCCGCAGCCCGGTCATGAGGCTCTTCACATACGCTTCCTTCGCGAGGGGAAGGCCTTCCAGCTGGCGAGCCATTCTTTTCCGGTCGAGCTGAAATGCCTCGGCCTCCGGCCCGGTGTAAAAAGCGCTTGGGGAATAATGGGCCGCCTGGACCAACACGTGATCTACCAGAGCCGCCCACTTCAGATAGTAGGCACGCAGTTCTCCCACGTTGTTATTAGAGACAGTCATCCGGACGCGAACCAGTGGCCGGGAATGAGAAGAACAGGCTTTCAGGCGCCGAATTCCCTGTTCGATTCTCCCATAAGAGCCGGGAGCGCCCCGTGCCTTTTCATGGGTTTCCGCAGTGGCGCCGTCCAGGCTCACAGTAATACACGAAGCGCCTGCGCGGCACAGGGCCTCCGCCCGCTCTTCCAGCAAGGTGCCATTGGTACAGACGTTTACAGACATGCCGAGGCGCGCGAAGCCGGCAATGATGGACGGGAGATCATCGCGCAGGAGCGGCTCGCCCCCGGCGATACTCACTTGATACACATGCAGGGCACGGAATTCACGAGCGAGATCCCGGTATTCCGCCAGGGCCAACTCGTCCCGTCGAGGATCCCGCCAGCGCTGGCACATGAGGCATCGGCAATTGCAGCGATACGTGACATCCAGCTCCGCCATGTAGGGTCCGGCCACCGGGGGCCGCCCCCTGCCGGCCGCCAATACGTTCTTCCGTGAATGCCACAGTGTAGCAGCAAACTGCCGGGAGCCCAGAATATGCCTGTACCGCCAGGGCCTTTTCAATCGGAAATTCCTTTCTGCGGGGTATATCGCTGCCCCCTTTTTATAGCATTCTTCCGAGATGTCCAAAACATTTTTCGCGATACCCCTTTTCATTTTTTTGTCCGGCCGCTTCCTGTTTTCCCGGCAGCTGGACAGAAGCGCACTTTCCGTTGCCCGGAACGCGGGAAATGAGGTACTATGAAAGTCACTCAGTGGAAGGAGTCCCGTCACGCATGCAAGAGAAAGAAATCTGGTTCAATCGCAAGGGGCGATTGGGCCAGCTGGACGAGAAAGTGAGAGAAAATCTCGACCCATCCGAAATAACCAAGTTCGACCGGATGGCCTCCCGCTGGTGGGACCGATCCGGAGACTGGAAGGCCCTCCATGATATCAATCCACTGCGGATGGAATTTATCACACGGCAGGCATCCCTGGACGGGGCACGGGTCCTGGACATCGGCTGTGGCGGAGGCATCCTCAGCGAATCGCTGGCCGAAGCCGGCGCCCGGGTCACCGGCATCGACGCGGGAGCGGAAACCCTGGAGATCGCCCGTCAACATGCACGGGAAAGCGGTCTTTCGATCGATTACCGGCGGGGAACCGTTGAGGCGCTCGCCTCTCCAGGCCTGGAGAAATTCGATGTCATCACGTGCATGGAACTCCTTGAGCATGTGCCCGATCCGCGATCCATCATCAGCGCATGCGCACGGCTCCTGAACCCAGGAGGAAATCTTATCTGCGCCACCGTCTCCCGCAGCATGAAATCATTCCTCTTTGCCATAATCGGGGCCGAGTACATTCTCCGGCTCCTGCCCGTGGGTTCCCATGATCATGGCAAGTTCATCAAGCCGGACGAACTGGCGGCGTGGGGGAAGGCGTCCGGCCTGCAGATGCAGGGTGTTACCGGGTTGGGGTACAATCCCTTCACCCGCAGGTATTTCCTCTCAAGGGATCTCCGCGTGAACTACATCTTGCACCTTCGCAAACCCGACGCTGGTTTCGAGACCCAAAAACGCTGACTCTCCTCCTGGAGAGCGAGAGGACCAGGCACTCTCCCCGGGCGAGCTCAGGGAAGAAGCCATTTCTTCCCTGAGCAGCGCGCCTTTCCAGGAGGTGGATCGGGAGAACCTGTCCGGGTCCTCCGCCAAAAGTGGAGAGTTTAGCGACACTACGGTACCGGCCTAAAGGGTTCAGTCACCAAAAATACACAAATTACCGTATTGATCTGAACCGGCTCATGAATAGAATTGAGAAGGAGCGGATGGAAGCACGACAACACGATACCTGTTGATTATTTGCTGTTTTCCTTGTAAAAATACAGTTTAACGTTTGTTAGTGGTTATAGAATACTGATCATCTTGCATGGAGGCACCCATGAAGGAACACCCCGTTTTTTCCAGGGAAGCGGAAGATTTTTTCTACATGGAAAAGAACGTTCCGTGCCAGAACGCGTGTCCCGCCTCTACCAACATCCCTGCCTACATCAAAGCCGCCTTCGAGGGGGACTACAGCGGCTCTTATGAAATCAACCGCCTGGCGAATATCCTTCCCGGCGTCCTTGGCCGAATCTGTTCCCGTCCCTGTGAAGAAAAGTGTCGGCATGGGGAGCCTGAATTGGGAAAACCGGTTGATATTTGCCATATCAAGAGGCTCGCTGCCGACTACCGGGAACCCCGGGTCACTTCCGACAGGCCTCCTTCTCCCGACATCGACAAACAGGTTGCCGTCATCGGTTCGGGGCCTGCAGGCCTCGCCGCTGCCCATGACCTGCGCATGGCCGGGATATCCGTCACCCTCTTTGAAGCCTTTGACCGGCCCGGCGGCATGCTCGCCTATGGGATTCCCGAATTCAGGCTTCCCCGCCCTGTTCTGGAGGATGAAATCAATCACATCCTTTCTCTGGGCGTTGACCTGAAGACCGGCATCAGAATAGGACGAGACGTGACCGTCGAATCACTCCTTTCCCGGTATGATGCCGTTCTTGTGGCCACCGGCTGCTATACTCCGAGATCTCTGGATGTCCCCGGGGAAGACCTCCCGGGAGTCTACCCCGGCCTTGACTTCATGATCGATGTCTGTTCCGGAAATACTCCGGTCCTCGGGAAGCGGGTCCTCGTGCTGGGGGCCGGTTTCACCGCCTTTGACTGCGCGCGGTCAGCTTTGCGCCTCGGGGCCGAGGATGTGGCCATCTGCCTGCGGCGAACCGAGGAAGACCTGGTCGTCACCCGGGATGAAATCCTCGAAACAAAGAAAGAGGGAATCGCGATACATACGCTCATGGTCTCGACGCGCATCCTGGGGAGAGAAAAGCTGGACGCGGTGGAATTCGTGCGGACCAGGCCGGGGGACCGCAGACCTGACGGAAAACGAGAGGTCACTCCCATCCCTGGCAGCGAGTTCACCCTACCCGCTGACGCCCTCATGGTCGCCACCGGCCAGACTCCGGAACCCTTCGCTGCGCCCGAGGACAAGGATCTTCGGGGCATCCTCAAGACCAACGGAGATTCCTTCGGCGCGTCGGCACCAGGGCTCTACGCGGCCGGAGATTACGTGACCGGACCTTCCACGGTCATAGAGGCCGTTGCCGCCGGACGCCGGGCAGCGGAGCGCATCGCCGAGGACCTCGTCGGAAAGCAGTTTCTGGAGCAGGCGGTCCGACTCCAGCAGACCGAAACCACCGCGCGAAAACGGACCTGGGATTTTATTCCGAGGCAGGAAATGCCCACCGTCGCGTCGGTCCGGGATCGTGTCAGACCGCCGATCCCTGAAGTGGAAACGGGATACACCAGGGAACAGGGCCTGGAGGAAGCAAAGAGGTGCTATCTCTGTTACCTTCACTACGAAATCGATATCGAGCGCTGTATCTACTGCCGGTATTGCATCGATGTGGCGCCGCGGGACTGCATCAAGCTGGTGGAAGAGGTGAAGCTGAATGACGCGGGAGCCATTGCCGCTCTTGTGGAGACATCGGACTGGGGCAAAGTGAACGCCATCATGATTGATAATCAACGCTGCATCCGGTGCGGCGAGTGCATGCGGGTCTGTCCTGTGGACTGTATTTCCGTGACCCGGGTGGAACTCGTTGAACGCCTGCTGAACAAAGGAGGGTGACATGTCCGGGCAGCATTTTCTGGTGATCGGAAACGGACCTGCCGGCAATGAGGCCGCCCTCACCCTGCGGGAAAAGGCCCCGGACGCACAGGTCACCATTATCAGCAGAAATCTGGGGGGCTCATATTGCCCCCACCTGATCCCTGATTACATAGCCGGCAAGATCCCGGAAGAGTGCCTGTTCGTGGTTACTCCCGACGCGTACACGGACAAAAACATCAAGTTCCGTCATGGACAGCGGGTGGTAGACCTGGATCCGATGAAAAAAACAGTGATCCTTGATCACAAGGAGGTAATCCCCTTTGACGGGGTCATCATCGCGGTAGGAGGAAAACCAAGGATCCCCGAGTATCTCCGTGTCTTCGAGGATTCCCTGCTCACCCTCAAGACTGTAGAAGATGCCCGGATATGGGTTTCGATGCTCCCGGAGACCGATTCGGTGCTCCTCATCGGTGGCGATCTCACTTCCTTCGCGGTTTCCAAGGCCCTGATTCACCTCGGCAAAAAGATATATTTCATGCTCACGGAACATGCCTTCTGGCCCTTACGGCCGGATGGCGCCCTCCTTGACGAGGTCTCCCAAAGGTTGGCCTGCAGGGGAGTTGAAGTCATTTCCGGGAAGAGGTTGAAGAGTCTTACCAGGCCTTCCGGAAAGTGCGTCGCCGCCCGGTTCGACGATGGGTATGAATTGGAGGTGGGCATGATCGGCGCCTTTTACGGTCTCACGCCCGACATCGATTTTCTCCGGCGAAGCGGGTTCCGGATGGACCGGGGCGTGCTCGTGGACGAATTCCTGCATACCGGCTTCGAAGGGGTGTACGCCACGGGGGACTGCGCCCAAATTTACCACCCCGACCTCAGGGATTACTGGGTTTCCATCGGACACGCCAATGCCGTTATTCTCGGAAGAACTGCGGCGAACAATCTGCTGGGAGGAGAGGATCAGACCGCAGTCGTTGCAGAAAGCATCTTTGAAGTGGAAGGAATCAACGTGAACACTTCCTGGTGGATGGAGTTCTGATATGCCCGAAGTGGACCTGACAATAGAGATTTGCGGGATGTCCGGGGACGGCACTATTGCGGCGGGAGGATTGTTGAATGCAGCCCTTTCAAAGGCGGGTTTTTTTCTGATGGCCTTTGATTCCTACCCGGCGGAAATACGGGGGTTCGGCCGCTGCGTGACCCGTTCCCGCGTCGGCATGGAGGAAATGCTGGCCCTCGCCTCCGAGACCCATGTGCTGATCTCCCTGGATGATGAACAATCCCTTTCGAGAGTTCCTTTCCTGGCAAAAAACGCCACGGTTTTTTTCGACAACAGACCGCCGTCCTTCGTTGAAGAGGGCCGCTCCATTGCCGCACACGTCGGGCCCGACGTCACCCTTCTCGGGGTTCCTTTCCGAGACCTCACCGCGCGGGCAACCGGCACCACCAGGGGACGAAACCTTACGGCGCTCGGCGCCTTTGCGGGCGCGTTCGATCTGCCGCCGGGGCCTTTCCACGAGATCATCAGGAAGAAATTCGATCCAAAAGGGGAAAAGGTTGTGCTGGCAAACATCAAGAGCTTTGATGCCGGCCTGCAGTACGCCCGTGAAAAGCTTGACCGATCCGCCAAGGGCATCTTTCCCGTGCCTCAAAAAACAGGAGAGGAGACCGACAGGGTGCTGCTTTCGGGAAACACGGCCATCGCCCGAGGCGCACTTGATGCCGGGCTGAAGCTCTACTTCGGCTATCCCATCACTCCGGCAACCCCCATCATGGAATATCTGGCGAAGGCCTTGCCTGAGAAAGGGGGCAGGCTCCTCCAGATGGAAGACGAAATTTCTTCCATCGGAGCGGTCCTGGGAAGTTTTTACGCGGGAGGAAGGGCCATGACGGCCACTTCGGGCCCAGGCCTTTCTCTCATGACCGAACTCATCACCCACGGGGTCATGGCGGAAATTCCGGCGGTTATCATCGATGCCCAGCGGGGGGGACCGGCCACCGGCCTGCCGACAAAAACCGAGCAATCGGACCTCCATGCCGCAGTCTTCGGCGGTCCGGGCGACTCGGCCCGTATCGTCATCGCGCCCACGAACGTTTCGGAATGTTACGGGTACACGGTGAAGAGCTTCCAGATCGCAGAAAAATATCAGACGCCCGTCATTGTCCTCACCGACTTCTTTCTCGATAACCGCGTGGAAAATGTGGGCATGCCCCGTGCCGTGCCGGAGGAAATTTTCGACGGAAATGTCTATCCGGACCCGTCGTTGAAAGACCGCTACCGCCGGTTTGAGCGCACCGAATCGGGCATTTCTCCCCGGTCGATCCCGGGCATGGAGGGATTCCTCTTCACCACGACAGGATTGGAACATTCGGAGATCGGGGTTCCCGATTATGCGCCCCAAAACCATATGCTCATGAGCGATAAGCGCCACCGGAAGATTACCGGTGCAATGGCTGACCTGCCGGCTCCAAGAGAGTTTTCCAAAGGGGGCAGCCTGAAGGTGGGGGTCATCGCCTGGGGATCCACTTTCGGGTCAGCGCTGGAGGCCGTCAGAAAGGCTGAAAAGAAGGGAATTCGTGCGGGGGCACTGAAAATTACCTCCATCTTTCCCTACCACGCGGACATCATTCGCGAGTTCATGGCGCGGTGTGGGGAGATCCTCATTCCCGAACTCAATTACGAAGGCCAGCTCGCCAACCTGATCGGGCACCTTTTTCGAAAAGAAGTGCAGCGTCTGGACAGGGTGACTGGAGAGCCGTTTCCCGCGTCGATCATACTGGAGAAGATAGAGTCCCTCGCAAAGTAGGCAGGGGCGAGGCATGCGCGCGATTTTCCGCACGGACGAAAGAGGAAACAGAACCGTTCCCGGAGGCTGTATTGTATGAAGACATCAGGCAGGGTCCTTGCCGAGAAAGTAGCAAAAATCAAGGATTCTAAGATCTTTTCCATCCGTTCCTCCAATCTCCCCACGTGGTGCCCCGGATGCGGCTACTTCGGGATCCACCAGGGGCTGAACAACGCGATCCAGCAACTGGGGCTCCCGCACCATGAAGTCGTGACTGTATCGGGGATAGGCTGTGCTGGTCGGTACCCCTTCTTTGCCCACACGTACGGCCTCCACACGGTCCACGGGAGGGCCCTTCCGGTTGCGACGGGCGTAAAACTGGCCAATCCCCGTCTCGCGGTTTTTGCCGTGGGCGGGGACGGCGACGGCCTGGGTATCGGGGGCGGGCACCTTCCCCACATAGCGAGGCGGGATATCGATGTCACCTATCTCCTCTTCGACAATTCCATATACGGTCTCACCAAGGGACAGCCGTCACCGAGCTCGCCTGTCGGATTCAAGACCAAGGCCTCCCCGCACGGCACGACCGATGCTCCCTTGAATGCTACCCTGATGGCCCTTTCTTATGGGGCGACTTTCGTGGCGCGTCTCTTCGCAGGCGATCCGGAAGCAATCACCGAAGCCCTTGTGGAAGGGATTCAACACAAGGGGTTTTCCTTCTTTCACATCTATTCAACCTGCGTTACCTTTGATAAACAGTTCAAGACCTGGGACCATCTTCACGAATGGGTCCATCCTCTCCCGGACAGCCACGATCCCACGAACCTGAAACAGGCAATGGATGAGGCCCTGGAAGATCAGTTCAGCCTGGGAATTTTCTATAGACAGAGAAAGGAGTAAGGATGCTGCAAAACCTGACACACAAGATTCTGGAGGAGCACCTGGTTGAAGGAGACCTGATCCCAGGCCGGGAGATTGCCGTCACCATCGACCATACCCTTCTCCAGGATGCGACCGGGACCATGGCCATGCTGCAATTCGAGGCCCTGGGCATCGACGCCGTAAAGGCGGAACTGTCAGTCCAGTACGTGGACCATAACCTCCTGCAGACAGACAATAAAAACGCCGACGATCACGCCTACCTCCAGTCGGCCTGCGCCCGGTACGGAATCCGTTTCAGCCCGCCCGGCAACGGGGTTTCCCACCAGGTCCACATGGAGCGATTCGGCGTGCCCGGAAAAACCATGCTCGGATCTGACAGTCATACCCCCGGCGCCGCCGGGGTATCCATGCTCGCCATAGGCGCCGGCGGGCTTGACGTGGCCCTCGCCATGGCGGGACGCCCTTACTATTTCCCCTGTCCAAGGGTATTCGGAGTAAAGATCACGAACGCCCTCCCGGACTGGGTCAGCGCAAAGGATGTGATTCTCGAACTTTTGAGACGCTACGGCGTCAAAGGCTGCGTGGGAAAAGTGATCGAATACTATGGACCGGGCGTGATCAATCTCTCCGCCACGGATCGGGAAACCATCGGGAACATGGGAACGGAACTCGGCGCCACCACCACCGTCTTTCCATCCGATGAAAACACCCGCGCCTATCTCGAGGCCCAAGGCCGGGGCGGCGTGTGGCGCGAACTCCATGGGGACGAAGGGGCCGACTATAACGAGTATGATGAGATCGATCTGTCGAATCTCGAGCCGCTCATTGCCAAGCCCACATCCCCGGGAAACGTGGTTCCCGTCCGGGAGGTCGCCGGACTCAAGGTCCATCAGGTGATCGTGGGGAGCAGCACCAACTCCTCTTTCCGGGACCTGATGGTGGCAGCAAGGATCATGGAGGGAAGAACCCGTTCCCCCCACACCTCCTTCCATATCAACCCTGGAAGCAGGCAGGTGCTTGAAAACATCGCGACTCACGGGGGCGTGGTCTCGATGCTCATGGCAGGCGCCCGCATTCATGAACCGGGCTGCCTGGGCTGCATCGGCATGGGACAGGCGCCCGGCACCGGTCAGGTGAGCCTCAGAACATTTCCGCGCAACTTCCCCGGCCGTTCCGGCACCAAGGACGATCAGGTTTATCTCTGCTCCCCGGAGACCGCTGCTGCAGCCGCTCTCAAGGGCGTCATCACGGATCCCCGTGATCTCGGGAAGGAGATGCAGTACCCCCGGGTAAAGGACCCCGAGACCTACCTCATCGATCATTCCCCGATCATCGAGCCGTCCGAGGAGCTGCGGAAGACCGAGATCATCAGGGGACCGAATATCAGACCCCTTGACACCATGGACCCGCTTCCCGACACCCTGAAGGCTGAGGTGGCCATCAAGGTGGGAGACGATATCTCCACTGACACGATTATGCCCGCCGGCAACAAGGTCCTCCCGTTGAGGTCCAACATCGATGCCATCAGCAAGTTTGTGTTCTACCAGATCGACCCGGGTTTTCACGAGAAATGCAGACAAAAGGGAAACGTAGTCGTCATAGGTGGGGAAAACTACGGGCAGGGGTCAAGCAGGGAGCATGCCGCCATGGCGCCGCGTCACCTGGGGGTCAGGGCAAAAATCGCAAAGAGTTTCGCCCGGATACACAAGGCGAACCTCTGCAATTTCGGTATCCTCCCCCTCACCTTCAAGAATCCCGGGGACAGCGATCTTTTCGCTGAAGGCTCAAGTGTCGTGTTTCCCGACATCAGGGCTCGGCTGGAAAACGGGGAGCATGAGATTCCTGTTCAAGTGGACGGGAAGACGGTCACAACCCTCCTGGAGGTATCTCAGCGCAAGCGGGAATACCTGCTGGCGGGGGGCGCGCTCAATTACGTAAGAGCGCAATTGAAAGAAAAGTAACGTCCGGTCCGCAGATCGGACTGGAATTCTTCTGAGGGAGGCATACATGGCACAGACAGTCAATATCAAGAATACCGGCCTGCGGGGGGTTACCGTCGCGGACACCAAAGTCAGTTTCATCGATGGAGAAAAGGGCGTCCTTATCTACCGAGGCTACCGGATAGAAGACCTGGCCCAACGCTCTTCCTTTCTGGAGGTTGCCTACCTCCTCCTGAACGGTACACTGCCGACAAAACAGACAATGAAAGAGTTTGAACAGCAATCAGTGGCGGCACGGCAGGTCCCTGATTATGTGCTCGAATCCTTCAGGAAATGGCCGCGGGAATCGAACCCCATGGATGTTCTCCAGGCCGCTGTTCCCCTCCTCGCAATGGATGATCCGGACCTCTCCGGCGAGACACGGGATGCGAACTTTCGCATGGCTACCAAAGTGATCGCCCGGATCCCCATTGTCGTGGCTGCATGGCATCGCATCAGGCAGGGCCTCGACGTGCTGCCCCCGAAGGAATCTCTTTCCCATGCGGCTAATTTCCTCTGGCAGCTCCATGGAGAGGAACCCCGGGAGGAGATGGCGAATGATCTCGACACCTGCCTCGTGCTTCACGCGGACCACACATTCAATGCCTCCACCTTTGCCTGCCGGGAGGTGGTATCCACCCGCGCCCACCTGTATGCCGGTGTTGCAGCGGGCGTTGGTGCGCTGTCAGGCAGCCTCCACGGAGGCGCCAATGCCCGGGTGATGAAGATGCTCCTGGAATTGGAATCTGAAAAAGATATAGCGGGATGGGTAAAGAAGACGCTGGATGGCGGCGGCAGGATCATGGGCCTGGGTCATGCCATTTACAAGACCATGGACCCGAGGGCCAGGTTCCTGCGGGAAATGGGGGCCCGAATGGGAAAGAAGCTGGGAGTGGAAAAATGGCACGAGCTTTCGATCCAGATCGAGCAGGCGGCCCTGGAAGAATTCACTCGGAGGGGAAAACCGGAGATCCAGCCTAATGTGGACTTCTACAGTGCTCCCGTGTACCACATGATGGGGATTCCCAGAGATCTTATGACCCCTCTTTTCGCGATTTCCCGGGTTGCAGGATGGTGCTCCCATGTCATAGAGGAGAAATTCGGCGATGCCCAGGAAAAGCCCGCATTGTACCGGCCGAAAGCAGAATACGTGGGCCAGTACTGCGGATTGATGGGGTGTACCTACGAGTTGCCCGACAACAGAAAATAGCGGAGGGAGGAGAATATGTATACACCACTCACCGAATGCAGATACATAGAACGGATAAAGGACAGAAGCAAGGTCGGGGTCTGGGGATTCGGGAACGTTTCGCGGGACGTGGTCCTTTCACTGGTCGATCAGGGCCTGGGAAAAGAGATCATCTTTTATGGACGCCCCCGGGAAGGCTATCCCAACAGGGCCGGGGCCTGGGTCGAAGACCTGAAGGCCAACGCAATCCGCCGGCCTCGCCTCCTGGGCACCAACAAGATAGATGATATGGCCGGGCTGGATGTGATTTTTGTCGGCGTCGGCGTTCCGAGAAAAGAAGGACAGACGCGAAGTGACCTCCTTGCGGTCAACACGAAAGTCATTGCCGACACATCACTCGCTATTCGAAGGCTCTATGAAGGCTGTTCATCCAACGACCTTCCCCTTATCATCTACATGGGGAACCCGGTCACCGCCATGTCCTGGGTCGGATACAAGGCGACGGGCTTCCCAAGGAACCACATTATGGGACAGGCCGGGAACCTGGATTCCCGGAGGATCTGTTATGCGATTTCCCGGGTGCTGGGCATTTCGGGAAGCGACATGCGCGGGATTGTGTTCGGCGAACACGGGGACTCAATGGTGGCAAGCCCCCGTTTTTTCTCGGTGAGCGGTGTGCCGCTTGAGCATATTATGAAGGTCGAAGGAATTGACGCGGCACAGATAAAGGAAGTCATGGAAAACGCGAAAAAAGGCGGGACCCATTTTGTCAATGAGACAGGCCAGAGTGCCTCTGCAGGTCCCGCCCGGGCTGCCTGCGACATGTTACGGGCTGTCATCTCCGGCGAGGCCGAGGTCCAGCCGGTGGTCGCCATCCTGGAAAAGGAGTACGGTCTCCTCAAGGAAGAAGACGCCCTTGACTCCCTGGCCTTCGGCGTACCTGCCAGGATTGGTCCCTATGGCGTCGAAAAAATTTATGAACTGGATCTCGGGGATCTCCGCGGTGAGATCGAACACTCCACGGCCCTTATCATGAAGGATATCACGGCTGCTGCCGGAATCCTGAAGACCGCGTTCGGAATAGAATGATTGAATGGAGACATTCCGGAGCACCATATACGGCTACTACCGCCGTCACAAGCGTGATCTCCCCTGGCGAAAAACCAGGGACCCCTACCATATTCTCGTCTCCGAGATCATGCTCCAGCAGACGCAGGTGGACCGGGTCCTGCCCAAATACGGCCTGTTTCTTGAAACATTTCCCACCCTGAAAGCGCTTGCGCATGCATCCCCTGCCGCCGTCCTCGGGGTATGGTCAGGGCTCGGGTACAACAGGCGCGCCCTCTTTCTCCAACGTTCGGCCCTGAAGATCATTTCGGATTTTTCGGGCAGGGTGCCCGCCACCTATGAGGGCCTGCGACAGCTCCCCGGGGTCGGCTCCTATACGGCGAACGCCATCCTCGTCTTCGCGTACAACAGGCCTGCGCTGGTGCTCGATACGAACATACGCCGGGTCTATATCCACTTCTTTTTTGAAGGAAGAAATGCCGTGGACGATGCAGAGCTTTTCCCGCTCATGGAGAAGACGCTCGATACCGAAAACCCCCGTCGATGGTTTGACGCCTTGATGGATTACGGGGCGATGCTGGGAAGGGAAGACCGCGCCCTGAACAAGCGGAGCAGGCACTATGCAAGACAATCCCGATTCGAGGGCTCCGACCGACAGGTCAGGGGCAGGATACTGAAAATGCTCTTGGGGCAATCACGCACGTTCAGGGAACTGCAGGAGACCGTTCCAGATACCCGCCTCCAAACGATACTCGCCGATCTCCAGCGGGAAGGCTTCCTGGAGAAAAAGAACAGGAAATACGCCATCCGCTCATAACACTTGTACAGCACGCATGAACGGCGAGGTGCACGTATCCTTAAACGCGATGTCGTATCCGAATTGAAAAATTTTCTTCACCGCAGAGGCGCAAAGTTCGCAAAGAACTTGATTTCCCCTTTCCGCTGAGACGGCGGAAAGGAAAAAGACAGCCTTACGGGCGTAAAATTACCGGCTGTATTTTTATGTTCAGAATAGCAGCTGTTTTCTTTTGCCGTCCTCTCAACGGCAAAAGAAAAAATGGTAGTTAGCTTTGCGTTCTTTGAGCGAAGCCCCGCTAACGGGACAGGCAGGCGGTGAAATTATACAAAGAAAACGACATCGAACTTATGAGTGCAGGCAATTAGCCTTCGACAGCGGCGGGGCCGGCCGGCGTCAATCAGCGGGTTCACAGCCTAAAAGGCCTGTCAGGAGTTATCTTGCGGGGAAACGGCTTTTGCTTTTGCCCTGCCGCCGGGAAGGAAACCGAGCATGGTTCCGGCCGTCCCCACGAAAAGAGCACAGAAAATCAGGTAGATCCGCATTGAAGCGACTGTGACAGCGCCCGCCCGCATTCCGGCCAAAGTTGCGTGGGCAGGGTCATACGCCCCGGCAATGGCACCGGCAGCCACGCCGACAAAAAGGCACGCTCCAAAATAGATTGCTACCGACCACAACATCCCCATCATAAATCGCCGTCCCATTCGTCACCTCCGAGAGATTCTTCACGGCCTTCCGCCCTGACCGGCAGGACAGGGCGTTCATTCTTGGCATACCTCTGTTATCGGTGAACAAGTTATGGGACTTGAGGCAAAAGAGGGGGCGTAATGCGCTCGCATGGAAGAGAGGAGGAAACCGCGAGTTGTTTTTCTTGCAACGAAGTAACCTAAGCGGTAATCTTAAGGCTCGTTCTGAATCCTCTTCTTGCCGTAACGACGCATGAGGAATTACTGCCTGACGCTGCTTGCGTTTATGGCACCGAAATCCTAAGTGATTGGGGAAGAAAAGGCAAGGGAAACAGGCCTTTCGATAAAAACACTTTAGCGATCTGAAAAGGAGGGCAGAGCATGAAAAGATACACCTGGATTTTTGTCATCTTCTTGTCGTTTTTCGGATTAGTCATAGGACCTCAGGTCCCGGCCGCCCCTGCTGCTCAACCCATAATCGTGGGAGTCCCGACGTCCCTCGGATTTCTGGAGGGAAAGGAAGGCCTCAGGGCGGTGGAGATGGCTGTGGCCGAGATCAACGCGAAGGGCGGCGTGATGGTGGGGGGAGAGAAGAGGCCCTTCAAGGTTGAATCCATCGACATCCGCGATGCCGCTCCGGGGGTGCCCGTGCCTGAGGCACTCCTCGGCATTGAAAAGCTCATCCTGGAAAAGAAGCCGACCGCCCTGTTGGTAGGGCCGTTCCGCTCTGAAGCCCTCCTCGCCGGCATGGATCTGATCGCCAAGTACAAGATCCCGCTCATCGGCAGCATTGCCATGACCCCGGCCTCCGAGAAAAAGATTGAGGAGAACCCCGAGAAGTTCAAATACGTATTCCGGAGTTCCCTCGATGTGACGGGCTGGGTGGGCCTGCTCGTGGGCACCATGAAGACCCTCAACCAGAAGTTCGGCTTCAACAAAGTCTATCTCATGAACCAGGATGTCCTCTGGGCTCGCGGCACCGCAAAAGGTATGGAAGGCTGGTTTAAAAAAAGCGGCTGGCAGGTCCTCGGACATGACGAGTTCCCCACGGGTTCTACGGATTTTTCGAGCGGCCTCATGAAAACCAGGGCCTTGGGGGCACAGATCCTGTTCACCTGCTTTGATATGCCCCAGAGCGGCATCCTGGTGAACCAGTGGAAGTCCATGAAAGTCCCTGCACTGATGACGGGTTTTATTTCTCCTATGGCCGGACAGGGGGCCTGGAAGACCTTCCACGGAAAAATCGGCGGCCTGCTGAATGCCGTCTTCGAATTGGGCAATATCGGCGCGGTCAAATACCCGCCCGCCACTCGGTTCCACAATGCGTACAAGAAGAAGTACGGAAAATACATCGAGGCGGGTCACGGTCCCGCACCGAGCTATGAATCCGTCTATCTGCTCAAGGATGCCATCGAAAAGGCGAATTCCCTGGATGCCGATGCAATTGTGGCGGCGTTGGAAAAGGCCGACCGCAAGGGAGTCATGGGGCGCGAAAGATTCTCACCGGGTCACCAGGTGATCTTTGGTGTAGACCCGGCTAAGACCGCGACAGGCTGTTTCTTTCAGTGGAATGAGAAGGGACAGCGGATCATTGTTTATCCACCCGCTCTTGCCGAAGGTGAGATCCAGCTCCCTCCGTGGATGAAGCCGGCCAAGTAGTGTGACGTATGGGGGATGATGTTCAGGGTCGTCATCCCCCGTTCAGTTTTGTTAATCCCATTCAACGCATAGGGGTCAGCAATACCAATGTTCTGGGGCACCGTTGTCTATGCAGTGGTCAACTCCGTGAGTCTTATGCTCGTCGCGCTGGGATTCAACCTTACGTTCGGCATCAGCGGGGTCGCCAATTTCGCCTATGGGGCCTTTTACATAGGGGCGGCCTTTCTCTGCTGGATCTTTCTCAACACGCTGGGCCTGCCCTATCTGCTGGCCGTCATAATCGCTGTGCTCACTACGACCGTTGCGGGCGCCCTGATGTACCGGACCGTTTTGGTCCGCGTGCGGGGGCAGTCCCTTTCCGAGGTGATTGCCACATTCGGCATCGGCCTCGCCATCCTGGAGCTTTTCAGGTACCTGGGTTTTATCGGTTTCGAGTATACCCTTCCGGTCTTTGAGGACAAGAGCTTCATGATCGCCGGGGTCTTCATTGACATGCAGCGCATTTTCATCGTAATTATCGGCTCAGCCCTTGTGATCGGGCTCTGGCTTTTCACACACTTCACGTCGCTTGGCCTTGCCTTCAGGGGAATCGCACAGGACGAACGCACCGCGCTCACCTTCGGCATGGATTCGGACCGGATAGCCACCCTCAGCGTCTCCTTCGGCGCCGGGCTCGCGGCCATTGCCTCCACGGTGATTATTCCCCTGGGAACCATTTCGGTCAGCGAAGGATACGATGTGCTGATCAGGGCGTTGGCGGTTTGCATTGTTGGAGGCCTCGGCAGCACTGGCGGCGTCATTCTGGCCAGCTTTGTGATCGGATTTGCCGAACGTTTCACGGACACGTACATCAGTTCCCATTGGACCATGATCGTGAGCCTGGCCGCACTGCTCATCGTACTCATTTTTAAACCGTCGGGCCTGTTCGGAAAGCAGAAGGAACTGGAAGAGAGGATATAGATAAAGGCAGGCGTAGGGCGCAAGGCGCAGGGCGTAAGGTTTTAGGAATGGATATAGGTGAAGGCAGGCGTAGGGTGTGAGGCGTAAGGCGTAGGGCATAAGGTTTGAGGAAGATGAAGAAACGGAAAGAGAGAATCGACCGCGGCATAAAAGCCAGGTCCGGCGACATCTTCGCCCTCTGCTCGTGGCGTGAAATGGCCTACCTGGCCTTTCCCAGGCTGCTTCCCATTGTCGGATGCCTCGTACTGCCGCTGATCCTGAGCGGCTACTGGCAAAAAGTATTGCTCTCCGTGGCCGTTTTCGCCCTTCTTGCCATCAGCTGGGACATTCTTGCCCAGAGCGGCATGGTTTCTTTGGGTCAGGCCCTGTTTTTCGGCATGGGCGCCTACGTGGCAGGGGTATTCAACCATTACTTCGGATGGTCCCCCTTCGTCACGATTCCCCTGGCTACAATCCTCGGCGGGGCTTTCTGCACGCTCCTGCTCTTGCCGGTGTTGCGGTTGCGCGGCATATACTTCGCCATGGTCACGCTCATCATCCCCCTGATGTTGGTACGGGTTATCGAGGCAAGCAAAGTCTTCGGGGGAACCGAGGGAATCAGCGGATTGATCCCGCTGCCATCTGCATGGATTGAAGTGTACCTGGCTGTGATCGCTTTGCTGGCCGCCCTCTTCGGATTCAGACGGATGATGGACTCGGATTACGGCCTTGTCCTCAAGGGCATCAACGACAATGACCGGTCGGTTATGAATGCCGGGATCAATATCTACTGGTACAAGGTTCAGGCCCTCTTTATCTCCAGCGCCATCGGAGCCTTCGCAGGTGCGCTCATGACCCATGTTTACATGTTCGTCGGAATGCCGGTTTTCGCTCTTGACTATTCCATATTGCCTATTGCCGCCGCGGTGGTCGGAGGTCCCGGAACGCTTGCCGGCGCTACGCTGGGTGCCTTTATCCTCGTCCCCCTTTCTGAGCTCCTGCGTGGAATCGGCGGGCTTCGCATCGTATTTTACGGCCTTTTTCTGGTGGTCTTTATCGTCGCGCTGCCCGAAGGCCTTTTTCATTACATTCAACGGAAGTACCTCCAATTCGAGAGATTGGCGGAGGTGGAAAAATGAATGCCGGACCTCTGCTGCAGGTCTCCCAGGTCAGAAAAGCGTTCGGCGGGGTCCAGGCGATCAACCGCGTCAGTTTTGACGTCTCTCCCGGCGAACTGCTGGGGATTATCGGTCCGAACGGGTCCGGCAAGACCACCATCGTCAATCTCATCACGGGCTTTGTGAAACCGACTTCCGGAGAAGTATTTTACAGGGGCAGAAACATCACCAGTTGGGCGCCACACAGAATCGTGCGCCTGGGGGTCGCAAGGACCTTTCAGATGGTGAAGCCCTTCTATCAACTGCCCGCTTACAAGAACATGATCATTCCCCTCTATTCTCCCAGGGTGAAGAGCCTGGCCGGCGGCAAGTACGGCGACAGGGACGCGGTGGCATTGGATCTTCTTGAAGACGTGGGTTTTGAGAGAGATTCCTTTGTTGCCTACAAAGTTGCCAGCGTGCTCCCGCAGGGGTATCTAAAAAGACTCGAGCTGGCCAAAGCAATGGCCCTCCAACCCGACCTGTTAATCCTGGACGAACTATTTTCAGGGCTCAGCCTGGCGGAAGTAGCGAGTATAGTCCCCGTCATCGAGAAGCTGCGCCAGGAGGGGAAGACCGTTATCATGATCGAACACCGGTTGAAGGAGCTGTTCAGGATAGCGGATCGGGTCCTCGTCCTGAACTATGGGACCAAGATCGCGGAAGGCTCCGCAGAGCAGGTGATGGAAAGTGAAGATGTCAAGAAGGCCTACCTGGGTACGGAGGCCTGACGGGATTGGATATGCTTGAAGTGACGGACTTGATGGTCTTCTTTGAGAACGCCCTGGCACTGAATGACTTCAGCATGCGGATCGAAGAGAAAGAAATCGTCGGTGTGGTGGGATCCAACAGTGCCGGCAAGACCACTCTCATGAACACCCTTTCGGGACTCATCATAGATATGCTGATCAAAGAGAAGAGAAAGGGAGGAGAACGCATCACCGTTTACGGCAAAATAGTTTTCGAAGGAGAAGACATCACCGGCGCCAGCCCCAGTGAGCGGGTAAAAAAAGGCAGTGTCCTTTCCCGGGAGAGGCATCCGGTTTTCCCGGAGAGCGGCGTTGTGGAAAACCTGAAGATAGCCGGTTATCTCAGAAAGAAGTCGGAGATCCGGGAAACCATTCGATACGTGTTCGACCTCTTTCCTCCCTTGGCCGGTCTCAAATCCAGAAAGGCCGGTTTCCTGAGCGGGGGGGAACAGCAGATGTTGGCCATCGGTATGGCGCTCGTGGTCAGGCCGAGACTTCTTCTTCTGGACGAACCGCTCCTGGGTCTCAGTCCCATCATGCAGAAGACGCTTGTGGATGCCATATCGGATCTCAAAAGGGACTCCGGCGTTACCGTCCTGCTCAGCGAGCAGTTCGCAAGGCCCGTCCTGCCCATGATAGACAGGGGCTACATCATCGAGAACGGCATGCTTTCCATGAAGGGGACCGGATCGGAACTCATGGATAATCCTGAGATAAAAGCAGCCTACTTCGGGGTTTGATTTCATGCAAGGCAGGGAAACCCATACCATATTCTCCACTTTTGATGCCGTTGCCGGGAAGCAGAAGGGTAAGACTGCCGTGATCTATCTGGGAACGAGATATTCGTATACCCGGGTGAAGACCCTGGCCGAGCGTTTTGCCGCCGCTCTTACCGATATGGGGGTAGGACCTGGAGGAAGGGTGCTTATCTACCTCCCGAACAGCATTCAGTGGATTGTGGTCTGGCTTGGAATTCAGAGAATAGGGGCGGTGTGCGTCCCGATAACCCCCATATACACCCCCCACGATCTGAGATACATCGCAAATGACAGCGACACAGAGACCATTGTCTGCGCGGATACGAATTTCGGCTATGTCACCAGGGTCCTGTCTGAAACAAAGATCAAGCGGGTTATCGTCACCAATGTGGCGGATCTCCTGCCCTGGTTGAAGAGGCAGTTCGGCCGCCTCTTCAACGTCATACCGAAAGGCAAAATCGCCCTCGGCAAAGAGTGCCATTCGCTGAACAGGCTGCTGTCCGAATACCGGAACTCCCGGCCTCTTGAAAGGATCGGCGACAGCGGGGACACCGCAGAGATCCTCTACACCGGCGGAACCACCAAATATCCCAAGGGCGTTCCTTTTACCCACGACCTGTTCCTGGTATCCGCCGATGAGCAGATAAGGGTCAGCGAACCGCTCTTTTCTGTCGAGGAAAACATTATCCTTGGAAACGCCCCACTCTTCCATATCCTCGGGCAGACCTGCAGCCTGGCCACCCTCCTGGTGGGAGGCACCCTGATTGTCCAGCCGAAAGTCAACCTCGATGCCACATTTGAAGCCATCCAGCGATTCGGGGCGAAGACCATGATCGGGGTGCCTACGCTCTATCGGATGGTCCTCGAGCACGACCGAATCGATCAATATGACCTGAGTTCGGTGGAATACTGGTACAGTGCAGGAGACGTGCTCCCCGTAGAGGTTGGGCGGAGATGGCATGAAAGATTCGGAAAACGGATTTTTCAGGGGTATGGCGCGACGGAGACCTGCGGCGGCGTGACCATGTGCCCCGTGGATAGGGAGAATCCCGCAAAAAGTGTGGGCAGAGTGGTCAAAAGCAAAAAGGTCAGGCTTGTGGACCCTGTCACCCTGAAACCTGTCCAGAAGGGAGAGCCGGGCGAATTGCTCGTCTCCTCTCCCCACATGGTGGCCCACTATTTGAACAAACCCGAAGAAAGCGCTGAGTCGTTCATAGATTTGGATGGGGCCAAATGGTACCGAACGGCTGACATCATGTCCACGGACGATGAAGGGAACTACTATTTCGTGGACAGGACCGTCGATACTATCAAGCACAAAGGGTATCGGGTATCGGCCTCGGAGATTGAAGCGGTCCTCCAGGAACACCCGGCGGTAATCGGTTCCTGCGTCGTCGGGGTGCCCGATCCGAAGGTGGGAGAAAGGATCAAGGCCTATGTGGTGCTGAAGGAAGACATAAAAGGCATCACGGGGTACGACCTTATCAAATGGTGCCGGGAGATACTCGTCTCTTACAAGGTGCCGCAGTATATAGAGTTCAGGGATATGCTGCCCAAGTCAAAGGTAGGAAAACTCCTCAGGAGGGAGATACGCAGCGAGGAGGAAAGGAGGTCCCGGAGCTAAATCGATCCACTGTCGAGGATAACCCGTATTTTTCGGGACAACTCCTTGATGCTAAAGGGTTTCTGGAGAAAACCGCTGTATTCCTTGTCTGCGTTTGCGGCGGCATGCCCGTCAACCGCGTACCCGCTGACGACGAGAATTTTTTCGCGGGGGTTCACTTCTCTTATCTTCCTGAACACTGCGTTTCCGTCCATGCCCGGCATGATCAGGTCCAGCACGACAATTCCTATAGCATCTCTGTTGCCATGATACAGCTCCAGGGCCTTTTCACCGTTTTCCGCCGGCAGTACCCGGTAGCCCAACCTTTCCAGCATCTTCCCGTTCACCTCAAGCACGGCGGCTTCATCCTCTACCAGCAGGACCGTCTCCGTGCCCTTCGCTACATCCCCTTTAACTGCCTGATCCGGCAGCACCTCGTGGGAAGAGGCGGGGAGGCAAATCTTAAAGATTGAGCCCTCGTCTTTCCTGCTCTCAACGGTGATGAATCCCCCGTGGTTTTTCACTATGCCGTACACGGTTGAAAGGCCGATGCCGGTCCCCCTGCCGCGTTCCCGGGTGCTGAAGAAGGGTTCAAATACACGGCGTCTGACCGCGTCGTCCATACCCTCTCCCGTATCCGTCACTGCTATGTTCACAAATCTCCCTGGTTCGACCTGGTATATTCCGGCCTCATGGTCATCGACGACGGTATTTCCGACTTCCACGTACAGGTCCCCGCCGTCAGGCATCGCCTGCCAGGCATTCACGTACAGATTCAGGAGCACCTGTTCGATCTGTCCCCGGTCGACATCAGCCGTCCAGAGGCCCTCCTCATACTCTTCATGGATCTTCACGTCCTTTTTTGTCCGTCCCAGCATGCGGTTCTGGGTCGAGATGAGTTCACTCAGATCCGTCGGCCGGACCTCATACTTCCGGCGCCTGGCGAAACCCAGGAGCTGTTTTGTCAATTCGGATCCCTGCTTCACCTGTTCTTCAATGTTCTCCAGCCGCTCGTGGATCGGGTGGTCGGATTCGGTATCCAATAACCCCAGGGAGATATTCCCCTGGATCGCCATGAGAAGGTTATTGAAATCATGGGCAACACCCCCCGCAAGAACCCCTATGGTCTCCATCCTCTGAATCTGTTCGAGCTGGCTCTGGAGTGTCTCTTTCTCCTTCTCGGCCCGTTTTCGCTCGGTAATGTCACTGTAAAAATTGAGGATCGCAGGCCCCCCTTCCCACATGATTTTCAACCCGGTCGCTTCGACCCATCTGAGATCCCCTTTGAGGTTGACAACCCTGATGTTATACCTGAGCAGGGCGTCCTTGTCCCGGAGTCTTTTCATGTGATTCTCAACGGCCAACTCCCTGTCGTCCGGGTGAATGAATTCAAAGGGGTCGGGATATGCCATGAGTTCTTCAGGGGAAAGGTTCAGAAAGTCACAGACGGCCTTGTTGGCAAACACGATCTTCCTGTCCTGGGTAACGAGCATACCTTCTATGGAGTTTTCCACCACCTGCCGGTACTTTTGCCGGCTCTCCTGAAGCGCCTTTTCCGCCCTTTTCCGTTGAGTGATGTTATGGGCCACAACGGTCGCCTTTACCGGCCTCCTATCCCGGTCAAATGAGATCTTGGAGTTGATGAGCAGGCACAGTTCCCTGCCGTCCTTTGCTTTCACCCCATATTCAATATCTTCGGGCAGTTTTTCACCCGCGGCCATCCTCTCCATCCGATCCAGATGGAGCGCCTTGCTCTGATCCGTCAAAATGTCGAAAAGATCCATGGCGAGGAATTCTTCCCTGGTATAGCCCGTATACTTCGTCATCACATCGTTTACGTCCGTAAACCTCCTTGCCGGAATATCCACCTCCACAATCCCCGACGGAGCGTACGCCACCACCTGTCTGTACTTCACCTCGCTTTCACGCAATGCCTGCTGTGCCGCCACCAGTTCCGTGATATCCCTGGAAATCTCGGTAACCGCTGTGGGATTTCCTTTCTCGTCCTTCAAGGCCACACTGGCAGTAGAGTGAAAATAAATCTCTTTTCCTTCCTTATCGATGACCTGGATATCTTGTTCGTGGATTTTCCCGTCCTCAAATGCCTTGAGTACCACGCAGGGAGAGGGCTCACATGGCTCGCTTCTCCCATGATAGACCTCGTAGCATTTTCTTCCGACGATATCCTTCCCAAAAACCCTCATTGCCGTCTCGTTGGCCCAGAGGATATTCAGTTCCCTGTCCATCATGCTCATGTGCTCGGGGATGGACTCCAGCATGGCCTCGAGCGTCGCCTTATCCCAGCTCATTTTCTTTTCGCCTCCTCGCCTTCAGCCGTATTTTGAGGACCTTGCCTTCTTGTCGACAAACAACTCCTAGGAGGTCTTCCGGAGAGGCAGATCGCTCCTTGAGGGTTTCCTGTGAGGATGCCGGTTCCGGTTGAGCTTCCGCGAATGCGAGGGGGAAATTGGGAATGGCACTCCGATCGTATGTGCGAGGGCCTTTGCGGGTAAACAGTCTGAAGGAACGTTTTTTCTTCTTCTTTTCGGAGGACCTTGCCTCCAGCAGGTCCGCTTTTCCCATGCGCCTCAGAATCGTCGGGTACAGGGCAAAGGCCGGCTTCAGGGCAGGGAGGAGTTTGAGCGCTTTTTGGACCGATCCCTTTGCCACCACCTTTCTGGTGGCAATGGCCACGGGCACATTGAGCTGCTCCATCCAGAACCGGTGGCTGGTCTCGGAGGTCTGGATCATCTCCACGTCGAACGGGGTGCCCTCTTCGGGATCCCAGTAATACCTGGGGACTTCACCGCTGATATCGATGAACAAGGCCGTTTTGAAATCCGTGAAACGGAATTTCACCACCAGTTTTTCCTCCGCCACTTTATCTGCAACAGCGGGCGTGGCAAAAATTTCATCCCACAGGGCCGACAAAATCGCGACCAGTTCATCCCTGTCTCGGTATGGACTCATGACCTGCCTCCCTTCTTTCTCTTCCCGGGGCCGGGTTTAATACCAAATATCGTGCGCCGGCGAGGCATCAATCAGTAACGAGCAATAAAGTCGATATATGGAAAAAGGAGCCTGTGGCAGGGAAAAAGCCACCCACCGGCGCAGAAAATCATTGCAGAGAAATATGGGAAGGGTACTGGCTAATTCTACTGGCTAATTCTCACAATACTCCAGGACGAGGCCGTCAACGTCGAGTTCATCGGGATCCATGTCTTCGAAGCCTCCGTCGAGATAAGAAATCTTGCCGCGGTACTCTTCCATCAGGACAAATTCTCCATATTCATTCGTCTGGAAAAGAGCGTCCAGGCAGGAGGCACAGAAGGGTCCCTCCTGCTCACTCTCCCCTTCCATGACATACGGTACCCAGCCTTCCAGTATTGCCTCTTCAGGGGAATTCATTTCCAGCCCGCAGATCGCGCATCTTATGCTCAACGTTCAATACCTCGTAAGAGAATCAAGGGTGGGAGAATGCATGGCGCATTCTCCTTATTCATCAAGCATTGCTTTTACATGGAAAAAGCCATATTGCCAAGTAAAATCTTTGAATGCCGTCCGGGTCCGGTTCCGGAAAGACGGCGTCCTGAGAAAGAGGCGTCTGGATTATGCTTGCCTATCGTCCAGCCATCCATTACTATGCCCCAGCATCTTTGCCGATCCTGACGGTCTTGACAACATTTGTCCAATGTCCTTATCCCTGACAACGAGAGGTGTCCTCGCCTGCCTGGGCGCGGCAACGCTCTGGGGCGCCAATGGGGTTGCCTCCAAGTACCTGATGAACGGGGGGCTTTCGCCCTTTGTCTGGTCACAGGGACGATTGACCATTGCCGCCGCCCTGACGATTCTCTGGCTTGCGCTCACGCGGCCGAGATTGTTGCGAATTCATCCCTCGCATATCATTCACTTCGTCCTGCTCGGCTCCATCGGCATGGCAGGGGTCAATGCCTGCTATTTCGCCGCTATCTCCAAGATCCCCACCGCGGCCGCCATCCTCATCGAATACCTTGCCCCGGCATTGATAGCCGTCTTTTCCTGGGCCTTCATGCACCAGAGGATGGGGCGCCTGAAGTGCGTGGCCCTGGTTCTGGCCCTGGGAGGGTGTTACGTCGTGGCCGGCGGGTATAACGTGAATCTCCTCACCCTCAATCTGGGCGGCCTTTTTTGGGGGCTTGGCGCGGCCCTCACCTATTCCTTTTACATCGTCTATTCAGAATATTCCCTCCGCAGCTACTCGCCCTGGACGCTTATCTGCTATGCCCTCATCATAGCCGCCATCACCTGGAACGTGGTCCTGGGACCGGCCAGGCTTCTTACCATAGGCTGGAACGCACCCTCATGGATCATCATTTTCCTTGCCTCCAGCGTCGGGACGGTCGTCCCCTTTGGACTGTTCGCCTGCGGCGTGGAATATCTCAGGTCCACGAGGGCGACCATCATCGCCACGTTCGAGCCCATCGCCGCCGGCCTGATAGCCTTTTTCTTTCTCGGCGAACGGCTTCTGGCATTGCAGATTATCGGCGGACTGGCGGTTCTGACAGCCGTGATACTGATTCAAATGGAAAAAGAACATGATGAGATGACTCCCGCTTTGATTAAGGGACGAAGACAGTAGTACCAGCATCCGGGTGATTTGAGAAGGCCCCAATGGCCGGTGAATCTCCTCCCGCAGAGCGGAAGGCATCATGAGGCCCCCCTGAGCAGCACGCCCTTCCGGACACCGGATCGGAAGAACCTATCCGGGCCCTTCATCAGAGGTGGAGGGTTTAATCAAAACTAAAATGGTCTTGACTATTATGCAAGAAATATGAAAAGTTAGTATCTATTGAGAACTTCAATTCCTAGGCAGGCCAAAGAGTACCGCTCAACCCGGAGTATTGTAGATTCACTGGTATCTGTTGTGGGACATTTCTCTTTCATCTTTCAGCAAAAGGAGGACCATGCTATGAAATCCAAAAAGATCTTTTTGTGCGTTGTGTTCACTTTCTTCCTGGCATGTCTCCCTGCCCAGAGCTTTGCCAGGCAGACCCTGGTCTACGGCACCACCGAGAAAGTCACCGACATGGACCCGGCCAGTTCCTACGATTTCCATACGTGGGAAATCTTTTACAACATCTATCAGGGCCTGTTGCGGTATCCGCCCGGAAAAACCAACCTGATCCCCGGCCTCGCCGAGTCATACACCGTCAGCAAGGATGGAAAGGAATATACCTTTGAGTTGAGAAAAGGCCTGAAATTTACGGATGGGACCCTTTTTGACGCGAATGCGGTCAAATGGTCCATCGATCGAGTCATAGCTCTGAAGGGGGATCCGTCGTGGCTGGTCACCGATTTTGTGGACCACGTGGAGGTCGTCGGCAAATATGCAGTCAAGTTCGTTCTCAAGAATGCCGTTGCCTACTTCCCCTCGCTTGTGGCCTCGGTGCCCTATTATCCCGTCAACCCCAATGTCTATCCGAAGGACAAGATTGTCCGGAACCCCTCGGAATTGAAGGGCGGAAAACTGGTTGGCCTTGGGCCGTACAAGGCGGTTTCTTTCAAGAGAGACCAGGAGATAGTGCTCGAAGCGAATCCCGCCTATTACGGAGATAAACCAAGGAATGACCGGATCGTGATCAGGTATTTTGCGGACGCCACCACCATGCGGCTCGCCCTGACGAAAGGCGAACTCGATTTTGCGTTCAAGACCCTCAATCCATCGGACATCAACGACCTGCAGAAATCCAAGACGCTCCAGACCATTAAGGCCCAGGGCCCCTACATTCGCTACCTCTGCTTCCTTACGGATACCCCGCCTTTCAATGACAGGACCCTGCGCCAGGCCCTTGCCTCCGCGATCAACAGGAAGGCCCTCCTGAAAAAGGTCTTCCTGGGACAGAACTCGCCGCTTTATTCCATGGTGCCCATGGGCATGTGGTCGCACACGGACGCCTTCAAGGTCGCCATGGGTAACGGAAACGTTGCCCTGGCCAAGAAGCTTCTGGCCTCCAGGGGATATAACGAAAACAACAAGTTTACTTTTGACCTCTGGTACACACCAAGCCATTACGGCGACACGGAAGTCGATATGGCCGCTGTGCTCAAGGCCCAGTTCGAGGGAACGGGCGTCATGAAGGTCAATGTCAAATCCGCCGAATGGGCATCGTACAAAGATAACTGGAAAAACAAGGTCATGCCGGTCTGGCTCCTGGGCTGGTATCCTGATTATATCGACCCTGACAATTATACCAATGCCTTTGCCGGCACTGCCGGATCCATCGGCATGGGCATTCATTTCTCCAGCCCGCTCTGGGACAAGCTGTTTGTGGATGGACAGACCATAACCAGCCCCAAAAGGAGGCTTGCCGTGTATGAGCAGATTCAGAGCATGTGGGCGGATGATGTCCCCACAGCGCCCATTTTCCAGGGGACGCTCTATCTGTTCGCGCAAAAGGACATTCGCGGGATTATGCTCTCTCCCACCCTGCAATTCAACTACGGCCCCATCCACACGGTCAAGTAGACTGTTCGGGCCGGGCCTCAGCCCGGCCCTTCTTTTTTCGAGGTGCCATGAAGAAAAGTCTGGCCCGGTACATTATTATCAGGCTCCTTCTGACCATTCCCATGGTCTTCATCCTCCTGAGCATTGTATTCGTAATCCTGCGAGTCATGCCCGGTGACCCTGTCTCTTCAATGCTCGGCGGCCATGCCCCTGAAAAAGTCATCGAGCAGAAAAGGAAGGAACTCGGCCTGGACCGATCCATGCCTGTCCAGTACGTCCAGTATCTCTGGCAGATCTGTCATCTGGACCTGGGCGAATCCATGGTATTCAAGGAAAAGGTGACAAAGGCCATTGCCGACAAGCTGCCCGCTACCGTCGAACTGACGTTTTTCGCTATGATCATCACTCTGTTTATGGGTGTCTTCCTGGGGGCCTACGCTGCGGACAAGAGGCGATCTTCCCGGGATTACGGAATACGACTCTACGGCATTGTGGTCTATTGTATACCGGTCTACTGGATGGGCCTCATGCTGCAGCTCATCTTCGGCATCTGGCTCGACATACTCCCCATTGCAGGAAGGCTCGGCGCACGGACCTTTGCTTCGGATTTTGAAAGGACGGGCCTGTATGTACTGGACACAATCATGGCCGGAGATTTTACCGCTCTCGGAGACGTACTGTTCCATCTGGTTCTCCCGGCGTTTACCCTTGGTATCGTGCTCTCCGGAATCTTCGTGCGCCTGACCAGGGCGAATATGCTGGATGTTCTGAAATCCGATTATATCCTTGCGGCGGAGGCCCGGGGCATTCCCCATCGAAAGATCGTGTACAAACACGCACTCAAGAACGCGTTCATTCCCATCCTGACCATGATGGGCCTCCAGTTTGCCCTGCTCATGGCTGGGGCCGTGCTCACGGAGACCACTTTTTCCTGGCCGGGCATGGGACGGTTGCTCCTTGAAAGGATCTATCTGAGGGACTATCCCACCATCCAGGGGGTGATTATCGTTGTTGCACTTGTGGTGGCCATGGCTTCACTCCTCGTGGATATGGTATATGCCATGGTGGACCCAAGAGTCCGATACTGATTTGCGAGCGGGCATTAGGAGAGTTCATGAAATATTCACCAGCAGCGGGAACGGCCCGATTGATTTCCAGGTTCACCGGCCTCGGGAAAAAATACGGGCTCGAGTGGTGGATCCTGGTCGTCGGGGCATTGATCATCCTTGCCATCGTGTTCATGGCGGCCTTTTCCTCGACCATTGCCCCTTTCAGTCCCTATGACCAGAATACCGGGCCCCAGCTCGCCGCCCCT